>Ga0187891_1003027_pt1 | contig 12125 bp, 8 predicted proteins | sample June2016WEW_21_4_FD_132990 | JGI IMG/M metagenome (GOLD analysis project Ga0187891, IMG submission 132990) | Peatland microbial communities from SPRUCE experiment site at the Marcell Experimental Forest, Minnesota, USA - June2016WEW_21_40 | ecosystem: Environmental > Terrestrial > Soil > Wetlands... | reverse complement strand
GACGTTCGCGCGGCCGCGGTTCCAGGGTCGAGGATTGGCCCGATGTGAAGTTTATCCTCCGCCACAAGCACCGCATCCCCGCAGCGGTCGTGGTCGTAAAATCGCGCCTGCTCGATGTGGAGCGCTCGCTCGAGACAACGCCCGAAGAAAACCTACTCATGATGCGGGAAACCATCGACTGCCTGCAGCAGCACGGTCTCGAGGTTCTCGTCGATTTCGAACACGCCATGGATGCAAGCTGCGGCCGGCGCGAAAACGGCAACCACGCAGATGCGGAATTCACCAGGCGCAGCCTCGACTACTTCCGCCAGTTGACCGAGCAGTGCGTGCGGCAGAAGGTCAGCCGCATCGTCGTCTGCGACACCAACGGCGGCGCGAGCCCCGAAGAAGTTTCGCAAGTCATCGCTGGGCTCATCCGCGATTTTCCCGGCGCGCAATTCGGTTTTCACGGCCACACCGATCGCGGCCTCGGAATCGCCAACACGCGCGCCGCAATTCTGGCCGGCGCTCGCCACGTGCAGGGCACGCTCATCGGAACCGGCGAGCGCTGCGGCAACGTGAACCTGACCACCGTGATCGGCGCCATGCAGCTTCGCGGCGAAGCGGAGTTCGTTCCGCCCGCGGCTCTGCCCGGACTTACCTCGCTCGCGCACTCCGCTTATGCGGCCTTCGGGCTTGAGCCGCCGCACGGCGCACCCATCGTCGGCCCCGGCGCATTCGGCACATGGGCGGGCATGCACGGCTCAAGCGAGCGCAAAAATCCCGGCGCTTATCTCTGGACCGATCCTGCGCTGGTCGGCGCCAGTCCCACCATCGGAGTCAACGCGCAGTCGGGCCGCGCCAACATCATGCTGCTGTCGGAATCGCTCGGCGTGCCGCTCAACTCCGCGCAGGCGCAGGCCCTGATGGATGCGAACCAGGCCATGATCGAGGGCGGCGGCTTTACCGCCAGCGAAGTCTCCTTCCGCCTGGCTTGCATGAGTACGCTGGGAACGCTGCCCGACTGGTTCACCGTCAAGAGCTGGCGCGTCTTCGACGAGTGCGACGAAGTTGGCGACCACTTCGCCATCGCTTTCATGACGCTCATGCTCGGCAATTCGAAAGTCGCCACCACCCGCGCTGAAGGCGCCGGCCCTGTCGACTCTCTGACCAAAGCTCTCCGCCGTGAGCTCGATTCGTCTTATCCCGCGCTCGCCCAGATGCGTCTCGGCACATTCACCGTCGCCGCGCTCGACGTCAGGGCACACGACTCCGCAGCGCACGTGCGCGTCACCGTCAGCTTCATTGCCGACGGCCATGAGCCTTGGGTTACCGCAGGCGTCAGCAGCGACCTGAACCAGGCCGCGCTGATGGCCATTGTCGACGGCTTCCACTACTGGCTCCTCGTCACCGGCGGCAACGCCGGCGCATCGGCGAAAGAAGCGACAAATCAGCCCGTCAGCGGCCTTGCTCACTAGCCGATCCTTCTACAATCCCCCGCAAACCACACAACCAGAAAGAGTTACCCAAAAATCCCAGTTTGGGCGTGAGCTTCCTGCTCTGAAACCGCTCGTTCAATTGCTGGTTCTATCCCCATATTGGGTGATTTTGCTCACAGAAGTCCCGAGTACATACTCCGACACTAGGAGCCAATCCAGCAGAAGAACTGGTGTCATCCGCCGAAAGATCGAGGATGCGATGTCGGGTTGTTTTCTTCTGATCTGTCGTGATCGGCCCCGTGGAAAACCACGGAGGGAGGACTGCGGTGTCCACACAAGTTCTTCACGCACCCCTTGACTTAGCCACCATCGGCCCCGCGTCGCGGTACATCCGCGAGACGCGCGACGAGCTCCTCGCCTATGAGACCGATGAGCTGGCCGCGGTGCGCTTCTCCATTATTCTTACCGCGCGCTGGGCGGCCTCCGACGATGAGCCTCCCGAGCGTCGCGCCGAATTGCGCGGCGAGCTTGAGTTGCTTCGCAAGCACTACGGCGACAAGATCGACGAGATCGCCATGACCTTCGGCGTTCAGCAGGCGATGCAGACAAGAGACGAAGTGGAGCGGACAGTCGTAGTGCCCGTCGAAGTGAAGCCAATTCCCAAGCCGAACCGCAGCACCAAACGCAGAGAATACACCGAGGAAGACCACGGCCTCTGACGTCGGTGCCGTTTTGGAGAGAGCAGGGGCCTTTGGCCCGCGGAAGAACTCTGGGTTTTGGCAACGGAGGAAGCGTGGGGCTTCAGCCCCACGAATAAGGTCCACAAAACCGCGGGGCTTTAGCCTCGGAAGAGCCGAGCGTTCGAGCGCCACTTATACCTCAAGCAGAATTGTTCCGAGGCTCGACAAAAATGCACCACTCGCAATCGCGAGTGGCGCATTCGTTTTGCTTAATGCGTTCGGTTGCCCGAGCTACTTGGCCGCCAGTGACGGCCGCGTGTCGAGCGAGCCGTTAGCGTAGCCTTTCGCCATCTCGGTAATCGGAATCGGCGCGTAGTCGCCTGCGTGGCCGGCCTGCCCGAACTGCGTCATGCGCTGCGCCACCACCTTCGCCATCGCCTCGCGGGCCGGCTTCATGTAGTCACGCGGATCGAACTTCTCCGGGGTCTCCCACAGAACCTTGCGAATGGCGCCGGTCATGGCCAGGCGATTGTCGGTATCCACGTTAACCTTGCGCACGCCGTTGCGGATGCCGAGCTGAATCTCTTCGATCGGCACGCCCCACGTCGGTTTCAGCTTGCCGCCGTATTCATTGATGATGTCCTGCAGATCCTTGGGTACTGACGAGCTACCGTGCATCACCAGGTGCGTGTGCGGCAGGCGTCCGTGAATCTTGATGAGAAGGTCCATCTTCAGCACTGAGCCGTCTGGCTTTTTACTGAACTTGTATGCGCCGTGGCTGGTTCCGATGGCGATGGCCAGCGCGTCCACTCCGGTGCGCTCCGCGAACTCGACCGCCTGATCGGGATCCGTCACATGCTCCAGGCCCGTGCCGCCCGCGCCGTGGCCGTCCTCAATGCCGCCCAGAACGCCGATCTCGCCCTCAACCGTTACGCCGCGCTCGTGCGCGTAGTCCACCACGCGCCGCGTCACGTCCACGTTCTGCTCGAATGTCGATGGCGTCTTACCGTCCTCGAGCAGCGACCCGTCCATCATCACGCTGGTGTAGCCCAGCGCGATGGCGCTTTTGCAGGTCTCAAAGCTGTTGCCGTGATCCTGATGCATGGCGATGGGAATATCTGGATTCAGCTCGGCCGCCGCCTGAATCAGCTTGAATAAGTAAAGGTCCTCGGCAAATGCTCGCGCGCTGCGGCTCGCCTGCACGATCACCGGCGACTTGGTCTGCTTGGCCGCCATCATAATGGCCTGAATCTGTTCCATGTCGTTGACGTTGAACGCGCCGACGCCATATCCGCCCTTCGCAGCTTCATCGAGGAGCTGCCGCATTGAAACAAGAGGCATATAAATTCTCCTTTGTGTTGGCTTCGGCCGCACCTGAATTGATGCAAGTGGGCCCGGCCGCTAGGATTGCAATCATTTCCATGGTAGCAGAGGGTTGCGTGGAAAAATCCGATGCGCGCCCAAACTCCGAGTCTTCGCAGTGCCGAATCAGTCCTGCGCGAGTCCTGCCGTTTCCAAAAAGGTATAACTGCCTGAAGGCGAAGGAACTACGTTCGTCAGCCGCCGGTTGTGCACCACCAGCGTGTCCAAGTACCAGAGGTTGATCGCTGGAAGGTCGCGCGCCAGAATCTGCTGCGCCTCCACGTAATCGGCTCGCCGCCGGGCCATGTCCTGGCCCTGATACGCATCGTCGAGCAGCGCGTCAAGCTGCGGATTCGCGTACCGCCCGCGATTGGCGCCGTTGGGAGGAAAGCGCGCCGACGAGAACACCAGACTGAAAATGTCCGGCTACTCGTTGCCGCCAATCCAGTACAGCGAATACATCTGAAAGGCGCCGCGCACCGCGTTCGCATAAAAAGTCGCAAACTCATTGCTTCGAATGTCGAGCGCAATCCCCACGCGAGCCATCTGCTGTTGGAGAACCGCGGCCAGCAATCGCGCGCGCTCGTCCGTGCTTGATTTAATTGCCAAATGCAACCTCACGCCATCCGCGCCTCGCGGATAGCCGGCCTCGTCGAGCAAATGCTCCGCCCGCGCAGGATCGAAGTCATACCGCGGGACGTCTCCGGTCCACACCCAATGGTTCGCCGGCAGCAGGCTCAGCGCCCGCCGCGCATGTCCGTGGTACAGCGTGGCGATGATCAGATCGCGGTTGATGGAGCAGGCAATCGCCTGGCGCATGCGCGCGTCCTTCAATATCGGATCGCGCGTGTTGAACGCGAGGTACTGCACCTCCGTTCCGGGCTCATCCTCCACTTCGAGATTCGCCCGGCTGGCCAGACCCGGAATCGAATCCATGGGCAGCGAATTGATCTCGACGTCAGCCGACCCTTTCTCCAGCTCGAGCGACTGCGTGATCGCGTCCGGCACCACGACGAAGCGCACGCGCTCGATCCTGGGCTCAACGGCCCAGCTCAGCGGGTTGCGCTCAATCACCACGTCCTGATCGATGCGCTGGCTCACGAATCGAAATGGCCCCGATCCCACAGGATTCCGCCAGAAATCGCGCCCGCTGCCCTCGGGCACGATGCCGATCGCGTCCGTAGCGAGGTTCGAGAGCAGAGAATTGTCGGGGTGCTTCAGATGAAAGACGGCCGTCTGCGGATCGCGTGCCTCAACCCAGTCAATGGATGCATACGACGCGGCCTTGGGCGAGATCATCGCGCCGTCTCTCATGGAGTCAATCGTCCACTTCACGTCCCTCGCCGTCAGCGGCCGCCCATCGCTGAACTTCACGCCGCTGCGAAGATGAAAGATGACGGTGCGCGCGTCCGGCTGCCCCCACGATTGCGCCAGCGCCGGAGCGAAATGAAACTGCGCATCTTTATGGACCAGCCCGTCAAAGAGCAATTCGTCGATGTGCTCCGAAGCTTCGTCGGTCCCCACGCGCGGATCGAGGCTCGCCGGCGAATTCTGAATAAGAAACACCACTGTCCCCGGATTGCGTTGCGGCGCGCTGCACCCCGCCAGCAGGAGCATCGCCGCGAGCGAGGCCGTTTTGGGAACCGAAAAATGAGCCGCTGTTTTGAAAGGGCACGACTTCAGTCGTGCCGTTAACAGCCGCAAAATGGGCGCGGGCTTTAGCCCCTGAGGCAAGATTTGCTTCGCTAACGATACTTGTTCAGAGATTAACTTACGCATAGCTGATCTGTCCCAGCACTACTGCCCGCTTCGCCCCAGTCGCTGCGGGCAGGTTTCCCGGCAGCCGGTGCCACGTGTGCCACGCGAGCAGCGCAAACGCCGCGGCCTCCTTGGCCTCGGCGGGCATTCCAAACTTTTCGCTCGTCACCACCGTGCATCCCATCGGTTCCAGCCGCGCAGTCAGCATTGCCACCAACGTCTTGTTCCGCGCCCCTCCACCCGACAAAATGAAGTCGACCCCGCGGTCCTTCATCCTTGCCCGCACGAATCGCGCGTAACTCCGCGCAATCGTCTCCGCCGTGAGCGCCGTCGCCGTGGCCAGCGCGTCTTCGGGATTCTTGCTGTGCCGCCTGCATGTGGCCAGAAAATTCGCTGCGTAAGCGCGCCCAAACTGCTCGCGTCCGGCGGTCCGCGGCGGCTTCAGCCGGAAATACGGATTCTTCAGCGCCTCGGCCAGCACCGGCTCCAGCACTTTTCCGCGGGCAGCAATCGTCCCTCCGCGATCGAAGGGCTTCGAGAAGAGCTTCTGTGCCAGCAAGTCGATCACCATGTTCCCGGGGCCCGTATCAAAGGCAATGAGCGGTTCAAGGCCGCCGCCTGCAGGAATTGCGGTCAGATTTGCGATGCCGCCGATGTTCTGCAACACGCGCCCGCGCTTCGAATCGGAAAATAGAACAAAGTCCAAAAGTGGAACGAGCGGCGCACCTTGCCCGCCCGCGAACATATCGAGTGGCCGGAAATTCGAGATCACGGGAACTTGAAGCGCAGCAGCGATCACCTGCGCCTCGCCCGCCTGCCAGGTGCAGGCGAATTCTCGCCCTGCGTAAGCCTCTGCGCGCGGCTGATGGTAGAGCGTCTGTCCATGGCAGCCAACTAGATCAAGCTTCGTTTTATGCCTGCGCGCCGTCTCTTTCACTGCCTCGGCATAAGCCAGCCCGAGCCGCCAGTTCAGCCGCGCCAGCTCCGCCGTCGAAGTTGATTTCGCATCCATCGCCGCAAGCACTGCTTTCCGCAGCGCGGCAGGGAAGGGAAACGCCTCACGCGCCAGCAGCGTGAGCTTTGGCTTCAACTTCCCGGGCGCAATGCGCATAACGGCCACATCGATCCCATCGGCCGATGTTCCGCTCATCACGCCCGCCACCATCATTGAATGCGTCTTCATCAAAGGACCTTGGGTGCCCCATCCTAACCGCGTTTTTGTTTTTGCGGATCAGGTGGGGTAGCACTCGCTCATAATTTCTCCGTCACCGACTTCGCCTTCGCCACGGTCTCGCCGAATCGCACAATTCTCGCCCGCAGCGCCTCAAACTGCCGCTTGCTCAGTGCCGCCGGCATTCCCGCGCGAAAAGTCTTGGCCCGCTTGCGCGCCGACTCGCGTGCCCGCGCCAGCAGCACCCTGCGAAACACCGCTGACCGTTCGCCCTCAGCGATGAGCGCCTCATACACGCTCAGAATCGGCTCCGCATGGTGGCAGATCAGCAGAAGATCCGAGCCCACGCGCACGGCTTCGACAGCCGCGTCTCCCATCGGCATAAAGTTGGCCACGCCGCCCATCTCCAGATCGTCCGAGAGAACCATGCCGCGATAGCCAATTCGTTTTCTCAGCACGTCGCCGACCCAGAAGCTCGACACGCTTGCCGGCCGCTTCTTGTCTTTCGTCAGCGGATACGCCGCATGGCTCACCATCACCATCGGCAGTTCGTCGCGTAGCGCGCGGTACGGCTCCAGATCCTCCTGCCACAACTTCTGCCAAGTGCGGCCAATCCTCGGCGTCTCCAGATGCGAATCGAGCGTCCCTCCACCCAGGCCCGGAAAATGCTTCCCGCATCCCGCCACGCCCTCGGCCTCAAGCCCGGCCAGGAACTCACGAGCGTACGCCACGACTTCCACCGGTGTGGGCCCTGCGCAGCGCGTTCCCAGCACTTTTTGCGACGCGGGCAGCCCAAGATCAAACACCGGCGCGAGCGGCGAATTGAACCCGAACGCCTTCACTGCCCGCGCAATCAATTCGCCGTGCTCGCGCGCCAGCGCACTGCGTCCCGTTGCCCGCGCAGCCTCAGCAACCACCTCCACCGGCGCCATCGGCAGGAGCGCATCGCGCAGCCGGTCCACCGTTCCGCCTTCTACATCGACAAAAGCCGTGTAAGGCTCCGTGCAGAACTTTGTCGCTTCCGCCAGAAGCGCCCGTGTCTGCTTCGCGTCCTCAATATTCCGCCGAAAAAGAATGATCCCTGCCGGCCGCAAGAGCTTTAGCCACGCGCACTCCATCGCGGTCAGCTCCGTTCCTTCCAGCCCGACCACGAGCAGACTTCCTGCCGCATTCCGCAAGCTTCGCGTCATCTTTCCCGCATCCCCAATCTTTCTCGCATCTCGGTTCCTATTCCTTCTTTTCCTTTAGCTCGCTTTGCAACTCTTCGAGCAAATTCAGCGCCTGAAGCGGCGTCAACGAGTTCACGTCCGTTTGCTCGATCCGGTCCACAATCTTCTGCGAGAGCGGCGTGAAGATGGTCAACTGCATCGAGTCGGCCTCCGTCTCCACCTGCACACTCTGGCGTTCCTGCTTCTCGTGCTGTCTCAGCACGTGCTTGGCACGGTCGATCACCGCCGCCGGCAAACCCGCCAGCCGCGCCACCTCGATCCCATAGCTCTTGCTCGCCGCGCCCGGCTCAATGTTGTGCAAAAAGACAATTCCGCTCGCTGTCTCCTTCACGCCCACGCGAAGATTCCGCACCCGCGGCAACTTCTCGGCGAGCATTGTCAACTCATGGTAGTGCGTGGCGAACAACGTACGCGCACCCACCTCCGCGTGCAGAAACTCGACCGTCGCCCACGCAAGCGAGAGTCCGTCGAATGTCGCCGTGCCGCGCCCCATCTCGTCGAGCAAAATCAACGACCTCTTCGTCGCCGTATTCAAAATTGTCGCCGTCTCCGTCATCTCCACCATAAAAGTCGACCGCCCGCGCGCGACGTTGTCGCTGGCCCCGATTCGCGTGTAGATGCGGTCGACCAATCCCAGTCGCAGGCTCTCGGCCGGAACAAAACTCCCCATCTGCGCCATCAGCACCAGCATCGCCGCCTGCCGCAGGTACGTGCTCTTGCCCCCCATATTAGGGCCGGTCACGAGCAACAGGCTGGGCCCATCCTCACCGGAGTTCAGATACACATCGTTGGCAATGAACCGCCCCTCGCGCGTCTCCTCCATCCACTGCTCAATCACGGGATGCCGCGCCGCCACAGCCTCCAGGACGGGTTCGTCAGTGAGCTGCGGCCGCGCATAGCGCCGCGCCGCTGCCAGATGAGCAAAACACGCCAGCAGGTCCGCCTCGGCCACTGCCGCGGAGCTGCGCCGGATTCTGCTCGCAGCCTCCAGCACGCTCTTCCGGAGCTCCGAAAAGATCCGCCTCTCGATCTCGATGCACCGGTCGTGTGCGGAGAGAATTTTGCGCTCGTACTCCTTTAGCTCCGGCGTGGTAAAGCGTTCCGCGTTCACCAACGTCTGCTTGCGCTCGTAGTCGGCAGGCGCCTGCGCCAGGTTCGCTTTCGTAATCTCGATGTAGTAGCCGAAGACCGAGTTGTAGCGCACCTTCAATGAGCCGATTCCGGTTCGCTGCCGCTCGCGTTCCTCGATGGCCGCGATCGCCTGCCGCCCCGACGACGAGATTGATCGCAACTCGTCCAGTTCCGCGTCCACGCCCGCCGCGATTGCGCCACCATCGACCAGCGTTAGCGGCGGCTCCGCCACCAGTGTTTTCACAATGCGCGCAGTCACATCGTCGAGTGTGTCGAGATGTGTCGAGATCGCGCGCCACCGCCGCGCGGCCATCGCATTCAGCGCTGTCTTCACTCCCGGTAGCCGCGCCAAACTTGCCGCCAGCGCCCGCACATCCCGCGGTCCCGCCGAGTCCAAAGAGATGCGCGCCAGTAACCGCTCCAAATCAAGAATTCCGCTGAACGCGCGCCGAATCTCTTCGCGCTTCAGTAGATCGCCGTACGCCTCGGCCACAGCCTCGTACCGCGCCTCAATTTCCGGCGCGTTGTTCAGCGGCCGCAGAATCGTTGCTCGCAGCAGCCGCTTGGCCATCGGCGTCAGGCATGCATCAAGCGTGCGAAACAACGTCGCGCGATCGTCCTGCCCCGCGAAGAGCGGCTCGACCAGTTCCAGATTCCGCACCGTCACCTGGTCCAGTTCGAGCGCCGTCGAGTGTTCCTCGAATTTGAGGGTGTCAATGTGCAGCGCGTCGTTCTTCTGCGTCGAGCGCACGTAGTGCAGCACAGCACCCGCCGCAATCGCCGCCGGCTCGTGTCCGTTCAGACCGAATCCTTCGAGCGACCGCACATTCAACTGCCGCTCCACCAGCGGCACCGCGTACTCCCGCGTCCACACCCAGTCCTCGATGCGCGTCCGCGCCGGAATTCGCTCCAGCAGTGCCGGCGCCTCCGCGCCTGCCGCGAAGAGCACCTCACTCGGCGCGGCCAACAGCAGTTCGTCTATCGCCTGCGCTCGCGCATGGTCACCACGAAACTCCATGGTGCGAAACTCGCCGGTTGAAACGTCCAGCAGCGCCAGCGCGCAAACTCTGTCGGGGTGCCCCACCCTCGCGGCGTTCTTGTCGTTGCCGTCAGGGTGGGAGTCCGCCTCATACAGTGCCGCCAGAAAATTGTTTTGCTCCTGTCCCAGCCCCGCATCGAGCGCCGTGCCCGGCGTGAGCACTCGAGTCACCTCGCGCTTCACCAGCTTCTTGGTGAGCTTCGGGTCCTCCATTTGGTCGCAGAGAGCGATCCGATAGCCCTTGCGCAGCAGCCGCGTGATGTACTGCTCCACCGCGTGATACGGCACCCCGCACATCGGAATGTTGCGTTCCTTGTCGCGCGCCGTCAGCGTCAGTTGCAGCTCGCGGCTGGCCACGGCCGCATCGTCATAAAACAGCTCGTAGAAATCACCCATCCTGAAGAAAACTAGAGCATCGGGATTCTGGCGCTTGGCCGCGGCCCACTGGCGCATGAATGGAGTGAGCTCCGGAGCGCTTTTGTCTCCAGGCTCCCGATCCACGGTCACCGCGGTCAGCGCGAACTCATCGCATGCAGGGCTCTCGTCCAAAATAGGAGAGCGCGCCGCGCCCGCGCCGGGTTGAACATCGTTTGGAGTCACGCTGGTTCTAAGACTATCGCGGCGCCGCGCCGGTGGGATAGCGGCACCACGCCCCGAATCACCCCCGCATGCGCCCTGAATCTCGCGCCCACGCGAGCCGCCTGACCATGCCCGCCCATCCCGGCAAAACAAAACTACTCGGCGCCGGCCGCAAGCACGTAAAATCATTCGGTCACTTGGGCCCAGCCGCTTCCCCGCAAATCGGGCCTTCGGTCAAAACGCCGATTTCAAAATCCCAAAGGAGGATCACGCAAATGTCCAGCACCAAGCGATATGTTGTCTGCGCGCTTTTTGCAATGGCCGCGCTGTGCGCGGCCACCGCTTCTCACGCTCAATCGCCCTTTGACGGCACATGGCGCGTTAACCTTGCGCAAACCAAATTCAGTCCCAAGCCGCTCACCTTTTACCTCAGCCAGGGCTGGTATCACTGCACAGGCAGTTGCAACCCGGCCTACGACATCGCCGCAGACGGGCAGGATCATGCCGTCGCCGGTCATTCTTACGACACGTTGAGCGTCACCATCGTCGACGACCACACCATCTCTGCCGTCGGCAAGAAGGGTGGCACGGTGATCTTCGAACAGACCCGCACCGTCTCGGCCGACGGCAAAACCCTGACCGTCAAGAGTGTCGATCACCCCATGAATGGCGGCCAGCCTTCGACCTATGAATCGGTGGCAAAGCGCAGCGGGAAGGCGCCCTCAGGCGTGCACGCCACCTCGGGCGACTGGATCATCGTCAAGCAGAGTGGGGGTGGCGATGCGCTTCTCACCACCTACAAAACCAGCGGCGACGAAATCACCATGACGGATCCCACGGGTGAAACCTATACCGCAAAGTTCGACGGCAACGACTACCCCGTGCGTGGCGCCTATGGCTACGACGCCGTCTCGCTCAAAAAGATCAATGCCCACACCATCGAGGAGACCGACAAGCGCGACGGCACCGTGATCGATGTCTCGACCATGACCGTTTCCGCCAACGGCAAGACGCTGACTGTGGTCGACACCGATAAGCTCAGCGGCCGCGTCGACACCTTCACCGCGACGAAACAGTAACGGCAACCGCCACACCTTCAGCAATTTACCCCGATCCTAAGTCCGCCGCCGATCACCGCGGCGGGCCTTGGCCCGGCACCTCCCACTTAAGTTGCAGATTGAGTGATTGAAATCACATTCAACAGGCGGTCTTCCGGGCAAACTGGCATTCTCGAACGCGGAACCCCGAGGGCCCCTTTTGATGAACAGCACCGTCTTGCTTCAAAAAGCTCATCGCAATTGAACGATCCACCGGTACAGCCGACAATGCCACGCTCCGTCAACTCGTCTACGAAGTTGAAGATTGCCTGCTTCAGATCCAAAAGGAGGGTGCGCAAAGTTTCTTCCTTGACTCCTGACGCGCCACCATCCCCCGGTTTCATTGGATGGGCCAGACTTCGAAGGGGCAATGGGCTCAACCAGCCAACAAACTCGCACTGGTTCTGACGTGTACGGGGTTCGTCTTCTCACGCAATCCCTCTTCAACCCGCCCGCACCACAGCCGCTACAGGTGATTTGCATCACAGTATACTGAATGGTTACGCCTGTACCGTAAAAGCTGCCATGTACCTGCTTTGGCTACGAGTTGCGGCCATTCTCTATACCGGTGGATGTGTCGCCGTCTTCCCGGCGGTGCTTTCGAACTCCATCCCCTGGCGGAAGACCTGCGTCCACCTGGGCGGCTTGGCCTTCTTCTTTC
>Ga0187891_1003024_pt1 | contig 12130 bp, 10 predicted proteins | sample June2016WEW_21_4_FD_132990 | JGI IMG/M metagenome (GOLD analysis project Ga0187891, IMG submission 132990) | Peatland microbial communities from SPRUCE experiment site at the Marcell Experimental Forest, Minnesota, USA - June2016WEW_21_40 | ecosystem: Environmental > Terrestrial > Soil >... | reverse complement strand
GTAGATGGCCTTCGATCCGCGTGACGGGATCGACAACGACATGCGCCATCACTCAGTCTCCGGTCCGTCTTTGGGTGAAGTTGCGCTTGCGCTTCGCAGGCGCACGATCTCGCCGACGCCATGCGCCACCACGCCTGCCGCCACGAGGCCGGTCAGGCCGAGCCCGACCGGGTCGATCCAGCTGCCGACATCGAAGCCGGCGACGTTGGGGAGGCGCCCATAGAATGGCGTCATCGTGTCCCAGAAATTCGGCTCGGCGCAACCGAGGCAGGGATGACCGCAGCCGATCGGCCAGTTGAGGCCTCCGTTCCACCGCACGGTCGGACAGTTCTGCGATGTCGCCGGCCCCTTGCATCCCATCTTGTAGAGGCAGTGGCCTTGGCGATGCGCCTCGTCGCCCCAGGCTTCGACGTATTGCCCGGCGTCGAAATGCGCGCGCCGCTCGCAATTATCGTGGATAGCCTTGCCGTAAGCGAAGAGCGGGCGCCGGTACCGATCGAGGGGAGGCCATCGTTTCAAGGTCAGGTAGTAAACGATAAGCGCGGTGATGTTCTCGGCATTGGCCGGACACGCCGACATGTTGATGAGGTTTTTGACGCCGGGGACGGCGTCGGCGACGGACAAAGCGCCGGTCGGGTTCGGACGCGCCGCGGGAAGGCCCCCGAATGATGCGCAAGTCCCGATCGCAATGGTCGCGGCGGCGCCTCCGCAGATCTCGCGGGCGATATCGAGGCCGGCCTTTCCGCCGATGGTGCAATAGGCGCCGTCGGCGCCGCTCGGGATGGAGCCCTCGACCAGCGCGATATATTTGCCGGCATTGTCATGGACGGTTCGCGTCAGCGCGTCCTCGGCCTGACTGCCGGCGGCAGCCATCAAAGTTTCATGGTAGTTGAGGGAAATCGAATCGAGAATGAGATCGGCGACCGTCGGATGGGCCGCCCGCAGCAAGGATTCCGTATTGCCGGCGCAGTCTTGGAATTCGAGCCAGACCAAGATCGGTCTCGGCTCATTTTCCACGGCGGCGGCGATCGCGGGAATGACGGTGTCCGGCAGCCCGAGAACCGCCGCCATCGACGCGCAAAATGTCAGAAAATCGCGGCGCGAAATGCCGTTGTCGGTCAGAAGTTCGCCGAATGTCGGGCCCATCATTGCAACTCCACGGCAGGCGATAAACCGGCCCTGGTCGGCGGCTCACCCCATACGATGAACTGCGGCTCGATGCCGATGCGCCCGCGCCGCTCGCGTGGTTCGCCGACATCGGGCTACCGCTCGGCGCCGGATTCGCGTTTCCCGGACATTTGGGAACCTAGTCGGGCGGCGAGCAACGGGCATTGATCCGCCTCAATTACCTCCGCGGCGGGATCGCCAACCCATTCTCGCGCCGACCGCTCGGTCGTCGTGGAGCTCTCCGAATGTTCCAGAGACTCCGATGCGCGCTCCGCATGGCGACGGATCGACGAGACGCTCGAACGCGAGTTGGGAGACGCCGATGCTTCCGGGCCGGAAAATCAAAAGGCAATTTCAATAACATATGTGTTCGCGGTTTTGCCCTGAGCGGCGCGCCGCTTCGGCATGCTGCGTCGAAGCGCTCGGCGAAAATGCGCGGCGCGCAAAGGACGGCGTCGCTCGGCTGGGAGCCGCCCTTGGCGCGCGGCTACGCGAGCGCACGACGCGAGAGGTCGCGCTCGCCGTCAATAGGTGGCGCGGCCCCCGGAGATATCGAAAACGGCGCCTGTGCTGAACGAGCATTCTCGGCTCGCCAGCCAGCAAACGAGCGCCGCCACTTCTTCGACGGCGCCGAAACGGTCCATCGGAATTTTCGAGCGCATATAGGCGAGATGAGCCGCCGAAACCTGCTCGAGCATCGGCGATTCGACGGCGGCCGGCGTGATCGCATTCACAAGGACGCCGTCCTTCGCGAGTTCCTTGCCCAGCGACTTTGTCAGGCCGATCACCGCCGCCTTCGAAGCGCTGTAAGCCGAAGCAGTGGGATTGCCTTCCTTGCCGGCGATCGAAGCGACGTTGACGATGCGGCCGTAGCCGCGCGCTTGCATCAAGCGCGCGACGAACCGATTGCAATAAAACAATCCGTTGACGTTGATGTCGAAGACTTTCTTCCATTCGTCGATGGGATAATCGACGACCGGCGCGTTCTTGCCGGCGACGCCGGCGCTGCAAACGAGAACGTCGATATGCCCGAGCGCCTTCTCGGCGTCCGCCGCGGCGCGTTCGACGGCGCTCGCATCGGTGATGTCGAGGCGAGCGATATGGGCGCGCGCGCCCAATTCCGCCCTGGCCGCTTCGAGCTTGTCCTGATCGACATCCCACAACGCCGCCTGGCCGCCCTCGGCGAGGATTCTGCGCGCAACGCCTAAGCCTATGCCCGATGCGCCGCCGGTAATGACCGCGCCAGCGCCCTCGAAGCGTTGCATCCCCGGCATTGCGAATCCCCCTTGTGACGCTTGCGTCTATCGGCCGCGCGTCGTCGGCGCATCATAAAACAATAATCGTCAAACACGAACGGAGGCAAAAATGCAAACGCCCGGCTGCAGAGCGGTCCCGCGCGCCCCGCGCTCGAGCAGCGGCGCACGAGCGTCGCGCTCGAGCAGCCGCATGCGTTTCGCAGCGGCCGAATTGGCGATGCCGCACCGCTCGGCGGCCCGGGCGATGCTGCCGAGTTCGATCGCGGAGAGAAAAATCCGCAGGCTCGTCCAATCCGGCGCAGCGGTCATCCAAGCATCCGTAGAACACGGACGCCCGCTCCGTCGAACGCCGCTTTTCATCCTGGTTTGGAGGATGCAATGTGCGGGGGAGAAAACAATCGGAGCCGCCATGGCGTTGCGCGCCGCAAGAGAAGAAGTCAGGGTTCGAGAAGTCGGGCCGCGCGATGGCCTGCAGATGGCCAAATCGATCATGCCCACGGCCGCCAAGCTCGCGTGGATCGACGCCATCGCGGCTTCGGGCGTTCGCGAATTGGAGGCGGCAAGCTTTGTACCCGCGTCCGCCATGCCGCAAATGGCCGACGCCGCGCAAATCGTGCGCTTCGTCCGCGCGCGTCTTCCGAGCGTTCGCGTGGTCGCGCTCGCGCCCAATCTGCGCGGCGCCGAGAATGCGGCGGCGGCGGGCGCGCAGGTCATCATCATCCCGGTTTCGGCGAGCCAGGCGCATAGCCGCGCCAATGTGCGTCGTAGCCGCGAGGAGCAAGTCGCGGAAGTCGGCCGCGTCGTCGCGTTCGCGCGATCGCTCGGCGCGCAGGCGCCGCGCATCGAAGCGGGAATTTCGACGGCGTTCGGCTGCTCGCTGCAGGGCGTCGTCGCCGAGAGCGAAGTCGTCGCGCTTGCGGCCGCGTTGGCCGCCGCCGGCGCCGACGCAATCGCGCTCGCGGACACGCTCGGCTACGCCACGCCGGCGCAAGTGCGCCGGCTCGTCAAATCCGTGCGCGCGGAAATCGGCGCCGAACGTTTCGGCAATCTGCATCTGCACGACACGCTTGGCGTCGCGCTCGCCAATGTTCTGGCCGCGCTCGAAGAAGGGGTGCGCGGTTTCGACGCGGCGCTGGGCGGACTGGGCGGTTGTCCCTTCGCGCCGGGTTCGGTGGGCAACGTCTCGACCGAAGACCTCGTCTATCTCCTGGAATCCGAAGGGTTCGACACCGGGATCGACCTCGCCATGCTGATCGCCGCGCGCGCGCCGCTGAGCGCGGGCCTGCCCGACGAACCGCTGCACGGGCGCGTCGCGGCCGCGGGCGTGCCGCGCACTTACCGGCAGGCCATTGCGCGGGCGCAAGACCATTTGGGAGAGGAGCGATGACGCAATCCGTCGCCGCCGCGAACAAGGGACCGCTCGCGGGCCTGCGGGTCATCGAATTCAGCCATATGGCGATGGGCCCGACTTGCGGTCTTGCGCTCGCCGATCTCGGCGCCGACGTCGTCAAGGTCGAGCCGACGCCGGCGGGCGACAACACGCGCCGGCTGACCGGCGCGGCGCTCGGCTTTTTCCCGGCGTTCAATCGCAACAAGCGCTCGCTTTGCGTCGATCTGAAGCATTCGGCGGGCGCCGCGCTCGTCAAGAAACTGATCGCGGGCGCGGATGTCGTCATCGAAAATTTTCGGCCCGGCGCGATGGATGGGCTCGGCTTCGGCCACGAGGCGATGTGCGCGCTCAACCCGCGGCTGATCTATTGCTCATGCAAAGGCTTCTTGCCGGGCCCTTACGAACATCGCACGGCGCTCGACGAAGTCGTGCAGATGATGGGAGGCCTCGCCTATATGACGGGAACGCCCGGCAAGCCGTTGCGCACGGGCACATCCGTCAACGACATCTTGGGCGGACTTTTCGGCGCGCTCGGGATTCTCGCGGCGTTGCGCGAGCGCGACGCGACGGGGCGCGGCGGCCTCGTCCAATCCGGCCTGTTCGAAACCAACATGGTTCTGGTGGCCCAGCACATGGCTTACGCCGCGATCGAGGGGCGCGATCCCACGCCGTTCGGCGATCCCAACATGGCCAAGCCCTGGCCGCTTTACGATGTCTTCGACACGGCGGACGAAGGGCAGCAGGTGTTCGTCGGCGTCGTCACCGATACGCAATGGCGTTCGTTCTGCAACGCTTTCGATTTGCCTGATCTTCTTGGCGATCCCCGCCTGCAAACGATGAGCGATCTGGCCGCCGCGCGCCCGCGCATTCGCGAGCGCGTGTCGAGAATATTCTCGACGCTGTCGAAAGCGGAACTGATGGCGCGTTGCGAGACGCTCGGCCTGCCCTTCGCCCCGATCGCGCGCCCGAGCGATTTGTTTGACGATCCCCATCTCAAGGCGTCCGGCGGCTTGCTGCCGATCGACGTCACGCGCGGGCGAAGCGAATGGAAGACGCCGCCAAGCCGGCCGATCGCCGATTTGCCCGCGCTGCCCATTTCCTTGCCGGGCGGCCGGCCGGGGCTCTTGCGGCAGCCGCCGCGCGTTGGCGAACACAGTCTCGAAGTCGCGCGCGAGGCGGGCCTGTCGGAAGATGATTGGCGGCGCCTGGTCTCCGGCGGGGCGATCTCCGCTTCCACTTAGGTCCGGCGCGACGCCGAGCCGGCATGACGCGCGCGGCGGCGTCGAACGGCGGATCATTTTTCACTGGTCGAATGCGCGACGCCAACGCAATATGCAACCGCGCCGGAGGCGAGCGCAACGAGCGACAGGGCGGCCTTCGGGCCGCTGACGAAGCGCGAGCGCCTCTGCGAAAACGATTGATCCCGAGTGGAATTGTCGCAACGATCGGCGCGGGCGGTTTGTTGGAGCCTGCTGGGGACGCCGATCATGCGTGAGCGCCTATCTCTGATGCTGCGATCGGCGCTATACGCCCTGCGTGGCGGATTCCTCATCCGCCCTTTTCTGATCGCGCTGTTTTTTGGGACGCTGGGCGCGGTTCTGTCCTCCGTCGAGGAATATTCTCCCGGGCTCGACGCCTGGATCCCCGAAGTCCTGTTTCCCGCGCATCAGGACCCTCAGGTCGCGCTGACCATTCTCGCCGGCATCGCCAGCTCGATCATGACCGTCGTGTCGATCGTCTTCGCGATCCTGCTGATGACGCTGACGCTCGCCTCCACGCAATTTTCGCCGCGCATTCTCGTCAGCTTCGTGCGGGACAGAAGCACGCAATGGACGCTCGGCATCTTCCTCGGCACGTTTTCCTATTGCATGGCGGCGCTTCCCGCCGTGCGGTCGCTGCCGCACCCCTATGTGCCGGTGCTCACCGTGCTGGTCGCCATGCTGCTCGCGCTGGTTTGCGTGGGCTGGCTGATTTTCTTCATCAATCACATCTCGCGCTCGATCAGCGTCAACCACATCGTCGATCGCATCGCGCACGAAACCGAACTCGTCATCGACGAAATCATGCCGCATCCGCGCGGATACTATGAACGGTCCGAGCACGCCACGCCTTCCCGCGAGGGACGGGAGCGCGTTATTCTCGCCCGCAAATCGGGATACGTGCGCTTCGTCGACGTCCGCTTTCTCGTCGGCTGCGCCAAATCCTTCGGCGTACGGATCGCGCTGGAGCGGCGCGTTGGCCAGTTCGTTCCCGCCGGGGCGCCGATCATGCGAGTCGTCGACGCAGGCCGGGTGACGCCGGAGCGCGAGGACCGCCTGCTGACGGCTATCGACATCGGTCCCGCGCGCACGATGCAGCAGGACATCGAGTTCGGAATCATCCAGATCGTCGACATCGCCCTGTGGGCGATCTCGCCCGCCGTCAACGATCCCACCACCGCAATCAATTGCATCGATCAACTCGGCCGCATCATGATCGTTTGGGCGAGCCGCTCGCCGCCGCTATCCCATTTGTACGGGCCGCCGCACATCCTGCGCATGGCGATGCCCTGGATCGGCTACGACGGCTTGCTCGACACGGCGTTCGAGCAGATTCGGCATTACGCCAAGAACGACATCGCCGTCAGCCTGCGCTTGTTGCGCGCCTTCGACGATATGATCGTCGCGGGGACGTCCTTGAGGGAACAGCAATCGCTGATCGATCGGGCGCGACGCGTCGTCGAAGGCTGCAAACTGCATTTGCCGGAAAACGACGTTCTGCCGCTGCGGCGGCGATTGACGCTGTTGGAAGGCCGCCTAGTTCCGCCGGGCGCGAGCGCGGGTCACGCTTGACGCTGGGATCGACCCGTTGACGTCCGGCGCGAACTCCGGCCTCATCACAGAGGATTGGCGTCGACCATCCCTCGTTCCGCCGCGGCGAAGACGAATAGGCGGCAGCCAAGGAAGAACAACAAGGTATAAACACTGACGCCGATGAGCTGGGCCAAATACGGATTGACAATTGACCCTGCGACGGCGGCCGAAACAATCCCGGCGTTCGCCAGATAGGAGACTCCGGCCACTAACAGATATTTGGGCAGGTCGTTGGCGACGGCGCCCGCGCTCTTGAACGTCCACAGCCGATTGAGCGAAAAACCGACGGCGAGGCCGATCAAATAGCCGCAAAAATTGGCGACCACGGGTCCACAACGCCAGAAATACATCAGCGCATAGATGGCGGCGAGCCCGATCGTGGTGTTGACGACCCCAACGGCGGCGAAGCGCAGGGTTTGACCGAACAGATCCCTCATGTTCGACGCCATGCGCTCATCCGGTATTGAGCGCCCAGGCCGAGCCACCCGAGATAGGGTTCAATCGGCCTCAGCGCTTTCAAAGCGGATGGGAAAAACAGCCGGTAGTCCACCCGCGCGTCGGTCCAGCCGGCCGCCAGGGCGCGCTTGCGCATCGTGCGCCCGAGAATGAGATGGGCGTTGACGTCGAAGGGACAGCTGTTGACCGCGCGCACCGTGAGGGGGTTCAGCAGATTATGCTCATAGATGGCCAATAAGCCGCCCGGTCGGGTCACGCGACGCAATTCCTTGAGCCACCTGTAATGCTGGTCGTGGGCTATGTGATGGAACACACAGGCGGAAAACACCACGTCCTGACTTTGCGACGGAAGCGGAATTTCATTGTCGATCAGAAGATAGCTCTCGTCTCCGGGATAGCGGGTTTTGGCGATCTCGATGCTGCGGGCCGAGACATCGCCGCAAGTCAACGCGCATCCGTTGAAGTGCTTGCGAAAGAAGGGGACCGAATTGCCGATGCCGCTGCCAAAATCGAACACCTGACGGGCGTCGTGACCGCGTTCGCTCACCAGCGCCGCGAGATCGGCGATCTTATATTCCGCAAAAAAATCGGGCTCCTCGCCGGTTATCGCGACATTGGCGCGATGCTGAACGAGATAGTCGTCCGCGATGGCGTCGAATTCCGCACGTTGCGCTCGAACATCGTCGGCCGACTGGGAATTTGAACGATTCATTTCAGCGCCATCGTCTGTTGCAGGTTCAGGTCTTTGGTCAGTTCCCCGGAGGAGTTAATGATAACTTGAATGGCGAGGAGCGGGCGGCGCTTGGATTCGACGCAAGGCCGCCCGAGACGCTCGCCCATAAACCGACGACAATGAGCGGCGCGCCGCTCGTAGCAGGAATGAAAAACGCGAGCGATGTCCATCCCCTTACGGCGCTGCCGGTAAAATAGTCGCTAACAAGGCTCGTCATCGCGAAATTGGCGGCCGCGGCGAGGCGGCGCTCGCGGAATGGTCGCGGCGCGGGGCCTGGCGTTGTTGACAATCCTACGTTCGCGCGCGAGAGAATCTTGAGGGCCGGGGGACATTGTCGAAAGGGCCGCCGCCCGGGAGGAAGTCGGCCAACTCGCGCCGTCGGTCGGGTCGAGTTGACGCTTACGCAGGTTGGGCTCGTCGTGTCGCGCCGCTCGGTTTGCATTTTGGGCAGAGACATCCCTTGCAGAATGAAACCGCCGTCGCCGGCATAACCTGCACTTTGATCGCGTTCAACGAGGCGGACCGCGTTGCGCGGGCGATCCGATCGGTGTCGGGCGTCGCCGACGAGGTGCTCGTCGTCGATTGCGGCTCGACCGACGGCACGGCGGCGCTGTGCGAGAGTCTCGGCGCCAAGGTCGTTCACAACCCCTGGCTTGGCTACGGGCCTCAGAAGCGTTTCGCCGAGGACCACGCGCGCCACGATTGGATCCTCAATCTCGACGCCGACGAATGGCTGTCCGACGCGTTGCGGGCCGAGCTGAAGGCGCTCCTGTCACGGCCGCTGCCGCCCGCGCGCTCGTTCCGCGCCCGGGTCCGCATCGTCTATCCCCGGCGCGAAACGCCGGCGCCCTTCGCCTCTTTCCACAATTACGTCCGTCTCTACAATCGCCGGACGACGCGGTTTCGCGACTCGCTCGCTCACGACGAGGTTCCCGCGACCGCGGACGTCGTGCAGCTCGAGGGCGACATTCTGCACAAGAGCTATCGCGACTTCGCCCATATCGTCACCAAGACGATCGGCTATTACGAATTGCAACGGGCCGCGGGACAGCGCCCCAGCGGCGTCGGCGTTCTGCGCATGTGGGGCGAATTTCCGTTCCAGTTCTTCAAATACTACATCATTCGCCGGCATATCTTCGGCGGCGCCGACGGATTCGCCTATGCGACGGCGCTGGCGATCGGGCGATGGTGTCGGATTTTTATTTTGCGGGGATGGTAAAGGAATTGGGCGCCGGCGAGGATGCCGAGGCCGGCGCGATGAGAATGAATCGAGGGGCGGGTCGTCACATGGAGAGCAAGTTGCCGCAGGTCCCGCAGCGTTGGCCGCAGCGGCTGCTTCGATCCCTCGCCGCCGCCTTGCTTCTGGCTTTCCTCGGCGTCGCCGCCTGGCCGATTTCGCCTTGGCGGAGCGGCGAGAAATACGTCGTCGCCATCACCGCGCTCGGCGAGAAGAGCCCGGATGCGGCCTCGAGCGAGGTCTGGATCGCCGGCGCCCCGGACGGCGTCGATCTCGGCGCATTGGCCGCCTCCAGCACGACGCCGCTCGGCTGGGAGCAGCGCGGGCAAACGCTGGTGTCCTATCGCGACCAGCCCGCGACGATCTCCTTTCACGGCGTGCTGAAGCCCGAGGACCAGTTTCTCTTCGGTCGCCATCATTGGTCCGGGAGGGTCAGGGTCGAGATCAACGGACAGTCCCGCGACTACGATCTCCATTCGCCCGAGCCGACGACGCCCCTCGCCGTCGCGCTGTCCGATTTTCCCGCGGGCAAGGCCGCGAAAACCAGGCCGAACCCCGTGTTCCTGCTTTGGCTCGCGGTCTGGACCGTGGCGCTGGCGGCGCTGCTCCTGGCGGGCCCGAAGCTGTTGCGCCGCCTGCCGCCGGGGCGGCCGAGCGAGGCCCCCGGCCTCGACGGGATACGTTTCGCGCTGCCGTCGCTGATCGTCTTCGGCTTCGTGCTCGCCGGCACGTGGCCGGCGCAGATGTCTCCGGATTCGGTTTTCCAATGGGATCAACTCCACACCGGTAACCTGAACAATTGGGCCCCTGTAATCCACACGGTACTCGTCGGCGGGCTCGGTGCGCTGCTCGGCTCGATCGGATGGTCGATGATCTTGCAGATCGTCGCGCTGGCGGCGGCGATCGGCTTCCTCTGTCGGGAACTTTCGCGCTGGTCGATCAATCGCGCATTGGCCTGGACGGCTGCGGTCGTCACCCCGCTGTCGCCCGCCGTCGCGCTGCTGTCGACCGTCTTCTGGAAGGACATCCCCTTTTCGATCGCGCTCTGCGTGTTGACTGCGCTGGTCCTGGCGCTGGTCCGCACCGACGGCGCTGTCGCCGAACGTCGATCCTATATGGCCGGCCTCGCCGTGACGCTCTTCCTCGCCGCCGCCTTCCGCCACAACGGCGTCATCGTCACGTTGGGCGCCGCACTATTGGTGGGGATCGCCTACCGCCGCGTGTTACGGAGCCGAGGGATACTCTTGCTATTGTCGGCTGGCGTCGTCCTCCCCTTCGTTTGGTCGACCGTGCTCCTGCCGGCCGCGGGGATTCCAGGGGCTCGCCAGCTTGCTGCTATGACTCCTATGCATATTCTAGCCGCGATGGCGGCTGAGGGGCAGCCGCTCGACGGGGCGACGACAACCAAGATGGAGGGAATTCTTCCGCTTTCCGAATGGAAGAGCCGCTACGACTGTTTCTCAGCCAACCCACTGTCAGGGGCGCCTAACATCCATTTCGATCGACTGGATGCTTCATTGGCGGGCCCAGCGCTGCGCGCAGCGCTTGCGCATCCCTCGACGGTCCTGCGTCACTTGATTTGCCTGAACTCCCTCAACTGGCGTTTGTCGCCCGTGTTCAGCGAATTGTTTCCGATCGGCATCTACAAAGTTCCAGACGATCCGCGCCCCTGGGACATGACGATGCAGGCGAACGAGAACGTCAGAGCGATACTCGACCGCGTCTTCCAGTGGACGGTTGCGGCGCCTTGGCGCTTTGCGATTTTCTGGCGGCCGGCGACGACGATGTTGGCGCTGCTGGTCTTCGTGGCGATGGCGGCGCTCCAGGGCATCCGCCCGATTCTGCTGCTTCCCCTGGCGCCGGTTTTTCTCAACGTGGCCTCGCTGGTCCCGCTGATGACTACGCAGGATTTTCGCTATGAGTATCCGGCCGTGCTGATCGGCCCCTTGCTGATCGCCTTCTATGCGGGCGTCTGCTCTCTCTCGACCACAGGAGCGCAATCGACGAAGCCTCTCGACGCCTCGAAGGTTTAGCGCGCGGCCAGCCGGAGATTGTGAAATTGCAACATAAACCCATGCGGGACGCCGTCGCCATCCCCAGCTATCGCGCCACGCGCCACATCGTGGACGTGCTGAGCGGCGCTCCAGCTCGAGCGTCCGGACCAGATCGAGAATCGTGACCACGCGTCCGGCGTCGGCAACCGTTTGGGCGCAGGTGACGCCCCAGGGGCCGGAATCGATGACGTAAAACATGGACTCTTGTTTCAAGCGGCGGATTGAAATCCGTCATCCCCGCCTTGCGACGAAAGCGCCGGCATCGTCCTGACATTGAGCTTCAACATGCTCAACAAAAAGCTGGATAGGATGATCTCGAAACCAAGCGATAATGAGAGTGAAGAGCTAATGACAACCGGCGTCACATGCTCGACATCGAGCGGCCCGAATTGCGCGGCTGCCCATATGCTCAACGCTTTGTAAAGGAGAAGCGCGCCAACAAGCAGCAGCGCGGCGCCGAAGACGACGCCTCGCTCCAGGCTGAACCACCGATCAAAGAGGCTCGCTTGAAGAGGCGTTGGAAATAAGCCCTCCTGGATCGCGTAGGTTCTCGACAAAAGAGCGAACAGCACCGCCTGGAAACCGACTTCGATCATCGTAACGCAATAAATCAACGTATCGACGCTGAAACGCACACCGCCGACATAGACGGGATGCGCCAACAGAACGCCGCCCAGCGCCAGCCCCAAAGCAATCAGCGAAAGGCCGGGATAGAGGAACAGCCAATTTGGGCTGAACAAGGCCATGAAACGCAGATGTCGCCAGCCGTCCCGATACGGTCGCAAGTGCGGAGGCCGGGAGCGGCCGTCGGGGCTCAGAGTCGTTGGCGCCTCGACGACGTTCATTTTCATCAAGGTCGCTTTGATGACCATCTCAGAGGCGAATTCCATGCCCGTCGTGCGAAGGTCCATACGTTCGAAGGCGTCCTTGGAAAAGCCGCGCAGGCCGCAATGAAAGTCCTTGGTCGGCGCTTTGAACAAAAACC
>Ga0187891_1003017_pt1 | contig 12153 bp, 10 predicted proteins | sample June2016WEW_21_4_FD_132990 | JGI IMG/M metagenome (GOLD analysis project Ga0187891, IMG submission 132990) | Peatland microbial communities from SPRUCE experiment site at the Marcell Experimental Forest, Minnesota, USA - June2016WEW_21_40 | ecosystem: Environmental > Terrestrial > Soil >... | reverse complement strand
TCGTTGCCTGCGCACCCTTTTCGCCGAGCTCCTCGGCAAAGGTCACGCGCGAGCCCACGTGCAACCGGGAAAATGCACCGTCGAGAACGCTGTTGCGGTGGAAGTAAACTTCCTGGCCGTCACCGGTCTCGAGGAAGCCGAACTCACCGGACGGATCGATACGCACGACCGTTCCCGTGGGCAAGCCGTCATGGTGTTTCACCTGGCCCTGCGCGCGGCGGACTTGATCCTGGAGTTGCCTGCGGGCGTGTTTGAAGGCATCGTCAATGGCGAATGTGAGATCTGCATGCCGCTCATCCGCCGGCGGCGTTCTTTCCACATTCACCTCACGGCCGTCCGGCAGTGCGAGACGAACGTGGACCTCGTAAAGCCCGCTGGTGCGGTGATGCTCCCCGGGGCCTTTCAGCACCACCCGGCACGCGGTTATGCGGCCCCAGCGCTGCTCGAGCTGTGCCACGTGCTTCTCGATGGCATCTTCGATTGCCGGCGTTCTGGCCACGCCTTGAAACTCGATCTCAGGCGGCGTTTGCATGTCCTGCTCCTGTTTGCAAAGCTGAAGTCGCGCGCGGCGATCCGCGCGTGTCGCGGATCATTGTCAGGCCACGGCGGTGAGGATCGCACCGCGGACGAGGGTCTCGAACAACGGCAGTTTGTAGACGTTCCTGGATAGTGGCGTGGCGCCGTCGAGCGCGGCGCGTCCTGCTGCCGCGGCCATGTTTTCGTCGATCCGTTTGCCGGTCAGCGCCGCCTCGGCGGTCTTGGCTCGGTGCGGCACAGGCGCCGCCGCGCCGAGGACGATCGCCGCGCGTCTACAGATGCCACCCGCATCGAGATCGAGCGCCACGGCCACGTCGGCGAGCGGCCAGTCGAACGAGTCCCGTTCGCCTTGCCGGATATGCGCCATGCGCAGGTTTGCCGGCGGCTTCGGCACGCGGACGCAGGTCAGGATTTCCTGCGGCCGTAAATCGTTCTCGCGCTGGAGATCACGATCCGGCAGAACGAAAAAATCCTCGAGCGACACTACGCGCTGAGCGGCTGCTGCATCCGTCAACTCGACTTGCGCGTCCAAGGCCACCAATGCCGTGGCGATCGTAGAGGGATGGACAATTGCGCAAAGCGCATTGTCGAAGATCGCGTGATACTGGTTTTCGCCCGAAATGGCGAAGCAGTGGCCGCCGCCTTTGCGCAGACAGCGATAGGCATGCGAGCGAAAGTACCAGCAGCGCGGGCGCTGCAGGAGGTTGCCGCCCAACGTCGCAACGTTGCGGATTTGTGGACTCGCCGAGCCGCGCAAGACCTCGGCGAGCGCGGCGTACCGCTCCCGCAGCAAAGGATGCTCGGCGAGCGATGCCAGTGTGACCATGGGGCCAATCCGCAAGCCGCCGTCGTCTTCTTCGACGACCGTATCGAGCCCCGGCACCTCTTTCAGATTCACCAGCTTTGTCGGCGTTAAAAGACCCTCTTTCAGGAGATCTAGGAGGTCGATGCCGCCGGCCTTCACCACCGATGTTTCGCCCTGGCCTGCAGCTTCGGGAGGGACGATCATCGCATCGGCCGCAGTCGTCGATGCCGCGACCGCAGCCTCGGAAATCGTCCGTGCATTGGCGAAAGCAAAGCGGTTCACGGTTTCAGCTCCTCCTCTCGGGGATTTTGCCGAGCGCGGCGAGGATCGCCGCAGGCGTCATCGGCAGGCTGCGCAGGCGAACGCCGATCGCGTTGTAGACGGCGTTGGCGATCGCCGGCGCGGTAGCGATGTTGGCTGGCTCGGCAATGCCATAGGCGTCGGTTGAGCTGTTGCCCTGATAGTTTTCCAGGATCACGACGTCGATCGCCGGCGTCTCGCGCGGGCCGGCGAGCTTGTAGTGTTCGAGGTCTGGGTTGACCATGCGGCCGGTGTGCCGGTCGAGGATGCGTTCCTCGAACAGCGCATAGGAGAGCCCCATCAGGATGCCGCCATGGACCTGGCTCTCGATCTGCCGCGGATTTATTGGCCGGCCGCAATCCTGCACGGCGACGACGCGCTCCACTCGCACGATGCCGGTCTCGGTATCGACCGCCACTTCGGCAAATTGCACGCCACCCAAATCCTGGTGTGCCAGCGCCGCATCGCCCATGCGCCGGCGAAATCCGGGATAATCGTCGCTGCGCGAAGCAATCGCGCTGATGCGGTCGGTGCGCAACCGCGCGGTGGCTTCCCGGAAACTGATGCCGCGGCTCGGGTCGTCGCGAACCAAAATTCTTCCCTTGCGCGCGACGAGGTCCTCGGTGGCGGCATTGAGTGCAAGCCCAGCTTCGCGCAACAGCGACTGCAAGACGCGCCAGGCAGCGGTGCGCGCCGGCGGAGTGATCGATGCGGTCGCGCGGCTGCCGTAAGACGGCGGGCCAGGCGGAAACTCGGTATCGCCAATGCGCACTGTAATCTCCTCGGCGCGAAGCCCGAAAACTTCGGCGACGGTCTGCGCCATGACCGTCCCGGTGCCGGTCCCGATGTCTTGCACGCTCGAGAGCACTTCGACCGTGCCGTCGCGCATCACGCGCACCTCGCAGGCCGAATTGATCTGCACATTGGCCATCCAGAGCGATTGCGCTGCGCCGAGGCCGCGTTTCACGGGGCCAGGATCGGCGCCCGGAGCGTGCCGGCGCCGCCAGCCGATCCGCTCGGCCCCGATGCGCCGCTCTTCACGCCGCGCCGGACTCGGATCGATACGCTCGCGCAGGACGAGCGGGTCGATGGCAAGCCGTTCGGCCAATTCGTCGATCGCCTGCTCGAGTCCGAAAGCACCGGGTGTGTTGCCCGGCGCGCGCATCGCGCAGCCCGGCCCGGCATTGATGAACACGTCGTGCTGCGCGCCCTCGAAATTGGGACAGGCATAAAGCGCCTCGGCGTTGAAGCCGACGCCGGCGCCGAGCGCGACACCCGCCGTGCCGTAGCTCAGAAGCGAGATTGCGGTCAGCGCGCCGTCGCGTTTGGCGCCGATGCGCAATCGCTGCCAAGTCCCCGGGCGATTGCCCGCGTCCATCTGTTCCTCTTCCCGGTCGAGGACGAGGCGAACCGGCGCTTGCGCGCGGCGGGACAGCTCGACGGCAAAGCGCCCATAATTGCCAAGCGTCGACTTGGAGCCAAAGCCGCCGCCCATGGCGTCGACGATCACCCGGACGCGATTGAGCGGCAGGCCGAACTCCTCCGCCAGCTCGTGGCGCACGCCGGTGGTGTATTGCGTGGAGATGTAAACCGTCAGCCCGTCTGCGCGCCAGTCGGCAACGATGCCGTGCGGCTCCAGGCAGCAATGGGTCTGCACCTGGGTGCGATAGTCGGCTTCGACGACGATATCGGCTTCCCGAAAGCCTCGGCTCATGTCGCCGCGGCGGCTGATGGCCGGCCCACGCACGTTGCCGTTGAGCGGCAGATTTAAAGCCGCGGGCCAGCCCGAGGGATGGCCGCCAGGCGCGATGTCTGCGCTGGCGTAAACCGCGGGCGCCGTTTGCGCGCGCGCCCGGTCCATGTCGACGACAAAGGGCAGCGATTGATAATCGACGTGGATCAGGCGCAGCGCATCTTCCGCCGCCGTCATCGAGACGGCGGCAATTGCGGCAACCGGCGCGCCGATGTAGCGCAAGCTGGCGCTTTGCGGATCATCCAGGCCGGCAATGACCAGGATTCCGCGCACGCCGGGATGACGCGACGCCGCCGAAATGTCGATCGAGCGTACGCGCGCGTGCGGCAGCGGCGAGCGGAGAATGCGGGCATGCAGCATGCCGGGAAGCGAAATGTCGGCCGTGAAGCGGACGGCGCCGGTCACCTTGGCTCGCCCGTCGTGGCGCAGCGCCGGCTTGCCGATCACCGCCAGTTCCTCATTCGGCGGCAACGCCGGCGGCTCGTCGGCGGGGATCTCTCGCTGCACTTTGCCGAGACCGACGCTGGCGATGCCGGAGGGAAACGTCTCGGTGCGCAGGGTTTCTTGTGTCGCCATGGTCACCCCCTGCAAGCCTTGGCGGCGGCGAGCGTCGCTTTGACGACATGCGGATAAGTGCCGCAACGGCAAACGTGGCCGCTGATCGCAGCACGGACATCGTCGGCATCGGGCGCGGGCATGCGGTCAAGGAGTGCTGCGCAGCTCAGGACCATCCCCGGCGTGCAATAGCCGCACTGCAAGGCATCATGCTCGATAAACGCCTGTTGCACCGGATGCAGCGTGTCGCCTTGCGCCAGACCCTCGATCGTGGTGATGGCGCGCGCACCGACGTCGATGGCGAGCATCATGCACGAGCAGATCGGTTGCGCGTCGAGCAAGACTGTACACGCGGAACAGGCGCCGCGATTGCAGCCGATCTTGGTCCCAGTCAGGCCGAGCGGCCCGCGTAATACCTCGGCCAAGGTCGCTCGCGGCTCGACCCGCAGCACCCGCGCTGCGCCGTTGGCTTGCAACGTGATCGGAACTGCGTCGGACCCGGCGCCGGACGCGCTGTTCTCCGCCGTCTCGGCTCGGGCAAGAAGCGCTGATGTCGCGTTGACCATTGTCGCTCCCGCCGTCGTCAAAGCGGAGCCGCGAAGAAACGAGCGGCGCGATAGATCGCTATGCATGCCAAACCTCCTACCGGGAATTGACATGTCGGGCACGTGCGAACGTTCCTGATTAGGCGCTCAACCGTCCCGGGGCGTTGATTTACATCAAGGCTCGATGTGAGGTATCGATGAAGCGACAACGCCTTGAATCCATTGCCGCACTCGAAATTCTGACATGGATCAAAGAGGGGTACGCCGGCAGGAGGCATAAAGGGCGGCAATGATTTTGGAGGCGAGACGATGCATTCGCCGCTTGCCGTTCGATCGAAAGCCGAAACGCCCACCCAAACTCGGCACAAATGGGCGCTGTTGGTTGTCGCCATCGTGCTCGTCGCCGCGGCCGTTGCCGGTTATTTCGAGCGGGGCACCCTGCAAAAGTGGCTCACCGGACCGCGGCTCGCCGGTACCATTCTGGTTTCCGGCAACATCGAGGCGCACCAAAGCGTGCTCGGCTTCAAGACCGTGCAGTCGACCATCGTCGAGCTGCCGTTCGACGAGGGAAAGTGGGTGGATGCCGGCACGCTAGTCGCCCGGCTCGACGATTCCGATTACCGCCAGCAGGTCGCGGTCAATGCCGCGACGCTGGAAATGCAGAAGCGGCAGCTTGCCGCCGCTGAGAAGAACCTCGTCGCGGCACAGCGCACCGTCGAATTCGACGCCGCCGATCTCGAATTCCGCGAGGCCGAATATAAACGCGCCGATTTCCTGTTGCAGAAGGGTGCCGGCACCGTCGAGCAGCGCGACCAGACCTATGCGCTGTTTCGCCAGTCGCAGGCCGCGCATCAGCGTGATCAGGCGCTTGAGAACGCTTCCCAGCGTCAGGTCGAACTCGCCCAGGCCAATATCCATACTGCCGAGGAAAACCTGAAACTGTCGCAGATCGTGCTTGGCTACACCGTGTTGCGCGCGCCCTTCTCCGGCGTCATTCAGGTGCGGCAGGCCGAGCTCGGCGAAGTCATGGTTCCTGGTACGCCGGTGGTGACGCTCGCCGATCTCGATCACGTCTGGCTGCGCGCCTACATCAACGAGACCGATATCGGAAAAATCCGCTACGATCAGCTGGCGACGGTCACCACCGATACCTATCCGGGCAAGACCTACAAAGGCCGCGTCACCTTCATCTCTTCCAACGCCGAATTCACCCCGAAAAGCGTGGAGACGCATGCCGAACGGGTGACGCTGGTCTACCGCATCCGCATCGACATCTACAATCCGACCCATGAGCTGGTGCCCGGCATGCCGGCGGACGCGACGCTGGAAGCGCTTCCCGCAGGCAAGCCATGAGCGGAGCGCCCGCGCCCATTGTCGCCGTCGATGGGCTCTGCAAGCGGTTTGCCGCGGCCGCGGCCGTCGACGGCATGTCGTTTACCGTCAACCGCGGCGAGATTTTCGGCCTGGTCGGGCCTGATGGCGCCGGCAAGACCACCACGATGCGAATGCTCGCCGGCGTCATGCAGCCGGACGGCGGCGGCATCGTCATCGACGGCGTGGATGTGCTGTCGGATCCTGAGTCCGCGAAGCAACATCTCAGCTACATGCCGCAGCGGTTCGGCCTCTATGAGGACCTCACCGTCGACGAGAACATCCGTTTCTACGCCGATCTGTTCGAAGTCGCCAAGGACGTTCGCGAAGAGCGCGCCAACCGCTTGCTGGCCGCGTCGGGAATGAGCCAATTCCGCAGACGGCGCGCCGGGCAGCTTTCGGGAGGGATGAAGCAAAAGCTTGGTCTCACCTGTGCACTTGTCCACACGCCGCAAATTCTATTGCTCGACGAACCGACCACGGGGGTCGATCCGGTCTCGCGCCGTGACTTCTGGCGCATCCTCTACGGCTTGCGCGAGGAGGGCGTGACGATCCTCATCACCACCGCCTATCTAGACGAGGCGGAGCGCTGCAACCGTTTGGCGCTGCTGCATAACGGCCGCGTGCTTTATTGCGACACGCCGGCGGCGCTCAAACAGCGTATGCCCGGGGCGGTGGTCGCCATCGCGTCGGACCGCGGCCGGGAGGTCCGCACGGCGATCGCCGAGCTGGAAGGTGTCAGCAACGTCATTCTGGTCGGCGACGGCGTCCACGCCGTGGTCGACGATGCGGCGCTGCGGATTCCCGAACTGCGCAGTGCCTTGCAACGGGGCAACGTCGCCTTCGCCGATATCGCCGTCGCCGCTCCGAGCATTGAGGACGTGTTTGTGGCGCTGCTCGAAGACCAAGAGCAAAGCCGATGAACGCCAACAACGCAGCGGCCGACGCGCAAATCGTCGTCGAAGGTCTGGTCAAGCGATTCGGCAGCTTTGTCGCCGTCGATGACGTCAGCTTTCGCATCGGGCGCGGCGAGATCGTGGGGTTTTTGGGCCCGAACGGCGCCGGCAAGTCGACGATCATCCGCATTCTCTGCGGCTTACTGCGCCCCAGCGCCGGACGGGTATTAGTCGGCGGCATCGACGTGGTGAGCGACCCGGAGCGGGTGCGCGAACACATCGGCTACATGTCGCAGAAGTTTTCGCTCTATCGCGACCTCACCGTCGAGGAAAACCTGCGGTTCTTCGGCGGCATCTACAGTGTGCCGCGCCAGCAGCTTGCCGAGCGGATGCGGTTCGCAATCGACATGGCCGGGCTCGGCGGCCGCGAGAAAGCGCTGGTCGCGACGCTCGCCGGCGGCTGGCAGCAGCGGCTGGCGCTCGGCTGCGCCGTTCTGCATCGGCCGCCGATCCTGTTTCTCGACGAACCGACCTCGGGCGTCGAGCCGACGTCGCGGCGGCGGTTCTGGGATCTCATCCACATGCTCGCCGCCGACGGCGTCACGGTGCTGGTCTCGACCCATTATATGGACGAGGCCGAATATTGCCATCGCGCGGCGCTGATCAATCAAGGCCGGATCATCGCCATCGGCAGTCCGGACGAGCTCAAGCGCACGGCGCTCGGCGGCGAGCTTCTCCTCGTCGAATGCGAATTGCTCGGACCGACGCTGGCGGCGCTGCAGCAAGCGCCGGGAGTGGTCGATGCTTCCGTCTTCGGCAATGCCATCCATGTTCTGGTCCGCGACGCCGCGCGCAGCCTCACCGAGTTGCCGGCTTATCTGGCTGAGAAGTCGCTGCGGCCGAGTGCTCTCGAGCTCATCCATCCCTCGCTCGAGGACATCTTCGTGCACCTTGTCGCCGCCGATATGGCCAAACGGAGGCAGGCGGCATGAGGTTGCGCCGGCTCAAGGCCCTGGCCGTGAAGGAAGTGCTGCAGATCTGGCGCGATCCGCGCAGCCTGATGATTGCGCTGCTGCTGCCATTCACGCAAATGTTTTTGTTTGGCTACGGCGTCAATCTCGACCTCAAGCACCTGCCGATCTGCACGTTCGACCGCGAGGGCAGCCAGGCGAGCCAGGACCTGTTCAAGCATTTCCAGGCGTCGCTCTATTTCGCCATCGCCCACAACGTCAAAACCTACCCCGAAATGGTGGCGGCGATCGATCGCGGCGATTGCCGGGCCGGCATCGTGGTGCCGCCCGATTTCTCCGAGCGCTTGAACGACGCCGGAACTGCCTCGGTGCAGGCGATTCTCGACGGCACCGACGACAACACGGCGAATATCGCGTTTGCTTACGCGGCGGCGGTGGTAAGCGGCTACTCGAACGACATTCAGCTGTCGTGGCTCGACCGCCAGGGCCGCACCCTGCAGCAAGTCACGCCTTTGGTGGTGCAATCGCGGGTCTGGTTCAACGAAGATCTGGTGAGCCGCAACTTCATCATCCCCGGACTCGTCGCCGTCATCATGGCGATGGTCGGAGCGCAGCTCACCTCGCTTACCATCGCGCGCGAATGGGAGCGCGGAACGATGGAGCTTCTCGTTTCCACGCCGGTGACATCGAGCGAGGTCATGTTCGGTAAGCTCATTCCCTACCTGATGCTGGGCTGGCTCGACGCCGCCTTCTGCCTGACGATCGCCGTGCTATGGTTCGCCGTGCCGTTCCGCGGCACGCTGTTCGCGCTATTCCTCACCACGACGTTGTTTCTCGCCGTCGTGCTGAGCATGGGCTATCTGTTCTCCGTCCTGATCCGCAGCCAGGTCGGCGCCAGTCAGATTGCGCTGGTGGCGACGTTGCTGCCGGCGATGCTGCTCTCGGGCTATATCTTCCCGATCGATCAGATGCCGCTGTTCATCCAGGATCTGACCTATCTGATATACGCGCGATATTACGTCACCATCATCAAGGCGATCTTCCTGAAAGGCATCGGCATCGGTCAGCTGATGATGCCGATCCTGTTCCTCGTCATTTACGCCCTCGCGGTCGTTGGGCTGGCCGCCCGGGCGTTTCACAAACGCCTGACCTGAACCGGTTTGGACGAACAGATGTTCGCGCGCCTCGTACCGATCATGATCAAGGAATTCCTTGAGATCAGCCGCGACAAGGCGGCGCGCTTCCTCCTGGTCGTGCCGCCGATACTGCAAATGTTGATCTTCGGCTATGCGGCAAGCTTCGAGGTCTATCACGTGTCCACGGCGGTGCTCGACCTCGACCATTCGCAGGAAAGCCGCGAATTGGTGGCGCGCTTCACCTCGAGCAATCGTTTCGATATCGTCAAGGTGGCTGCGTCGCAGCGCGAGATCAACAAAATCATCGATGCCAGCGGCGCCGCGGTCGCGCTGGTCATTCACGCAGGTTTCGCCGAACTGTTGCGCAAGGGTCAAGCCGCGCCGCTCCAAGTCATCGTCGACGGCACCAACTCGAACACTGCGCTGATCGCGCTGGGCTATGTGAACACGATCGCGTCGGGATTTGCCCAGGATTACGTGACCGACTTGGCGCAGCGCGTCCAGGGCGCCCAGGGAATGCGGCAGGTGCGGGTGACGCTCGAGCAGCGGCCCTGGTTCAACCCGGATCTTAACGGCCGCTGGTTCTTCGTGCCTGGCGTCATCGGCACGCTGACGCTGGTTCTGATCGTGAATCTCACGGCGTTTGCCATCGTGCGCGAGCGCGAAGTCGGCACCCTCGAACAGATCATGGTGAGCCCGGTACGGCCGGCCGAGTTCATCCTCGGCAAGACCGTGCCGTTCTTCCTGGTCGGCCTGGGCGAGGTCGCGCTGGTCGTTACCGTCGGGCTCGTATGGTTCCGCATTCCCTTCGTCGGCAACCCATTCGTGCTGTTGCTTGGTACCACGCTGTTTCTGCTCTGCACGCTGGCGATCGGCTTGCTCATCTCCACGGTCTGCTCCACCCAGCAGCAGGCGTTCTCGACCAATTTCCTCATCCTCAGCCCGTTTTTCATTTTGTCTGGCTTCGCCTACCCGATCGCGAGCATGCCGCAGGTGCTGCAGTGGTTCACCTACATCAATCCATTGCGCTATTACCTGGTCGTCATCCGCGGGACGCTGCTCAAGGGCGTCGGCGTCGACGTGTTGTGGCCGGATTTCGTGGCGATGGCGATCCTTGCACTCCTGCTCCTCACGCTGAGCATCCTGCGCTTCCGCAAGACCCTCGAATAGCGCCGGCGCAGCCGCCGTCGTTCGTTCGTTTCGGGATACGCAAATAGTTGTGAATCGTCTCGCCGATTGCATTCACGGCCGATGGCTCCAGCTCGTTCGTCGGTTCGCGGCTTTGATCCTTCGCGGTTTGAAGTTCCGTATGACCCCATCATTTTGACCAGGATCAACGACAATGGGAGCCGCGCAACTGAATCTGCTGTTGCAGAGGCGAGGGGAACTGCTGGGCCGTGATTTTGCGCGTTTTTTTTGCATGTCGCCTCCCGGCTGCGGTGGGGCGGTTTCAGAAAAAATGTGTTAAGGAGGTATCCATGAAAGTGAAGCTTGAGATTATAAAGAGCGGCCAGCGCCTGTCCGAAGGCACCTACGAGATCGATGACAATGCCAGCTTCGGCGCGGCGTGTGCAGATGTGTGGGTTAAGGTCCGAGAACAATGCGCGGCCAGGGCTACCAGCATCGGCGCCCTGATGGATTCAATGCACGAAAGCGTTCTTGACGAGCTTAACGGCGCTGAGATCAGGCTGAAAAGGATTTGAAGTCGGTTGTACTGGAGCCGACGATGTAGTTGCGTGGTCTACTTGGCGCTCGGCTTCGACAGGCCATATCCTTGATTCATGTTGGTCGAGAAGCACCCACCCGGCCCAGAACCGAAGCCGCTTGCGGCGGCCGATCTGTCGTTCGCTGACAAGAGCGAATTCTTGCTGCGGGGCGACGCCTATCGGCCGCCTGTGCCCGAAGTCACCCGTCGTGAGACTCACATGTCGCAGGTATTTCTTGCCGGCGATCGGGTTTACAAGCTGAAAAAGCCGGTTCGTTTCCCCTATCTCGATTTCTCGACGCTCGCCCGCCGCGAGGCGGCTTGCCGGGCCGAGCTCAGACTCAATCGCCGCCTCGCTGCCGACGTTTATCGCGACGTGGTTCCGCTGGTGCGTTCGGCGCATGGCCTTGCGATCGGCGGTGCTGGCGAAGTCGTCGACTGGCTCGTGGTCATGAACCGTCTCGACGAGACCCAGATGCTGGACCGCGTCATCATTGAGGGACGCCTGCATCGCTGGCAGCTCGACCGCCTGGCGTCCGTTCTTGTGCGGTTCTATCGCCGCGCCGGCGCCGTGTTCATCTCACCCGCCGTGCATGTGGCGGAGTGGTGGCGCAGTCTCGCCTACAATCGCCGTATTCTTCTCGACCCGCGCTTTCAACTTCCGTCGGGGTCGGTGCGATACAGCGATGCCGTGCAGCGCCGCTTCCTGGCCGCGCGGGCTCGGCTATTGGCCAAGCGCGTACGAACGCGGCGCATCGTCGATGGGCACGGCGACCTGCGGCCCGAACACATTTGCCTCGGCGATCCCGTGCGTATCATCGACTGCCTGGAATTCAATCCACGCCTGAGAATGGTCGATCCTTTCGACGAAATCGCGTTCCTGTGTGTCGAATGCGAACGGCTCGGCGCCGCCTGGGCCGGCGAATATTTACGGCGCCACATCGTGCACGCGCTGCACGACGGAGATTCCGAGGAGCTTTTTATCTTCTATCGCTGCCATCGCGCCACGCTGCGGGCTCGGCTTGCCATCGCGCACTTGTTGGAGCCTGATCCACGCACGCCGGAGAGATGGGCGCCGCTCGCGCGTACTTATCTGCGGCTCGCGGCTGCAGACGCGGTCAAGCTCGCAAGAAGCCTCGGAGCATGATCCGGAAAAGTGGATAGCGGTTTTCCGAAAAGATCAGGCTCTACTAAAAGACCAGGAGATCGGTCAGCGCCTCGCCGGCGTGCAGGCGGCGAACAACCTCGGCGAAGAGTGGCGCCACGCCAAGGATGTCCACTTTGGCCCGGGCAGAGTCGGTACCGAGCCGGAACGCGGGCACCGAGTCGGTAACGACGACCCGCTCGATCGCAGGATCCATGAGCGCGGCCTCGGCCCCCGGCATGAACAGGCCGTGCGTCACCAGCGCGAGCACCCGCTTCGCACCGGCCTTGCGGGCGGCGCGAGCCGCACGCCGGAGCGTGCCGCCCGTGCTGATGAGGTCGTCGATGACAAGCGCTGTCGCTCCCGCCACGTCGCCGACGAACAGATCACCCGAGACGACGCCCGCGCTGCGGCGTTTGTCGGCAAAGGCTTTGC
>Ga0187891_1003013_pt1 | contig 12168 bp, 9 predicted proteins | sample June2016WEW_21_4_FD_132990 | JGI IMG/M metagenome (GOLD analysis project Ga0187891, IMG submission 132990) | Peatland microbial communities from SPRUCE experiment site at the Marcell Experimental Forest, Minnesota, USA - June2016WEW_21_40 | ecosystem: Environmental > Terrestrial > Soil > Wetlands... | reverse complement strand
TGGGACTCTTCCAGCACGATGTGAACGTGGTCTGGGACCTGGCGCCGCACGATCTTTCCATCATGGGTTACCTCATTAAGGAACGGCCGGAAGCCGTCGTTGCCACGGGCGAGGGGCACTTGAATGGTGTCGCCGACATCGCTTTCCTTACGATCTACTATCCGAACCAACTCATCGGCCACATCAACGTGAACTGGCTTTCTCCGGTGAAGGTCCGCACGACTCTGATCGGCGGCGAGAAGAAGATGCTGGTGTGGAACGACCTCGAGGCAGACGAGAAGATCAAGGTGTACGACAAGGGCGTTGAGATGACGACGGGTGAGGAAGTCTATAAGACGCTCGTCAGTTACCGGACCGGCGATATGTGGGCGCCGAAAGTGGAACAGATCGAAGCGCTCAAGGTCGAGGCTGCGTACTTTGTCGATTGCGTCTTGAACAACAAGAAACCATTCAACGACGGCGCAGCCGGATTGCAGGTCGTGAGGATTCTCGAAGCTGCCGACAAGTCCCTCGAGCAGAAAGGCAAGATCGTCCCCCTATGATGGATTACCTCTGTATCGCCCCGGATGTAAAGCTCGGCGAAAACGTGAAGTTGTCGAAGTTTATCAACCTCTACGGCTGCGAAATCGGCGCCAACACGAAGATCGGCGCTTTCGTCGAAATCCAGAAGAACGCCAAGGTGGGCAAGAACTGCAAGATCTCAAGCCACACCTTCATCTGTGAAGGCGTGACCATCGAAGACGACGCGTTCGTCGGGCACAGCGTGACGTTCATCAACGATTCGTATCCCAGGTCCACAGCGCCCGACGGACAGTTGCAAACGGAAAAAGATTGGAAGGTTGAGCCGACCCTCGTGAAAAAAGGGGCGTCGATCGGCTCGGGAACAACGGTTCTTTCGAATGTAGTAATCGGCGAGAATGCCATCGTCGGCGCGGGCAGCGTTGTGACGAAGGACGTGCCGGCAAACACAATTGTGGCCGGAAATCCCGCCAGGGTTCTACGCCAGATCGCGGCGAAACCACGGTTTTCGCGAGCGTAACAAAAGACACAACCGATGTTTGAGTTCGATAAATACGACCGTCGGCTGCTACAAGACCGGCCGTCCTCTCCGGCAGCCAGCTACGAACCGGAGTCGCGCCCGAAAGAGATGTCACTTCTCTTCTGGGCTGAGCACTGCGTCGAGTGCGCGGCGCCGAGTTGCTACGAGACGTGTGACCTTTATCAGGCACGCTCTGACAAGCGGTGCCGACGCTTTACATTCGGTGTTCTTCGGAATCGGCGTTTCCGTTCTTTCCGGGGATACGGTGTCGAAGTTTCATTTAAGAAGTGGGCCAAGATCGAGACAATCGGAAATCTTTCGATGGCTCCTGTGCGATCCGTTCTGCGGTACGAAAGGCTTCTCTCATGGCGAGCACCGGCAGTGAACTTTGTGGGCAGCCTGATGAGTCGTTTAACCGGGAACGCCGATTGGGACAGCGCGACTTATAGAGGGCTGCAGCGCCTGGTGGAACAGCGCTGGCGGAAGAATGGCAACAACCGCTTGCCCGACGCGTTTCTCCTGGAAGTGTACAATCCGAGACCGGAGACGACGCGCATGGAGCTGAGCTTCCTACCGTTGGCCAAAGATGGCGCCGCCAAAGGCCTTGTACGGCTGGGCCCATCGTTTGTGACGACGTTGATCTTTCCAGTGGGGTATTCGCGCCATCAGATCGATGCGTCACTCCTTCGTCCCGTCCTCACCTCAGACGGACAGTTCAAGATTTCGATGATTCCCGAAGCGGACAGCAATGCGCGGCTCGTATTTCTAACGGCTGATTTCGTCACCTTTGCCACGAAGCCGGCGACTGCGGAGACGAAGAAAATCAAGTGCGTCGTATGGGACCTCGATAATACACTCTGGGACGGAATTCTGGCCGAAGGCGACGTCGTAACCCCGCAACCGGAAGTGATTCGCCTGCTCCAGCACCTGGACGAACGCGGCATCCTCCTGAGCATCGCCAGTAAGAATGATCACGCCTCCGCGTGGCAGAAACTAGAGCAGCTTGGGATCAGTGAGTACTTTCTCTGCCCGCAGATTGACTGGGGACCAAAGAGTACGGGGATCCAAACGATTGCGCGGCGGCTGAACATTGGAATCGACACGTTCGCGTTTGTGGATGACAACCCGTTCGAACTTGATCAAGTAAGCCATGCAGTCCCGGAGGTTGTTTGCATTGACGCGAGGGATATGGCCTCGCTGTTTTCCGATTCTCGGTTCAAAGGAAACGTGACTGCGGAAGCATCGCAGCGCCGACAGCTTTACCAGGAAGCGATGGCTCGCGAGCAGGCAAGCAAAGAATGCGGGTCCAATTACACTGGCTTCCTGGCTTCTTGTGGGATTGTGCTCGACGTCGTGCCGTATACCCCGGAATATCTGGAGCGCGTCGCCGAACTGGTGCAGAGAACGAACCAGCTCAACTTTTCGGGACACAGGTATACGCGGGCGGAGCTCGACAAGATACTGGCGACTTCCCACCTTGAAAAATTTGTCCTGAAGTGCTCCGACAAATATGGAATTTATGGCACTGTCGGATTCAGCATCGTCGAACAAGGGTCAGGCTTGGTTCAAGTTCACGATTTCATGCTCTCCTGCCGCGTGCAAGGCAAATTCATTGAGCAGGCGTTCTTTCATCATCTCATGGAGCACCATAATTCTGAGGGCGCCACGAAGCTCTGGATCAATTTCCGCGACACCGCACGAAACAAACCAGCGCGCCAGGTACTGGAGTCACTTGGCTTCCGCAAATGCGATGCCGCATCGGACGGGTTGTTGGAGGGCGAGGTGCACTCCTCCCCAGATGCTCTGCGGTGCGATTTCATTCAAGTGCGCTGCGCAAGTGGAGCGATCGAAGCTACGCGGGCTCCCCGCCCCGTTGCGGCAATCCTGAGGGCGCAGACTTAAAAGGACGAAGCCGCGGCAGGATCGTCATCTAATAAATCCAAAACCAAAGGTGGCAGCATGTCGAACAATGGCAAAATCCCATTCTTGGATCTCGCGGGCTTGCATCAGGAGCTCGAGGCTGAGCTCGTTCCTGTTTTTCAGAAAGCGTTGCGTACCGCCGGTTTTGTAGGCGGCCCGATGCTGGAGGAATTCGAGCGGGAATTCGCGCGATTTTGCGATATGGAACACTGCGTGGGTGTTGCGAGCGGCACCGATGCGGTCCGGTTTGCCCTGATTGCCGCTGGCGTACGGCCGGGTGACGTCGTCATCACAGTTTCGCACACGTTCATCGCCACAACCGAAGGTATCAGCCAGGCCGGTGCACGGCCGGACTTCGTCGATATCGACGAACGCACGTACAACATGGACCCGGCGAAACTGCAGGAATACCTCGAGCGCGAATGTTACCTCGATCGCGAGACCGGCAAGCCTTACCATCGCAAGTGGCGGGCGCCGGTGACCGCCGTCGTTCCGGTCCACCTTTACGGCCAGATCGTGGATATGGATCCGATCCTCGATATCGCGCGCCGTTACAAGCTGATCGTCGTGGAAGACGCGTGCCAGGCCCATGGCGCCGAGTACTTTTCGAAGAAGGAAAACCGCTGGAGAAAGGCGGGGTCCATGGGGCGGGCAGCTGCGTTCAGTTTCTATCCCGGCAAAAACCTCGGCGCGTGCGGCGAAGCCGGAGCGGCAACTACCAGCAACGAGGAAATCGCCCGCAAGATGCGCATGTTGCGCGATCACGGCCAAGCGAGGAAGTATTACCACGACGTGGAGGGGTACAACGGCAGGCTCGATTCGATTCAGGCCGGCATTCTTACCGTGAAACTGCGCCATCTGCCGGAGTGGAATCGCAAACGGCAAGAAGCAGCCAAGAGATATGCCGAGTTTTTCTCTTCAGTCAGCGGCGTTGTGGTTCCTTATGAACCCGAATGGTCGCGCGCGGTTTATCACCTGTATGTAATCCGCGTCGCGGATCGAGCCGGGCTGCAAAAGCATCTCGCCGAACAGAAGATTGATACTGGCATCCACTATCCCGTGCCCCTTCACCTTCAGAAGGCCTACGAGAGTTTCGGGTACATACAGGGAGATTTCCCGGTCACCGAGCGTGTCGCTTCAGAAATCCTCTCGTTGCCGATGTATCCGGGATTGAGCGCTGAGCAACAAAAACGGACTGTCTCGGCGGTTCAACAGTTTACGTCGGCCCGCGAACCTGTGGCGAAGCTGTAGAAGGACGCCACCACAGAGTTCAGCCTGGAGCTTCCGGGGAACGGGGAGAACTGGCCCAGGGGACAGTTCAAATTATGGCCCTCGGACCAGTTGTCCTGCCTCTCGACCCAGTGCTAACTTCCGCCGTAGAGGAAGAATATGGATCGTTCAGACGGTCTACCGAATTCATATCCAACAACTTGTGATGGGACGGGTTTTAAGGCATGCCTGCCGTCCTTACTGCGGTCTCGGTCTTTCTTAGGAAACTTAGTACAACTGACCCTAGTGCTTGCTGTTTTGATCTCTGTAGCGGTCCCTGCGTGCTGTGGACAGGCTGCAAGCGTCTACGTGTCGCAAACTGGCGGGACGTTCAGCGGCGGATCAGCTTGCAATGGGCAGACAACGATTTCACTCGCCACGGCCAATTCCTCGAGGAGCTGGGGCAGCGGAGCCACGCAGATCGGTCCCGGTACTACCGTCTATCTCTGCGGCGCGCTCACGACGACTGCCGGTGGCGTGATCCTGAACATCCAGAACAGCGGGACAAGCGGCAACCCGATCATCATTCTGTTTGATCTCAATGCGACGGCGGAAGCCCCCTACTTCGCTGGGGATGGCAACCTGAACGAATCAAGTTGCGGCGACGCAACCTGCGGCGGGATCGAAGCGAACGGTCAAAACTACATCATCATCGACGGCGGGACGAACGGCATGATGGAAAACACCGCCAATGGCAGCGCGTCCGTCACCTGCCAATCGGGAAGTGCCTGCGCGTACCAGGCGAACAGTGTCGGTGTTTACATGAGCGGCACGGGAGAGACGGTTCGCAACCTCACCATCCAGCATATTTACGATCAGTGTGGGGCGCAGGGGTCAAGTTGCGCGGATACTGGTGGACAGTTCACGGAAGACGTAGGCATATCAGGTTATTCCGCCAAGGCTTGCAACAACACCCTCAAGGATGCGCGGTCGGGGATTGCTTTCGGCGGGAAAGAGTCCCAAGGTCCGACGATCACGCTCACCTGTGCCGCCAACACTTTCCAGGCAGGAATGAACCTGTTTGCGAACACGCTGGATGACCACGTATGGCAAATGTCCGGCGCGGGAGCGGGAAACGTCAACATCTGGATCAACGAATTCCTGAATTGGACAAACTGGGCCTATCCTCTGTCATATCACCTTGACGGCATAATCTATTGGGGCGTCCCGGGAGGTCCGGCTCCGACCGGATACATTTACGATAACCTTTTCAACGGGGATTTGGGCGCTGGCGCGGGAACGGCCTACATCTACTGCACGAACGACGGCGCAAGCGACAATTCCGGCTCCATCTGCTACGACTATCGTAACATCATCGCGGGGACAGGCTCGATGCTATCGACTGCTGGCACAACTGCCCCATTCTATCTTCCCGGACGTTCGACGGGCGCAAACACTGGCCCCGACTATTTCTACTTCAACACGATCATTGGCGGACTCAATACGTTCAACGATGGCGACTCCACCGCATCAACACCGTTCACCTTCATCGGGAACATCCTCGATCCGAAAGGGGCGGCGAATGCTGGCAGTTATTTCTATGTTCAATTCTCATCAAACCCTCCGTTTTCCATTCTGACGGTGCAAGGCAACGCCTACAACAACAACGCCAGATCGTTTGAATCAGGGACGCAGGCGGCATGGCAGTGGGGCACAGCGGGACCTGCCTATGGCTGGACGTCAGCTTCGGGCACTCCTTGGACAACGGCTTGTACTGCTGGTGGTGGGCTTGGCGGCTGCGATTCCACGAGCACCTACCCCAATACCTTCGCCTACAATTCCAATTGGATGCCCACGAGCGGGAGCTGGACCGGAATCGCGCCGAACGAGACGAGCCTGGCGAGCACTCTGGTGGGAATCAACATGGCCCCGCCGACCAAGTTTGGCGTGGGGGCAACATGCTGCGGGGCTACACTGCCAAGCACCGGGGCGTGGGATGCAGGCGCGGTGCCGTCTGGCTCCGCGACGACAGCCGGGCCGCCAGCGCCCACGGGCCTTTCGGCGGTTGTAAACTAACTCAGACCAATCTTCGAGCAGCTTCACGCTGAACTCTACCCTTTCCAATGGGACACATGCCGAGGTGCCTGGAGCCAGCCGCTGCTCTTGGATGCGGCTCCTTGCAACATGCAACTGGTCATGGGGCGTAACTTCTTGGCCCTTGGCCCTCCTTAAGGGAAAATCACGAGTCGGCAAACCGGGGTTGCGGCTAGGAGTCGTGAGTTAAGGAAGTCAGAAGCGCCAAGCAGTTACGTTGCGACGAAGACAAGCAAGAAGAAAACGGATTCGTCTTGAATAAGAGTGTTACTAGCTTTTTCGGATCAAGCACGGTGGCTTACGGAACTTCGGCTACTTTCCGGGTGCTCGCCGGAGGGCTTCTCTTTGTGGCAATTGGAGCCTTTTACTTGATAACGATTCGGGCCGGCCATCCGTGGGGAGATGACTTCGCCATGTACGTCCAGGAGGCGATAGATCTAGCCCATCATGAAAGTTACACGCACTCGCAGTACATCCTCGACCCGCTCAACCCCGGCTATGCTCCACAAGTGTACCCTCCGGGGTATCCGCTCGCGTTGGTTCCTGTCTACGAATGCTTTGGCGTGAACCTCTCTGCGATGAAAGTTGAGAACATATTATTCTTGGTGGTTTCCCTAATAATTTGCTTTCTACTATTCCGCTACAACCTCACTTTTAGCTATGCATGTGTCGCGATTGCGCTAATTGGTTTCAATCCGAGATTCTGGGACATCAAAGACAACGTGTTGTCAGAATTCTTTTATCTCGCACTTCTTAGCCTTGCACTGTACGTAATACGGCGTATTCGCCAGTTCCCAGGTACGCCCCGGCTCTACATGTGCGCCGGACTTAGCATCCTCATTTATCTAACGTACATCACCAGAAACACGGGATTGCTGATTGTTGCGTCGATGTTGTTTATTGACTTCAGCAAGTCCAAACGAGTCACCCGCCTCAGCGCCATCGTAGCAGCGGGTGTTTTCGCACTATCGGTGGGTCAACGAGCGCTGATAGCCGGTGCGGAGCAGGGGTACCTTGACCAGCTGCGACTCACCCGACCAACTGCGCTAACTATCTTGCATAATATTTACGAGTACATCTGGAGTCTTTCCACATTTTGGGGGCTCCCAGATGAGAAACATACTTTGCTCCTAATAATATTCGCCGTCTTCACTAGTTTTTCTATGTATGGGTATTTTCTCAAAATCAAGCGCGATGCCGCCGAGTGTGAAGTGTATGTGCCGCTACACGTCGGCATCGTCGTGCTATGGCCCGTTTTTGCGGGGTTCCGTTTGCTAATACCTGTCTTCCCGTTCTATGTTTTTTATGGAGTCCTCGGGATCTCTGAGGCGATGAAACTTTGTCAGCGAAAGCGGCCGTATGTGCCCGCCCTGGCCTTGGTTGTTGTAGCGGCTGCGTATGTTTATATGTATCGTCAAATGGATTTCGGGCCGATCCGAGACGGGATTGAAAAGCGCGAAACTCAGGAATTCTTTAGGTACGTACGCGACAATACACCAGCGAATGCAATTTTTATTTGCTCCAGGCCTCGGGCCCTAGCTCTGTTTACACAGAGGGCTGCTGCAGTCACCCCCATACTGGGGTCAGATCAAGCAGAAGAGGATGCATGGAAGTTCCTCGGGACGATTCATGCATCATACCTAGTGAACTCGCCGATGGATGATCCGCTCTGGGTGGACTTTCTATCTCGCAACAGAAGTGCGCTCGTTGAGAGTTTCTCTAATCGCGACATTGTCGTTTACCGATTGGCGGCGGAGAAATCACGACTCGAGGATCTTCCTCAGGACCTCTCTTGTACGGACTCTTGTAAAACGTATACACACGTCACTTACTTTTAGCAATAGCGACGGGACTTTTTGCTACCAAAAACAGATACGATCAAGACCAAGCAAGCCGGACTGTTGCAAGAGTGGGGATGGCCGGCCTCACGGAGCTTTCTGTTATAATTCCCATCTATAACGAACGTGCAAGCCTGCGAGAAGTAGTCCGACACGTATTGGCGGTTCCGTTGGACCTCGAGCTACTCTGCGTCGATGATTGCTCTACGGATGGCTCGCGCGAGATGCTTTCCCAGTTGCAAACGGAATACCCGCAGATACGCATTTTCCCCAGCCTAAGAATACGGGCAAGGGTGCTGCCCTCAGGCAAGGTATCCAGCAAGCGAGGGGCGACTTCATAATCGTTCAGGACGCAGATCTCGAGTACGACCCTTCAGAGTATCCCGTTCTTTTGCAGCCCTTGGTCGAAGGCAAAGCCGACGTGGTGTACGGATCTCGCTTCATAGGGGAAACCACACCGGGTGCTGTATTTTTGGCACCGCGTCGGTAATTGGATCCTTACTCTTTTGTCCAACGCTATCACCAACTTAAACCTTTCAGACATGGAAACCTGCTACAAGGCGTTCCGCCGAGAAGTGCTTCAATCTATCTGTCTTGAGGAAGATCGTTTCGGATTTGAGCCCGAGGTCGCCGTAAAGATCGCCAAGCGACACCTGCGTGTTTACGAAGTCGGGATCAGCTATTCAGGCCGAACCTACGCGGAAGGGAAAAAGATCGGTTGGCGAGATGGCGTGCGCGCTGTCTGGTGTCTGGCCAAGTACGGTCTGAAGAAGTCGTAAAGGGTAAATCAGCCAATGAACTATCAATCGGGATCTACGCCTAGAGTACTTGTTAGTATTGTGAGCTGGGGAAGAAAGAACGACCGATACTTATCTCAACTGGTGCAGGAGTACGGTTCGATGTCGTTTGACGTGGACATCGTGGTGCTCTCAAACCTGCCGAAGAAAGTAGCGCCAAGCGTCGAAACAGTTGTTGTCGATCTGAAGGGCAAAGACCCATGGTCGCTTCCTTTTGCTCACAAGCAGATATTTGCCGACGGGCTCAATGACTACGATCTCTTCATTTACTCCGAAGACGACACACTGGTAACCGAAAGGAATGTGCGGGCGTTTGTGGAGGCGTCTGGCGCGCTATCGGAAAACGAAATTCCGGGTTTTCTCCGCTTTGAACAAGGCCAGGACGGCCAGATCAATTATTGCGATGTGCACGGTGGTTATCACTGGGATCCGCAGTCACTCGGTTCCAGAGGCAAGTACACTGTGGCATTTTTCACAAACGAGCACGCCGCCTGCTACTTGCTGACACGCCAGCAGCTTAGACGTGCAGTAGATTCCGGCGGTTATTTGGTGGGGCCGCATCAAGGCAAATACGACCTGCTGTGTACAGCAGCGACTGATCCCTATACACAGTGCGGCTTCAAGAAGATGATTTGTATCTCGCACCTGGACGACTTCTTGCTCCATCACCTCCCGAACAGGTACGTTGGGAATCTTGGCGTGGACGGCGCGGTAGTTCGCCGGCAGATTGACGTTCTTTTGAAGATGGCGCGAAACGGAGGCGGGCGCGCCTCGCTCTTTCCAACCGAAACAAAACTCGCGGATGGAAGATACTCGAGGGACTACTACGAACCGATCCGGCCGGACGTCGTTTCCGCAATCCCCAGCACCGCTCGATGTATTCTTTCCATCGGGTGTGGGTCTGGAGCAACAGAGGTATCGCTGGCGAAGAAGGGACTGCGAGTTGTAGCGGTTCCCATCGATCCGGTGATTGCCGCTGGCTTGGAAACCGAGGGAGTGCAACTGGTAAAGGGAGATTTGGAATTCATCCACGGACAACTCGCCGGTGAGAAGTTTGACTGTCTCTTGATTTCGAACGTGCTGCACCTGGTTGACGATCCCGTCCGCTGGCTCAACTCTTTCAAAGACTTTCTGTCGCCCGGCGCGACGGTGATCGCTGTGGTTCCTAACCTGTCAAGACTACCCGTGATCTGGGGCAGGATTCGGGGAGGCGAAAGGTTCAAAGATCTTGGGAGTTTCGAAAGGTCTGGCATTCACGTCACCTCCCATAGGATTGTGGAGGGGTGGTTCAAACTCTCCGGCGTTGTGGTGGAAAAGACGATGGATGTCTTGTCCTCATCTCAAGCGCAAAAGGCGAGCAAGTTCTCGCTGGGTCTGGTGGATTCGTTGTTGAGTTCGGAACTGATCGTTGTCGCGAAAACTGTCGGCTCCCACTAGGGGCTGGTAGAATCTACGACCGATGGCAAGCCAGAGATCGTTTCTAAACGCAATCAAGTGGTCCTACACGGCAACCTGGGGCGAGCGGGCTTTTTCCGCTGTCTTTACCGTGGTGCTGGCGGCGTTGGTCGGGCCGCGAGATTTCGGCGTCGTTGCGATCGCGCTTGTCTATATCGGCTTCCTGCAAATGTTTCTGGATCAAGGGTTCGTGGCAGCATTGATTCAGCGGAAGAATCTGGACCATGAGCACGCAGACGCAGTATTTTGGATGGGCTTAGGGCTCAGCTTCGTTCTATCGGGGCTGAGCATATTCCTAAGCCGCTGGTGGGCTGCTGTAAATCATGCCCCGCAGGTGGCCGCGATTATCTCGGTTCTTTCGCTGTGCATCCCGATTGAAGCTCTAGCCATTGTCCAGAAAGCGATTCTTTCGCGGGAGATGGACTTCAAGACGCTCGCGATCCGGTCGAACGCCTCCGTCGTATTGAGCGGCGTGATTGGCATCGGAATGGCTTGCGGAGGATTTGGCGTCTGGGCGCTGGTCGGACAGCAGATCTCAAGAGATTTGTCGTCGCTGGTACTACTTTGGAGGCTCAGCTCCTGGCGACCGAAACTCCAATTTTCGTGGGCACATCTCAAAGAACTCATGGGATTTTCCGTTTCAAATTTCGTAGCTCAGCTGGGAATTTTTGCCGATACGCAGGCGAGTTCCATTCTGCTGGGTTTGTTTTTTGGGCCCGTAGCAGTAGGTCTCTACCGGCTGGCAGACCGGGTCATGAATAACATCCTGGTGGCAGCCACATGTTCCATTCAATGGGTCTCGCTGCCCGAGTTCTCACGCTTTCAAGACCAACCTGCCGAACTGCGCAAGAGCGTGCTCACGTGCATCCATCTCAGCTCGACACTTGCACTGCCTGCACTCGCCGGCCTGGCGGCGGTGAGCGGGCCTCTAATGGCCACGCTCGGACCCAAGTGGATTCCGGCCGCCGGTGTGCTAAAGATACTGTGCGTTCTGGGCGTGTTACTAACCTTCGCTTTTTTCACCGGGCCGCTGCTTCAGGCACTGTCGAAGGTTCGTCTTGTGGCGATCCTGGAATGGGTTCGTACCGCAGTTGGGATTGCGATGCTGATCGCGGCTGGCCTTCTGGTTCGACATGGTGCGGTCAATGAACAGATTCTGGGGATCGCCGTGGCGCGGCTTGCGACGGCAGCACTGCTGGTTGCACCGCTTTTCGTGTATCTGCTGATGCGCATGGCGGGGATTTCGTTACGGGATTTACTATCATCGATTGCTCCGTCTGCATCAGCTTCCATAGGCGTAGTGGGCGCGGTCACCTTGGTTCAGTATATTGGGGGATTCGTGACCGATAGACCTCCAATCCTCCTGGCCGGAGACGTCGTGGTCGGCGGAGCGACCGGCGTCGCGATTCTATTCCTGCTTGACGTGCAGTTGCGGACCAAGGTCATTGGGCTGGTCAGAAAGAGTCTCGGAGTCGAGACCCTGGCCAAGACGCCGGCCTAGGTTTCGAAGACTTTGCTGCCGCGATCGCGCCAGACAACACAGCCGAGTGCCACTATGAAAGTTTCAATACTCACTCCGACTTACAACCGGGCTTACGTGATTCGCGAGGCGCTGGAAAGTGCCCTAGAGCAAACCTACGCCGATTTCGAAATCGTGGTGGTCGATGACGGATCGACTGACAACACCCGAGAGGTGGTCGAGGGACTTCAAAGCGAGAAGATCCGCTATATCCGGCACGAGCAAAACCGCGGATATAGCGCAGCTTGCAACACGGCCATATCGCAAGCAAAAGGTGAGATTCTCGGTTTTCTCGAT
>Ga0187891_1003009_pt1 | contig 12171 bp, 9 predicted proteins | sample June2016WEW_21_4_FD_132990 | JGI IMG/M metagenome (GOLD analysis project Ga0187891, IMG submission 132990) | Peatland microbial communities from SPRUCE experiment site at the Marcell Experimental Forest, Minnesota, USA - June2016WEW_21_40 | ecosystem: Environmental > Terrestrial > Soil > Wetlands... | reverse complement strand
GACGGAGAGCTTCTCGGGTGCGGTGCGCTCAAGTTCTACAGCCAGGAGCTTGCCGAAATCCGTTCCCTCTGTGTGGACGCGGCGCTCAAGTCAAAGGGCGTGGGCACGTTGCTCACTGAGGTTATCATGGACGAAGCCGAACGCTGCGGCTTGAAGAAAGTCTTCGCCCTCACCGTCGTCCCGGCCTTTTTCGAAAAGCTGGGCTTCCAAAGGGCAACGCGCGAGAGCTTTCCGGTCAAAGTTTTTCAGGACTGCCTGGGTTGCCCCAAATACTCGTGTTGCGATGAGATTGCCGTCAGCTACGAGTTGGCCTGGCGGCACGCCGAAGACGTCGAGACCCCCTTCGAGGAGGTCGACGCGCCGGCATAGCAGGGCTCTTTCGCTCGCCGTTCAGAGCCCGTCTCGCTCCCGCATCATGCACGTCTTTCGCATCGTTCGGAATCTGGATATCTCAAATCCGTTCTCAAATCTTAAATCTCAAATTTGAGATAGCCCGCAACCCTGCCCCAAGTCCTGGCTCATCGACCCTGCCTCAGGTCCTGGCACCTCAACCCTGACCCCTGCCCATCTGTTATACTCTCCGCCACCACAGTCGTCGGAGGCCTGCATGCGTCTGAAGAGTCTGGCCCTTACCATATGTTTCATCTTAGTGTCCGCGCTCGAATTATTGGCCGCCACCCCGGCGACCATGCGCCTGGACTTTTACCACACCGGCAACGCCACTCAAGAATTGTTCAGCGTCGATCGCGTTGTGATCGAGCCTCTCCCCTGGCCCGGGAATCCCGCCAAACCCATTGACACGACAAATCGAGGTACGTATTTCTTCGAGGTCAGGGACTCGAGCACCCAGCGCGTCCTCTATTCACGCGGCTTCTCCTCCATCTACGGCGAATGGGTAACTACGGAGGAAGCGAAAAAGGCAAACCGAACTTTCCACGAATCCCTCCGCTTTCCCGCCCCCCAGGCTCAGGTGCAAATTGTGGTGAAAAAACGCGACGCGCAAAACGCTTTCCGCGAGGTCTGGTCCACCTCCATCGATCCGCACGACAAGCGTATCGACACGTCCCGGCCGCCCTTTCTCGGACGCGTGCTCGCCTTGGAACAAAACGGTGACCCCGCGCACAAAGTGGATTTGCTGCTTTTGGGCGACGGCTATACTGCCGCCGAGTTGGACAAATGCGAAAAAGACGTGCGCCGCCTCGCCCAAGGCGTTTTTACCTTCTCGCCCTTCCAAGAGCGCCGCAAGGATTTCAATGTTTGGGCAATCTGCGCGCCTTCGCCGGACTCGGGTGTATCGCATCCCTCGCGCGGCCTTTACCGCCACACGCTCTTTGGCTCCGAGTTCGATGTCTTCGGTACCGAGCGTTACGCCCTCTCGTTCGACAATCGCGCCATCCGCAGCCTTGCGTCGCTCGCCTCTTATGACGTGATGGGAATTGTGATGAACTCGAACGAGTACGGCAACGGAGGCATCTTCGGGCTTTACGCTACCGTCAGCATTGATTTTCCCGCCGCCCTTCGCGTCTTCACCCACGAATTCGGCCACCACTTCGCGGATCTCGGCGACGAGTACTACTTCAACGCCAATGTCGCCTACGCGCCCGTCTCGAACCCCGTCGAGCCCTGGGAGCCCAACATTACCGCCCTGCTCGACCCGAAGAATTTGAAGTGGAAAGCCCTGGTGCTTCCCGGCACGCCCATTCCCACCCCCTGGCCGAGGGAGTGTTATGAAAACAGCATCCGCGACGCGCCCCTCCACATCCAGCAGATGCGCGCCGACGGCGCCACCGCTGACCAGATCGCTGCCTACCGGCGCCAGGCCCGCGAAACCACGGAGCACTGTCTCTCCCAGGGTCCTTACGCCAACAAGGTGGGCGCGTTCCAAGGCGCCATGTACGAAGACAAATACTACCGCCCTCAACAGCGCTGCATCATGCTTTCCGGCGACGCTTTCTGCGCCGTCTGCCAGCACGCCATCGAGGAAATCATCGACCTCTACTCGCGCCCCTGAGGTCTAGTACTCGACCCTGCCCGCTGGGGCCTTTGTCACAACGCCCTGGCGCTCTCATTCCGAGTGAAGCGAGGAATCTCGCTCCTGTCATTCTGAGCGGAGCGAAGAATCTCGCTCTGAGTATTTTCAGCGCCGTGCGAGGTTCCTCGTGGCCTGCGGTTCCTTGGAACGACAGGCGATTCGAGCGTTCAGGAACGCGCCGCAAGCCGGTTGACCCTGGCCACGGACAAGAATAGACTCAGTTACGGGAGGCGGACCCATGGGCCTGACTTACATCCGAGCCAGCATAGCGAATCCGGCGCGGCCTCGCCGCAGCGCCAGGCTGAAATTTCTGGTTGACTCCGGCGCTCTCTATTCGGTGGTTCCCGCGGCGGTGCTCCGGCGTTTGGGCATCAAACCAGGGACAAGCAAGAGCTTCATTCTTGCCGACGGGACGGAGGTCAAGCGCTCGCTCGGTCAAGCCTTGTTTCGCCTGAATGGCGAAGAAGCCGCTTCGCCGGTGATCTTTGGAGCGGCGGGCGACAGCGTTTTGTTCGGCAGCGTCTCGCTCGAAGCGTTAGGCTTGATGTTGGACCCTCTCAAGCGCGAACTTCGTCCTCTGCCCATGATGCTGGCCGCTCATCTTTCGCCGCCCCACGGAGCGTAACTGACCAAAGGCGCTCCCTCCCGACCCAGGGCTCGAGACCCTGTTCTGATAAAATACTTCTGAGTGAGAAAGCAGCATGAAGTTCTCCTATGAATAACGCATTGTTAATTTACGAAGGCTTGAAGACTTTTGCTGACGCGAAGGCCCTTATTGGAAAGCAAGAGTATGTCTTCCTCGATTTCAAGGAGAGCCGAAGCACGAACGGCGCCCTGCTTGATGACGACAAGGACCACTTTAGCAAGGCAGCGTCTGGGTTTGCACATCAAGAGGGAGGGGTGATCGTCTGGGGTATCGAGGCTCGCAAAGGACCAGACGACGTTGACGAGGCGAGGGCTTTAAAACCGATATCGAATATCAAGAAGTTCCTCTCTGGATTGAATGACTACGTAAAGTACTCGACCGAGCCAGTCGTTGACGGGATACAGAGCCGCGTGATCTTCGAGAACGACGATGAAAGCTCGAATGTGGGCTACGCGGTTACCCTGTTTCCGAAAAGCAACTCGGAGCACATCGCACTTGGGAATACCAAGCATGACTTCTATCGGCGCCACGGCGATAGCTTTGTACCGCTCTCGACAGCCGACATCCGCGCTCTGTTCTTCAGAAGCTCATCGCCCGACTTGGAGCTTAGGGCGCTGTCTCAGCCGGGCGGTTCTCTTAGGCTCATGCTGCACAACAAAGGAAGGGGCGTAGCGAAGTACGCGTCTGCCCACATCGGCTGGGCTCCGAACCAGGGAGGGTTGTGGTATGACGGCGAGGGCAACGACTCCTTTAAGGTTGGATTCTATGTGAACACCCATCAAGAGCCGTATGTCATACAATTCATCGCGAACACAAACGTTGTAGTGCACCCTGAAGAAGAAATAGGCATCCTCACAGGGCCTTCGACGCATAGCGGGCGACTGCCCAAAGTTTCGAAGATCTTCTACCGCCTATACGCCGAGAACATGGTGCCAAAAGAGGGAACGCTGGAGCTTTGAGTTGAGGCCTTTATGGCAATCAAACGCAAAGGTCGCGCGAAACCCCAAGAGCGAATGCCAGAACTCAATGAGGCCACGATTCGAGTTCGTATCGAACCCTTGGAGGAGGGGGGATATGTGGCCACCAGCCCTGACCTTCCCGGCCTGGTCGCTGAAGGCCGAAGCATCACGGAGGCGGCCGAAATTGCCCAAGGGTTGGCGCGCAAGATTGTCGAATCTTGTTTCGAACATGGCGACCCGCTCCCTCCGGCGCTCCGTGAATTGCGCAAACCACCGCTCGATCTGCTCATTCCCGTGGGCGTTCGCTGATGGGCAAGTTAGCTAGTCCTAAATCCATTCGGTCTTAGGAGCGCAGACCCGTTTTTCAGGTTCTGCGCTTTTAACAATCCCCGCCGGGAAAAGCCGCAGACTTCGAACGGCACGAAGTCTGCGCCACCCCGGTCGATCCCGACATTTGGTCATGTGCAGCGGCCTGCCGCCTGCTGATTCTCGCGAATTTTCACTTGACAATCGCCTGGAGGTGTGGTAGCCTATAGTTGTGGACTTATGGCCGCACGATGGGAAGGAACGGGGAAGGGAGATTCGAAATCAGCCTCGGGAAGGCCTTAGGTCGCAGCGCAGCACAAAAGATGTTAGAAAAAGTACGAACGAAGCCAGTATGTTATTGAAAATAAATAGTCGAGATGAAAAACGAACCCAAAACGAACTCGAATTCGCACGCCACTAAGGCCACTTGCAGCCTGGAAGCAGCACTCTTCTCAGCCAGGGTCAAGGTATCGGCGAGGGTGGCTGATTACGGCATCACCTCCGGAATAGGAGGCAGCCTCGGCATGCAGCAAGGAGATGCGAGAGATACTAAGAATAGTGGGAACGAACTCAAGGAGTCGTTGAAAATAAATAACTTATCGTTTTTTGAAGTGAAAAACGAACTCAAAACGAACTCAATTTCGTGGGCTTTTGGCGCTTAATGCGCGAAAACACTGCCTCTTTTCGCACGAGTCGCGAGTACCGTCGGCGGCCACCCCAAGTAATCCGCCGCGAGACAGGAGCCACGCTGGGCTGTCCCGAGAAAACCAGTGGCCCGGCTCAATCGGTCATTTTGTCATGTATTCCGCCCGGCGTCTAACCCCCGGGCGCGCCTTCCGCCGCCCAGCCAGATGAGATCGGCAATCCCCGTCCGACCCCGCCCCCGGCTGGCGCATTCCATATAGAGGCGTTCCGCGGAAGCGGCAAAATCCCGTTTGAATAGGCCAGAGTTGTAGGCTGTGTGCGGATCAAGCGCGGCGAAAGTTGAAGCGCGCTCTCGCGATGGGCGTGCCGAGAACTTCGATCCGGCTGAGATCGCGCGTGCCCACGCCGAGTTGTTCCGCCAGGCGCAGCGTGCTGTCGCAGGTTTCGAACGGAGGCGTGCCGCGATCCGCCATGGGGTCGAAGCCCATCAGCGCCGTGCATACCGCATCGGTGGCGACGCAGTTAGTCCCGGCGACCAGCAGGCCGGGTTGGACGTGGCGCACGTGGTCACACCACGGGCCTTCCCCGCCCGCCATGCTGTGGATTCCGTCGATCACGGCCAGGTGCACGGGCCGCGCGGCCACGAGGTCCGCCACGACGCGCGGCACGCTATAGCCCGGGTCTTTCGGGGCATGGGCATTCACCGGCGGGGGCGCGCTCTTCGAGGGCAGGCGATTCCCCTCGTGGAAAGGCCCGCGGCCTCCGCGCGGGGCAAGGCTCGGTTCGTCCACGGGAGAGTTGTCGCCATAAATCGTGCAAGGCGTGATGCCAAAGCAGTTCTTCATCGAGAGGGTGACGCCGGCGGTGACGTGCTCTTTCAGCTTAGCCAGCGAGACGAACACGTCGCAGTCCTCGTAGGAATGGTTGAGGTCGTAGCCCTTGAACATCAGGCCGCCGCCCGGAACCCAGAAGCGCGAATACGTCTTGCCGTAGCCCAGGTAGTTGGTGTTTTCGAATTCCACCCGCGGCGCCGCGCTCTCAAAATCGCGCGGTTCCCAATTGGCCTGAAGCATGAATTCCTCGAGCGGCTCGGTGGTCGACATGGGGCTCTCGAGCAGGCGAATGCGCTGCGCCCCCGCCTGGCCCAGCAGTTGAACCGTCGCCCCGATAACCTGGGGATGAACCCAGGTGGTGATCTCCGCGGGCAAGTAGCCAAGCCGGTCGGTGGCGTCGCCGGTCAGGTTGAGTTTGACGGCAACGGTTTTTCCGCGCACCAACCCTTCGAGGCCGCCTAGCTGGTCGAACATTTTCGCCAGCGTCCCGGTCACGTCCGCGTCGTACTCATGGCACACGCCCACGGCCACGCGGCCTGCCGGGACGGCACGAGCCAGGGGCATCATCGGGCGAGCCAGCCAGGCGCCGGCCGCAGCGCCCATCGCCCCCATGAATTTCCTTCGGGAACAGGTAGTTGTCATCATAGGTTTGTGCCCTCAAATTCGAGCGCGCAACAGACAGAAAGCGTTGGAAGGTCGAACTCCGTTCCCGGCGACGCAGGCCGGCCCTGGAGATTGCGTGCCTCCGCCGCCCCGAACTGCCAGAACCGCGCGGACTCCATCTTGTCATTCACCCACAGCGCGACTGAGGCGACCGGCTCCGAAGAGTAATTCAGCACTTGCACGAGCCGCTTTCCTTTGTGCGGCGATACGGACTCGCCGCTCGAGTGGCAGTTGGTCGTTTCCGGATTATAAAGCCGCACCAGATCGTTCCTCCGACTCACCAGGAGATGCGTATCCACCGCCACCTGGTAGGGATCTTGGAACCCTTCCTCCGCCACCGCAATTTGCCCCTTCCCGACATTATACAGTCTGTACTGAAGCGACGGGTCTTTTTTGGTCGGCGTCACATGCGGAGTGCCCCAGTAGGCTGCCGCAATCACCAATCCCCCTTGCTGCACAAAGGCGAGCAACTGGGCATGCTCTTCCGCGCCGGGCGCCTCGTGATCGAGCCAGAGTATCGCCTTCAGGCCCTCGAGTGCCGGCAATGTCCTTGCTCGCTCGATGATTCGAAACTGAACTTGGCGGCGATTGAGCAGGTTCAGCACTTCACCACTCAAATACGCATTGTCTCCGCGAAAGTCGGAGACAATCGCCAGTATGCCTTGCGATTTGAACGCCTGCCATTCCTTGTGTTCTTCGAAGAAAGCGGCCGCTTCGCACAGCTTTTCCCAAACGCCCTTGGCTTGGACATTCCCTTTCGGAAGCGCAGCCCTGAGCTCGTCGTCCAAGGAAACGATCCACCGGCTTCCGTAGGCGCGGCTGTCGGCGACGGCCAAGGCATAGGCGGCGGGGTGGAGCAGGTTCGAAGACGCCGGAGGATCGAAGTCCAGCCACAAGGTTTTTCCGGGCGCCAATTCACGCGCCAGCAGTGAAAACCACGCGTTGGAATTCACCCACGGGATGCCCGTTGGCCCGGCGAGGGCGGTATCTCCGTTCATGGTTTGAAGATTCAGTCCGGGCCAAACGTTTTCAGTGGCGCTGAAAATCGTTGAAGCCGTTTCCCAAGCGGCTTTGTCGCGCGGGAATTGCCGAATCGGCGGAAGCTCAAAGGATAGGCCGGATGCGTTCTCGAGCATCACCGCTGAAAGTCCGGCGGCGCGCGCCGCGGCAACGGAAGCCCCGGCATCGCCCTTTAGCGCGATCTTCGCCAAAACTGAGGCCCATACCGCGGCCTGCTTCGAGAAGGGGCTTTAGGGCTTGCTGCTGAGCTGAATCCTCCGGCCCCCTGTCGGCCCACTCCACGATAAGGCAGTTGATGGGCGTACCCTTGAGCAGTTCCAATGCGGAGGGCCGCGCCCACGCCTGAAGCGTCTCCTTGAGGTCAGGACTTCGGCTTCCCAACTTGTTTCGGCGCGCGATCTCAAGCGGTCCGCACGGCCACTTCATCGGCACCCAATTGCGATCCACGTTCATGCGCATTCCTAACCAGGCTGTGGGAAACTCGCGGACGCTGTCATTCTGAGCGAAGCGAAGAATCCCGGTAGTTGTAGTTTCGACAAACTACGGAGATCCTTCCTTCGTTGCACTCAGGACCGCCTATGGCTCCTCAGGATGACAGCCGGGGGCGTTATCCCGCGGCCTGCTAGGCCTTCGATTTAGCAGCAGAGCCCGCCCTGCACACTACCGGAACGAGAGCCATAACACCACAGTACACACAAAAAGCACGCCGGCCCAGATGCGGTAGTCCCCTAGTCCCTTTGCCGCCCCCCTGAATTCCCCCAACACATTCCGCGTCGCCTTCGAGGGGTCCGCCGGCTGAGTGAGCAAGCTGACGGCAATCATTACAGCGGCAGCAACCACCCAGGCCACCAGAGTGCGGTGCATGAAGGAGTTCAGCAGAGGGTGGGACAGTACAGGCAACTTCCAGCCCAGAACCTGGTCGAGGAAGAACACAAGGCCAACAGAGAACCCTGCCACCACACCTGCGATAGCCCCTTTGGTGTTGCCTCGCTTCCACACCAGACCAGTGAAAATCACCGCCGACATGGGCACGGAAAGGTAAGCCGAAATGAACTGCAAGTAATACCAGATCGTTACCGAGAGACCCACCAACGGCGCGGCCAGGACGCCCAGGGCTGCCATCAGCACGGTCACCCAGCGGCCGATCACCACCTGACGGCCTTCCGAGGTGGCGGGACGGTAGCGAAGCACGAAATCCCTCACCACCAGCGTGGCGCTGGAATTGTAACAGGCGCTCATGGAGGACATCAGAATCGCAATCAGGCCTGCCAGCACCAGGCCGCGCAGACCCACGGGCAAAAGACCTTGCACCATTCTGGGATAAGCGCCGTCATAACGAGGCAATGCCGGATAAAGTACCCGGGCAATCAATCCCGGAAGAACCAGAATGAACGGCACCATGAGCTTCAGGAAGCCCGCGAAAATCGCGCCCCGCTGGCCGTCCCGGGCAGTACGGGCGCCCAAAACGCGTTGCACGTTGGTTTGGTCCATGCACCAATAGAACATCCCCGCCAGCAGATTGGCGATGAGGAATCCGGTGATGGGGAAGTCGTTGTTCAGCGGTTTCACCATTTGGATCGCCGTGTGGGGCACGTGACTGACCAGGCCCGACCACCCGCCCACCGCCTTCAGCCCAAGGATCGTCAGCAAAGCGCTGCTCAGAATGAGCCAAGTCCCTTGTACCATGTCTGCGTAGACGACGGCGCGCAGCCCGCCCTTCATTGTGTAAAGGGCTGTAAAGGCTGACATGATCACCATCACCAAGGTTTGGGGCCATCCGAAAAGAACCACGAACAAGAGAGAGCCCGCCCAAAGGTCGATGGCGTTCTTGGTGAGCACATTGATCACCAGCAGGTTCACAGACAGGAAAGCGCGCAGGCTCCAGCCGAATCGACGCTCCAGAAACTCCGGGATGGTGTAGATCTTCTCGCGAAGGTACAGGGGCGCGAACATCATGGCCAGGATAATCAGATCCCAGGCGCCTACCCATTCGTACCCACCCGCGACCATACCGATGCGATAACCGTCGCCGGCCAACCCCAACACATGTTCGGCGGAGATATTCGAGGCAAAAAGCGACATGCCGATGAAGGGCCAGCGGAGGTCGCGTCCGGCAAGAAAATACTCGCTGCCCGAGCTGCTCTTGCGCGCCGCCCGGGTCACTGCGAAGATCACCAGGGCCAGGCTGGCGAAGATCGTAATCGCGTCAAGGTAGGAAAGCACGCTGGTTCACTCCCCGGATCGGTGTCGGCGCCGGCGTTGGCTCGCCGGCCCGCAGATTTGCCCAGCTCCCCGACTGCAAGCTGAAGCAGCCGCAATCAAAATCGTCAGTTTGGACTTACCCCGGTCAGCGATGATGCCACAACTCCTCCTAAGAAAGGAAGGAGTTCGCCGGCCGCGTGGCGTCCCAAATTAACTCGTAACGCCGGCCTCCAGGTCGGCCCCCGCCGATCCGAAGGCCGGCGTTACAGTCTTAACAGGACGATGTCGCCAGCCGCAAGTGCACGATGAACTCTGATGCGCAGGTCGGCGTTGCCGGCGGGGCGTGTCACTGTTACTTGGTACGCAATAACGACAACGGCCCCCTACCTACGTACTATTCTAGCCACTGACTTGCCCCGCTATACTTCCTCTTAATTGACATTTCGCCAAGCGGTAATTCGCTTCGGCGCGCTCTTGCCGATCAACACTCTGAGGAGGATGGCTCATGTTCCTGCGTCCCAGTTCTACCAACCTAAGACAGTCCGCCATGAGATTTGGGCGGGTCTGCAGATTTGCTTCTGTTCTAATTCTTGGCATCTTAGTTTCCGGTCATATTCAAAGCTCACGAGCCGCAGCGACCGACGCTCAAGCCGGCGGCTTGGTTACTCTGCGTGGCAACACGCGCGCGGAAGCGACGGCGCTTAACGATCGCGGGCGAGTCGCTGATGACATGGCCCTTAACCACATGATGCTCCTGTTGCATCGAACCTCAGAGCAGGAACAGGCGCTCCAGCAATTCATCAAAGACCTCCACGATCCCGCCTCGCCGCGCTTTCACCATTGGATCACGGCGGCGGAATTTGGGGAGAGATACGGCGTCTCATCAGCCGCTATCTCCAGTGTGACGAATTGGCTCGAGTCGCAGGGGTTCACGGTGAACTTGGTTTACCCCAACCAGATGCTGGTTGATTTCACGGGCTCCGCAGGCCAAGTCCGGCAAGCTTTCCACACCGAGATTCACCACCTGGTGGTAAGAGGCGAGGCCCACATCGCCAACATGAGTGACCCTCAGATCCCGGCAGAGCTGGCGCCGGTAGTATCGGGGATCGTCTCTCTGAACGACTTCCGGCCTCATCCTACGTTCAAGCGGCGCCCCAGCTTCACCGTCAGTTCCGACTCCCAGTTGGTTGTGCCGGCAGATCTGGCGACGATCTACAACTTCACCCCTGCCTTCACAGCCGGCATTTCGGGCCAAGGCCAGACGATCGTGTTGATCGAAGATACGGATCTCTATTCCACAGCCGACTGGACCACCTTCCGCTCCACCCTAGGCTTGGCCTCAACCTACCCGTTGGGCTCCCTGGCACAAGTTCACCCAGCCAGCACTCCCACGAATAACTGCGCCGATCCGGACGTCAACGGAAACGGAGACGATGCCGAAGCCGCCATTGATGTGGAATGGGCGAGCGCGGGAGCTCCTAGTGCCGCCATCGAGCTGGCATCGTGTGCGGACACCGATACCAACTGGGGGGCCTGGGTTGCGCTCCAGAACCTTCTCAACGGTCCCGGGCAACCGCCGGCGATAGTCAGCATCAGCTACGGTACATCGGAGCCAAACTACGGGTCCGGCGGTAATGCCTACGTCAGCTCGCTGTACCAGCAGGCTGTGACCGAGGGTGTCTCTGTCTTCGTTTCCTCGGGCGACGAAGGCGCGGCCAGCACGGACTACGACGCAGCCTACGCCGCCAGCGGAATCAATGTGAGCGGGTTCACGTCAACGCCCTACAACGTTTCGGTAGGCGGCACGGATTTCGCCGACACTTATGAGGGAACTAACAGCACTTACTGGAACTCCGTCAACACCGGCAACTACGGGTCGGCCCTTTCGTACGTTCCAGAGATTCCCTGGAACGACTCCTGCGCCAGCGTGCTGCTCGCCGATTATTTGGACATCCTGCCCACTTACGGCTCCGGCTCACTGTGCAACACGAGCGGCGACTACCTTGATGATGCCGCCGGAAGTGGCGGCCCCAGCGGCTGCGCCACTGGTGCGCCCACGATTATTGGCGTTGTGAGTGGCACTTGCGCCGGATATCCCAAGCCCTCGTGGCAGTCGGGCATTACCGGGAATCCCAACGACGGCGTGCGAGACGTTCCCGATGTTTCCCTCTTCGCTGCCAATGGACTCTGGGGGCACTACTACGTGGTTTGCTATTCCGATCCAAACTACGGTGGCGCGAGTTGCAGTGGCACTCCCGATACGTGGGCTGGATTTGGGGGAACGTCGGTTGCCTCGCCCATCATGGCGGCGATTCAGGCGCTGGCCAATCAAGCTTCGGGCAGCCGCTGGGGCAATCCGAATCCTACTTATTACGCCCTCGCTGCGGCGCAATTCAGCTCCGGCGACGCCACTTCTTGTAGCGCGGCGCTTGGCAATCAGGTCGCCAGCAACTGTATTTTCTACGATATAACTCAACTTCCGCTCTATTCAGGGGGTACGGGAGGCGACAATGACGTCCCTTGCTTGGGGGTAAACTGCTTTGCACCCTCGGGAACCTACGGAGTCCTTTCGACGGCTCCGCAAACCCTGACTTCAGCGTGGGTCACGGCCCTGGGAAGCAAGTACGCGAGCGCGCCGGCTTGCACGTTAAGCGGCGGAGGCGGATCAGGCGCCACATGCAACGCCATTCGGACCGGCGTAGTTAACTCGATCAGCGTCACCAGCGGCGGCGGGGGCTACACTTCATCGCCCACGTGTTCGTTGACAGGGGGAGGCGGAACCGGTGCGAGCTGCACGGCCTACGCGTGTACGAACGGGGAAGCTTGCTACCCTGAGCTTGCCCATTTCGGAAGTGGTTACACCAG
>Ga0187891_1003008_pt1 | contig 12172 bp, 10 predicted proteins | sample June2016WEW_21_4_FD_132990 | JGI IMG/M metagenome (GOLD analysis project Ga0187891, IMG submission 132990) | Peatland microbial communities from SPRUCE experiment site at the Marcell Experimental Forest, Minnesota, USA - June2016WEW_21_40 | ecosystem: Environmental > Terrestrial > Soil >... | reverse complement strand
GGTTTGAAAATTAACTTTCCTTGGCATAGTGCTCTATTAGAGCTATTACATATTTATGTTTATTGCTCCCTCAAAAATCTATGGAGTTTTCACACAATCTGTAGTTTGAGCGCATCCCAACTGTTCGTTACCTAAGCCGAATACTCACTTTCGCTGACACATTTTTTTGTTGAAAAGCCTTGACTAACTTAATGTTTATGTGGTTGTTTCTTCCCACTTCAACTATTTTAGGATACAGCACAGAAGCAGCGTTCAGGCTTCTGTCAAAATGTATTAATTTAAAGATAGAAGGTTACATTACGAGTAACAACAAAAAGTTCGTCTCAAAAGAATACGTACAAAAACAACTATTAGCTCATCTAAAATAGTTGAAGAAATGTTGATTAATGGGTAGGGTTTAGGCCTGTTTCAATGACGTTTTAGGTAACGCGCAGTATAGGCGCCAGTTCGGCTGTTCCACGATATTAAATTGAGCTATGTATTATCGAAGTTATTAATCAATAAGTCAAAAAAATGGGAGGTAACCATAAAACTGAGGAGCCCTAATTTCCGGTGCTATCGTTGGTGCGTGTTAAGCTTGCTTCTGCTGAACCTTGTTTTTCAGCAAGTTCAGCATGAAACGTCGTGATCTCATTCGTTAATCTTTCCAGCTCTGCCAAATCTTCATTGAACTTCGTTTCATCGTATCCTTTTGCTAAATTACCCATAACCATTCCAATATTCGCGGCTATTTGAGCCCACATCTGCCGCTCTTTAGGAGTTATAGACTGCAATTTATCGCCAACTTGCTGCTGCCCCACTTTACCCTTAGCAATAGAAGTAGCCATGTCAAATAAGTCATCAAGTTCACTAATCCACTTGTTTCTCAAACCCTGCGTATCAACCTTAACTGTTTGTTGTAGCCGACAAATTCGCGCCTCAACCTGAACAGTAAAGCCTGCATTATGTCTCATTTGTTTTCTCACCTCCAAAACTTTTCATTTCAATATTCTCTTATCCGAGAATCCTGACTTTGGAAACTTATCATGTAAATCAAGCGAAAACTGCCTTCCCAGTATCCCAGATATACCTAAACCCAATCTTTCAACCGCGCACCCGTCTCACATGTCACCCCAAAAAAAGACTCAACCTACGCTGCGGCGCACAAACAGGTAATCCAAAATAATGCTGAAAATCTTTTTGCCGCCCTCTCAAAGAGGGGTTAGATGCATAATATCCCCACAATGCCACTCTTTAGGCGGCGACAGAAAACAAGCGCCCTTTACACGAAAAAGCGCATGCTCACTGTTTGTTGATTTCAAAGATAAATAAGCTTAAAAGGATTCTGCCTCCGCCAAAGAGCCTATCAAAAACGCAAGAATTGAGTAAATATATTACCGATGAAGTCAGCGCTGACCCTTTGATTCAACGATAATATTATCGTGAAAATGTGCACTTTAAATCTTGCCGCTTAGCCAAGCTTTCAAGCGTTCCTGATTTTTCTGTTGAGATCTTGGAAGGGCTATAGCTTTGATGTGCTTGATGCTCTGGAAGGTTAAAGGCTACATCTCGAGCTCGCATAAAGCTAAATCCGTGATTGTTACAGACGGGGGGTTGAAGAGGGCAAGTGAGCTGAAGAGAAGATTTTTGCCGTCTTATAGAGCACTAAACGAGAATAGACTGGAATGATTAAAGACAATCTTGGCTTGCTAGTTCACTTCTATATGTTACAGGAGCAAAACCTAAACTAGGCAAACGTCTTTTTGGCTGCGAACCCGCGTCGGTTCATTCATGCTGGTTCAAGCATTACCTCCATCGCATATCCTGATAGGCTTGTATTTTCATCTTGAAAGAGGCTTAGCACCAGCGTTGGAACAGATATGCGTCCATCCTTGCGCATCTTTGCGTAAAAAAATTGCCAGCCTTTATGCAAACCCAAAAAGTTCACGCCCACCTTCAACGCTTGATCGCTTTCCATTTTGAACCGCCACCGAATCAACTTTGGAACCTGTACTGTATTGGTACTCTGAAGCATTGTGGTGTAGGTAACTTTCTCAGTTAACGGCATACAGATTCATGCTTCTAACGCCTATACTTAAGCCTTTAGAAACGCAAACCAACGCAGATAAACGCAGAAAGACGCAGCAACACGCGAACCAACGCAGAAAAACGCGAAAACACTCAACCTGCAAACAATTCAAACTCCAAACCAAAAAAGCAACCCAAAATAACAAGAACAAAATTTAGTCTACTTGAATTTTCACACTCGAACAGTTTAATAAAACGCACATAGTAATAGAGGTAAACAGGAAGGTCTCCAATTTTTGCAGCCAAACCAAGAAAAAAAGCCAAACAGGCTGATTAACGAAAAAAGCCCTTATCTTCTCCAGCATGCTTACAATCCAGTAGACTGGTACCCATGGAGCCAAGAAGCCCTGGATAAAGCGAAAGCCGAAGATAAACCCATTTTTCTCAGCATAGGCTACGCCAGTTGCCATTGGTGCCACGTCATGGAGGAAGAATGCTTCAGCGACACAGAAGTCGCAGCCCTGCTAAACCAATCGTTTGTATGCATCAAGGTTGACCGCGAAGAAAGACCTGACTTAGACGCGATGTACATGGCTGCGTGTCAAGCTATGGGCAGAAGCTGCGGTTGGCCACTTAACATACTAATGACGCCCAAGCTTAACCCGTTTTTTGCCGCAAGCTACATACCTAAACACAGTGGACGAGGCTTAACAGGCATGTTGGATCTTGTCCCTCAAGTCATGCAAATATGGAAAATGCAGCGGGCACAACTAGAAATTGTGGGAGCAGACATAAAGAGCCGCATAGAAGCAATGGAAAAAAGAACCCCTCAAAAAGAGCTCAGCAAAGAAATCCTGCAAGATGCCTACGACCGCTTAACACTGGATTTTGACAGTGAAAACGGAGGCTTTGGCGGTGCACCAAAATTCCCAAGACCCCAAAACATCCTGTTCCTACTGCGTTACTATGCGCGAACGGGCGAAAAAAAGGCGTTAGACATGGCTGAGAACACGCTTCGGCAAATGCGGCTGGGCGGAATCTTCGACCAAATTGGCCTTGGTTTCCATCGTTACAGCATAGACTCAGAATGGTTGGTGCCTCACTTTGAAAAAATGCTCTATGACCAAGCCTTGCTCACGTTGGCGTACATTGAAGCTTATCAGGTATCTGGCGCAGGAAAATACATGATAACCGCTAAAGAAACCATAGATTACTGCATCAGAGATCTGTTTAGGCAGCAAGGCGGTTTCTACTCGGCTCAAGACGCCGACTCAGAAGGGGAAGAAGGCAAATACTATTTGTGGACTATGCAGGAAATCCTTGATGCTTTGCCTCCGTCAGATGCAGATTTAGCGGTTCACCTGTTTGGGTTAAAAGCGGAAGGCAACTTTCCTGGCAGCAAAGGAAAAAACATACTCCACCTAGCCGAACCACTCGACGAGCTTGCCTCGTACAAAGGCTTAACAATAGACGAACTTATCATCAGGTTGGGCAAAATCCAAAATACACTTTTTGAAATCAGAAAAAAACGCGTCGCTCCAGCAATAGATGACAAAGTGCTAACTGACTGGAACGGCTTGATGATTGCAGCCTTAGCCAAAGCCGGCACTGTTCTCAATCAGCCTAATTACCTTTCAGCCGCCATCAAAACCGCCGACTTTATGCTAAACCAAATGCGTCAAGGCGATGTGCTCTATCACCGTTACGCAAAAGGGCAAACAGCCATTGAAGGATTTCTTGATGACTACGCTTTCTTCACCTTTGGATTAATCGAGCTCTACGAAGCAACATTCGAAGACAAATATCTTCAGGCCGCCGCCGATTTAACCAAGATTATGGTGGCGAAGTTCTGGGACAAAAACGGTGGGTTCTACCAAACACAAAACAGCGAAGCCGCCATGCCAAAAATCAAGCAACTATATGACGGTGCGGTTCCATCTGGCAACTCAGTGGCGCTACAGGATCTGCTGTGGCTCAGCCGCTTAACCGATGAACCCTCATACGACACAATGGCAGCGCAAATGACCAGGACATTCGCGCAAGAAATAGAGGGTGCGCCTGAAGCGTACACTTTTTTCCTCTCAGCAGCTGACTTCCTAATCGGCCCATCCTATAGCGTGACTTTAGTAGGCGATTTAAAGGAAAAAGACACACGAGAAATGCTGAATGCGTTAAGGAAGCATTACCTGCCAAGCACAGTTATCGCGCTTAAATATCCAAGCAAAACAGGTTTAGGTTACCAGCAAATCGAAGGCAAAGCAACCGCTTACGTCTGCCAAAACCAAACATGTCTTCCATCGACCAACAGCCTCATGGTGATGCTTGAACAGCTTGGAATAAAACAGGAAAACCTTAAGCCTTGAAAGATGGTGCTTTCTTTAGGAGTACTGTTGAAGGGCATATACGTACTAATCTTCAAGATAAACAAAACAATCAGCGTAGCCATCGGTGCCTTAGGTATGCTGGTTTTCCAAGAGGGCTTGTATGCTTATGTCGGTTCAGCACAAAACAACTTGGAGCTAAGGGTGAAGAGGCACCAGCGGAGTGAGAAACGCTTGTTCTGGCATATTGACTACCTGCTAAACAACGAGGCGGCAAAGCTGATTGGCGTCTATTATACGCAGGGCGACAAGGCAAAAGAATGCGAAATCGCACGCCTACTGTTGGAGAACGCTGAGCCCGTTCCTGGCTTCGGATGCTCTGACTGCCACTGCAAAAGCCATCTTTTCCACGCTGAAAACTTTGGCTTCCTCGGAAAATTCATGCAACCGTTAACGATGCAAAACACCAATGCCAAGAGCTAGTTTTCCCCTTAACGCATTATTTTTCCTCTCTCTTATTTTCTGTTTCACGGTTAGGGTTCTGTTAAGTTCTTAGGTATGGGGTTTCTTGTTAAGTTCCGTAGGATATTTCTATCGGTATTTTATCCTTGTTAACAACTTTTGCTCCATGTTTTTTTGTGTGCGGTTTTTGTTGTAAAAAAGAGGGAGGGGAGAGGTTTTGGGTGTTTGTTTTTTGGGTTGCTTTTTTTGGTTTAGCGTTTGTATCTGTTGCAGGTTAGGGTTAAAAAAGATATAAAAGATACGGAAAGATAAAGAAAGATACAGAAAGATACAAAAAGGTGCGTTCTACATGCCGCTGACAAAGCAGAATGAAGCGTCGAAACTTTCATATCAGCTAGTTTATTCTGTTTTCATTTGAGGGTCAAATTTTCGGTCAAGCAAGAACAAACTCCAAAGTAACGAAGCTTACAGAAGAAGAACAAACAGTCGCATCCTCTAAGAAATCCGTATCCCACTGGACTTGAAATCAAGAAAAATCTCATGGAAACTAAACAGAAATTTTACGAAGTATTGTTTATATATTACCGCTTAATTGTTAAAATCCCGTTGAAACGCAGTTTGTTAATGTAACTGATTTGAAAATGGAAGTTGATTTGAATGCCTACATGTCCTTATTGTGGTGCGACCGTTCCTGACGGCGCAATTGCCTGCGGTAACTGTGGAGCGTCCTTAGTTTCTACTCAGCCTCAGACGTCTACACCCTTTCAGTCTCAACCAAATTCATCTGGCCAATCTTCCGGTTCCAGTTCTACTTCATGGCCAGGCGGAAATTATGATTCGCAAATGTCAAGTCGGCTCGAAAAAGCTTTGAAAAGAAACGAGTTATTGAGCTACACGCTTCTTGGTTTAGCGATATTGCTGATTGTTTTGTTATTTATTTGATGCGAAAAATGGAAAATTGCCCTGTTGAATGGAGAAATGAAAAATGGAAAATTCCTCGGAAAATACAATTAAAAGATTGGAAACGACAAATAGGATACTCATTGCCGCAATAATTGTCTTGGTTGTTTTTATTGTCATAATTCTGTTTGGATAGCCAGACACCGCAGTGCCAGAAACGACCCAGCTTTCCACAAAAAGCTAGCCCTGACAAAGACTTACTTACTGCTTACTTGCTCTTTTTCATTTTTGAGAACTTATTTAGAAAAACATCATGTTCTTTCGGTAAAAGCACCGAAAATGACCCCGGACCAAAACATTTCATTTGAAGACTGATCGTTGAGCATTTGGAAGTTTTAACAAAAATTCATTTTCATTTTTAGCTATAATGATATCTTCTAGTCTGTTTAATTCGTTCATTAAACCCTGCGCGATTTTCTGATGCTTGAAATGGCATTACTAAAAGTGATAATGAAGAGCTGGATGTGGTAACTTTCATCAGGAAGCTGCTAATTGAACTTGCTACCGCTGTTTGGCTATGAAATCTAAATCTTATCCAGGTTGAATTCTTCGTGGATTGCTTGGACTACTGCTGCGCCGTCTTTTTCTTTGACAACGAATGAAATGTTGAGTTCTGAGCTGCCTTGTGCAATCATGCGGATGTTTATGCCTTTTTTGGCAACTGTGGCGAAGATTTTTGAGGCTATGCCTAAGGTTCCTTTCATGTTGGCGCCCATAACAGCTATTACGGCAACGTCGTCTTCGGCGGTTACCTCGTTGACTAAACCGCCTCTGTCTAAGAGCGCAATTTCAAGATTGCTGATAGCTCTGCCTAAAAGTCCTCGGCGAATAATCATTGAGATGTTAGCCTCTGAAGCGGCGGTGGAAATCATCATGACGTTAATGTTGTTTTTTCCTAAGACATCAAACACTTTCGCATAGCTTCCAGGTGCACCAACCATCCCAGCACCGCTAACGTTGAGCATAGCAACATCCTTTATCATTGCCACAGCTTTCACGGCTTCCTTCACGTTCCCATCCGGCTCTTTGGTTATGAGTGTGCCTTGGTTTTCTGGGTGGAAAATGCTGCGTATTCTCACAGGAATGCCTTCTTTTATCACTGGTTCGAGAGCTCGAGGATGCATGGCTTTGGCGCCGAAAATCGCCATTTCAGCCGCTTCTTGATAGCTGAGTTGTGGAAGCATTTTGGCTGACGGAACAATTTTAGGGTCGGTAGTCATTATGCCTTCAACGTCAGTCCATATCCAGACTTCATCAACGCCTAAAGCAACTCCTAATATGGTCGCGGTATAATCTGAGCCGCCACGTCCAACGGTGGTTACAATGCCATCCTGGTTTGCCGCAATAAACCCTGTGACAACAGGGATGACGTCTTTTTCCAGTAGTGGTATTAGGCGTTCTCGGATGAGATGAGTGCTAAAGTTCATTAGCGGGTCAGCATCACCAAAGTTGGAGTCGGTGACAATGCCTGCTTCTTTTCCTGTAAACCATTGAGTCTCGTACCCTTTGTCTTTTATGGCACCCCAAACAACTGGAGCAGATAATCGCTCGCCAAAAGAAACCACATAATCTTTAGATTTCGGTGTTAGTTCGCCAACGTAGCAGATGCCTGTTAAAACCTTTTCCAGCTCAGCAATTGTTTTATTAGTTGTCTCGGTAACTTCCCTTTGCAAAGCTTTGCTATCAATTGCAGTTGAAATCACCTCTAAATGTCTATTCAGCAATTCTTTAGTAAAGGCTTGGATGTGTTTTTCATCGCTTTTTTTAGCCAGCTCAGCAACTTCAATGAGGCTATTAGTTACACTTGCTAAAGCTGATACAACCACGGTTACTTTGTCTTTTTTAGCGTTTTTGATAACCAGGTCAGCTACATGACGTATGTTTTCTCCTGTACCGACGCTGGTGCCGCCGAACTTCATCACGATTTTCATTTTTTTAGGACTCCAAGTAATTATTTAGCATTCGATCTGCAAGCTTATGTCTTATATCTAAGAGGTCTCTTAAAACTGCGCTGGCAGTCTCAATTCCGCCTGCACCTCTGCCGATGAGAGTTTGTTCCGCAGCATACTCTGTAGAAAATGTTATCGCGTTTAAAACTCCGCTGACACACAGAGGGTTGGTTTTAGCTATTTCTGTGGGTTTAACTGAGACTGTATTACCATCGATTGAACCTATGAGCTTGATTGTGTTACCTTTCTTTGAAGCTTCATCAAGAGCTTGCAGCGATACGTCGCGGATGCCTGTTCGGTCTACGTCTTTTAAGGTTATTTTCCTGTTCAATATCCAGTTCGCCAAAATAACTACTTTGCAGGCGGTATCAAATCCGTCAATATCCATAGACGGCTCTCTCTCGGCGTAACCAAGCTTCTGCGCATTTGTTAGCGCTTCTTGGAAGGTCACGCGATTTTGAGACATTTCAGTCAATATATAGTTAGTTGTGCCGTTTAGTATGCCCCGTATGGCTAGAATCTTGTCTCCTTCAAGGCATCGTTTGGCAAACTCCAGCATGGGTGTTCCACCGCCGACAGTTCCGCTGAATCGCAGGTAAACATTGTTATACTCAGCTAATTCCGTGAGGGCTGGCATTGCCAAGGCTAAAGGTCCTTTGTTGGTCGTAACAACATGTTTCCCCGTTTTAAACGCTTTAGTGATATGTGACAGGGCTGGTTCAGCATTTTTGATGTTAACAGGCGTGACCTCAACAACCACTTCCGCTTCCACCGACTCAATGACATCTAACGCTGACATGCCTGGATGGCCAAAATCGGGATCTGCCGATATGGGGTAACCCCGCTGCTTAATTGCTTCCAGCTTTTCAGGGCTTAGACCTTTTGGATTTATAACTCCGCCGTCTATGTCGGCGATGGCGACGATTTTTGGGTTAAACCCGTAATCCTTAACCTTTTCTGTAGATCTGCGAGCAAGAATAGTGGTTACGCCCTTTCCGACTACGCCATAGCCAACTAAGATGATTCTCATTCAATACCTCACCTAGCGAGAATAGGCGGTCTCTGAGCTTTTAACCCTAATGCCTGCTCAATAGCGGATATGTCAGCATCAACCTCAAGTGGTTTTTCGCATTGCTTAATAGCTGTGTCAGGATCTTTTAGCCCGTGACCCGTGGTGATGCAAACTACCCGTTCATCCTTGTCGATAACGCCGTTCCTAACAAGCTTAATTAGCCCAGCGATGGATGAGGCGCTTGCGGGCTCCACAAAAATTCCCTCAATCCGAGCAAGAAGTTTTTGCGCTTCCAAGATTTCTTCGTCAGTTACTGTTTCTGCAGTCCCATGGGATTCCCGAATAGCGTTGACTGCTTTTTTCCAGCTTACTGGTGCACCGATTCGAATGGCTGTGGCAATTGTTTCTGGTTTTTCAACGGGGATTATTTTGTCGCTGTTTGTTTTGATGGCTTGTGCTATCGGAGCGGAGCCGGCTGCTTGTATGCCAGTCATTTTTGGCATTGTTTTTATGAAGCCGAGTTTGTAGAATTCAGTTAGGCCTTTCCAGACTGCGCTTATGTTTCCAGCATTGCCGACGGGGATGATTATCCTGTCGGGTGCTTCATTGTTTAATTGCTCGCAGATTTCGTAACCTAAGGATTTTTGTCCTTCAATACGGAACGGATTAATTGAATTAAGAAGGTAAATGCTTTTGTGCCTCTCAGCGAGTTTAAGCACAAATTCTAAGGCTTGATCAAAGTTGCCGCGAACCTGCAAAACTTTAGCACCGTGAATCATCGCTTGTGCCAACTTGCCATAAGCAATCTTACCTGAAGGAATAAGAACTGTGCAGTTGATTCCTGCCCTTGCCGCGTAAGCGGCTAAGCTTGCAGAAGTGTTGCCTGTTGAAGCACAAATCACATGCCTTGCGCCGAGTTCAACAGCTTTTGTTACGCCCACGGTCATGCCTCGGTCTTTAAAACTGCCTGTGGGGTTTTCGCCCTCATTTTTAACATACAGGTGTTTTAGTCCTAATTCGTCGCCTAAGCGTTGCGAACAGTGCAGACCCGTGCCGCCTTCGTTTAGGGTGACTATACGTGCGGTTTCGTGAATGGGCATGAAATCGCGGTAACGCCAAACCGACAAGGGCTTTGTTTTCCAGTCACTTCCTTTAAGGACTTCCGCTAGCTCTTTAAAGTCCAATTTTATTTCAAGGATGTCCCCGCATTTCTTGCAGAAGTAAATAATCTCATTAATATCGTATCTTGTTTTGCAGTTTATACATTCTTGATGTATCATGGTTTCAATCTCCATCAGATAAATGCCCTTTCATAGGATGATAACACAAGCTGTAGCTGAAATATCACCCTTGACATTATTAATTTTGTTGTTACAACGCTGCTTCTAAACCTACCCTACCATACTAGACAAAACCTCGTAGGTTTTTAGGCTGTCTTTTTTCTCAACCACAATTATAGTTTCAGTCCAGCAAGAAATGAATTCAACAATGTTCACGTTCTGTTCCGCTAGCAATGTCGTCAGGAACGCGACAACTCCCGGCGTGACCTCCAATTCCTCAGGTGAATGGACAACGATCATGGTGCAGTTATCATTTTTAACAAGAGTAGTTATGCGTTCGGGCAAATCGTTCCTGTCAAGGAGGTAAACGAACTTATCCATTAAATCGACTTTCATTCCAGTTTTCGAGTTAAGTTCTTTACTTGTTATTATTACGGATTTTCGGTCATAAACGGCTATGCCGCTTCGTTTCAGGAGTTGAAGTACTTTTTCTTCTCTTTTCTGCTTGTGCTTTTGTAGTTCTTCTGAATAGCGGCGTAAGGCGGCTTTTATGGCGCTTATATCATCGGTTTCCAAGTCTCTTTGGATTTGTCTTGATAACTCGCTTAGGTTTACTATGCCCTTTTCTAAGGCTTCCAGCAGGTATGGTTTGTTTCGCAGGTGGTTTCTTACGTTTTGAGCAATTGTCATAATAGATACTGATTGTATCAAATGGCACATTTAAATTTTATTAAGTAACAAAAAAGTCACAACGTTTAAAAATACAGCATTGAAGGTTACGGGAATAATTTACAGCAAAAAATGGGGGAGCAAAAAAAATAACTGAAAAAATCGTGTTAGCATACTCAGGCGGATTAGACACATCAGTGTTAATCAAGTACCTCCAAGAAAAATACAACGCACAAGTCATAACTGTAACCGTAGATGTTGGGCAACAAGAAGACCTCAAAGCGGCTGAGGAAAAAGCAAAAAAACTCGGTGTTCTCAAACATTTTTCAATCGATGCAAAAGACGAATTTGCAAAAGACTACATTTTTCCAGCCATAAAAGCCAACGCCCTCTACGAGGGTAAGTATCCTATAAGCACAAGCCTTTCACGACCATTGATTGCTTCAAAAATGGTTGAAGTTGCCGAAAAAGAAGGCGCCACAGCCCTAGCTCACGGCTGCACAGGAAGGGGCAACGACCAAGTACGCTTTGACGTGACACTTGGCTCTTTGGCACCAGACAAAAAAATTATTGCTCCAGTACGCGAGTGGGGTATGACACGCGAAGAAGAAATCGCTTACGCAAAAACCAAAGGCGTCCCAGTCTCCAATGCAGCCAAAAAGTACAGCATAGACGCAAGCGTCTGGGGAAGAGCCATCGAATGCGGACTGCTTGAAGACGCAAGCCAAGCACCGCCCGAAGACGCTTATGAATGGACAGTTTCAGCTGAAAAAGCGCCAAACACTCCAGAACTGGTCACCTTAAAATTTGAGGGAGGTGTGCCGGTAGCCGTTAACAATGAAAGCATGAAGCCGCTTGAACTTATCGAGACGATGAATAAAATCGCTGGCAAAAACGGCGTTGGACGCATCGACCACATCGAAGACCGCCTAGTAGGGATCAAATCACGGGAAGTTTACGAATGTCCGGCGGCAACTGTGATTTTGGAAGCCCACAAAGACCTTGAAAAAATGGTGATGACACGGCATCAAGTTTTGTTTAAACAGCAAATCGACGCAGAGTGGGTTTTCTTAGCTTACGCTGGTTTATGGGTTGACCCGCTAAAAGATGACCTTGACGCTTTCATAAATAAGTCACAAGAAAACGTCACGGGAGAAGTCAAACTTAAACTCTACAAGGGCAGCATGCAAGTTATCGGACGCTCCTCGCCAATGTCACTCTACGACAAAAACCTAGCTAATTACAACATCAAAACCACGTTTAATCAGTCCTACTCTAAAGGATTCATTGAACTGTGGGGGCTCCAAACAAGAATGTACAATGCTCTTAAAAAGTCGAGCAAAAAAGCAGCTGAGGAAACCAAGAAAGCCTAGAAAACAACGAGTAAGCTGGAGGTAAGTAAGTGTCAAAAATACTGCATGGCGGACGATTATCGTCTGTACGTGAAGATGTTGCTAAGTTTACTTCTTCACGAAAAGATGATGAGCGCTTAGCCACGGCTGTAGTTGACAT
>Ga0187891_1002999_pt1 | contig 12207 bp, 8 predicted proteins | sample June2016WEW_21_4_FD_132990 | JGI IMG/M metagenome (GOLD analysis project Ga0187891, IMG submission 132990) | Peatland microbial communities from SPRUCE experiment site at the Marcell Experimental Forest, Minnesota, USA - June2016WEW_21_40 | ecosystem: Environmental > Terrestrial > Soil > Wetlands... | reverse complement strand
GGCCCGTCTGGTACTTGACGGAAAAGAACTGCAAGGTACCAGCACCAACATCAGTGAGGGGGGAATCGCTCTCCTGTTGCACCATGCGCTTCCCAAGAATGCTACACCTCAACTGCAATTCACCCTTCCGGGAACCAGCGTCGCTTTGGAACTGGAAACGGAAGTGGCCTGGGCTGACCTCAAAGGTTACGTGGGACTGCGTTTCCTCAATGTACCTCCAGGTTCCCGGGAACTCTTGGAACGCTGGCTCAACGATCAGAGGGAGCAACAAATTCCCGGATCCAAAGGCAAGCTGGCAGGACCAGGCTCGGCCGCCGTCCAATAGACGGTATTCAGTTGGTAACTCACGCGCCCGCGCATTCCCATGGCAACCTGTAGAGATACCGGAGGGCTGTTGCCATGTTGCCCAATACTTATCGGGTCACCCGTGTCCAAAAAACTTTGCGCTGGTTTGAAGGAGATATTCCTTTTCTGAATCTTCGGGTCAAGGATTTGTCTCCTGAAGGCCAGCAGTCCGCGCGTCGATTTGCCGCAGCGCTTATCAATCAAACCCGTGCGGAATTATATCGCTTGCTCGAAGAACAGCCAGAACCTGTTCATGAAACCGGGGAAGCGCCTTGCGAGCCGGCGGACTAAGTCGGCCTGTGGGTTTGGTCCTAAGTCTTAGCGTGTCATACCGAAGAGCCGGCCGCAGCTTGAGCACTATAAGGTCTCGCCTCGGCTGCTGGCTCCTTTGGCAGCGTGACTTCCTCCCACAAGGTTTGGTCGCGGAGGATGCGGGAGACCAGGGCCGTGTGCATGGCGTGGCCGGCGCGATCAGCGACGATCTTGCCTAAGATCGGCTTACCCAGCAGCGCGAGGTCGCCTACCAAATCCAGAACTTTGTGGCGGACGAACTCGTCAGAGAAGCGGAGCGGTCCATTTTCCACTCCATCGCGAGTCAGCACGATGCAATTTTCCCGGGATGCGCCGCGGATCAGTCCCATATTGCGCATCGCTTTCTCGTCTGCCCGCGAGCCGAAGGTTCGGGCCGCTGCGATATTCCGCAGGTAGCTGCCGTTGGAAAGTTCGACCTGAAAAGTCTCTTTCCCGATGAGCGGGTGAGGAAAATTGATTGAATAAGAAACGGAGTAGCTGTCAGCGGGATAGACCGAGATAAACTTGTTGCCCTCGCGCATCTCCACTTCGCGAAGAATCTTCATATAACGGCGCGGCCGCCGCTGCTTGCGGATACCAACCTTTTGGATTAGATCCACAAACGGGAGAGCACTGCCGTCGAGAATTGGCAGTTCAAGGTTATCCAGCTCGACGATGGCGTTGTCAACGCCGAGGCCGGTGAAGGCGGAGAGCAGGTGCTCGGTGGTGGAGATTAAAACGCCCTTTTTCATCAGGCTGGTAGCGTAGCTGACGCGGGCTACGTTGCGGCTGTTGGCCTCGACCTCGAAGTCGTCCAGGTCGACGCGGCGAAATACAATTCCCGTACCCGGAGGAGCGGGAAGAATTCGCATACTGACAGGCGCACCGCTGTGCAGGCCAATCCCACTGCATTCCACGGTCGAGCGGATTGTCTGCTCCTGAATCAAATGGGGTTTGGTATGTCCCGGTGAATGAATAGATTACAGCGGCGAGTGATTTCATGACTGTGGTAAAAAAGCCACAGTGTGCAGCTTAGAGTCGGGGTGGAATCTGATTGATTATCGGATCATGCCAGTCGCTAAATGCAGGTTTCTCAGGGAGTTAAGCCTCGACCGGCCGGTTCGGGAGGGGTGCTGTTAGCCGGAAATTCTTTAATGTTTGCCAGGGGTTTTATTTGGATTGTAGCCGGAATTGGCGTCAAACATTGCCGGATTGAGCGCCTGATTGTAACTGGCAGAAGTCACGAAACGCTCGGTTTGCATATCTCCGTTGAAGTAGCGAGTGAATCCAAAGGGCGTCATCACACCTTGCACGAGTCGGTATCCGTTGTAGGTTTCTTCTTCCAGATTGCGCTCTTTGTCAACGGGGTCCCGCCAGGAATAAGTCTTCTTGATGGGTAGATGCGAATCAATATCGAAGTAGACGCTCACGGACTCATTCTTCGAATTGATCAGCGTAACGCGCTGCGCAGCGAGGCTGCCAGCTAGCGCGGTGCCATCGAAGAATAGCGCCACGGTGGGATCGTTCACCCAGGATCGCAATATCGTTTCCAGGGAGAACCTGCGGTGCCGCAGGTAGTCTTCGAGATCTTTTTTTTCAACGGCGCGGGGGCCCTTGTAGGTGACCTCGTAACCCTTGTCGCCGGTGTAGATGTATGCGATGTCGCGCTGCGGGGTGAGTTCGATCCGTTCCTTGTCAGGGAACTCCAGGAATCGCCAGAAGAAGACACCGTTGCTCGAAGGACGTCCGTGATAAAAGCTGTAGGTGCGGCCCTGCTCCTGCATATCGTGAACGCTTAAGTAGGCTTGTCCGCCCAAGGCCTGAATGGCTTGATCGAGCAGTTCGCGAGCCTTCTGAACGTTTTCCTGATCGGGGGGGATTGATGCATTGGTTGCGGCACCAGAGTTCGCAGGAGCCTTCGCGTCCGCTTGGGCTGAAGCGAAAGGCACGCCAGGGACGCACGCAGCCAACACGAAGGCGAACGCAGCGATAAGAAGCAGATGTCTCATGCAACCGGCCAGTGGTGAAACTCCGAACAGGAATTGTAGCTGCTTGCGGCAGAATTGCGGAGTGCGGCGCACAGTGCGTACTTCCGCGTATTGGTTTCGACAACGGGTTGGATGCAGGAAAAACTGTTGGAGTCACTTCCCGGGGCAAGATCGGCGGCGGGAGCCCGATGGGCCGCTATCCGACGAGAACGGCGCCGCCATTTACGTTGAAGACCTCGCCGGTGATGAAGCTGGCATATTCGGTGCAGAGAAACAGGACCGGGGCTGCAATCTCCTCCGGCGTGCCGACGCGTCCCAGAGGGATGGTGCGGCGGATTTCTTCACCGCTTTTCGGGTCATCAATGGCGGGCCTTGACATATCCGTATCGACCCAACCGGGGGCAACGGAGTTCACGTAGATTCCCGATGAAGCTAATTCCGTCGACAGTCCTTTCACCATGCTGATAAGGGCACCCTTGGTGGCGGAGTAATCGCAGTGGAAAGCCTCACCGCGCTGGCCGCTGGTGGAACTGATGAGCACGATGTGGCCGGCGGCAGAGCCGTTGCGGGGCTGCGCCTTCATTTGCGCTACGGTGTGCTTCACCAGACCAAACACTGAATCGAGGTTGATGGAGATGGTGGAGCGCCATTGCTCATCGGTCATCTTCTCGATGGCAACATCTTCCGCTGGCCAAACGCCGTGATTGGCGACGAGAATATCGATCCTACCGAAGTGCTTGATCGCTTCCGCCACCAACGCACGAGCGGAATCCGGATCGTTCAGGCTGCTGGCGACCGCATGGCAATTTGCCTCGCCGCACTCTTTCGCTAGAGTTTCCGCTTGCGAACGTGCCTTCTGGTAACTGAATGCAACCTTCGCGCCGGCCGCAGTGAAAAGACGCACCGTGGCTGCGCCGATGCCGCGCGACCCACCCGTAACCAAAGCAACTTTGCCGGAGAGAGAAAGAGAAATAGACATGGGAAAGTAGTTTGTAATTTCCTGTTGCTAGTTTCCTGTTGCAAGTCGGTGGGAATCAGCTTCCCATGCTCGACGAGGATGTTCGTTCCGACTTCAGTTCGCGCAACAACAAACGGACGAGCATACCATCGAAACCTGTGCCGCTCATTTTGGCGAGTTCGTCGAGGGCCTGTTCGGGAGTGCGTGCCGCGGCGATCGATTGCTCGGTCAGCATGTTGGCGTAGGCATCGGCGAGGGCAATGATGCGCGCCCACAAGGGAATCTGCTCACCTTTGGCGCCGTCTGGATAGCCGGTGCCATCGAAGCGCTGGTGATGATGTTCGATCGCCTGGCGGATCATGGCGCTATGCGGCAGGATGCCGGCGATTTCGGCTCCCACACGGGCGTGCATTCGGACCAGGAAAAATTCGTCGTCGGTAAGTGGGCCGGGCTTGTTCAGAATGCGCTCAGGTACGAAGATTTTTCCGACGTCGTGGATACGGGCGGCGTAAACCAGATCGGTAATTTCCTCCGGGGGTAAGTGGAGGGCCTTGGCAAGAATTTCAGTGTAGCGCGCTACAAGATCGCCGTGGCCCGCGGTTCGCAGCTCGCGAGATTCCGCCGCGCGGCTGAGAACTTCAATCGATTCTTTCAGCAGCGGCACATTGCAGTCTTCTTCGCCGCCACAGAATTTAATCAACATCGAACCCAGTTCTTCCAGATGTTCGGGCCCGTTGTGCTCACGCTGCAGAAAGCCTTCGATATAGGTGGAGATCTGTTGGCGTTGCGAAGCGAACTCTTCGCCACCGGCGAACTCTTCAGCTGCGGAGACACGGTTGCCGCCCGAACGCTTGGAAACATACATGCCAGCGTCGGCCACGCGGATGATGTCCTCAATGGAGAAACCGTGCATTGGGAAGCTGGCCACGCCGAAGCTGCCGGTGATGTGGTGTTCGCTGAGCATGGGGTCCGTGGTAATCCACTGGCGCAAGCGTTCGGCCAGAACCTCAGCCTGCTCCGGACCGGTTTCCGGCATGAGGATAATGAACTCGTCCCCACCGTAGCGAGCGACCACGTTGGACTGGCGCGACTTTTGTTCCAACAGCCGTCCTACACGAGCCAGGACGAGATCGCCTTCGAAGTGCCCCATGGTGTCGTTCACTTCCTTGAACTTGTCGAGGTCGATCAGAACCACGGAGAACGGCCTTCCCGAGCGGGAAGCGCGCTTCCACTCGGCCGACAGCGCTTCCCAGAAGAAACGCCGGGTTTTGATTCCAGTCAGGCCATCGGTGATCGATTGCTGTTGCAGCTTCTGGAAGACAAAGGCATTGTGGAGAGCGGTGGCCAGCAGGTCCGCCAGCGTGTTGAGGATTAGGACGTCCTGCGGAAAGAATGGGCTCTCATTACGGCTTTCGATGTTCAGCGCGCCCAAAAGCGTTTCGCCGTAAGTGATGGGAATGCACAGCACGGAACGCGATTCGGGCAAGATCGCGCCAATCTGTCCTTCGACGCCGTTTTGCACCAGAGCCCGTTCACCAGTCCGCGCGACGCGTCCGAGGATGCCGATCCCGAGCGGAATTCGTCTGCCCATGGCGTGCGCCGTTGCGCCGGCTTCGGCCTTAATTTCAATCTCCTTCGTACCGTAATCGAGCAAGCCGATGCCAATATGATCGAAGCTGAAATTCTTTTGGATTTCTCCGACAATCTGGCCCAGCATGTGCACCGGATCGTCGCTCGAGATAGCCATCCGGGAAATATTGTTGAGAAACGCCAATTGCCGCGAGCGACGTTGTTCTTCCGCGAACAAGCGCGCATTCTCCACCGCAACCGATACCTGTCCGGCAGCGGTCATGAGGACGTCCACGTCACGCTGTTCGAAGACGAACTCCCGCGCCGTGCTCATGGCAACCATCACGCCCGCCGGCTTGCTGCCCAGGAGGATGGGCGCGGCGCACAGGCACTTGGCAGGCTGCTCCGGGCGGTATGCGATACCCAAGCGGGCCCGCGCTTTCTCCAAGTCGGAACGTATCAGCAGTGGCTGTCCGGTCCGAATCACATATTCGGTGAAGGCATTCTCAAGTTTGCGTCGCCGCTTAGGCAGGATACGATCATCCTCCACTTCCAACTCGAAGCAGATTTCGTCGCCTATCTGGAATGCGATGTAGAAATTGCTGTTGTTGAAAATCTGTCCCAACTCCGCGTGGATGGTGCGCAAGACTTCGTCCTGATCCAGCCGGGAGCTGATGGCCTGCCCGATCTCGGTGAGCAGTTCGTACTCTTGCGTGCGACGATGTGCGTCGTGCGCGATCAGATAGTTCTCGACGGTAAGTCCAAGCTGCAACGCCAAACCCACCATAAGACGCGGGCCCGACGTACCAAATGCCTTACGCTGGGCATGAGGAAACAGAATCACGCCGAATGCGTGTTCGCGAGTCTGCAGGCTCACGGCGGTCAGATTGCGGATCTCCGCCTTTTCGAGTACCTCCTTGAAGCCGGCGAAGGTCCCGACAGATCCCACCGGCAACGGCTCCGTCATCTGGCCTATACTGTGGACGGTGAAAAGCCCCCCCTGCCGGAATGCCAATTCGCAGATGTATTCTCCTGCGCCACTCTTGGTCAAGACGTCCAGGAATTCCGGAGAGAACCCTCGCTGCACTGAAGGCAGCAAACCGCGCCAGCGCTCCGCGACATAGATGACGGCTCGCTCGGCGGCCAAGGCGCCGGCCAGGCGCTCCAACGCCGACTGCATGCTGGGGAGCAAATCATCCGCCGAGAGCAGGCTTCGCGGATCCGCGCCCAACGTGGATAGAGCCAGCGTATTCTCCTGTACTGCGTTGCGTTCATTCTCAAACAGCACCATCACCATCGCGATGCCCAGTAGCATCTGCGGTATGGGGCCCAGGACGTGGCCAACGCTGCCAAACATTTCCATCACCGGGCTCCCGGACTGAATAGCGCCCATCAGTACTGCCCACAGCGCCAGGGAAAGAGCCAGAATTTTGAAGGCGGCTGAGCCCTTCCGGTGAGCGTGCAGGTAGAAAACGGCCGAACAATACAAAAGCACCGCACTCAGGAAAAGCACGGTCAGGCTAAGCCGGCGCTGGTCAATCGGGAGTTCGCCTGACAATAGATGGGTCCGCAAGTCGACGCAGGCCAACGCAGTTCCGGTCAAAGCCAACGCCCAGTCATACCAACGAAAGTGGAAAAACGAGCGCGTGAGGCGCGTCGAAACAAAGATGCTCACCGCCATCGCCACTGAAAACAACGAACTGGCAAAGAACGCAGCCTGCGCCGGCGGCCGGTAATAGCGGAATGCGTCCAGCGCATAGTGGATGGAATAGCAGGCCCACGCTATCTGCCAGGCACGGAAGTAAACCTGCCGGCTCTGCTGGTAGAGGTAGCTGAACAACAGGCACAGCAACAGGGCGACGACACCTGGAATAATCACGATGCTCGTAGAGATGCTATTCATGAGGCTCGGCTAAGATTCCTGGGTATCGTTGCGCTGGCGATTCTGGAGAAGAATAATAGCTTATGTTTTCACAGCCAAGGGTGTGAACACAACAGGATTTAAGTACAATGCCGGTCGACGAATAACCGGTTACCTAAGGTCGGCCAACACGTTCGCTTGACGATACTTTTCATACCCCCATACCATCAGACTCTAGCCGCCTTCTGATTATCCGGTTGCTTAAGCAAACCGCAAGCTCTAGAGGCGCCGATCCAGTCTTTGCGCAACATCTGGTGCTTTGCTGAAACAACCGGATAATCAGGAGCCGCCTATGTCCCTTCCGCCTGATCCCACGACATCAAAGCCGCGCGTCCGGTTTGCGCCCTCGCCCACCGGTTTCCTCCATGTGGGCAGCGCCCGGACCTTTATCTTCAACTGGCTCTATGCCCGCCACCACGGCGGCCGCATGATTCTCCGTCTGGACGACACTGACGTTGAGCGCAATACGCAAGCTTCGGTGGATTCTATTTTTGATGGATTGAAGTGGCTGAACTTGGGATGGGACGAGGAATACAAACAATCTGAGCGGCTGGACCTGCATCGCAAAATCGCGCGGACGATCTTCGAGAAAGGGCTCGCCTACCGCGACTTCACGCCGGCCCATACGGGGGACGCCGAGAAATCCGGCGCGCAGGGAACGTGGCTGTTCAATCCGGGCGCGCGCGAACTCTCACAAGCGGAAAGCGACCGACGCGCCGCTGCAGGAGAGTCGTTCGCCTTGCGTTTTCGCGTGCCGCGCGAGGGCGGGCAACTGGTGAGATTTGCCGATGCGGTTTATGGCGAGCAGGTCAAGGCGGCGGCTGATATCGAAGACTTTGCGCTGCTTCGTTCCGACGGCATGCCGACGTACCATCTCGCTTCCTGCGCGGATGACGCGGACTTGCGCATCTCCCACATCATCCGCGGCCAGGACCATCTGTCGAACACTTTCAAGCACGTGCTCATCTTCGAAGCTGCGGGTTTTACGCCGCCGCAGTTTGCGCATCTGCCGCTGCTGGTCGCGCCCGACGGTACCAAACTTTCCAAGCGCCGCCACGGTCCCGTGGTCAGCGTCACCACCTATCGCGACGCCGGATTTCTGCCGGAAGCCTTTATCAATTTCCTCTGCCTGCTCGGCTGGTCGCCTAAGAACGACCGGGAACACATGTCGCTGCTGGAACTTATCGACGTGTTTTCGCTCGAGGGCATCAATCGCTCCAATGCGGTGGTGAACTTCAAGGAACCGGCTAACACTCCAGAAGAAACGTTCGACCCGAAAGCAGTCTGGCTGAATGCCGAGCAGATTCGTGCCTTACCGGTGGAGGACTTGAGCGCGCGGCTGTTGCCCATCGTGCACGCCGCCGGATTCAACATCACAACGGAGAAGATGCTGCGGATCGCGCCACTGATTCGTGAGCGCATTAAGCTGCTTCGGGATGTGCTCACTGCCGCCGACTTTTTCTTCGTCGACCGGTTGCCGCCTTACGACCCTGCCGAACTCATCCCGCAAAAGGGAGACGCGGCTATGGCGCTGAAGGTTCTCACGCGAGCGAGCGAGGTGCTGACGAATACCGAGTTCAAACACGATCCGTTGGATCAAGCTCTGCGCACCGCCGCTCAGGGGCTCGGAGTGAAGGCGGGACAGATGTTTCAGCCCATCCGCGTGGCCGTCTGTGGGCGAAAGAATGCCCCGCCGCTGTTTGAGACGCTGGAGGTGCTGGGGCGGGAAACAACGCTCAAGCGAATCGAGCAAGCAATTCAGAAGGCTGGTCCTGGAGGAGTCTGAAACACCCCGGGGATACGTGGCCTGCGGTAAGATCAAAGGGTAATGAATCCATCGCATGCGCTTACCGAAGCTGGAGAAAAAGCTGTGGCTGCCTCGCCGTCTTCCGCGCCATCAAACTTCGTCCGCGACATCATCGTCGAAGACCTCAAGACCAACAAGCACAATGGCCGCGTGCAGACACGCTTTCCTCCCGAGCCCAATGGCTATCTGCATATTGGACATGCCAAGGCAATCTGCATCGACTTCGGTCTGGCCGATGAATTCGGCGGACATACGAATCTTCGTTTCGACGATACCAATCCCGAGAAGGAAGAAACCGAATACGTCGAGTCGATTAAGGCTGACGTCAACTGGCTCGGGTTTCAGTGGGACGGGCTGTTCTACGCGTCCGATTATTTTGACCAGCTCTACGAATGGGCGGTCAAGCTCATCAAGGATGGCAAGGCTTACGTTGACGATCTGACTGCCGAGGAGATTCGCAAGCATCGGGGCACGCTGACCGAACCCGGAAAGGACAGTCCTTATCGCAGTCGTTCTGTGGAAGAGAATCTGGATTTGTTTGAGGGCATGCGGGCGGGAGAATTTCCCGATGGCTCACGCGTTCTGCGGGCGAAGATCGATATGGCTTCGCCTAACCTCAACCTGCGCGATCCGGTGATGTACCGCATCCTGCACGCCGAGCATCACCGTACCGGCGACAAGTGGTGCATCTACCCGATGTACGACTACGCGCACGGTCAGTCGGATTCCATCGAGCGGGTCACGCATTCCATCTGCACGCTTGAGTTTGAAGATCATCGGCCGCTTTACAACTGGTTCATTGAGCAACTTGGAATATTTCCGTCGCGGCAGATTGAGTTTGACCGCCTAAACCTGACTTACACACTGTTGAGCAAGCGCAAGCTGCTGCAGTTGGTGCAGGAAGGGCGCGTGAGCGGATGGGATGATCCGCGCATGCCTACGCTTGGCGGGATTCGACGGCGGGGATATACGCCCGAAGCCGTGCGAAACTTCTGCGGAGCGATTGGCGTGTCCAAGACCAATGGCTCCATCGAGCTGGCGATGCTCGAACACTTTGTCCGCGAAGACCTGAACAAACGCGCGCCGCGAGTGATGGCGGTGCTGCGTCCTTTGAAAATTGTGATCGACAACTATCCGGAAAGTCAGGTTGAAGAGATGGACGCGGTGAACAATCCCGAAGACGCGAGCGCGGGCATGCGGAAAGTGCCATTCTCGCGTGTGCTCTATATCGAGCAGGATGACTTCCGCGAAGACCCTCCGAAAGGCTACTTTCGCCTCGCGCCGGGGCGCGAGGTGCGCCTGCGCTACGGGTACTTTGTCAGGTGCACTGGTGTGGTGAAGAACGAAAAGGGCGAACCGGTGGAAGTGCACTGCACCTACGATCCGGCGACGCATGGCGGAAATGCTCCTGACGGACGGAAAGTAAAGTCCACCATTCACTGGGTGTCGGCCGCGCATGCAGTTGATGCCGAAGTGCGGATTTACGAGAACCTGTTCACCAAAGAAAACCCCGGCGAAGTGGGGGAGGGACAGGACTTTACTGCGAATCTCAATCCGCAATCGCTAGAAGCAATCGCGCCGGCGAAGCTCGAACCTTCGCTTGGGAACGCGGCAATCGGCAGCCGGTATCAGTTTGAACGTTTAGGATATTTCTGCGTGGATCAGGATTCAAAACCCGGCAAGCCAGTGTTCAACCGCACGGTCGCGCTGAAAGATACTTGGGCGAAAGTAGAGAAGCGGAAGACGAAAGGCTAAAGGAGCGTGACAGAGACTCACGCCTTCAGAATGATGCCACCAAAATGACAAGCCCCGAGCGAGATTCAACTCGGGGCGTAACCTGTCCAGCTACCAAAATAATTATCGGCAGTTAAAGATTTGAAGGCTAAGGTTACTTGAGGAGCCTCCCGGTCCTGAAACTCCCCATCAGATTCCCTACCAAGGCCAGGGAACGCTGTGGACCCGGCGGGACTCGAACCCGCACCTTGTAGCTGGACAGGCTAACAGGCTTCCATTACACCTCGGGCCTTAGGACTAGGTTATGCCCCAAGGCCGAGCCGGACAGAATTGTCGGGAAAATACTTTGAATGCTGATTCCAAATCGGGAGCCAGCTAATTGTGTACATGCGGGCTCTGCGCCGGGTTGGCGTGGTGCGTGGGCGGCTCCTTCACGACTTTCACCTCAAAACTTACGGGCAAGGTTTTCGGAGGGTAACAGGCGGCATTGTCGCAGGCCTGGTAGCGCAGAACACCGTGCATCACGTACTTTCCAGGCACGACGGAGTGCAGCGGATGCACGGCCACAGCGATCGTGAAATCGCCGCTATACACACTCAGTTTTTCGTCTGGCGAGAAGGGAAAACTCGCGTCCTCTCCCGCAGGGTATTCGATCTTTCCCAGGATGATATCGGTGGGCAGGTCCATCTTTAAGGCAGTCGCAATGAGGAACTCCGACTTGGGCGTGTTCGAATTGATGTGGTAGCCGGGAGGGACGCGAAAATTCAGGTCCACCATCGTCGCTTGAGCGCGTTGTGCGGTGGTGAGTGGCACTGCGGCCATCGTAAGCGACGGAGCTTTTCCAGGAGTTTGCGCGGAGGCGAGACCTGCAGTGGCCAGCAGAATCAGTGTGAGCATACCGACCAGCTTCGCGTCGCTGTGAGACTTTGGATTCTTCGGTGTGGGCTGGTCCATCGTCATTGTGAAATCGCATTCTTCTCTGAAGCGAATGCCTGGCTCGCGGCTGCCTTCGTGTCGAGCGCCTTCTTGATCGAGTCTTCTATTTCGGCCTTGCCTCTGAGTCCAATGATCTTATCCACGATCTTGCCGTCGCGTCCGATCAAGAAACTTTCGGGCAACGCGGGGACGCCGCCGTACTGGTCGCCGACCGATTCCTTTCCGATCAGAATGGGATAGTTCACTCCCATGTCCTGGGCGAACTTGCCGATGTCTTCCTTGCTGGCGTCATCCATGGCGACGCCGACGATCTGCAGTCCCTGCGAGGCGTACTGATTCTGCAACTCGACGAACCATGGCATTTCGATTTTGCAGGGACCGCACCAGGTCGCCCAGAAATTAAGCAGCACGGCCTTGCCGCGAAGATCGGAAAGGCGCATGGTTTTGCCGTCGAGCGACTCGAGAGAGAAATCCGGAGCGAGGCTGGATTGTGTGAGATGTGGAGCAAAAGATGGACCGGACCGGCGCGCCGTGTGGAAGCCGACATACAACATCAGCGCGACAGCAAAGGCTACGACCACAAGCGTAAGAGGACTGCGTTTCACAAAGAACACTCCATTCACGATCCCGAACCAAGCGACCGTCTTACCAGCGATCT
>Ga0187891_1002994_pt1 | contig 12230 bp, 14 predicted proteins | sample June2016WEW_21_4_FD_132990 | JGI IMG/M metagenome (GOLD analysis project Ga0187891, IMG submission 132990) | Peatland microbial communities from SPRUCE experiment site at the Marcell Experimental Forest, Minnesota, USA - June2016WEW_21_40 | ecosystem: Environmental > Terrestrial > Soil >... | reverse complement strand
GGCGCGCCGAGGTCGCCGCCTTCGTCGCCCGGCGCAAGGAGAGCCAGCCGACCGAGTGGCCCTGAGGCCGGTCGGTCCCTGACCCGGGCGCGGAAGCCGTTGTGCGCCCGCCGGGATGACCTGACGGTCCTCCCCGCTCACCGCCTCGGGCCTCGGTCCTCGCTCACTTCCTCAGGCTTCGGTAGTGGGTGCGCCAGATGAGGCGGTGGACGGGGATCCAGCGGGGGAGGTCGCGGACGCCGGGGATGAAGGGCACCAGCACCAGGGCCAGGCTCATCACCGTCATGACGAGGACGACGAGGAGGTCCGCGTTGCTTGCCGAGTTGAACGGCGGGATCTGGTACCAGAACGTGTAGAGCCAGAGCCAGGCCTGTCCGGGGTAGCGCCCGGTCTCGTTCATCATGCCCCACTGCGAGCCGGTGAGCTTCTGCTCCGCGGCGAGGCCGGGAAGGTAGCCGCCGTCGGCCATGAAGAGGAGTGGCTTCGAGTAGTCCGTCTGGTAGAAGTGCCCGCTGGTGAGGAGGAGTCCGTCCAGGGCGCCCGACCGCCCCAGGCTGAGCATGCTGGCCATCAATGTCGGCACCGGACCGTAGTCGCCGGATGGCACGGCGACCTCGCCGTCCACCAGCTGGGCATTGCCCAGCGCCGTGATGTAGGCGTTCAGCCACTGCTGCTGGCCGGCAGCGCTCTCGCCGTTGTAGGTCGCCAGCGCGGCGGCGAGCTGGCTGTTGCCGGACGTGGACTCGGAGAGCGGATGGAGGACGAAGTCGACGGGCGGGTTCACCGAGATGTGGACGCCGGCCCAGGTCTGCGGCTGGATGAACCCGATGCTCTGCACCGAGCCGGTCCCGCTGTTGTAGGGCGGGCCGTATTGGGCGGTGGTGCTCTGGCCCGCCAGCTCCACGGCCGAGGTGGTGACGAAGTCGATCGGGTCCGCCTTCGACCAGGCCTGGATCGTCGCCGAGGGGACGTCGGGGGAGGAGAGGACGGCGGCGAGGACGAGGACGAGGACGAGGACCGCGGCCATGGCGATGGCCAGCTCCTTGACCAGGTCGTAGGGGACCATGCGGATCCCCCGGTAGTACGGTCCCTCGCCGTCTCCCGATCCCGCCCCGGCCCCGTTCATGCGGGGGGCGCGCGCGCTCATGCCTGCGGCTCCGCGCCGGCCGGCGCCTCGGGGACGTAGGGGTCGCCGATGGGACGCACCACGCCGCGGCTGCGCACTTGGACGATGTGCCAGACCACCAGCAGGGTGATGGCGATGGGCAGCAGCATCACGTGGATGCCGTACATCTGGCCGAAGTTGAGGACGTTGAAGAAGCCGCCCAGGCCCGTCGAGTTGACGGCGTCCTTGGCATTGACGGCGATCCACTGCGAGTCGAAGTTCTGCTGGATGAGGTAGCCGGTGAAGGCGGTGACGATGCTGACCAGGAAGATGACGGCGCCGACCATCCACGTCGTGGCGCGTCCGTCACGCCAGCCGGCGCCCCAGTACTGGCCCCACAGGTGCAGCACCATGAAGATGAAGAACATCTGCGCCGACCAGTAGTGGACGCTGTTGACGAACTGTCCCAGGGGCGAGGTGTGCCACCAGGCCGAACCCATGAAGGCGAGGACGACGCCGCTGGCGATACACCAGACGAGGGCGGCGATGGTGACCACGCCGAAGACGTAGACCCACGAGCCCACGTAGGACGGCTGGTGGGTGGGCAGCAGCCGGGTGAGTGACATGCGACCCTCGAGCCGCTTGGCGACCGCCCCCGTCCACCCCGGGTTCTCCTCCGTGCCTGTGCCGCCGCCGCTCAGGGGCGCCGCGATCGGCTCGGCCGGCTCAGTCATCGCTGTTCTCGTCGCGCCGGGGGGCGGGCTTGCCGTGGTGGGGGAACGGAACCACGAGGGCCGCCGCGAAGATCAGCAGCATGACCAGGATGAGGATCAGGTTGGGGAGTGAGATGAGGATGAATCCCCAGTGGAAGTAGGGCGCTGGAGCATCCACGACGTATGACCCCCAGGGTTGCGGCGGAGCCCCGGAGTGGGGCTGCCTCTCCACCGGATGATACCTGAAACCCGGGACTAACGTCCCGGCTCCCACCGTGCCGATTGGCCCTACCGCTTGGGGCCGCGGCGGGGTCTTTCCGCGGGCGCAAGAGGCGGAGAACCCGTCTCAAGCCGGGACGTTCGGCGCTGGTTTCGCCCCCCGGGCGGGCGGACCATGCAGGCAACCCCATGAAGCCCCCCGACAGCTCGGCCGACCGGCTCTTCCTGATCCTCGATCCGAGGAGCCGGCGCGTCGTCGAGATCTGCACCGGGCCGGGCCCGGACGGGCGGTGCCCGAGCTTCGTGGCCGACCAGGCGCCGCCCTGTGTGGGCTTCCGCGTGGTCCCGCTGCGGCAGACCTCGGCCAACGGCCTCCCCTTCTTCGTCGCCTATGACGAGGGGGACCACTGCCCGCTCGCCTGGCTCGACGCCGGCGAGGCGGGCGAGGCGCCCACCGAGACCGGCGCCGGGACGCCGCCGGCGGTGCCCCCGGCGACTCCCCGCCCCTGGGCCTGACCCCGCGCCGGCGGGGCCGACGACAGCCGCCGACGCGACGGCCCAGAACTCGCGGCCCTACGGCGTCCGCCGGTTCCTGTTCGCCTGGCCGGAGAAGGCCGGGTGGAGCGGCGGCCGGGGGCATCCCGGGCCGGTTGTGGTGCCAGATTGGCATGGGACTGACTTGACATGGCATCATACTGATGCCATACTGGCACCATGAACCTCAGCCTGTATGTCGAGGACATCCACCGCCAGCTGGTGGCCGCCGCCGAGGCAGGCGGTGACGACGCCCGGAGCCTCGCCGAGCGGCTGGTCGCGCCCCTGGAGTCGGCCATCCGGCTCGCGCTGCAGGACGCGCTGGCCGCCGCGGCGGAGGAGATCACCTGCGATCTGGCTCCCGGTTCGGTCGAGATCCGCCTGCGCGGGCGCGACCCAGAGTTCGTTGTCACCCTCCCGCCGGCCGATCTCCCCGAGGGGGGCGCGGAGCTCGAGCCACCCGATGGGACCCCGGGGGTGGTGGGTCCGCGGTCGTCCCCCGCGGGCGAGGGCGACGAGGGGGGGATGTCGAGGATCAACCTGCGCATGCCCGACCAGCTCAAGGGCAGGGTGGAGACGGCCGCCAGCACCGAGGGCCTGTCCGTCAACGCCTGGCTGGTGCGGGCTGCCGCCGGTGCGCTCCAGCGCCATCAGCCCCCGCGTCCCCTCCAGCCGCGCGCGCCCCTCGGAGCCCAGCGGTACACCGGCTGGGCCCGGTAGCCGGGGGCGAGCACATGTCCCAGGACATTCGCGTCTCTTCGGGCGGGGCGCCGGCCCCGGTATCAGAGGTATCCGACATGGCCAGCTTCGACACTCCCGAGCCGATATCGATGAGCGTGGAGCTCGGCGCCGGCACCGTGCGGATCGCGGCCGGAGACCGCCGCGACACGGTCGTCGAGGTGCGGCCGAGCGACCCCGGCAAGAGGTCCGACGTGACCGCCGCCGAGCAGACCCTGGTGGAGTACGCGGAGGGCACGCTGACGGTCAGGGCCCCCCGGCGGTGGGCCCGGTACGTCCTCGGGGCGGGCACCGAGTCCGTCGACGTCGAGATCGCCGTCCCGGCCGGTTCACGGCTCACCGTGGAGGCGCCCGGTGGCGCCCCCGCGGTCCGCGCCACCGGGCGCCTGGGTGACTGTCACGTCAGGACCGGTGCCGGGGAGATCCGCCTGGGTGCCGCCGGTTCCGTGCAGCTGCGCACCGGCGCCGGGGACGTCACCGTCGACCGGGTGGTGGGGGAGGCCGAGGTCAGCACCGGGGCGGGGTCGGTGCGGATCGGCGTCATCGATGGCGCCGCGACGATCAAGGGCTCCACCGGCGAAACCTGGATCGGCGAGGTCAGTGGTGGACTCGAGGTGCGCGCTCCCTGTGGAAGGATCTCCGTCGACCGTGCCGAGCAGGCGGTCGCCGCCAGGACCGGCTACGGCGACGTCCTTCTCGGGGAGGTCACGCGAGGCGCCATCAGCGCGCAGACCGGCCACGGCAAGGTCGACGTGGGTGTCCGTGACGGCGTCGCCGCCTGGCTCGACCTGCAGACCCACTTCGGGAACGTCCGCAGCGAGCTGGAGGCCGCCGCCCCGCCGCAACCGGGCGAGGACGCCGTCGAGATCCGGGCGCGCTCCTCGTTCGGCGACATCACCGTCCGCCGCTCCTGAGCCGCCCCCGCTCACGCCTGAAGAAGGAGAAGGAATGACCGCTCACGTCCAGGGGCCGGCCGTCCACGCGCAGGGCCTGGAGAAGTCGTACAAGAAGCTGGAGGTGCTTCGAGGCGTGGACTTCGAGGTGGCGAAGGGCAGCATCTTCGCCCTGCTCGGCTCCAACGGAGCGGGCAAGACCACGGTCGTGAACATCCTGTGCACGCTGCTCAGGGCCGACGCGGGGACCGCCGGCGTCAACGGCTTCGATGTCGCCACGCAGGCTGCGGACGTTCGGCAGTCGATCAGCCTCACCGGGCAGTTCGCGGCCGTCGACGAGATCCTCAGCGGGCGGGAGAACCTCGTGCTGGTCGCCCGGTTGCGGCACCTCGAGGGCCCGGGCGCGATCGCGGACGACCTGCTCGCCCGTTTCTCGCTGACCGAGGCGGCCGCGCGACGGGTGTCGACGTACTCGGGCGGCATGCGCCGCCGCCTCGACATCGCGATGAGCCTGATCGGGGATCCACCGGTCATCTTCCTCGACGAGCCGACGGCCGGGCTCGACCCCCAGGGGCGCCTCGAGGTGTGGCAGGCCGTCAGGGAACTCGCCGGGCGCGGCACCACGGTGCTGCTCACCACGCAGTACCTGGAGGAGGCGGAGCAGCTCGCCGACCGGATCGCGATCCTCCACGGGGGTCGGATCGTCGTCAACGGCACGCTCGCCGAGCTCAAGCGGCTGCTCCCGCCGGCCACGGTCGAGTACGTCGAGAAGCAGCCGACCCTGGAGGACGTCTTCCTCGCCATCGTCGGTGACGGCGTCAAGAATGGCGACGCAGGCAATCGCCACAGCGACGGCACGGGCAGCTGAGGAACCACCATGACCAAGCATCTTCTCGGTGACACCGCCCTCCTGACGGGACGGTCTCTGCGGCATATCGCGCGCAGCCCGGACACCATCATCACGACCGCGCTCATGCCGATCGCCTTCCTGCTGCTGTTCGTCTACGTCCTCGGCGGCGCGATCGACTCGGGGTCGAAATCGTATGTGAGCTACCTGCTGCCCGGCATCCTGCTGATCACGGTCGTCTCGGGCATCGCCTATGTGGGATTCCGGCTCTTCCTGGACATGCAGAGCGGCATCTTCCAGCGATTCCATTCCATGCCGATCGCGCGGTCGTCGGTGCTGTGGGCGCACGTGCTGACCTCGCTGGTGGCGAATCTGATCGCGCTGGTGATCGTCGTGCTCGTCGCCCTCCTCATGGGCTTCCGCTCGGGGGCGGGGCCGCTGGCCTGGCTCGCCGTCGCCGGCATCCTGGTCCTGTTCACCCTGGCGTTGACGTGGATCGCCGTGCTCGCCGGCCTCTCCGCGAAGTCCGCGGACGGCGCCGGCGCGTTCGCCTACCCGATCCTGTTCCTGCCCTTCATCAGCTCGGCTTTCGTGCCCACCCGCACCATGCCCGGCCCGGTGCGCGCCTTCGCTGAGCACCAGCCCGTGACGGCCATCGTCGACGCCATCCGCGATCTCCTCGGACAGCGGCCGGTCGGCGCCGACATCTGGGTCGCCCTCGGCTGGTGCGCCGGCATCCTCATCGTCGCGTATGGCGTCGCCAAGGTGGTGTACCGGCGGCGGATCGCCTGATGGCCTGCGCGGTGCGGTGAGCTCCCCGCGTGGCAGACCGTCGGTGTGCGGCACCGGTGGTACGCTGGCGAAGTGGGGCCACTTCGGTACTCCATCAACGTCACATTGGACGGGTGTTGCGATCATCGCGCCATCCCCGCGGACGCGGAACTGCATGCTCGCGCGGTCGAGAGCCTCCAGCAGGCCGATGCCCTTCTCTTCGGCCGGGTGACGTACGAGATGATGGAGGCGGCGTGGCGGCCGTCGGCGCCGCCGGGAGCGAGGCCCGATTGGATGGACGCCTTCGCCCAGACGATCAGCGCGGCACGGAAGTACGTGGTGTCGAGCACCCTGGAGCGCGTCGATTGGAACGCGGAACTCGTGCGCGGGGATCTGGGCAAGGCGGTTCAGGAACTCAAGCGGGAGTCGGACAGGGGGCTGTTGGTGGGGGGTGTGCGGCTCCCGCTGGCGTTGGCGGAGCTGGGATTGATCGACGAGTACGAGTTCGTGGTGCATCCCCGGCTGGCGGGCCACGGGCCGACGCTGTTCGCGGGGCTGTCGAAGCACGTCGACCTGAGGCTCGTGAGCCGGCTGGAGTACGGCTCGGGGGCGGTGGCGATGCGGTACGAGCCGCGGAGGTAGCCAGCGGGCGTGCCGGCCCGCGCCGCCCGCCTCCGGTGCACCGGTCCGGCAATGGCCTTCTGGTTAGCCGCGTAGAGCCCGGTCGGCGGTGCTCACCCAGATGAAGGGGTGCTTGCGCTGGTTCCAGGCGTCGAGGAGGCGCTGGATGGCGTGCTTGCGGGCTGTACTAGCTGGTGCCGATGCGAGAGCGTCGTTGCGACCCGGTCTGTTCGAGAGCGGTCCGGTTCGTGCCGATGCGAGTTCGGGCATCGGCGCCCCACGCTTCGAGCGACGGCCACGGGCCGTAGCCGTCAGCGGGTGTGATGTGGCCGGCGCCGTGCAGAACGTCGGCTGTGATGCCGAGCGGATCGCCGTACATCCCCTGCGCCCCAGACGGGTTGCTTCTGCCGCCGTGGCCCTGAACAGCACGTGCTTCGCTCCTCGGCGGACCGGGCTAGGCCCGGACAGGACCAAGGCAGGTGTTCCATCTTCCAAGAGTGCGGTCGGCGTGGCAGAGATCGTTGGGTATTGGTCATTGCCGCCACGACAGCAGACCGCCGTGATTCTCGCTCTGGCCCCTCGCCGCGTCGTCATCGTCACTTTCGTCGGGGTGCAGAGCCTCGACGTCACCGGTCCGCCCAGACTCGAACTGGGGACCTCTTGCTCCCAAAGCACGTGCTTTCGACTTTCGTCGCTCGCATCGGCATTCTTGGATTCGCTTGGTCGACTGGCTTCGCCATCCGCGCCTCAGGCCAGCACACGCTTCGAGCCTCCGGCGCAGGTCCAGAAGGAGTAGGACGGGCGGTGGGCGTGCAGCGGAGTCAAATCATGGTAAACCCGCGCCGGCGGGTCCTCACCCGACGACCTCGACCGAAGCGGCGAGGCCACGCCACCTGATATCCCCAGTGAGGATGCTTCCGGCCTTGAGAGAGATGCCGGTCGCAATCACCAAGGCGTCAGGCAGCCTCAGGCTTTGATGGCGTGCTCTCAGCATCGCGACCGCTTCGGCGATGGGCGGGCGGAGCGGAACGACCTCCATGAGAAGGGCTCCCACCACCGCCTTGGCCTCCTCCATCCGACCGGCACGCGCCGGCCGAACGAGCGCCTCGGAATACGCAGAGGCCGGGATCGTCAGCTCGTCGCCCGCATGGGCCAGCAGCGCCTCTGTTGCGGCCGCGTGCAGCCCGTCGTCCGAGTCGAGCAGCGCGATCAGGATGCTTGCGTCGACGACAGTCAGCGCCACTCGTCGCGGAGGTGATCGAGGTACCCGGGCTCGTAGAGCCCGGTGAGAGTTCCGGCGGCCAGTTGGATCGCCCGCCGCCGGCGTTCGGCGAGGCCCTCCTCCCGAGTGAGAATAATCTGCCCACCCACCGCGTCAACCCGGAGCTCATCACCGGGCCCGAGGCCCATGGCCTTTACGGCGGCGACTGGGAGCGTGATTTGGCGCTTGCCGGAGAGGCGGGTATAACCGCGTCGTCTCTTGAGCTTGGTTCGCGTGTCCACGATTCAAGCTTAGCACCATCCGCCACCGACCGCGCAGCCAGAAGACTGTTCCTGGAGCGGTGCACTAGCGAATGTCCCGGCCCTCGTCGCAGATGGTGCGGAACTCGCAGCGCCGGCACCGGTAGCTGCTCGGCTTGGGTGGGAAAGCTCCCTCCTGGTGGGCGGCGGCGAGGTCGGCGATGGACCGGTCCACGTGGACGAAGAACCTCTGCAGGGACCGGTTGTCGAAGGTGAGCCGGGTGGTTTCGGCGGTCTGGAGCCAGTGCAGCTCGACGGTCGCGGTGTCGCTGTGGCGTTCACGCGCCATGGCCACGGCGTAGGCGCGGACCTGGAGGTCGCGCTGCAGCTCCTCCTCGCCGCGGGGCGGCCCGGTCTTGTAGTCGACCACGACGCGCCCGCCGTCCTCCCCGCCCTCGTCGATGCGGTCGAAGCGGCCGGTGAGGTCGCCGGCCCCGACGCTGAGGACGAAGGACTGCTCGACACTGGCGATCCTCGCCAGGAGCCATCCCGGCGAGGCGACGTAGCGGCGCAGCTGGCTCTCGCCCAGGCTGCGCAGCTCGGGTCGGGCCCCCTTGGGACCCCGCGCCGACGCCCAGGCGTCGTTCCAGAGCCGCGCGGCACCGTCGGGATCGGGGTCCACGCCGCTCTGGCGCTGCGCGGCCAGCGCCTGCAGGACGCTGTGCATGAGGGTCCCGTACCACTGCTGCGGCGACTGCGGCACCGGCAGCTGGTAGAGGCTGCGGTAGGCGTAGCGGCGCGGGCATTCGCGGAAGGCGGCCAGGTCGGAGACCGACGCCCGGACGGCCGCCGGTGGCACCCCGAGCAGCTCCGGCGCGCGCCGCGGCGCGGGCGGCTGGGCACCCTCGATGTGGCGCCGCAGCACCGACGCCTGGGCATCCAGGCCGGCCAGGAACTGGCTGCGCCGCTCGTCGCGGAAGGAATGCTGGTAGCGCCGCGCGTGGACGAAGACGAGACGGTCCCGGGCCCGCGTCGCGGCCACGTAGAAGAGGCGGCGCTCCTCGTCGCGGCTGGCCTCCCCCTCCGGTGCCGGCTCGGGGACCAGCTCGTCGGGGAGGGACAGCCGCGCGCTGAAGCCGCCCGAGCCCGGCCAGCGCTCCTCGCTGCAGCGGGCGAGGAAGACGACCGGCCACTCCAGGCCCTTGGCGGCGTGCGCGGTCAACAGGTTGATGCCGGGGGTCGCCGACTCCACCGCGGCGATCTCGTCGGCCGCCTGGCTGTTGCGCAGCACCTCCAGGTAGCGCAGCGCCAGCGCCAGGCTGCGGTCGTCGCTCCAGTCGGAGAAGTCCTCGAGGAGCTCGCCGAACTTGTTGAGGTTGGCGCCGATCTGACGCTGCTCCTGGGCGCCGGCGGCGTCGAGCACGCCGAGGAACTCGCTCATCTCCAGCACGGCGTAGAAGAGGTCGCGGACGTCCTCGCGGGCGGCCTGGCCGTGCAGCTCGACGAGGGCGTCGATGAAGCGCCCGGCCCCCGCGGCGTCCGCCTCGCTCAGCTCCGGCATCCCCGCGGTGATCACCGAGGCGAGGGGGATGTCGTGGTCGTGGGCGGCCCGGGTCAGGGCGAGGCGGCCGGCCCCGCTCACCGAGAAGGCGGGCAGGTGGAGGCAGCGCAGCACCGCCGGGGAGTCGTCCGGGTCCAGCACGGCGCCCAGCAGCGCCATCAGATCCTTGATCTCCCGGCACTGGAAGAAACCCCGGCCGCCGCGGACGGTGTAGGCGACCCCCGCCTCCTGGAGGGCCCGCGTCGCCGACTGCATGTCCTCATGGCGGCGGAACAGCCAGGCGATGGCGCCGGGATCCGTGCCCCGGGCGATGAGGTCGCGGCACTCCCGCGCCACCTCGACGGCCTCGCCTCGCTCGTCCTCGGCGTGCCAGATCTCTACCGCGCCGCCGTCACCGCGGACGGCGAGCAGGTGCTTGTCGATGCGCGATCCCGGCGCCGCCGCCTCGATGATCGCCCGGCTGGCATCGACGATCTCGCGATAGGAGCGGTAGTTGCGGTCCAGGACGATCTTCTCGTGCTGCGGGTAGATGCGCTCGAAGCGGTCCAGGTTGGCCAGCGACGCCCCACGGAACTTGTAGATGGACTGGTCGTCGTCGGCGACGACGAGGAGGTTGCCGCGCTCGCCCACCAGCCGCTCGACGAGGCGGGCCTGGGCGTAGTTGGTGTCCTGGTACTCGTCCACCATGACGAAGTCGAGCGAGCCCGCCACCGCCTCACGGACGTCGGGGTGATCCTGGAGGAGCCGGGCGGCGTGGAGGATGGTGTCGTCGTGGTCGAGGATGCCGCGCCGGGTGAAGCGCTCCTGCAGGCGGCGGTACACCTCGGCGCATTCCCGGTGGCGGAGCAGCAGCTCGCGCTGCGCCGCGTCCTCGGTGGCATCCGCCCGCGCCTGCGCCCAGGCCGCGTAGTCCTCGGGTGACACCAGCTCCTGCTTCGCCTTCTCGATGACGTCGAGGATGGCGCCGATGAGGTCCTGGGGCCGCAGCGGGTTGTAGAGGGTGACGGGACGCAGCTCGGCGAGGATGGCGTCCACGACCAGCCAGCGCTCCGCCTCGTCGGCGATGCGGAAGGCCGGGGAAATGCCGAGTCGCCAGCCCCAGCGGCGGACCACGCGCTGGGCGAAGGTGTGGTAGTTGGTGAGCGGCGTCTCGCCCTCGAAGGCGCCGTGGATGCGCTCCACCCGGTCGTGCATCTCGTCGGCGGCCTTCCTCGTGTAGGTGAGCACGAGCAGGCGCTCCGGCGGGGTGCCCTCGCCGACCAGGCGGAGGAAGCGCTCGACGATGACCCTGGTCTTGCCCGAACCGGGGCCGGCGAGGACCAGGCAGGGCCCCTCCCCGTGCTCGACGGCTCGGCGCTGGGGCGGGTCGAGCAGGGACTCGGGCACGTCTGGCATGATACCTGCCTGCTCGTACATGCGTTTGCCGCCTGCGCTTCCGCTGGCAGCCTGTTCGGGGCCTGGTAGAGTGGACGCCCTGACAGCCCTGCCGGGCGGTCGGAACACGGTCGATCATGCCGCCGACGGCGGCGCCAAGGAGGTGATCCCTCAGACGTGTCGGAGGTCAAGGTCCGCGAAGGCGAGACCTTCGAGAGTGCGCTGCGACGCTTCAACAAGAAGATCAAGCAGAACGGAATCCTCTCGGAGGTGCGACGGCGCGAGCACTACGAGAAGCCGTCCGTCCGCCGCAAGCGCAAGCTGGTCGCCGCCAAGAAGCGCCGGGCCAAGGCTGGCTGACGTCGGGCATACGGACAGTCGGGCTCGCCGTCGCGAGCCCTTTTCTTTCTGATTGACATGGGCGTGCGCTGATGCGGGTCACGGTTCATCGCTCCGAGTCCCTCGACGCCGGCGCCCTGGCGGTGGTCAGGGCGGCCGGTGTCGGCCCGCTGCTGCGCCGCAGCGGGGTGGTGCTCGGGGTGTCGGCGTCGGCGGGGTTCGCCGTGCGCCTCACCGACGACGCCGAGCTGCGCCGGCTCAACCGGGACCACGCCGGGACCGACGCCGCCACCGACGTCCTCGCCTTCCCCGGCGAGGGGAGCGGCGGGCCGGCGTGGATCGGCGACGTCGCCATCTCCGTGGAACGCGCCCGCGCCCAGAACCCGGCCCGGCCGGCCGACGAGCTGCGCCTGCTCGCCGTCCACGGCCTGCTCCACTGTCTGGGTCACGACCACGACCGGCCCGATCGGGCGGCGCGGATGACGGAGGCGACCCGGGCGCTCCTCCCCGATGTGGAGGTTCCGGAGCTGGAGGCGCACGAGCCGCCCTTCCCCGCCGCCTCCGGCGCGCTTCGCCCAGCCCCGCAGACGGCCCAGCACTCCGGTGCGGGTCCCCGCTGAGGCGCTCCAGGTGGCCAGCCTCGTCATCGGCCTGGGCAATCCCGGGGGCGAGTACGCCCACACCAGGCACAATGCCGGCTGGATGGTCCTCGACGAGATGGAGCGCCGGGGCCGGTTCGGTGGGGCGCGGCGGGAGGGACCGGCCAGGCTGCGCGAGGGCTCCATCGAGGGCGTCGAGGTGGTCCTCGCCCGTCCCCAGACGTTCATGAACCTGAGTGGCCGGGCCGGCGTCCACCTGGTGCGCGTCCTCGGGCTCCCCGTCTCCGAGGTGGTGGTGGTCCACGACGACGTGGACATCGCCTTCGGGAGGCTGCGCCTGCGGCGCGGCGGCTCCGCGGGTGGCAACCGCGGGGTCCGGTCCCTCATCGACTCCTGGAGGACCCCCGACTTCATCCGCGTCCGCGTCGGCATCGGCCGCCCCGCCGAGGGGGAGG
>Ga0187891_1002990_pt1 | contig 12234 bp, 23 predicted proteins | sample June2016WEW_21_4_FD_132990 | JGI IMG/M metagenome (GOLD analysis project Ga0187891, IMG submission 132990) | Peatland microbial communities from SPRUCE experiment site at the Marcell Experimental Forest, Minnesota, USA - June2016WEW_21_40 | ecosystem: Environmental > Terrestrial > Soil >... | reverse complement strand
TCTTAAATGCTTTTGATAACATTCCCATAACTGCCGGCCACCGAAGGAAAGTTTATCGTTCTGTAAAGCTAAAAAGAAATGATAATCAAAAGTATCGGCGGTAAACCCTAAGGGGTTATCCCAACCTGTCTCTTTAACCATAGCATTGAATGCGGCAGAGCGTTGTTGTTCTGTATAGAGATAAGAAATATCATCGGTGCTGTTAATCATTATTAACTCCTTTCGTTGGGTGGTTAATTATGGTGGTAGCCGCTAAGTCTGCCGAGTATGTGTCAGAGGCGGGTAGGTGAACCGAAGGTAAGTCTGGTGCTGGGGGGCAGTTGCAAAGGCAATCTTGGGGCATGCCAGAAGGGACAGGGCCATTAAAGACTAAGCCAGAGCATATAGGGCAAGAAGAGAAGTTAATGGGCATAGATATCCAGATAGGGGGCATATTTAATAACACCGTACCCGGGTAAACCGAAAGCGCCGAACGCCGCAGGCTGAAAGCCGGGAGGCGGGGGGCGCAGGGGATCACTGATTCGTAGAGCAAGACCTATGGGGGTAGAGTAATTATTACCGTGCCCGGGGTCTCCGGTTTCGTGTTCTGGTTGGGGGTGGGGGTGCAACAACATAAATTATATGTTATATGACATATATATTATATTTATTATTATATTATATAAGGAATCCACTTCCTATAATAAACCTTATGTTAACTTTCATTGAGTTAGGCATTGCAGAGCTCAGCACTTGCCCGATCCCGTGTAAAACTTTGGATCGTGGCAAAGTTGCTTTCACTTTCTTTTTTTAATTGCTCTGGGCCCAAGGTATCAACCTTCGTATTGTCAACCATTTCTTTTTTCTCGGTTGACGATGAATTAAGAAATTTATCTGTATCAACTTTATCCATATCCACAACTCCCGCCGGCTGATCTTCTCTCTTGCCAAGCTTGAATATCTCATTCGCTAACACAGACTTTAAATGCCCATCAGTCACAAACTTATCAATAATTAAAACCATTTGAGTTACAACTTGTTTTATCGAATCATTCGCCTTACCAAAATATTTGTCCTGTATTTCCATTTTCTTAGCCGCTAAGCATAAACCCCTTATAGTTTTAATCACTTCCGTCTGTACTTGTAATTCTTGAAGGGGTATACAACCTTTATTGTATGATGGATATTTTAACATCATTGATAAATAGGCCTTCAATAAAGCAATCTCATCTCGCACACCTATTAAAGTATTACTGTTGAAAAAATTCTCATATTCCTTACGAAATTCTCTATTATCAAGATCAATATAATTATACCCTGGCGCGGGCCGATCCGCCTGAGCTTTCAGCTTTTGCAATGGCGCCACGGTAGCATGTTGCCGGCAATAATCACAACCTTCAAGTGCTATTGCTTTGCACTTCTTACCCTCTTTAGTCGTGGCATTACATTTACGTGTAGAGGCATAAAGCGCTTGCATATGTACTTTACTTCTGGTAGGTATTTCTTTTTTTGGCTTATCGCACGCAGTCGCGCACGTTGTATCTGGCAAGCTTTGCTCACTCATACCCATATTATACCACAACTACCCCTCACTATAAGCGCATGGCCTCTACAACGTAGCCTCTACAGTATACTACCTTACCATTGTCAACCTTTTAGCCTCTACATAGTTTACAATGATATTATATATTATACTTATATTATTATTAGTACCTCGACAAGGTAGATAGGTATAAGTTATCCTCTACTACAGCAATTAGGCATTATTAATACTTCTACTCTCTCCCCGGCCTCAGCTACACCTTGGCTGGTAGAATCTATCATTTTGTAAGATTATTAGCTAGGATTCGATTTTAGGGGGGTGAAAGGCCGAGCGGCGGTATATGGGCGATTGGGCGGGAATGGCTCAAAATCGCACAAAAACAGGGGTAAACCTATATATTGTGGGGGGTGAGTCACCTCCACAACCTATTGTGTTTTGAGTAAAATAATCATATAAATAGTATTGCAACGTGATATATATAATGGTATTATCTAATTGAGGGGAGAGAGATAAACGATATGAGAAACATAAATACAAAAATCAGCGTAAAGATAGTAAAAGCCGACAAGGCGATCAACGGCCGCAATTGCGGGTATATCTTCGCCGGGCGGAAAGTCTATATCGAATGGGAGCCGCGCCGGTACATGCGGATCATGGGGACGTTAAGCCCGTGGATCAGATCAACTTGAGTGAGGCAAGGCAACCCGGCCAAGAGCGCCGAAAAGCCTTGAAGGGGATATGAAATGCATAGCGATCAGGAAAACAACCGAACCGTATATGGATATCGAATTATTAAGGACGGGCAAAGGATAACAGTTATCCATTGCGGATCATCTTTAAGGTTAGCCTGCAACATGGCTACATGGTAATATCAACCAAAGAGTGAGGCGCTGCCCTCTAGCGGGCGGTGAATAGTATGGAAAAACAAACAATCGAAACTTATCAGCAGATGAAACAAAGGCACGGTAAAGACGTTAACGAGTTCACCGGATTATTCTTTGCTTTTAGCAATGAACAATTCAAAGAAGGCTTGGCGAAGATCGGCGTATCAGAGGCACAAGCTAAAGAAAAAATTTACTCGATCGGCGCGGGCGGGTATATCCTTAAAAGTCAAAGCAAAGCCTTTAATGATATGTTTAAACGCCATGCCGGAGAGCGCAAAGAATTAAAAAAACAAGAAAAATCAATGATCGATGCTTTAGCCTATGAATTACGCAATCATGAATATTGCATTACTTACAGCACAGTAGACGCGTTAGACGCTTTGGGATGGGATAAACAGGACATACCCGAAAAGGTTTTAAAGGCGGCTTGCTTGTTAGCTTTAAAATAACCCGGCCTCACTCCGGGAGCCTTCCCCGCTTAGGCTAAAGAAGCGGCTTTATTAACACAGCAAGCAAAAGGATTTTATGTACGAAAACAAACTCCCCGCTTTTAAAGGATGGACTGTTGATATCAGGCTTAAGCAGCTACGTAAGATCAACCCTAAGGCGGCCGGGGGCATTGAGTTTCTAGACTTCGACAGTGAAGAAGGCGATCGGCTTGTTGCGGCATATATTAAAACTTTACCCGTAGACAGCCCGGGATTTAAAGCCATTGCGGACCAGATCCTATAAAAGAGGGCAAGGAGGCCTCGACAATGCCGATTAAGTACCGATTTAAAAAACGCGGGGGCAGAGTTTGGCCGGAGATCATGGCGGGCGGCCTTTTCGCTCAAATAATTTCTATCATCGCCTTGACGGCGGCCTTATACGTGATCTGGGCAATACTAGACGTCCGTGGTTGATTCCGGGTAAAAATCATAGACGCCAAAACATACCGGAAATAATGGACAAAAAAACGGACAAAAAGGGGGTTAAAATGAAAAAACCATTGATAGGAGAATATACTTTTTCCGGATTCGTGGACACAAAGGGGTACCAAAGAGCGATGGATGTCTATAACCTCGACAGGATCGCGCCCTATGCGGAGATAGTTTTTATCCTGACCGTGGCCGCTGGCTTGATTATCGGCTGGACTCATTACGGGGATGGCTGGATCCATAAACACGCCGCGAAGATTATCCATGCCCGCATGGTGAGCGCGGCCGCCCAGGACTCAAGGTCCGGCCCTGGGGGCCAGGGCTCAAGGCCCGGCATTGGGGACCAGGGCTCAAAAAAAGGAGAGTAAAATGGACAGAGAATCGACAACCAAAAAAGATAAGAAAAAATACCGATTGCTCAAAGCCTTACGTTCCGGCTTGTCTTATGCCAAGCAGGTTAAGGCAGCCAAAGCGGCCGAACTCGAAGACGATCCCATAGAAGCCAAGCGGGATGTCGTGACGACGATCGGCCAAGAAATCGCACGGATCGAGGCGGCCTACCGAGAAAACGGGGGCGTTTTATGATGGCGATGGTCAATTATGCATGTAAGCGCTGCGGGGTAATATCAACGCGGATCCGGCCGCATGCCGCAGGAGGCAAGGCGCCGCGCTTTTGCGACGATTGCGCGGTGGAGTTGCGCCGGGCTCAAGCGCGGGAAAGGTATCACGAATTAAAGGCAAAGGGGGTTATCCATGTTAAAAACAACAAAACTAAGGGTTAAAGACCTGGAAGGCTTTAAATTAGGGGATATTATCGCCCAGGGTACAACCAAGAACGAACCCGGCGGCCTTAACCTTACTGGTTCCGGTGGTTCCCTCTACTGGGCAGCTTTTAAAGAAGAGGGACAAGGATGGGCTGTATACGCTACTACCCTCAACATAGGCGTTATATATCTCCGTCATTGGGGGACTAAGGTCATCGCGGACGACAATATCAAGGCCGTTGCGCCTTGCACCGCGGCCGCATTACGGCTTTATGACCGGAAAACACCGGGATCCCGGTAAAACTTCGGGAATCGAGGGATCGAGGAAAACTTCGGGCAAAATCAAGGAAGCCCTTCTGGCCCCTAGGGGGCCGGGGTTGAACCCCAGGGGAGGGGGTAAAAAGATGATAAAACCAAGTAATAAGGGGATAAATACCCGTAAATTCCGGTATCAAGTAACCCGTTGGGAGAATTTAGAGGCCTTGGCTGACCTTTCTTCCAAGTTCACTTACGAGACCATCCTCGACGATTTTAACGAGGATCAATGGTACGGCATCGATTATATTATTAAAAAAAACCACTTGACAGGTACATATGCCGCCTTCGTCAAGGACCGCCGACAGCCCGAGAAGATCGCGAAAATCGAGGAGAGAGAAGAAAGGCAAGGATTAGATTACGTTATGCACGTTTTAAGGAGGGTAGTGAAATGAATGAAATAATGTGGTGGGGATATTTACATAGTAACGGAAAACCTCAACTTAAGCGCTGGTTTGGCGATCATAAAGATTATGATGATGATTGCCGGGATAACCCGTTTGTGTTGAGAGTGGTACGACCTTTCCCCGCAGATACAAGAGAAGAGGCCGAGAAGATTTTAGAGGTTAGGCTAGGAATCAAGCCTTACTAAGGAGAAATCATGAAAATAATCGACATCATCAACAAGCATTTTCCGTGTACGCACGATAGAATCGAGAAAGTTTTAAGTGGCGACATCATCATGTTGGAAGCCTGCGCGGCTTGCCGTAAAGCCCAGGAGGATTGCTCAATTGAGATCCTTGAAAAGATCATGACCGACACTATGCCGCGGTGTAATCATTGGATCACCCTTGATAATTACGCGGATAATGAAACGGAATTCTGTAAAAAGATCGGCCAGCTTTGTAGTTGTAAAGGGATAAAGAAGGCTTGTGCGCTTGGGATTATTAGCACAAAGGAGGCGATTTAAATGACTTATCTTTCTTTTATAGGTATAATTATATTTTCTATTTTATTCTGGTATATCGTAGGAAAAATACAGGATAAATTGCCTAAACCTTATACCCAAAAAGGAAAAGACTATACGTCCAGATCAGAATATATTTGTATGGCATCTAGTCTTGACTCCCAAGGTTTCCCTGTTTGGATGGCATCTAGCTTGACTCCCAAGGTTTCCCTTGAGGGAATAAGGATTATCACCCGGGAAGATTACGAAAAAGAACAAAAAGCGGCTAAAGAAAAAACCCTTAAAACATTAAATAATATTAAAAATAACCTTACCATCCCTATGGACGGAACTCTGCCGGATGCAGCCAATGAAAACATACGACAAGAAGGAATTTTGAACAAAATCATCGATAAAGTGACAAAAGGAGAGTTGTATCTATGAAAATCTGCGGCATCAAAGATATTTTATTTACAAAATATGATCTTGACATCGACATTAACAAGATCCGGCGCTTGGAAAAGATGGGATTATTCGGGCCAGCCAGGGATAAGAATAACTTTCGCACGTATGACGAAAGTATTATCCCCGATGTTCTAAGGGTGTTATTGCTCTCTGAATTAGGTATCAGCGCGGCAGCTTTAAAAAATAAGGATAAACAAGCTGTCGAAAAAAGGATTGCCTGTATTAAGAAAATATTGGGGGAAGTGGAAAAGGAAAAAACAGATACCAAACAAGGGTAGTGGTTGTGGTAAAATAAAAATATGAAAAAAATCACAGATTGCTTTAAATATGATTTCCGGGGCGCAAGGGTCGCAAGATCCTCGGCTAGTGATTTGGCCGCGATAACGCCCAAGAGGATAACACCCCTAACCCAAAAGGTTTGGGGTGCTTTTATTTCTGGTTTCCGAAAAGGACTTAACGGACTTGACAAGTTACCCTTTCCAGTTAAGAAGCCAACTCTTTTACAAAAAAGAGAAGTAGGTTCAATTCCTACCGGGAACCCCATTTTTATTTTTACCACAATCACTACCTTTGTTTTTAACCTGGGGAATGGGATAATCCGGCTAAACGCTATACTCAGGGGTTTTGGGATAAATTGTTTTATCAGTTTTTGGCGCGTCCTTTACACGTTAATTTCCAAGAATTGCTCCTGGTCACCAAGCCTCGAGCATTTAAAAAACTGACTAGCTTTAAGATCGCCCCTGACTGCGCGGGATATATACAATAATATATTCCGAACATCCTAAAACGATAGCAGTGTTGTGCCGCGTTCGGAGGGGGTAAGAAGATAGTCAATAGGGGGGAAAAGAAATGATCCTTGAGGAAGAAGTACGTCGATATGACGAAGAATATAAACAATACGTAGAATTGAGGTATATATGAACCTCGAAGAAGACCTTTACTCCAACTGTTGCTACGTCCTCTTAAAACCCGATTCCGACATCTGCCCTCGTTGTGGGGAGCATTGCGAGGGGATTGATGAGGTTGAAGCGGAGTTTGAACGAACACATGGAATGGATAGGTTTTAATATGACTATAACCTTCGACCTCTATGCCATCATCCCCGCCCTTAAAGAACGTGCGGATCGGTTTAATGAGATCATGGATAATTTTGTAGGCAAGTTTGAAAGTAATTATCCCCGGGCTCATGTCGATAGTTGTAAGATCGGAGAAATGAAGTTAAGCAACGTTTCTGAAAAGGCTACCGTCGATGATATAGAAAAAATACGAGAGATATGCGAAGGGGAATACCGGAAGAAATTACCAACTTATGATATTAAGGTAAAGTGGTCTGGGAATATTGAAAAATAATTCTTGCAAAAACACACTTCGGGTGTATAATGTACCCGTACCATGAGAAAAAAAAGATCTAGCCAATCTAACAGTCACGGAATAACCTTCGGGAGTTTTATGCCTATGGTTTGGCCTCACCCTTCCATAGGCTCATCTTTGGCTAGATGCTTTCTCCCGGGGGTTATTTTAAATAAGGAGTACAAATGAAGCTTAAACGCCATCAGATCTTATTGGAACATTGGCAGACGGAATATTTATGGTCATTCGCTAAAAAGAATAAAGTAACTTTTTGTTCTGCTTTAAGGATTCATCTTAACCAAGCAATAATTAAAAAAACAAAGTTTGGTTATGATGCCATGAAAGAAGAAGGCTCTTACGATGCACGTAAAAGATCGGAAATGAAATAAATGGCAAAGGCACCGGCGCAAGGCAACGACAGGTCGGGGGACATTGTCGCAAGCCAAACGCCATGCCTGAGCCTTAAAAAAGGAGGATCAAGTGGATAAACCAGAAACATTGATGATCGATGATACGAAGTATGTGCGGGCAGATAGTTTAAAAGAAATGGCTAGTACGGTAGGTGGATTAGAGCGTTGTATTATACGTTCTTACGGCGCAGGTGTATTTTTAGGTTACGTTAAAGAGCGTAAAGCTGAGGCTAACGGCATAAATGTTATTTTGGTAAACGCCAAACGCATATACTACTGGTCGGGGGCGTGCTCTCTCACCCAATTGGCGATTGATGGGACTAAAGATCCTAACAATTGCAAAATAACCGAAGCAGTGGCGATAGAAGAAATAGCTAATGTTATTGAAATCATTCCTGTAACGTATAATGCCGCTAGGAGCTTAGATGAGGTAGAAATATGGAAGAAATAAAAAATATCGGGTCCGGGTCCGGGTCCGGGTCCGGGTCCGGGGACGGGTCCGGGTCCGGGTACGGGTACGGGTACGGGTACGGGTCCGGGTCCGGGTACGGGTCCGGGGACGGGTCCGGGTACGGGTCCGGGTACGGGTCCGGGTACGGGTACGGGGACGGGTCCGGTAATTAAATTTTTATTCAAGAAAAGGAGTTTCCATGAGTTTAAACTACGACGACGCGAAATATTCGAAATGGGTCTATCTCCCCAAACAAGGTGAAACCGCGGTGTTTGATATTGACACGATCGAAGAGGTAAAAGTCTCTGATCCTAAGAACCGCTTCCAGTTCGCAAACACGGAAAAAGTCGAATTACCCGATGGCACAGATGCCGAGAAGAAAACCCCTCTGGGCTACTGTATCCGCGCCAGGCTTAAAGACGGACGGGAGCTCACCATTACCAGCCTCGGCGCCTTCAACAAGACTTTCCGGGCGTTCCGGATCCAGGATGGCGATAAGGTCAAGATCACCCATAAGGACCGCGGAGAGTGGGCCGTTGAGTTCTTAAGCCGGGCTCAGACCTTGGAAGAGGCAATCAAGGCCCAGGATGGTCAAAAATAGGTAATATTTCCCTTACCGTTTGGCCTTTGCTCTTTAAAGCAACTAATCCAAGCGTAAAAACCATCTAAATAGCGCATGAAACCCCATTAATAAGTATAGATGGCCGGCGGTAAGGGGATATTTAATTATAATAATAGCCAGATTATCCACGTTCACGCAGGTTGGGCGATAGTAGGGGGTATCTAAACTAACCACGGATATAGGGTTTTAGGGCTTAAAAGCGGCTAGAATCGCATTTAAAGAGGTTTTTATGGAAAGAGGCAATGAAAATACCGATTTTGATCGTTTAGTGACTAAGGTTATGGTTGTAGAGGATATTGTCGACAAAATGTTTGCTTGCTTAGTCAGAATAAACAAAACAACTTGGGGCGTATTCGATTCAGCCGGCGATCGGGATAAGATGCTTTTAGCCTCGGCAAGGGAGATAAAAATCTTAGCGGACCAATATATAATCTACCTCAATAAAAAGGTGGAAGTATGCAGCAAGACGTAAATTATGATACGAATAGGATAATAAACCATATGAAAGCCCACCATTGCGGCTTCGCTAACCGGGCCAAAAGGGGGCAAATCGCCCTGGCGCTTTTTTTGGAAGATCGATACTTCCGTGATCTATGCTCTCAGATACCGGAGATAATCACTTCCAGCGCGGAGGGTTATTATTTCTTGCCGACAGAAGACCCTACCGGCACCGAGGAAGCCAAGGCCTTAGAACTTATAGACGAGAACCGGCGCAGGGCGATAGCCTTGTTTTTACGCAGTAAGCGGCAGAAAAGGGCGGTAAGGGAAATGGCAACGAGAAGAATACAGATGTCGATGTTTTAAGAGGGCGGGCGGTGGGGGGATTCTTTATGTATGAAAACATAGAAAGACTTAACAGTAAGTTGCAAGATTTGCACAGATCACGCAAGGGCTTAGTCGGATTTATTCAGCGTTGGATTTGCGATACTTTCGGACATCAAAACGTCCATACGCGAAGGGGAGATTGGCAAAAAATTTGCTTTTCGTGCCACAGGGTATTGTGGCCGGGAAGTCCGCGCAGACGTATAGGATTATGGTTTAAGGGCAAAGATGGGTATTGGTACAAAGATTAACCCCACGGGGGGAAAGAGGAGGGTAAATGTTACAAAATTATCTCAATTATGCAAAGCACGTTGATGGCGATCAGTTTGTTTTAGCCTGGGTTGAAAAAACTCTAGGCAATCATCTTAAGAAAGCAACGGCAACAACCGAAGAGGTTGAACACATTATAGATTACTTGGTGCAGACGGATAAAAAAATCAGTCAGATGTCTTATGTTGAGGCTAAGTCTAACGCCGAAAAGTGGACAAAGACCTTGCAGAAAAAAGGAGAGCACATCAAAGAAACGGCGAAAGATGTCAAAGTAGTGCTTGACTTTAAAGACGGCTTTAAGATCGTGAAACTTGTCGGCGAAAACGCCTTTAAGCGTGAAGGTTTTTTAATGTGCCATTGTGCGGGGAGTTATCACGGAAAAGGTAAAGAAGTCTATTCTCTACGCGATAAAGACAATATGCCTCATGCCACTATGGAGAAAGACCAACAAATTAAGGGTAAAGGCAATGGCGACATCTGCCCGCGCTACGTAGATTATGTCGTTAAGTTTTTAGAGCATATCGGCATGACCGTATCTGATAGTGAAATGGCGCATTTAGGCTACGTCAATGTTGAGGAAGCTATAAAAAAAGAGCCAGACTTAGTTTTCCCTAATCTTTACCGTGGAAAATATTTTTACAAAGAAAATTTGGAGAAGGTAGAAAACAGAGATCGGTTATCTTTGTGGAATATCTTCGGTTTATTTACATTTGATGTAGATCTGAAAGTTAAATTTAATTTTAATATTGAGCAAACCATTGTTAACTTTAGGGAAAAGTTATCTAAAATAAAAAGGAATAAAAAAGACTACTCGAAGATTGCGGGCGGTGACTCCTCGAAGATTGCGGGCGGCAACTCCTCGGAGATTGCGGGCGGCAACTCCTCGGAGATTGCGGGCGGCAACTACTCGGAGATTGCGGGCGGCAACTACTCGGAGATTGCGGGCGGCAACTCCTCGGAGATTGCGGGCGGTGACTACTCGAAGATTGCGGGCGGTGACTCCTCGGAGATTGCGGGCGGCAACTCCTCGGAGATTGCGGGCGGCAACTCCTCGGAGATTGCGGGCGGCAACTCCTCGAAGATTGCAGCAGAAAAATTTTGTTGCATAGCTTCCGGTATCAAAAGCACTATCGAAACTGACAGAGGTTCAATGGCCGTTTCCGGCAACGAGTCAAAAGTTAAAGGTAAAATCGGCTCTTGGTTTGTGTTATATGAGCGCGACAATAACGGCGATATTACCCATGCCGTAACGATTAAGATAGACGGCAAAGAATTTAAAAAAGATACTTTTTATCATTTGGTAAAAGGGATAGTAGCGGAATACAAACAAAGTGAGGCAACATGACCCCCACACTAAGGCGGCGAAACGAAAACGACTTACAGATGAGCGTAGCCCGGTGGATGGCGTTACAGTACCCCAAAGCCTTATGGATTACGGCACGATCCGGATTCAACCTTGCCCGCGCTTCTGCCGGTATCTCAAAGGCTATGGGCCACCGCAAGGGTACGCCGGATATGCTTATATTCGAGCCTCGAGGCGTTTACCACGGTCTTTTCATCGAATTAAAAATGCCAGGGGGTAGAACATCACCAGAGCAATTAAGGTTTAAGGCCGAAGCCGAGGAGCGCCGTTATTGGTGCGCTATTTGTCCAACTACTTACAAAACGGAAACGCAATGCTTTGATTGGGCGATTAATTGCATTACAGAATACATGACCCTAGCCCCAGGGGGCGGGGTATGAGTAAAACCCACAAAGAATTGGTTGAGGTTGGTTATCGTTGGCTCTTAAGAGCTAAGACACGCAATGCTATTGCTTGCTATGGTGCTTGTGGCGTAGCGTTTAAAGAAGTAGTAAGCCTATCTAACGAGCAACCAGACGTTATAGGGTTTCGCTCTAACTGCTCTATTTTGATCGAGTGCAAAGCTAACCGCGCGGATTTTTTATCAGATAGCAAAAAACCTTTTCGGATTTGCCCCGATACCGGCATCGGCGAATATCGTTTTTATCTCACAAATCCAGAAATTATTAAAGTCGAAGAATTACCGGAAAAGTGGGGGCTTTTGGTTTGTGATAGAAATTGCATTAAGATTTTAAAAGACGCGCAAAAGCATAGTGATTATAGTTGGTTCATGGAAAGGGCTTTGCTTTATACCATATTAAATCGCATGAAACATTTTGATTTGCTGGACGCAGTTAATGACGCTCGTTATAACGTAGCGCCTTACGAATATGATATGGATTTAAAACCGTATGAACCACATCGATCTTTTTAGTGGTATTGGAGGCTTCGCTTATGCGGCGCGGGAAGTTTGGGGCGATGATTACAACAACCTATTTTTTTGCGAGATCAATAAATACTGTCAAGCCGTTTTGCGTAAAAACTTTGGGGAGGATATTTTAATCTATGAAGACATCAGAAAAGTTACTGCCGACGCCGAGAGCGAACAAAATAGGCGGTTATTCAAGCGAGGGGTATTCTCCAACCTTAGAGCAGAAAATAAATCAATTATTACCAACCCCCAGAGCGAACGATGCGGAGAAGCGAGGCAACAT
>Ga0187891_1002988_pt1 | contig 12241 bp, 11 predicted proteins | sample June2016WEW_21_4_FD_132990 | JGI IMG/M metagenome (GOLD analysis project Ga0187891, IMG submission 132990) | Peatland microbial communities from SPRUCE experiment site at the Marcell Experimental Forest, Minnesota, USA - June2016WEW_21_40 | ecosystem: Environmental > Terrestrial > Soil >... | reverse complement strand
TTGGCGTTGGAGTCGGCGTTGGCGTTGGAGTCGGCGTTGGCGTTGGAGTCGGCGTTGGCGTTGGAGTCGGCGTTGGCGTTGGAGTCGGCGTTGGCGTTGAAGTTTGTTGCACGACTCCGCTTGATTGGAGGATGAGAGCCGCTTGTGTAGACACGTTACCTGTGCTTAGAGAGAGCGCTGTCAAAACAATGATGATTGTGAGTACGGCTAAGATTTCGTTTTTCATTTGCAGGTTAACTCGTAAAAGTCATTGGCTTTTGGTTACACGACATATCTGAAGATTTACGATATAATAAAACTTGCGTTTCGATAAACCAGATATCAAATCTGCACAACATAAATGCAGAACGACCTTTCCTTGAAAAAGGCTTTATTTCTTTACTGTTGCTTGCTGGCGGTTTATAGGCATGTCAAATAGCATCATTAAACTGTCACAAATCGAGATTTAAGTATTTGTTGCTTCAAATTCACAACAACTATTTTTTTGCCATGAATTTGCCTGCCAAAAAAAAGAGTCAAAGTAACTTGGAAACAATGCCGCAGAAAATCGAAAGTTGAAAGTTTAGCTAAGTATTTTTTATCAGATTTTTAGCGTTTTATAGTCCTTTTGAGCAATTTCGGCTTTTTGTCATTTTATTGCCCTGCTAGCGTACGCCATAAAAATTAAATCTCATATTGAAAAATAATGAAATAACGGCAAAATAGACGCTTTCCACTAAAATTACCTGGCTTAAAATAGGGAAAAATCAAAATAATACCAAGCAACTAAAAAAGAGTTATGAAATTTGATAGCTTTCCAGGGGAAAAGGACATCTTGTCTTTTAAGCTGGTAAATGGTTTGGGCTGGTTAACTACTTATCGTCTCATCATTGAACAAGAGAAGCTTAATTCGCGATTTAATATCGTTGAGAAGCAAGCTCCTGAGATCTATCTTTTATCAGATTTTGAGAAGACCATAATAAAAGATAAGACGCTCACCTTGCAATTCAAAGGCAAACACGAAGCTGCGATTCGTCTTCAGATTTATTCGCCTGCAGCACTTAACGAAATTAAAGATTATATTGAGGAAGCAGCAAAATATTGCCGGCAATAATCGATTGCTTAATTTTGAGCTTGCCAGAACAGATAAACTTTTGTTTGGAGGAGCATTCCAACAAGCTTGATTAGTTTTGCCATTTTTCTATTGCCTGCCTTTTCAATGCATTTAATCTAGATTGATGTTTTGCCAAATGGTTGATGTTGGTTTACTGTGAAATCCTTCTTGAACCGCGGATGCTTATTCTTTATGAATGCGGCTTAAAGCTTAAATCTCCAGGAAGACGAAGCAGTTTTCACCTATCTGCTTCAACTTATAATTTCGTGATAAAGCCTTTACATACAAGCTTTTTCCAATAACGCTTTTGCTTCTGGAATCTTTTCTTGCCATTTCTCTGCCTCATTGATCCACCATTTACGCCAGGTCACGCTGAGATGCTCGTCCCATTGACTTGCTGCCCCTTCGAATGCTCTGGCTTTTTCATCCATTTTCTGTTTTTGTTTTTGTTCCTCACTTGTTAGTTTTTGTGGTTGCTCTTCCTGAATTAGTTTGCGTGAGTATCGATACAGATATTTCTCATACACTTCTTTGGTTATTAGTTGTTCCTGATATGCTGCTTTAGTTATTAGAAGCAGCCCAGCGTAGGATTTACCTAATTCCTTTTGCACCTGAAATTTAATCACCGCAAGATAAAGCTCTGGCGGCAAACAAATTTTCATCACATGCTCTTGAGTAGACTCCTTACCCATATTTTTCTCGCCCCATTTAGACTATTCCGCCTTCCATGAAGGGAAGGCGTTTGGATTCTGAACAAACGTAGTAACAGTTAAGAAAACAGTAGACCTAACTAGATAGCTACCTGTAAATAAAAGACAAGAAAAGCTCTACTTATTCTCTTTAAAAACCGAAAGGCCTCCATTTGTTTGGTTTTTATGTTTATGCTATGAAAACAAGCTTGATGAGAAAAATACCCTCCAGAAGCTTACGGAATAAGTATTTTGAAAAATCAAACGACTTTAGCAAATAGCTTACGCTAAAGCCAAAAATTAGATGCGAAAAAACCGAAAAAAAGTATGCTTCAGACTTAATTTTAAAAGTTTTTAGCAGTTACTTGATTTTGAGCTTGCCAAAATAGATAAACTTTTGTTTGGAGAAGCATTCCAACAAGCTTAACAAGCTTTGCCATTTTCACACGGTCTGCATTTTTAATGCAGGCAATGTATTCGGACGTTTTACCGAATGGTTGATGTCTGCTTACTGCGAACTCCTTTTTGAAACGAGGATGTTTATTTTTTATAAATGCGGCTTTAACCGCGTCTATTTGTTCAGAGCTTAAACTCTCAAGTTTCTCATTGACATAGCGTTGACTACCTAAGAGTTGCAAGTCAAAACCAAATTTCAAGAGCACCTGAACGACCTCTGAAACGCTTTCAACTTTTTGTTGTGTAGCTATTTTTTGCATTCCTGCTTTTTCCGCAAAAGGGTTATACTTAGCCATGACTGCAATCATTTCAACATAGGGCGTGCCTACTAAAGGAAGGCTATCATGGATTAATTTGGCGCCTAAACCTACTGTTCGATATTTTGGGTGGATAACTACTCGGCTTATGAGGCTTAGCTGCTTGTTTATCTGCTGCATTGACATCCGCGGTAGCATTAGTCGCCTTCCGTAGCAGGCCGGTGAAGGATAACTGTAAACCACGACGCCACAAAGTTCTTTATCTCTGACTAAACGGAAAATTTTGCGGGGAACAGAAAACATATGGCCTCGGTAGTGAAACGTGGATAGTTTAAACCAATCCTCTCTGCTTCCTTGCTCAACTTTCATTTCTCGAATTAAACTGCATTCATTTGCGGCTCGGTTCGAATAATAATTTATTTGAATTTCTTCCCCAAAACGCTTGTACACGTGCACGTTGGGGCTTAAGTCCAAAAACAAATCACCATGCGTGGTCGCGACGATCACCGCTTTTCCTTGCTGCCGCGCAATTTTCTGCAAATTAAAGGCGATAATTTTGGCGGTGTCACGATCCAAACAAGCTGCGAACTCGTCCATAAGCCACCATTGCTTTGCACTCTCGATTAACTTCGCTATTTTGTAACGATACTTTTGTCCATCACTCAACTGGCTGTATGTACGGAGGAACAAGAAGGCATCATTGAGTCCAACTTTGCTTAATAATTCTAAGCCTTCTTCCACTGTGGCGCCAACTGTTTCAATCAAGGGCTTTTCAGGGTCCACTGTAACCTCGGATAAATCAGCTGCTTCATCGCCAAGGTCTGCCCTGATTGCTCGCAGCAAAACGCTTTTGCCAGAACCAGAATCCCCAGTAATGTACGTGATGTCTTGTGGTCCGATCTTCAGTTCAGCGTCCAAAACCTTGAAAGTCTGCGTGGTATCAATGCCTAAGCCGAAAGCTTCAGCGACAACCAGGCTCCTTGGAGTAGGTTTAGTATGAGTCTCATAACTTATGTTAAACCTAAACTTGCTCTCTGTCCTATCATAAACACGTCGAAACTGCGTAATACGGAAAAATTCTTCTCGTCGTCTCGCAATTCTGCATTCACCACTAACCTTGTGTTCAGCAAGTTTCTCTCGGACATGATTTAAATCAGATTTTCCTTTTCCCATTTTCGCAATCCTCAATTACCCTGAATTGATTAAAAAAATGTAAGTTCTGTCTAAGCAAACAAATTGTCAAACTTAATTTGAGCTGGGATCAACTTAAAACTCAAAAGGCGCGATTTTATGATTTTTGTATATAAAAATCAATAAAGTCACTTGCTTCTTGCTGTATCAGTACTTGGGCGTATGCAATTAGTAAGCACAAACCATTTTTCAAAACGCCATATTTCTTTCTTTCATTAATCCCTGTCATATCAGCAAATTTGCTGTTTATCTCATTTTTGGCTTCAACTATGTAGTCATACTTTTCTTCCAGAAGTAAGGATAAGTCAAAGCTAGTTTGTTTGAAAATGAATTTTTTCTGCAATTCTTCAAGCACTTTTCCCCGTTCACAAAATAGTTTAGCCTCATCAATAGGCATACTAAATCCTCTATCAACAAGCGAATTTAGCTCAAAAGTTAGATAAGTTAGCAGATTCATTTTCACCAAATTAACACCTAATTGAACAAATCAAAAACACATTTTGTCTTTACTCTATGTTTTGCGCCCAACAAAAACACCGACAACTATCCCAGTTAATCCGGTGATGGCACTGAAGACTTCGCTATTCCAACTATGTAAAAACGCCATGTTAGCGATTTCAAGTGCTGAAAGACAAGCGGTCATGCCCATACCAAACTTTACTGCATACACAAGCGTCTCGTCGGGCTCCTCCTCTATGAATTGCCCACGCTGAAATCGCCTGCGAGTCAAAGCACGCTTAATCCGGTCTGCCATTGATGCTCAACCTCTGCTGAAACATTTGGCGCTGGAAAGTTCGTGTGCGACTAAGCGTGCGGTGCCCTCCTAGCACGAAACTGTTAACAAGCTCGCTGGCTGCCTCTTTTGGAATGTGCTCTTTAACCAGAACTGACACGCCTGCAGTCCAACCAAGTGGGATTGCGGTATAATCCAAATCGAAGAGGCCGTCGGCATACCTGAAACTATTCTGCGCTATAACAATATGCTTAGTTTTATTGCCGAATAAGCCAACGAAAATACCCCAACTTTTTACTGGCACATCAATCATCATGCCACTATTGCTGCTCTTGCCTACGCTAGCGTCACACCATTCCACGCAAATTAAGTCGCCTATACTAAGCGATTCAAGCTGTTTTTTCAAGTTTTTCCCTTTTTCTTTTTGGTCCAAACTTTTCACCTTTAAATTATTTATTACTACGAAATGTGCTCTTGACGAATGGCGTTTAGGTTCCTGCTCCCGCAAGCAACGCCAAGGCGATGGGCAAAATCAAAAATCCGCCTTCAGTTGACCCTATTTGGCTTCGCCATACTCTTCCGGTTACATCAACCATATCGCATACTTGGCCGCCAGGCAGTGTTAACCACTTGATAAAATTGGTTAATCCTGCAATCAACGAAGCATAAGTTGTGCTATCTACGGTTTTGCAGGCTATAGCCATAAAGGCTGCATAACTTGAGTATTCATCTTGTGTTTGACCGGTAGCACCAGTATATGGACAGAAGTATTCGCCACCCCAGGAGCCACGAGTTAATGAATTGATAAAGCTTAGGCAGATTTCGCATTGACTGCTGTAATCACCTGTTGTTTGGTATGCACTTTTTGCGAATGTATAGACAGCCCAACTGCAGATTGCTTGAGTATAACTGATTTTTTCTTCATATGTGAAAGGTACAGTAGTGTTTTGCCCGTAAGGATAAGACGTATCATAATACTGAGCGGTGCTGCCTCGCCATCCAGTGACTGTAATGCTGTAGTAGAGGTTGTTCGCGAAAGTTTGTACACTATAACCTGAAGTCGTCAATAGACTAGATCCATAAGCGTCCATGGCGAATTTAGCTGAAAGCAAACATTCCCCGCAATCAGCAAGCAAAGCCGTCGTATCTGTTGTTCCATCTAATATTTCGTTCGCAATTAGATTAGTTGAATAAGCAACAGTGTGAGCATACTGAAGTGCACGCAGAAAATCAAGCGCATGCTGCACATTCACCTTATACCGCGTCCCACTGGTTAAGCGATCATAATTGCTCATCGCCCAAGCAATTAGAGCCGCACCGGAATCAACCTTTAAGTTACCGTCAGTGCCCTCTGATGTTTCGGTAACAACAGTATAAGGTGAATATGGATTGTATTGTTGATACCAACTGCCATCCGAATTTTGAATCGAAGCCCACAAATCCAAAATACTCTGCACTTGACTATAATACGAGGAACCACCATATTGCAACAAAGCTAAAATCGCATAACCAGTTTCATAGCAATTCATCGTTCCAGTAGGCGAAGAAACAACAACATTCCCGCCTAAAATACAGGAATTTACCAGGTAACTGAGACTCACGGTATATTTTGCTTTGATATTTGTTGCATAAGTTAAAAATAATTCACCGTTACTTACAGTGATTGTAGCAGGAACATTCACATAGCTAATAAGGGGAAAAAAGTAGAGCGAATACACCTCCTGCGAGCTGAGGACACGCCCAAAAAACATAACCTCAGAAACTACCCCAGTAAAGCCCCCTGCAGAGTCACTTTGCGCACCAATAAAGGTGTCGTTGGAACTACTACCAATAGCTCCCGTCTGAGTCTGCTTTGTAAGCAATGGACTGTTTAAGTAAATGTACATGTTAGAGCCATCATAAACGCAGACAACAAATAAACGACCATTTAATGGAGCCGATCCAGCAGCAGATGTCAACGTTTCCCAAGCCCCGCCGATATATAAAGCGAAAACAATGCTGCCGTTAGCCAAAAGCTCAACATAAAACTGATTAGCTTTATACACGAGATATTGAGCAGCTGCAACTGTAGGCGAAAACCAACCTGTAAACGAAAACTTGGATAATCCGCCAAAATCAATTATATTTGCAGGCAGATCAACATATGACCTGTTCCCATTAAACATTAAAACTTCAGTTTCTGGCCCTGGAATCCAAGTATTCCCCGAGCCTATAGTGCCGTTATTTACATTCGGACTTTGATCTGTAGCTATTGTGCCGCTGCCTTCGCCAAGATGATAAAAGCCCAGAAGACTTTGCAGGCTGACGCTAGCCCCTTGAGTTTGGTCACTGCTCACGGGCAACGTACTCAAAGCAGTTGTCGAAGAAGCCATCGAGTCAACTAAGTTACTAAAATCATTGCTTGAATGCACGATATCAATGGTTGCCTTCAACAAAGTTTTCGTTATGCTAGCGATTTCGTAGCTTCCGGAGAGACCAAAAGCCGCACCGTTTGTTATAGTAACTAAATCGCCACTGTTAAGCAGTGCAGCCTGAGCAATATCACACACCAGAGGGGAGCCGCTATTTGTCTGCTGTAGACTCTGCAAGTACTCCGTTGCAAGGGTATTTAGAGTCGGCTGGTCCATGGCAATCTTATTAGTTAAAGTTTTAACGCTATAGCCTATTCCGGTGTTGCCTGCAGACCCTGTGATAGCGTTTCCAGCTTCATCGACGCCTCGGATAATGACACCATCATAGCCCGCTTTGCTCCGGTCAACATCTACTTCACTTTCCGTATCAATCGTTATTGCGGTAGGAGTCTGAGTGCCCTTAACAGCAATATTCACGGTGTTGCCGGAATTGAATAAATTAAGGCCTAAAATATTGGCAACATTAAGCGCTGCAGTGTAACAGTCTGTTGCGTTAAATTGCGTGCTAATTGCTGTTGTCGGGCAAGATCCAGCGGTCATTCCGCAGGCAGCACAAATTGCAGCCAATATTGAAGAAGCAGCTGCGTTACTGTATTTTCCAGTGATAGTTTGCTTTTTCATTAATTCAAAAACGCTATTGTAAACCGTAGCCGTAATGCTGGTAAATTTTGCTTTGTATGCGCGAAGTAATCCTGCAAAGACGCATGTGCTTCCCCAGAGAATTTGAACTTGCTGATCAACTTCCACAAACGCCAAATTCGCTGGAGTATTAGGCATTATAAAGTCAAATTCCTGCTCGCCAGATGCGCCCAACTGACCATTTACCTCATCAACTATCTGATCTATCACGGCGTCAGTCTTAATTACCCAAGTACTGCCAGACAAATATTGAATAGTCCACGACATGGCTATAGCACCACGTAGTTTGCCGCAAACTTGAAGACAAGGCTGAATTTAATTGCTGGCTGAGCAGCATAGTCTTTGGTTTCTGTGAAGGTAGCTTTATCAAATTTCCATGTTGCATTCAGGCTAGGTCGGGGAGTGCTCAGAGTAACTAGCAAGTGCAACATTCCCAGCAAGGGAACTATGTATGTTGAGTCGATAGCGCTTTTAGTCGATCCTGCTATGTAGAAAAAGCCTTCCATCGTTAAAGTACGTACGTCATTACAGACAGAAACAAGGGTAGTCCCCTGCTCAGGTATATTGATCGAAGAATCGTCTATCGTTGGATTCTCATCAGTGTTGGTCTGCGGAGGATAAGGCAACGTGACTGTTGTGGATCCTTGAGTTATCTGCCAACTCATCTTTCTATGTCACCTTGTTTATTATGCCTTTTTTGTACATTGCGTCGCAGATGCCTTTGTTTACGGCGTCTCGTGTTTGCTTAAGTGAAGCTGTCCCAGTAATGTTACCGATTGTGATGTTGGGCGAGCCAATTGTTACGTTACTGGTTCCCCCTCCGCCCTTAACTGAGACGTTGCCTGCCAAGCCTTGAAGGCTAGATCCAAGCGTGTTAGTTTTATGTGTCAACTGATCGCTGAGCGCTATGCTCTGTGTTACTTGCTTGTTGAATTCTTCTGCTGCAGGCGCTGCATGAGCAAAACATAAATGGCTAAGGGCTGAGCCTAAGCCGCCGATTAAATCAGACAAGGGCTTAACAGCATTAGCAACAGCGCCAATGGCTGTTTCAAAAGCTTTAACAGGAATTAACGCAACGTTCAGATCGGCAACTAAAACTTCTTTGAAAAAATTAGCCACCGGCAACAGAATATTATTGTAAGCCCAACTAAGCCCATTCCACAATGCGTCTCCTGCGGATTTTAAAGCGTTAAAAGCTGAAAGAACTGATCCGCCTATGATGGTGCCTATGTCGTTGATTACGTCGCGGAAGGGCTTGCAATACGTGTAAGCGGCTATTACACCTGCAACTAAGGCGGCAATGGCAAGAACGACTAAACCAATTGGGTTTGCATCCATAACAACATCGAGAGCTGCCTGGGCGCCTTCCCACATCTGCGTTGCATGACTCGCCAAAGTCATAACGTTAATTACTGCGGGTATAACCGTGAGCGCTGACATCATTAGAGTGCTGTTGTAATTTCGGCTTGCTTCAGAAACGCGTTCCTGGTCTACTTGTTGAGTTTCGATAGCTAAGTTGAGTTTGTTTGCTGCGTCCTGTGCCTGGATGCTTGTTTCGCCGTATTTTGCAACGGCCAAGTTGTAGGCTTGCTGAGCTAAAGTAACCGAGTTAGCAGCTTTTTCTTCAGTTAAATTAGCTCGGGCAAGGGATGTTTGCGCGTTCTCAACGTTGTTTACGGCCATATACAGCATGGCGCCGCTCATGGCTGCACTGTTCATCTGTAGTGCATTTTGGCTGAAACTTTGACTTGAAGCGTCAGTTGCGTCGCTTGCTTCTCCGGTGCTGACGGTTATTTGATTCATACTTACCTGGGCCGTGCTTCCGGCTTGATTGAAGGAATCCTGCATTTGACTAGCGTCGGCCGTCATTGTTGTTGTCATAGTTGAAACGGAGCTTGCGGTTTGCTGCATACTATCTGAAACATCGGTGCTCATAGCGTCGGAGGCTTCGCTGACATTGCTGCTCATATTAGTAAAGTTGCTGCTGACCTCTTGGAAAACATCTGAAGCATCATCAGTCGCAACAATGTCAATTTCTGCAGGAGCTCCACTCACTTTGTTTTTAACCTCTTTTTATTTAACATCATATTCGGGTAGCAGTGCTTTACATGGACAAGCAACGCTTGCTCGACATTTTTCAGTTAATAAACGCGGGCCGATTTTTTGTAAACCATTAATAAGAATATGACAAGTATGTTCTGGGTTAATTTTTTTAAAAGCGTATAAGACGTAATCTTTTTCTTGCTGTATCAATCGTTTGCAATAAGGTCTGCTGCTTAGTGCTTTTTCAATTAATTTCTTAACACGTTGAAAGAATTTGCATTCCTCAAAAACGTCAGATTGGCATTTTCTTTTAGTTAACGTACAATGAGGATAATGTTCACCAACGAGATAGCCAGCTTCATTTCTGATTATGCCCCTAAATTTACGAGTGATATATTCGCTGAAAAATTCGCAATCCTCAAAATTTGGCAATGGTTTTATGTTTTGTATGTTTGAACACTCGTTTAGAACTTCTTCGACCACTTCATCTGAAGCTGGAAGTTCCTTTTCAAAATACATTTCTGTAAGTATATGCTCGGCGCTCAAAGAAACATTAAAGGTTCCACATAGGCAAGTAACAGTTTTGGCTTTGCTATTCCAAACTCCCTTTACTCCGCAATCTCTACAATTAAAAATAGTTAGGTAACGCACATTTATCCTTCCGTTAATTTATGGTACCATACTGCTGATTGAATCAAAAACTCCAGTTGAAAGTTGGTTAGGCTTGCTGCGTATTCTAGGGTGTAGTGGTAGAGGTTGATGACGGCTGCGATCCGCTGGGCTTCGCTGCTCCAGGAGATCCAGTCATTGACCGCCTCACCATTCGCGGTAAAAAACCCTCATTAAGCAAAGCCTTCTCCAAAGCACGCACCAAATCCCAGGGGGCATCCCGCAAATCCTTTTCTGTTAAGTCTGGGTAGCAGGGCTTCATCATCTTCAGAAGAGCCTGCAACTCGAATTCGCGCTGATCATCCTTGTAAAACTTAGCCAAATCGCTCAGCTCGTTATGCGTAAGCAAAACGAATTTAACCCATCCGGCGCCAGCCACATTAGCCTCCTGCGGAACCTTACTACTCTTCAGCAGGCCTACGCTAAAGTTTTTGAAACGCTCCCTCTGCTCAGCCTCATACTCTTCGAACGCTGCTTTAAGTTTCTCGAAACCTTCACTATCGAATTTTTCTTCACTCATCAAATCACCTCATTAATATTTCAACTCAAATGCCACCTACTACCTGACAGACCTTAGAATTGTTCTGTCAATGTTCAGAAGCAAAATCCGCTTTGCAAAAATCGGGCAGGAACGGTTCGGGGCAAAATTAGAACAAACATCGTGTTCTAAACATTAGGTTTAAATCTGAGTCAGCTTCCAACTTTACAGCGAGAGATGCAATTAGCGTCAGCTTGCAAAAAGGAAAAAGCTGTGTATTGCAATTTCCGCGTTAAATAATGTGGATGGTGTATGTTCAATTGAATAAATTCAGAGTAGCAGCAGTAGTTTGCATAATCTTTCTATCAAGCTCGGTTTTAATTCCATTTGCATGCGCCGACTGGACGATGTTCCGTTCGGATCCCTCGCACAGCGGCATAAGCACAAGCAACAGTGTACTTACTCCCACTGTGCTTTGGAACTACACTATCCCCCCAGCTAACCCAAACATTGAAGAAGGACACGCAGCGCCGCTGCCCGCAACAATGTCATCTCCTGCCGTTGTTGATGGCGTCGTCTACATGGGATCACAAGGTGGTAGTTTCTATGCTGTGAACGCTAGCAATGGCTCCCTACTCTGGAATTACACCGCAGTCTGGAGCGTGTACGGCACTCAATCTTCCCCTGCTGTTGTAAATGGCATAGTATACATAGGCTCGGACGACCACAACGTTTATGCTCTAAACGCTACTAACGGCGCCAAACTCTGGAACTTTACAACAAGCTATATTGTTGACTCGTCCCCCACAGTCATAGATGGCGTTGTCTACATAGGATCGGCTGAGGGTGTTTATGCTTTAAACGCTGATAACGGCGCAAAAATCTGGAACTACACTACTAGCGGCTGGATTGAATCGTCCCCTGCCGTTGCCAACGATATACTTTACGTAGGTTCAGACGATGACAGCGTTTATGCCTTAAACGCTACAAACGGAGCAGAAATCTGGAATTACCCCATGCCCAATGGAAATATCCAGAATGGTGCCCCCGTTAATGAAGTTCAGTCGTCTCCCAGTGTTGTCAATGGCGTAGTTTATGTAGGCGCGGGAGATGGAAACGTTTACGCCTTAAACGCTGACAATGGCAAAAAAATCTGGAACTACACCACAGAAAACTTTGGCGGCAATACTGGCAACACGGTTGCTTCATCGCCAGCTGTTGTCAATGGGGTAGTTTATGTCGGCTCCTATAATGGCTTTGTTTATGCCTTGAAGGCTTCCAACGGCGCGGAAATCTGGAGTTCGGAAATTGGGAGCATAACTGTTTCATCTCCTGCCGTTGCAAGCGGCGTGCTCTACATAGGCTCAGGCTATTATGGCACAGGTAACGAGAACGTTTATGCTTTCAACGCTGCCACGGGCAAATTATTGTGGACTTATGATACAAACGGACAGGTTTGGTCGTCTCCTATTGTAGTCAATGGCGTAGTGTACGTGGGTTCTGGTGAAGACACTCTTTATGCTTTGGGTTCCACATCGTCTCAGAATCCAACAGCTTCCCCGTCGCCAGCAATCCCAGAGTT
>Ga0187891_1002980_pt1 | contig 12261 bp, 16 predicted proteins | sample June2016WEW_21_4_FD_132990 | JGI IMG/M metagenome (GOLD analysis project Ga0187891, IMG submission 132990) | Peatland microbial communities from SPRUCE experiment site at the Marcell Experimental Forest, Minnesota, USA - June2016WEW_21_40 | ecosystem: Environmental > Terrestrial > Soil >... | reverse complement strand
TCTGGTCGCGCTGCATCACCCGTTCCCGCTCAACGATATCGGCGTGGCGCTCGGCCTGCCGAGGCGGACGGCGCTGGTCGTGCATTGGCATTCCGAAATCCTTCGGGCGCGGCCTTTGGCCGGGCTGCTCGCCCCATTGATCCGGCACACGCTTAAGCGAGCGCAGCGCATCATCGTCTCGCATCCGGCGCTGGTGAGCGAGTCACCGTTTCTTGCAGCCCACGGCGAAAAGTGCGCGATCATTCCCTTCGGCATCGACGTGGCCTATTGGGCGGAGCTCGACGACACGCAGCGGCGGCGGGTGGAGGAACTGCGTTCCCGGTATCCGCGCCTGGTGATGGCGACCGGGCGGCTAGTCCCATACAAAGGCTTCGATGTGCTCGTCGAAGCGCTCCGCCGCGTCGACGCCACGGCGATCATCGTCGGGGAGGGTGCGATGCGCCACGACCTGCTGCGGATGGCGCAACAACGCGGCGTGGCTGAGCGGGTCATCCTGGCCGGCATGCTGTCCCGCGACGACCTGAAGGTTCATCTGCATGCCGCCCGGCTCTACGCCTTCCCCTCGGTCAGCGCTGCCGAAGCCTTCGGCATCGTTCAGATCGAAGCCATGGCGGTCGGGTTGCCGATCGTGAACACGGACCTGCCGACCGGGGTTCCGCATGTCGCCCGCCACGGGCTGGAGGCTTTGACGGTGCCGCCGAACGACCCGGCGGCGCTGGCGGCAGCCATCGCGCAATTGCTGGACGACCGCGCGCTGGCGCAGCGCCTGGGTGCTGCCGGCCGCCGCCGCGCCACCACGGAGTATGACCTGCAAAACTTCGTCAAGCGCATCGAGGACGTCTACGAGCAGGCGGTGCGCGCCGCATCGACGCAAGCCGAATCGGCGCGTGACCCCCGTACGTCACGACTTCGAAAAGCGATAGAGCGAGATTGAAACCGCAGATGCGCGTTGCGATCGACACCCGCGCAACTGCTACAAGTCCGCATCGCGGGTCATTTGCGGTATCCCGCCTAATATCATCCGGGCAATCATCGCCGGCTCCTGTTCCGTGCAAATAGGCGTAGCGAAGCCGCGCGGACAATGAGACATCCAGCTTTCCGTGATAAACCAGCATCCGCCGCACGCTGACGGCGGAATATTTTGGTTTTCCTCATAACCGAAGTAGTCGATGGGGGTCGGACCGAAGACCACCGTCGATCGTGTCCCGAAGCAGCGCGCAAGGTGAACAAGGCCGCCTTCATTGTCGATATGTCGCGCCGCATGTCGCAACAGGCCGCCGGTTTGCCGCAGGCTTGTCTTGCCGATGAGGTTGTGATCGACCCCGGGAATCGGCGTGCTTGTTCGCGCCCCTATCTGAACGATGGGAAGATCAGGGCGTTCCGCCTTAATCAGGCGAACGACCTCAGCAAAATGCGGATAACACTTCGTCGCCGCTGCGCCCATGATGACCACGCTGAGGTCGAAGCCATTATGGATCGTAATAAAGCCGCCACGCGTGAGCCCAAGCGTCTCAATGATGTTTTCGTCAGTTGCCAGCAATAAACTATCATCGCCGGGCTTTATTCCCGAGAAGGCGTGCAGCAGAGTCCTTCTTTGCAGGTTCATATAGACGGCCTGGCGCGCGAGAAAATTGTCCCAGCGCGGATGATTTTGAATAAACGGCTCAAACGCTGTTCCGAATTTCATGATGTTTTGGATGACGTCCGAGAGCTTCTGGCTCCTTCGGAGTTTACGCCAGGCTGCGAATTCCGCATATGCGACGACAAAATGCGTGACCCACAATGCGAGATCGTATTTCGCTCTCAGCTCGTCAAAAAGAAACTCTGTATAGGAGTTGCTGAACCCGGGTATTGCCGCGAAAATCCATTCAGCGAGGTCCGGGCTGCCGGAGTAAAGGTCAAACGAGAACGGCTCGACCTGATCGGCAAGGTCTCTCAAGTACCGCGCGGCAACAACATAATCGCCGAGCCCGCCGGTAAGTTTTACGGCTAGATGCGGTTTGGCAGAGTCGGTCGATACTTTCGTCGCCGTTCGTGCGTCTCGACGGACGCGCCGAGCCAGCAAATGTTTGTACAGGTAGTCGAGCCGACGAACGATAAGTATCAGGGCAAACGCGGCGGCCTGCAGACGGGAGCCCGAGCTGTCGCGCACATCCCTGTACTTATGGTACAGGCGTGCCAGCTTGTAGCGAATGAAAGTGGAGCCCCCAACCATCAGACGGCAATTTCTTGAGATTGTTGCTTTCCGTCACCATAGCTGCAGATCGCGTGCGCGTCACGTACCCAGATCCAGGCGCGTAAGCCGCAGTCGCTTGCAAGTCATTCTTCGTCGTGGCAGTGCAACGTTTGCCGTTGACGGCGACTGCATGGCGCCGGCCAAAGAGACTGTTGAATGCGCGTTGCGATCGATACCCGGTCACTGCGGCCGCCGCTCACCGGAATCGGACATTTTGTTCATCGGTTGACCAGCGCAATGTTGCCGCTGTTGGCAGCGGACGAACAATTGCTGTCGTTCAACGGCTGGCGAATCGAGCCGCTGGATCGGGAATTTCTCGCGCGCGCCGAAATGCGGAATTCCAGTCCGGAACCGCAAGACTCGATGCGGTCTTTTCGCCACGTTGCGAATAGCGGGTATGCTTTTCTGCGCGAGAAATATGCCGTTCGCAAAGCGGTTCGCACGCTCCACGCTGGCTTCTTTCGGCTGGCAGAGCCGCGGTTCGATATCTTCCATGCGGCGAATTACGTGCCGCCGGGAGCTCCACATAAGCCGGTGTTGCCGGTCATCTACGACCTGTCGCACCTGCGTTTCCCGCAAGCGCATCCAATGGAACGCATCGAGTGGCTGGAAAAGCGGCTCAAATCGCTTGCCGCCGCGCCCTGCGTGCAGACAATTTCGCAATTTTCAAAGAGCGAGATCGTCAACCTTCTCTGCATAGCTGCGGATCGGATCACCGTCACCTATCCGGCGCCGGACGTTTATTTCCGCCCGGAACCGGACGCCGACGATGCGCGCCTCGCCAAGTTCGATGTGGAACCGTTGCAGTATCTGCTGGGGGTCGGCACGCGGGAGCCGCGCAAGAATTTCAAGACGGTGGCGGAAGCCTACGCGGCATTGCCGGCCGCGACGCAGGCGCGCCATCCGCTGCTGTGGGTCGGCCCGTCCGGCTGGGGCGATATCGCGCTGTCGCCGGCGGTGGAGCGCGCCAAGCATTTGGGACGGATTTGCCTCGTTGGTTATGTTTCGGACCGTGATCTGGCGGCTCTATATCGCAACACGGCGTTGTTCGTCATGCCCTCGGTGTACGAGGGGTTCGGCATGCCCGTCGTCGAAGCGATGGCCTGTGGCGCACGCGTCGCCTTAAGCAGGATTCCAGTGTTCGAGGAGGTCGCCGGCGGCGCCGCGCGCTATGTCGATCCGATGGACGTTGCAGGATGGCGCCACGCCATCGTTGAAGCGATCGACGCGGCGCCGCAAGGGCCTCGCCGCGGCCCGCCGCCCGATCTGACGCGGTTCTCCTGGCCTGCGAGCGCGGCAACCACGTTGGATTTGTATCGCCGTCTAGCCGGGATCGAACGTCGGCGCTGAATCGTTGTGACATCCCTTGCCGACGCGGGTTTGCCTTAGCAAGATGGTCGAGCGCCTGCCTGGCGCGCGAGCGCTCGTGCGAATTGGCGGGCTGGGGAGTGGGCCTCGATATGCTTCGCCCGTCGCCAGCACACGTAATGAGCCACCTTTTCCTTTACTGCTGCGTCGTCGACCTTAAAAAATTAATTAAAGGCGACGGGGAAATGGTTGGAGGCGATACGGGAAGGCGAGCATGCCGCTTTGCCGGCGGCGCACGGCGGTCTCGCCGGTACTCTGCGGCACCAACGATAATGCGCGTTGGCCCGCGAGGTTATTCGCAATTTTACGGATCAGATTATGCAATTCATAGCTCCTGAGTTGCTAGGCTGCTGACGGCAAAACCTTCGGAGGGTGGCCCATGCGCTTCTTCTTCGATCTGAAGAGCAAACAGCACACGGTTGCTCGATTACAGCGGTGAGGATTTTTCGACACCACGACGCGGCAATCGATTTTGCCAAAGCGATTGCCCATGACATGACGCATCGCATTTCCGCCCAGTGGCTAGGTTGGTCGGTTGAAGTATTCGACGAGGGTGGCCGGCAGTTTGTCTCGGTCCCGATCGGAACCGCCGAGGCGGCTTAAGCAGAACGGCGATCAAATTATTGCAACGCCGTCTCAGGGCACACCCGGACATCGCGGGCTTGCGCTGAATAAAACAGACCGCTCCGTGACGCGGCCGCAACCAGCGGCGTGGCTGCCGTCGTGGACGCCTGCGATCGGCTCCTGACCGAAGGCAAGCTCCCGACGGAGAAGCGTCTACCCTCGATACACCTTGGATCTTCCGTTGACTCGTCGCTCCAGGGCTGGTCGGCAGTAATCGACAATCACCGCGCACTTATCCCGTGAAGGCACATAGGGCACGGATCGCGAATTTGCGGCGCGAGAGAGCGCGCCTCTCATAGCGATCGAGCTTGAGGAGTTCCGGTAGCGCCCGGCGGAACACCTCGATCGCTCGGAATGCGTCATCCTCGGGGAGCGGAGGCAGCTCCTCAGACGTATCGTCCTTGAGGAGCACTCGACCTCCCGGAACATGCTTTCCCCAGTCTGAATTCGCCGGATAGTCGAATATGCCGACGGCACCAATCCGTTCGAGGATGCTGATCTTGGTGGCACGCACGCGGGAGAGATCGATCTGCGCATCGGCCACCGCAGTAGCAAGTTCGCGATGCACTGTACCGGCGTCGGGTCCGGCGAGAATATCGGTTAGCTGTTCGACGCGGGCACGATCGAAATGATTTGCTGTGGCGCGCCTCGAAAGACCGTGGCGGAAGGCGTTGCGGCTGGAGCGCTTTTTGCCGCCTGCCGTTCTCGGACCGGTGCTGCGTCCTTTATACACCCGATCGGCTGCGGTCTGGCGCTCGGATATCATTCGGCAGTCGACTTCTTGCCCGCTGGCGCCGCTAAGCGCGGCGTGATCTCAACATCTTCCGCAGGGACCTCGATGATGTCGTCAATAGCATTTTTCACTTGGCGAGCCAGACTGTCGCGATAGGCGCCAATCTCGCGGATGATGGCATCACGTCGCACCTGGAGCGACGCGAGCATGGATTCGATCTTCTCGATAGGGCCAGAGCGGAAGGCTTCGGCGTCGACCACATCTATGGTCAGATTGTAAGCCGCGAGCGCGTCGGCCAATATCTGTCTTTGTTCGGGATCTCTATAGTATTTGTCGGTCGAAAATCCGGGATCGGACTCACCATCGTCGCCAAAGAACTCTCGAGCAATTTGGTGAAATGCCCAGGGCATCTGCTTTTCGATGACCATCGCCTTGTAGCGCCGCAACCGCATAATCTCCCAGACAAGCACGGCGATGTCGTAGACCCACATCTGCACAATCGCGCAGGACGGCGCGATAGCGGTGACAAAGTGGGTGAGGATCTGTTCGAAATGTTCGCGGCGCTCCGTCGACAACAAAGGCGGCGGACCGAATAGGTCGAGAATTTGCTGTACGACGGTGGCGGCGGGATTTGTCTTGACGACCGACTTCTTTGACCGCGGCATGACGCTACTCCACGCAACTTGAAACAACAAACAAGTCATGCCCCGTAAAAGATTCGCATCGATTAGGCAATGACCCCTCGTTGACACGGCCGCCAGGATGGCAAGCAGTTTTAATCGGCGGGGCGGAATACTCGAGAGTCGGAATCGTCAAGACTTTGAAATATCGGGAATATTTTTGGTTCGTTTTGCCAAAATGAGTTATTGACCGGCCTCGATCAGGTCCAGATCGATCTTGCCGGACCGCCCGATTTCAAGCACGTAGCTCGCGTCTTCGCCAAAATGTGAAGATGTCGGTTGTGCCGATGGACTGGTCGGCTCGACCAGCAGCAGATACAGCGTCTGATTATGTCACCCGGGAGCCCACTATCGTTTCCTCTCCATCCCCTTGACGGCTTTGCGGTGGCCTGCTTTCGCGGCAACGGTCGGATTGGGCGCGCTGGAGGGCTCCGCGGTGCGCGCTGCCGCGGCCTTGCTAAGGCGAACGCCGGGCTGATCACCGTTGGTGAACTCGACACCGGCCGCTTCGCACGTTCTGCGGATCGCCAGCTCATTGGCGGCGGTTAGCGACGTCTTTCCGTCCTTTGCCTCAGCACGTTTGATGGTATTGCGGCCCAACGATGCGTGTCGGGCAAGCTCTTCAACGCTCCATCGTAGAAGAGCTCGAGCGGCGCGGACTTGTCCCCCTGAAAGCCGTTGATTCTTCATTTGACTTTGCGTTCCCTATGGGCCATATAGACCCATATGGGCCATATGGCCCCAATAATCATTATACTCGCAGAGGAACGACGAAATGAAATTGGAAATGTCACCGATACCAAATGCAAACCGCCGCTGGTTCGTTGGCGGATCCGACGCCCGGATCATCATGGGTGACGACGAAGGCGCGCTCCTCCGCCTGTGGCAGGAGAAACGCGGCGAGGTTGAGCCGGAGGACCTCTCCGGCAACCTCATCGTCCAGCTCGGGGTCGTCACCGAACCCCTCAACCGCCACTGGTTCGAACGCAACACCGGCCAAGTCCTCACCGGGGTTCAGCGTCGGGTCCAGCATCCGGTCGTGCGCTGGATGGCCGCTACGCTAGACGGCATAGTCGAAGCGACCGGAGCGGTTTTCGAGGCCAAGTTCATGCTCCCGTGGTCGTTCACCGAAGAAGGGGCGGCCGAAAAATACATGCCCCAGCTGCAGCACAATATGTGGGTCACCAACGCCAAGCTGTCGGTGCTGTCAATCATCACTGGCGGTGGCAAGTGGGTCGAGATCAGCATCTCGGCGGATCCGCTCTACCAGCACCTCCTGCTGACCGCGGAGAAGAAGTTCTGGCGATGCGTCGAGAGTGGCGAGCCGCCTCGTTTGTTTGGCGTTGAACCACCGCGGCCACGTATCGAGGCGGTACGGATCGTAGACATGAGCGCTTCCAATTCCTGGGCCGAGTTCGCAGCGGTGTTCCGGTCAACCCGTGGTGCCTTTCTCGAGCACGAAAAAGCCAAGACGGAACTGAAAAGCCTGATGCCGGAAGATGCCAAGGAGGCGATCGGCCACGGGGTTCGGGCCAAGCGGTCCAAGTCCGGTGCCGTGAGCTTCGACCTCATGAGCGTGGAGGGTGGCCATGCACCGGTCCAGTGAATCGATCGGAGCGATTGCTGCGGCGTTGGCCAAGGCACAGGGCGAACTCACCAATCCGGTCGGACGGCCATGGCGCAGCTGAACGGTCGTTCCGCTATGCCCCGCTGTCGAGCGGGCTCGACATCGTGCGTAAAACTTTGGGCCAGCATGAGATCGCCACCGTGCAGACCACCGCGATCGACAACGAGGCCGGACTGATCCGCCTGACCACTATTCTCGCCCATGCTTCAGGGGAATGGATTGCGTCGGACTGGCCGGTCTGCGCCATCAGCGAAACGACAATGCCGCACCGAATGGGTGCGGCGCTGACCTATGCCCGGCGTTATGCCCTATTCACATTGGTCGGTATTGCCGGGGAAGATGATCTCGATGCCCCCGATCTCACGGCGTCGTCCGCCCAGAATACTGGACCGGAGCAACCGGCCGTCCGCGGTAATGATCGGCTGAACGGCGGTCGCCGGTATTCCACCCCACAAAGGCCGTTCCATCGCCGTGCATCGGCGATTTCGCCATCAGCCAAGCCAATCCTCGAGGCCGAAGCATCGGCCGATCTGTGCCGGCAATTGCTGACTGAATTGGCGGAGATTGCTTCGGCTGAGGAGGCGGGGAGCTGAGCGCAACGGATCCTCGGCGCCAAGAACAGCCTGACCGTTGCCGATGCGCGGCAAGTTGAGGATGCGTTCCGCGCCAAGATGGCAACGCTAGGAAGCGCGGCTGACGTCGACGACGTATTGGCACCGCCGGTGATATCCGCGGTCCAACCTTCTTCGTCACTGCAGCGGCAGCCGGCAGAGCCTGTATCTATTACCGACGGCATCGATAAGAGCCGGTTGGCCCATCCCGAGCCGCGCCGGTTTCGTGACAAGAACCACGTCAAGTTCGTCGCCAAAAAACCTTGTTTGGTTTGCGGACGCAGTCCCTCAGATGCCCATCATCTTCGGTTCGCACAGCACCGTGCGCTCGGGCGCAAGGTAAGCGATGAATTCATCGTCCCGCTGTGCCGTGGCCATCATCGCGAGGTGCACCGATCCGGCGACGAAGCCTCATGGTGGAGTAAGGCCCGAATCGACCCCATCGGCATCGCCCGCAAGCTCTGGACGGAGACGCACCCCGTCTTTGCACCAGCGAGCGACATCAGCGCTGATGTTGCGACACCCAAAATTGCCGCCCGGAGGGAACTCAATAACTCCACTCGAGTTCCGCGGATCGCAAAACGGGAGCCGCCATGGGGCAACCTCTGGCGCCAGGCTCACCAGGCGCTTCTAAACCTTGAAGCATCGCGGCGGCGAAATTACACTGACCGAATTTGACCTTGATACGTACTGCGTATCGGAGTATAAAATAAAATGATCCGGTCGTTTAGGTGCAAGGACACACAGCGTATTTGGCAGGGCCAATCGCGCCGGAAGTTTCCTGGCGATATTCAGGATCGGGCTCTGCGTAAGCTGCGCCAGTTAGATGCCGCAGCAATCTTGGAGGACCTGCGAAAACCACCTGGCAATCGACTGGAGGTCCTTAAGGGAAGCCGGATTGGTCAAATGAGCATTCGGATAAATGACCAATGGCGCATCTGCTTTCGATGGGTCGATCACGATGCGTGGGATGTTGAAATCGTGGACTATCACTAAAGGTCTTGGCGCAACAAAGGAAGTAGTCATGGCGCGGCTGCGTAATCCTCATCCAGGCGAAATTCTGAAGGAAGAATTCTTGAGCGCGATCGGCATGAGCCAGAATCAGCTCGCTCATACCATCGGTGTGCCGGGTAATCGCATCCACGCCATCGTCAATGGAACCCGCGATATTACGGGCGATACCGATTTGCGCCTATGCAAGTTTTTCGGCCTGTCTGAAGGCTATTTCCTGCGGCTCCAGAACGCCTATGACACGCTAGAAGCCAAGCGCCGCATTGCAGAGCAGGTGGCCAAGATCAAGCCCTACAAGCCGGGTAAAGCGGCCTAGACCGATGCAAGCGATCACCCTTGCGTCGTATTCTGAGGATGTCGGCCGAGGATTCCGAACGAAGGCGGCCGGAGGGTCTGCATCCGCCTTTTTCTGGCTCATCGCAGCCTTTTCAAGGAGCGAAGATGAGACAAAAATTCGTGCCGGAGAAGGAACCGACGACGCATATCCATCCGTTCCACGGTTGCCCAGCGGCACCCGAAATCGCAAAACGAAGCCAATTATCGCGGCTGGCGCTCAATGACTTCCTTCAGGCAGATCGAGGCCAACCGTCGCAACGCGTACAAAAGCACCGGTCCAATTACTGAAGAAGGCAAGCAGCGCTCCCGTTGCAATGCGGTCCGCCACGGACTGACCGCCGAGACGGTGATCGGCGCGCTCGAGGATGCGGAAGATTACAAGGCGTTCGAAGCGGCCATCATCGCTGACTATGATGCTCAATCAGCCGTGGAACGCGAACTGGTCTTGCGGTTAGCCAGCCTACTGTGGCGACTGCGGCGCGCCACGACCATGGAAAACGGCCTGTTCGAAATCCAGGCTGACTATCTGCGTGGGTTCAGACAGGCCCGCGAAACTCAACCAAAGCCGCAGGAAATTATCTATGCAAGCTTCGGGCGGGAAGATTCTGTCAATGGCGATGCTGATCGGGCTTCCCATTGCATCACAAACGAACCCAAAGCCCGGCCCACCTCCGGGTCGAAATCCGTTGAACCCGCCACTGACCTCGCACGTTGCTTTTTGCGTCTAGCCAATCTGCCCAGCTACCCGCTCGACCGGCTTAGCCGGTATGAAGCAATTCTTTGGCGCCAGGCCGGCCAGATCCTGTTTGCTCTCGATGCATTGCATCGTCGTAAACCACAAGAGAGAGGGCGTCGGTTCCGTATCGGCAGTCGGCAAGACCTGCCGGCCAACAGGCGCGACGACTATTGAGCAGCACTTGAATGTAAGGTGCAATCTGGGGCGCACGGCACACACGGTTTTAACCCGGCCGATCTATCGAGATTTCGATTGTAATATCACCAGCAATGTGACACTATATATCATATGAGATGCGTGTTGGACACCAATGTCGTCGTCGCGGGCATGCGGAGTCCTCGCGGCGCGTCTGCAGCGCTGCTGATGGCGGCACGCCGGTCCGAGTTGACGCTGGTGGCGAACGTTGCCCTGGCGCTCGAATACGAAGCGATCTGCCTGATGGCCGAACATCGCATGGCCGCCGGGCTTTCGCAGCAACAGGTTGGAATCTTTCTGGATGCCGTGCTCGCGATGGTCGACCCGGTTGAAACGCATTTCATGTGGCGGCCCCAGCTTCGCGATCCAGCGGATGAGCTTGTGCTCGAAGCCGCCGTGAACGGCCAAGCGGTGGCAATCGTGACATTCAACCGGCGGGATTTTGGCGACACGCCCGCGACATTTGGAATTGAGGTGTTGTCGCCCGCCGAATTGCTTAGGAGGATCAGGACATGAAAAGCCCTCAAAGTACCTACCCGCTCCGCCTCCCCCGCTCGGTGAAGGCGGAAGTTGAGCGCCGCGCCAAGGCGGACGGAATCAGCATCAACCAGTTCGTGGCAACCGCGGTATCCGAAAAGCTGGCGGCCATGAACACGGCAGCCTTCTTCGCTGAGCGCCGGAAGCGGGCGGATTTCACCGCGTTTGATCGCCTGATGCGTCGTAAAGGCGGCGAAGCGCCGCGACCGGCGGATAAGATCAGTTGAGGCGAATGCACCGGCCGCCTATGCCGGCAATTGCTCGCGGCCGAGACGGTGATCGGTGCGCTAAAAGATGCTGAAGATTACAAAGCCTTCGAAGCGGCGACTACTGCCGACTATACTATGATGCCCAATCCGTACTGGAGCGGGAACTGTGCTGAGACTTGCCAGTCTGCTGTGGCGGCTGCGCCGCGCGACGACCATGGGGACCGGCCTGTTCGAAATCCAGGTCGACTATCTGGCGGAAGCAAGACGGGCGAGCCAATTGCAGCCGGCCTCCCGAGAAGTCGTCTATGCGCTGGCCCGGCCCGCCGACGCCTTCGATGTCGATCGCAATCCGGCAGCGGAGGGCATGAGCAGCGCGACAGAATCCATGCTCAGCTCGGGGTCGAACTCGGTTGAGCCTGAGGTCCCTTATACCGTCGAGTTCGCACGCTGCTTCTTGCGTCTCGCCAATCTGCCCAACTGCGCCCTCGACCGTCTCAGCCGCTAAGAAGCAACCTTGTGGCGCCAAGTTCGCCAGACGCTTTTTGCGCTCGATGCCCTGGATCGCTGCAAACCACGGGAGAGGAGGCGCCGGTCGCCGCATACCGGTATTCGGTATGATTCACTCAATGATCCGCTCCTTTGGAGATAAACGTACGGAAGCGGTGTTTCGGGATGGGCGGGTACGCGCGCTTGAAGGCATTGCCCGCGCTGCCAAACGTAAACTTCGAGGCCCTGAACGTGGCACATCGGCTTGACGATCTCGCGAAACCGCCATCAAGCCGGCTTGAGAAGCTTAGGCCAAGCCGGCGCGCCGCGCCCGCCGGATACTTTTCCCGGCGGCTGTCGCGCTCACTCCAAGGCCGGCGGCAATCTGGCGTTTGGACATGCCGGCGGCCGACAGCCTCAGGACGTCGCGGATTCCGTGCATGAGTAATCTCGGTCCAGGCATCTCCCCCTCCTTGTGCAAAGGAGCGAAGTCATGCTGATCGCAGATCACGCAACGGCGCCCGCACCAGGTCTTGATGAGAAGGGCTTCGATGAGATGGGCTTCGATGAGATGGGCTTCGATGTCGATAGCACTCGGACTTGTCCGGTTTGAGATGGGCTTCGATTGAAGTATGTGAGTGATGGCTCTATACTGACATATATGGAGAAGACGCCAGTTTATCTGCGCAAAGAAGAGCTCGAAGCCTTGCGCAAGGCTGCCGCCCGGTCAAAGCGCAGCGTCGCCGCGCTAGTTCGTGAAGCTGTACGCAAAGTCGTGCTGATGCCGCCGCATGAGCCAGCCGAAGGCCCGGTCGCGATCTGGGACGGTAGACCGAAGCACACTTCGATCGAGCACGACAGCATCTACGACG
>Ga0187891_1002979_pt1 | contig 12263 bp, 11 predicted proteins | sample June2016WEW_21_4_FD_132990 | JGI IMG/M metagenome (GOLD analysis project Ga0187891, IMG submission 132990) | Peatland microbial communities from SPRUCE experiment site at the Marcell Experimental Forest, Minnesota, USA - June2016WEW_21_40 | ecosystem: Environmental > Terrestrial > Soil >... | reverse complement strand
CGAACTCGTGCCGTCTCCAATTGCTCAATGGACCCGCCGCGCCGAAGACTTGCGAAGACCTGTTTAGCCTCCTCGGCTCGCTCGGCCGGTTCGAGGGCGGAAATAGGGTGCCCCAAAACCTCTCCGGCGCAATAGCCGAAAAGTGTCTCGGCGCCTTTGTTCCAGCTCGTAATGAAGCCTTCCAAGGTCGTGCCAACAATCCCTTCGCCCGACGACTCCACAATTGTGGCCAGCCGGAGTTGCGCTTCCAAAGCTCGCTTGTTCTCGTGGCGAAGGCGTCTTTCTTCCAGCGCCCGTTTAACTGCGGTGGGCAATCGTGCGAGGCGGTCCTTGAGAACGAAGTCCGCCGCGCCCTGCTTGATGCATTCTGCCGCAGCTTCGTCGCCCAGAGCGCCTGTTACGACAATGAGCGGAACATCCTTGTTTGAGTGCTTTAAGACGTCCAGCGCGTCGAGCGCAGACCAGTCGCGAAGGCTGAAATCGGCGAGAATGATGTCGTACTCTGCTTTTTCCAGACGCTCCCGGAAGACTTCCAGGTCGTCCGTGACCTCGAATAGCACTTTATACCCCCCGCCCTCGAGTACGCTCGCCGTCACCACTGCATCGCGCGGGTCATCTTCCAGGATGAGCGCGCGTAAGGGAGGCGAAGAGATGCTTAATCCGTTAGGCGACTTTTCATCCGTCGCGGAATTACCGTCAGTTTTGATTTTGGCGTCTGGCAGAATACTCATGCGCCTTACTTGCGGCGAATGGTTCTTCGACTAGGACGAAGGAAAAGGCAAACCGGCCTCAGCCCAGTTTTGTCTCCGGGCCCGGCGTTACCAACGTCATCCGCAGCTACCTCCACTCACTCCCATCGGCGGAACTCGCCGCGGCATAAGACCAGACGTCCGGTCAAGACTATTCCCGGCATCGGTTGTCCGGCATTCTCCCAACTCACTGATTCCGCTTAGTTAGAGTCGCATAAGCGGTCCGCCTACTTTTGGATTTTGATTAAACCTTTTAAGCATTCCGCCGATTGTGATAATGCCTGGAATAGAAAGAAAATCTGGATGTTCGTTGTGAGCAAGGGCGCCTGCGAAAGCGCCGAAAGGACCCTGAGTCGGAGGAAGAATGAGCTGGTATGGACGAGGGACTTGAAAAGCCTACCCGAATTCTGCTGGTTGAAGATAACCCGGCTTATGTTCGGCTGACGATCGAAGCCTTCCGCGATGTGAAGGCCGGCAACCATCAAACGGTAGCAGCCAATGGAGTGGAAGCACTGGCAATGCTGCGCGGCACACCCCCATACAATGATGCAGGTCATTTTGACCTCATTCTGCTCGACCTCAACCTCCCCAAATTGAATGGTCGCGAGCTCCTGGCAGACTTGAACAGCGACCCCGAATTCAAGCACATCCCGGTAATTGTCCTCACAACATCCAAGGCGGAGGAGGCTATCCGTGTATGACCCTGCGACCCCTTGCTCGCTTGAGACCTTGATCAAACGCGCTGAGATCGAGGCGAACCCTAAATGTCTTGGTCCCACGGCATAAGGAGAAGCCATGCCCGTTTCTCCCAGCCTGCGATGCCCTTGCATCCCATGCCGTGCTACCTCCTCAAGCGGCGTCCGGCGGTTTGACCCCAAGGCGGTTGGAGTTCTTCTTTCGCCTGCCGTCTGGACATAGGAGGAGATTCGCGGACGAGCTGGCAATCTGTGCCTCATCGGCACCGGTGCTCAGCCGGCAAGATGGAGTTACTGTTGGCAGCGGAGCCCCCACTGCTTGGTTGGGAAAATGGCCTGTCAGGATGAAACAAGAATGAGCAACTGGACGAAATTCTTCCGGCCGTTCTCGCTGGAACAAAAGATGGTAACCGGTTTCGGGCTGGCCCTGGCGACTCTGATGGCGGTGGGTGCGATACAGTACCGAGCCACTCAGGCGCTGATTGAGACGGACCGCTGGGTAGCGCACACCATCGTCGTCCGCACCGAACTTGAACAAATCTATTCTGCGATACAGCAAGCTGAGGCCGGCACAAGGGCGTTTGTGGCCACGGGTAACGAGACTTTCCTGGAACAACACCAAGCGGGAATCTCACGCGTCCCCCAGCATCTCCAGGCACTCCCCGGCCTGATCGTGGACGATCCGTTCGAGCGTGATCAGGTGGACAAACTCTCGTCCCTGACCAACCGCAAAATCGCTGTGATGCAGAACCTCATTTCGCTGCGCCGCAACCAAGGATTCGCGGCCGCCAGCCAAGAGCTGAACAAGGCGGAGGGGCTCAGGTTAATGAACGAAATACGCGAGCTTGTTGACTCCATGCAGTCGAACGAGAGCAGTTTATTGCGGGTCCGCGAGGCCGCGAGCCGGGCCCACGCCCGCACCGCGGACGCCGTGGTTATCCTCGGGTGCCTCTTGGCTGTTATGGTCTTCTCCGCGGGAAGTTGGATTGCCCTCCGGGGCAGCGCCGCGCGCCGGAGGGCCGAGGAACGGTTGAAGGGGGCGAGCGCCTATAACCGCAGCTTGATCGAGGCCAGTTTGGATCCGCTGGTGATGATCGCACCCGGTGGCAAAATCACCGACGCCAATTCCGGCATGGAAAAGGCCACCGGCCGCGTCCGACAGAAGTTGATCGGCACGGACTTCTGCGATTACTTCTCCGACCCCGCAAAGGCCCGGGTTGGATATCAACAAACCTTTCGCGAGGGCTTTGTCCAGGATTACGAGTTGGGAATCCGGCACCAGGATGGACACCTCACCCCCGTCCTCTATAACGCTTCGGTTTACCGGGACGAGGCGGGCGTGGTCATCGGCATCTTCGCCGCGGCTCGCGATATCACCGAACGCAAACGCGCGGAGCAGGAGGTCCGGCGTCTGAATGAGCAACTCGAGCAGCGGGTGCGCGAGCGCACGGCAGAACTCGAAGCCAGCAACAAAGAGCTGGAAGCCTTTACTTATTCGGTCTCCCACGACCTGCGGGCCCCCCTGCGGCACGTCGACGGGTTTTCCAAGCTCCTCGTGGATCGGCACGGCGCCGAGCTTTCCCCTGACGCCTTAGAAGACATCGCGACGATTCGCGATGCAGTCCTCCATATGGGAATGCTGATTGATGATCTGCTCAACCTGGCGCGTTTGGGGCGAAAGCAAATAAGCATGCAAGCGACTGGGCTGAACTCCCTCGTGGATGAGGCCAGGGCGGATTTGATGCGCGAGAACCCCGACCGCACGATCGAGTGGAAGGTCGAAACCCTGCCCTTCGTCGAGTGCGATCCGGCTCTGATTAAACAGGTCTTTGCGAATTTGCTCTCCAATGCCGTCAAGTTTACTCGCCCGCGGAAACCGGCGGTGATTGAGGTGGGAACAACTCAACAAGAGGGCTGTGCCGTCATTTTCGTGCGGGACAACGGCGTAGGCTTCAACATGAAATATGCCACCAAACTCTTTGGGGTGTTTCAGCGCCTGCACCGGAGCGAGGATTTTGAAGGAACGGGCGTGGGCCTGGCCACGGTCCAGCGCATTATTCACAAACACGGAGGGCGGGTTTGGGCGGAGGCCGCCCTGAACCAGGGAGCCACGTTTTACTTCACGCTCAATGGCAGCGGCCAAGAAGGCCTGGAGGCTGAAATCGGAAGTGCTGCGGAGGGTTGAAGCGAGGCAGCGTGAGGGTGCAAGGAAACGCCGAAGTGGGCGGAGGAACCCGGCGGAGCGGGAGAATTTCCCTCTCGCGACCAGCGCCAGGAGACAGGTGGGCGGTGCACCGCAGGATGCGCCAAAAGCAAGTTGATCAAAATTTGACCGAGGAGGAAAGGAAAATGGCAAATAGAAGCAAATTGAGTGGTACGGCGGCCCTTGAAGACATCGAGGGAGTTGCCTCGCAGGCCTATCTGGCGTCGATTGTAGAGTGCTCCGACGATGCCATCTACGGTAAAACCCTGGATGGCACGATCCTGAGCTGGAACCGCGGCGCCGAAAGGATTTATGGATACTCGGCGGCGGAGATGGTGGGCAGGCCCGTCAGCGTTCTGGTGCCCCCCAACAAACCTGACGAGGTACCCGCGATCCTCGAAAAAGTGAAACGGGGAGAACGTGTAAGTCACTTTGAGACTACCCGGGTTAGGAAAGATGGGGAGGTCATTGACCTTTCTCTGAATGTCTCGCCCATCCGCGATGCCTCCGGCCAAATTATCGGAGCCTCGACTACGGCCCGAGACATTACCGAGCAAAAGAGGATGCGCGAGGCACTGGCCGAGCGGGCCAAGGAAATCCTGGATGTTTCCACTCCCGTACTGCAAGTGTGGGAAGGGGTGGTTGTCGCGCCGTTCATCGGCACGCTGGATACCCAGCGGGCGCAGCAGTTCATGGAACGCTTGCTGGATAAGATTGTGCAGACCAACTCCGCGGTCGCCCTCCTGGATGTGACGGGCGTCCCGGCCATTGATACGCGAACCGCGCAACACCTGATCGAGACCATCACCTCCGTGCGGTTGTTGGGGGCGCAGGCGATACTGACGGGCGTGCGGCCGGCGATTGCCCAGACCCTCGCGCATTTGGGGATCAACCTGGCGGATGTTGTGACTCGCTCATCGCTGGCGGCCGGGCTGCGCGTGGCGCTGGACATCCTCAACCTCAAGATTATCACCCAGGAAGATCAGGCCAAGGGAGCGCACTCCTTGTGAGACATTCCCTCTATTCCGGAAGGAGTTATGGCAATGACGAACCAAAATATCTCACTGGTTAAGGTGCGCAATACGCTGCTGGTGACGATGCCCGCCGACCCCGACGACGTAACGGTGACGACCCTCCAGGAAGAGGTCTTGGGGGCCATGGAAGAATACCGGCCGAAAGGGTTGGTGCTGGATATCTCCGCTGTCGAGACGCTCGATTCCTTTTTCGCGCGCACGATCACCGAAACCAGCCGCATGGTGACCATGATGGGGGGACAAACAGTGATCGCCGGAATGCGCCCGAGTGTCGCCATCACCGCCACGCAGTTGGGCTTGACAATGGTTGGCACTTTCACGGCGCTTACGGTAGACCGCGCCCTGGATCTGCTGACCCACCTGCACCCTCGGAGGCGAATACGATGAGCGACTTAGCACGGGGGAATATTCCCATCAAGTCCGAGAACGACATCGTTGCCGCGCGACGGGTCGTACGGGATCTGGCTACGCAGTTATGCTTTGGAGTCACCGATGTCACGCGCGTCATTACCGCCGCATCCGAGTTGGCTCGCAATGTATTTCTTTACGTAGGTGCGGGTGTTATGTGGTGGTCCATCCTCGACCGGAGCGGGGAAGTGGGCCTGGAGCTAACGTTCGAAGACCACGGAGCCGGCATCCCGGATGTCGAGCAGGCCATGACGCCCGGCTACAGCACAAGTCGCGGACTGGGTCTGGGCCTGCCCGGCGTCAAACGGTTGATGGATGAAATGGAAATTCACACAGAAGTGGGAAAGGGCACTACGGTGAGGGTGCGGAAATGGCTGCGGAAATGACTGGCCGCAATGACATTGCGGAGCAATCCATTGAAGTCTCTCAGGCCGGCCACGTGGGTACCGCTCAGCAGGCAGGCAGGACGATGGCCCGGGCGCTAGGTTTCGGCGTGAGGGAGTGCGAAGAAGTGGCGGTTGTGGTGACCGAACTGGCTTCCAACCTCCTGAAACATGCTGGTCGAGGCAGGCTGACGCTTATCCCAACTCGCGAGAGCGAGCGGGCCGGAATTCAAATCGAGTCCGTCGACAGGGGCCCAGGGATCAGCGATGTGGAGCAAGCCATCGCGGATGGCTATTCCACTGCCGGCAGCCTGGGGTGCGGCTTGGGAGCGGTCAACCGGCTCATGGACGACTTGATTATCTCTTCGAGGGGCGTGGAAGAAAAGGGGACGCGCATCGTCTGCCAGCGTTGGAATTCGCTTAAAAACACTACCCTCAAGCCTTGTCCCCTGGACATGGGCGCGGCCACTCGACCCTATCCGGGGCAAGAGAAAAATGGCGATACTTTCGTTCTGGAAAGGTGGGGTGAAAACGCGCTGGTGGGAGTGATTGACGGAGTGGGACACGGGCAATTGGCATTTCAGGCGGCACGAGAGGCTCAACTCTTTGTCGAGGCACATTACGACCGGCCTTTGGACACTCTCTTCTGCGGCGTGGATCGAGCCTGTCGTGGAACACAAGGAGTGGTGATGGCGCTAGCGCGATTCGATTGGGGGAGTGAAAGCCTTATCTTTGCCAGCGTCGGCAACATCGAAGCTCGCGTGTTTGCGTGTCCACAAAAAATGAACTTTTTGGTGCGGCGCGGCTTGATCGGGTTGAACGCTCCCCATCCGGTCATCACCGAGCACCATTGGGAACCAAGTCAAGTGATGGTGTTGCACTCGGACGGGGTGTCGGCCCGTTGGGAATGGGGAGATTATCCTGAACTACGGGACGCCTCCGCCACCCGCGCCGCCCAACATCTGTTAAACCGTCATGCGAGAGACAACGACGACGCGACGGTGGTCGTGGTAAGGGAGGCCCAGCCGCGCGCACGTATGGCGAAGGGTAGGTAAAACCGGGTGGCGAACTTCCGGGACTCTCCCTCCGGCTTAGGTAGAGAACCTATGTACGACATCAAGACGCTCGAATTGCCTGCGGACCCCTATGACACGATCCGGGTCCTCCAGAAAGAGTTGGAGGAGACAAATAGGGGGTTGGTGGCTTTGGCTCTGGAACTCGAACAGCGCGTCGATGCGCGCACGGCGGAATTGCAGGAGGCGCACAACGAGCTGCAGAAGACCAATTCGGAATTGCTTCAGTCGACTTTGGAATTGGAAGGGCGCGTGACGCGGCGGACGGAGGAGATCCGCAAGCTCAACGAAGAGCTGGAGTGGCGGGTGAAGAAACGGACGGCGGAATTGGAAGCCGCCAACGGGGAATTGGAAGCTTTTACATACTCCGTCTCCCATGACCTGCGTGCGCCGCTACGTCAAATTGACGGGTTCGCAAAGCTGCTCGTCGAACGGCACCGGGCCGAGATGTCCCCCGGAGCACAAGAATATGTCGCGACCATTCTTGAATCGGTCCTCCAGATGCGTACGCTCATTGATGACATGCTCAATCTGGGGCGGGTAGGACGATCACAACTGAGCGTACAGGTAACCGGACTGAACTCTCTCGTCGACGCCGTCAGGTCAGATTTGAATCGGGCAAACCCCGATCGCTTGATCGAGTGGAGGGTTGATACGCTACCCTTTGTCGAATGCGATCCGGGGTTGATGAAACAGGTCTTCTTCAACCTGCTCGCCAACGCGGTTAAATTTACCCGCTCGCGTAAACCGGCCATCATTGAGGTGGGTGCGGCCGGTCAGGACGAACACGCCACCATCTTCGTGCGCGATAACGGCGTGGGTTTCAGCATGAAGCATGCCCAAAAACTCTTTGGGATGTTTCAGCGCCTCCACCGGGCGGAAGACTTTGAAGGTACCGGAGTGGGCTTGGCAACCGTCCAACGCATAATTCATAAACATGGAGGGCGCGTTTGGGCGGAAGCTGAACTCGACAAGGGCGCGACTTTCTATTTCACCCTGGGATCGTCGGACAGTCCCGAACGGGAAAAACGAACAGAATCGGGAGGTGTGCAATGACGCCAAAGGATGTACAGATTCTTCTTGTCGAAGACGACCCCAAGGATGCCAAGCTGACCATCCACGCTTTACGCGAGGAAAACCTTGCCAACAACCTTCAGGTGGCTCGTGACGGGGAAGAAGCGCTGGATTATCTTCTCTGCCAGGGCGAGTTCGCAGGCCGCAGCCTCGATCACCTGCCCCAACTGGTCCTTCTGGACTTGAAACTGCCGAAAGTGGATGGCCTGGAAGTCCTGCGCACGCTAAAGGCCGACCCGCGCACCAAAACGATTCCGGTTGTAGTCCTCACTTCCTCGCGCGAAGAAGACGACCTGGTGGAGAGCTACAAGCTGGGGGTCAACGCCTACGTTCAAAAGCCCGTGGACTTTGACTCCTTCCGCCGGGCAGTGAAGCAACTGGGGCTCTTCTGGCTGGTGGTCAATGAGCCACCGCCCGCGATGTCACAGCCCAGAAGCAAGCCTCCGAGTATGCACGCAGCCTGATTGAGGCCTCCGTCGACCCGCTGGTCACCATCAGCGCCGACGGGAAGATTACCATCCACCTTTTACTGACCGATTTGGTGATGCCCGGAATAAGCGGGAGGACTCTGGCGCAACGCCTTGAGATGGCGCACCCCGAAGCGAAAGTGCTCTTCATGTCAGGATATACGGGCGCCGCTGCAATCTGCGTTGGCGGGCTGGAAGCCGGAAAGGCTTTCATGCAGAAACCTTTTACACCAGATAGCCTGGCGCGCAAGGTGCGCGATGTGTTGGATGCATTACCAGGCCCAAAATAGGCAGCAACGCAGATGAATGTCCCGGTGCGGGTAGTTTTGCACGACGGAACAGCAATTCTGATGGTACGACCAGATAACCCATGTCCTTGAAACTTTTGGTGGTGGATGACGAACCGGCCATCCTGAATGTGATCAAAACCATAGTTGAGCCACTCAATTGTGATGTGGTGGCCATACAAGACAGCGATCCCGGCCCACCATTTCAAGAACGCGACACACTGTGTCGCAGATCTGAAAGAGTGCTCGAGGAATCGGGTTTTGAATTCACTTGTCAGTGAGTAAGGTCGAAGAATATGCTAATGTCCGGAGGTAGATGGCATGGATCGCGCTTGCGCAACTGTGAATATAGAGAATAACGCCGAGAACCAAGACATCAGCGCCGCTTTGTCTCGGTGCCGGAAACCGATGGTGCCTGCGATGCCGTCGCCACAGTCGGTAATGAAGACGAACATCCCTCCCAATTTGCTCGAAGAACTTGCTCTGAAGATTCTTTGCTTGAAAGGGGAACAAACACTCGTTGACTTGAGCAAGCACCTCCGGCTGAGCTTTGCGGTTGTTGACGAAGTCTTTCAACGATTGCGCAAGGACCGTCTTTGCGAAGTTAAGGGAATGACAGGGCTCGTACACCGGGTCGCGCTCTCCTCGGAAGGAAGGACCAGGGCCTTGGAATTCATGTCGCTGAGCCAGTATGTGGGTCCGGCTCCAGTGTCCCTTGGCGACTATACGGCTTGTGTACGAGCACAGAGCGTGATGCGTTGTGAGGTGCACCCCCAGGACGTCACCCGAGTATTAGAGGACTTGGTATTATCCAGTCGCATCCAAACCCGGCTGGGTGTGGCAGTCGCGTCTGGTGCATCGCTGTTTCTTTATGGACCGCCGGGATGCGGCAAGACCATTATCGCCGAGAAGCTCTTCAGTGTCTATGGTGACTCCGTCTGGATCCCGCACGCCGTTGAGGTCTCCGGCCAGATTATCAGTGTCTACGATGGCGCTCTCCACAAAGGGATCGACGAGCCTGTCCCTGAGGATACCGACGGTCGCTGGGTGCTGTGTCGCAGGCCATCGGTAATTGTAGGAGGCGAACTGACTGTTGAAATGCTGGATTTGCATTTGGACCCGGCCAGCAGGTCTTACTGTGCCCCCATCCAGATGAAGGCGAACAACGGTGTACTTATCGTGGACGACTTTGGCCGGCAGTTGGTGCCGCCCAAGATGTTGCTGAATCGATGGATCGTTCCGCTCGACCGCCACATCGATTTTCTCACTCTGGCCGGGGGAGGAAAATTCGAAGTTCCCTTCGATTCGCTGGTTGTGTTTGCAACGAATCTGGACCTGGCCGACCTGGGTGATGAGGCGTTCTTTCGCCGGCTCCAGACCAAGATCAAAGTGGACTATGCAACGCCCGAGCAGTTCCGTGAAATCTGCCAGCGAGTCTGCCGCGAATCCGACCTCGAGTACGATGCGACGGTCGTCGACCTTATGATCGACAACGTCACCACAGAATTCAATCGACCACTGCGGCAATGCTATCCGCGCGATATCGTCCGACAGATCTGCCTTAAAGCGCGCTTCCAGGGCGAGCAGCCGAGATTCGACACCAAGGCGGTCGCCGAAGCCTGTCTCAACTGTTTCGCCTTCGATCTTGACTATATCAACTCCGGTGCCCCTGTCGAGTGGCACCGCCGTCGGAAAGAGACGAAGCTCGCCGAGAGGGCTGCGAATCCCCCCTCGATCTAATCCTTCTAAGACCGGTCCGCACGGCAGGCTTGCCGGAGCCGCTGAAACAGCATGAGATCCGGGACGCCCACGGCAGTCGTCCCTGCCAGACTCAAGGCGTCAGGCTGGGTTCAAGATGTGGTATGCAGTCAGGCCGCCTCCCAAAAGCGGAGCTTGGGGCTAATCTACTCGGGGGAAACTTCAATGGCATTGATGCGGGGATAATTCCGTACTGGCACGAAGTTGAAGAATATCTTCCCCTGGTCATTTGGAACGATGCCATGGAAGGTCTTCGCCAGGGCTCGATTTTCCCCTCCGGCCTCTTTGAAGATGTCAAAGTTGCGGAGCAACACCGTGCCATTGCAATACACATCGAACAGGCGGCTGTCCACGCCGCCCCGGCCCTGATTGCCAGGGCCAAAGAAAGCCTCCGTGAAGTGGAGCGTGGCCGAGTATTTCGAACCCGCGGCCACAGGAATGGAGTAACTGAAATAACCGAAGCGCTGGCTCAAATAGAGGTCCGGGTCTGGCGAGCCTTTGATTGACACCTTGTCCGTGACTAATCTTCCCCCCTCAAAATAGCGGTCCGGAAGCCAGATATTCCCGTTGCGGTCGGTGTAGGTGTTGTCGCTGGCTACAATGCGGACGGGGCGCATCTTCCCCTGTAAACACGGCACCAGCTCGATAGCGCTGACCAAGGGATAATCGATCCTTCCCACGAAACGTAGATGCAGCTTCCCGTCGGAGGAGGGATGGATGTTAGTGAATACCCGTTCATCCGCGGTTTCGCTCCTGCCTACGTCACCTAGAATGTCAAATTGGTACAGGAGGGGCTTTCCGCTCAGGAGCACGTCGAACATGCGGCTGGTTTCGCCCCCTCCATGCGGCGCATCAGGGCCAAACTCCGGCTCGACGAAGAAGAGGTGAAGCTCATAATCACCCGGCTTCAACGGAATATCGTAGGAGAAGTTGCCATGCCGCCACTGTTCGAACATCGTGTTATCGGTCGTACGGGCAATAAACTGGTGAGCCTGAGAGGAGATCTCCCCCCCTGAGTAATCGCGGTCGCTTGTCCACCGCTTTCCTTGCCGGTCAATGTAGTCCCCGCGCGTATAGCCGGCAAGGATACGTACGGCGTCGTCCGGTTCGGTTGACGCAGGAGCGCCCGCCAGGCCCGCCGCATTAGCCGCCAAGGTCTGATCCCGAGACTGGACAGAATGTAACTTCCAGCGCAGAAGGAGGAGAGTGAGCACGACGGCCAGCCCAGCGAGCACCCAGGCGGCCGTCCGGCGAGCGCGCCGGCTGACATTTGGTCCGCTAGTCCCGCCGCCGAGCTGCACAACGCCAACGGGAGGCTCTCCCTGGCTCTGAGGGCGCGCCGTATCCGCGCTGGCAGCCGTCGCGGAAGTTGGTGTCCGGGTGACAAATTTCGGCACGTAATGCCCTGGTTCGACGACAATCTGGACCGGGTTGTTGGCGCCTACCCCTTCGTAATACTCCTTCAAGTTCTTTCTAAGCCGGTGTGCCTCAACGCGCACAATGGCATCCTGGCTCTGATCGAAATCCGCGCCTCTTCCGAAGACTTCAGTGGCGAGGGTATATTCCTTAACTCGATCTGACCTTCCCGCGAAGTATTCCTCGCAGATGTACTTGAGCAGTTTGCACTGTAACGGGGCTCTGGGAAAGTTTCCCGAGCCTAGAACCCGTTCAAGCTCTTGTTTCTCCAGGTCGAATGAATCTGCCATGCAAACCCACCAAAGACGCCTTCCGGCGCACAATATACCCGAAAAGGTTAACGAACTCAAGCCGTAACCGGTTACCGGTTCGGAACACACTCACCATTCACCTGAAAACGCAGAGGGTAGCCAAGTAACCGGCAAAGCGGCCGGTACTAACAGCTATAACGTTGTGTTACTTCTCTTTCTTCCGTATGCTGGCTGGCGTTTTAGGCTGCCAGTGTGCTGAATTTGGGTCCCTACCCTGCTGCGAGTTCAAAATGTGTTATCGCACTTTCCGGAGACGAATGAGCACTCCCGTGAAGCTGCTGGGAATCCTTTGTTTTTTCTGCTGCGCGGTTGGGCTGGGACGCGCGGTGGACAAGGCCGATGACGCACTGGCCAGGGCAGCTTCCGCGGTCGAGCACGGGCAGTTCGCCGAGGCCGAGTCAGGTT
>Ga0187891_1002974_pt1 | contig 12277 bp, 12 predicted proteins | sample June2016WEW_21_4_FD_132990 | JGI IMG/M metagenome (GOLD analysis project Ga0187891, IMG submission 132990) | Peatland microbial communities from SPRUCE experiment site at the Marcell Experimental Forest, Minnesota, USA - June2016WEW_21_40 | ecosystem: Environmental > Terrestrial > Soil >... | reverse complement strand
GCGGCTTGGCGCCAGCGGCGGGCGTGACTAGAGCATGATCCGGAAAAAGCCTGCCCCCGGACGCGATCCGGGGAGTGGAAGCCGGTTTTCCGAAAAGATCATGCTCCACTAGGATATTAGAGCGTCAACCGATTCAATCTGAAGCGATCTCGCTCTATCGTGCAAGATAAGAAAAATGGAGAATGCGATGCCCCAGCATCCCGAAGCGATTGTCGCCGGCAAGCAGCGCCCGTTCACCGGGGCGGAGTTTCTGGAATCGCTGCGCGACGGCCGCGAGGTCTATATCTATGGCGAGCGCGTCAAGGATGTCACGGCGCATCCAGCCTTCCGCAATTCGGCGGCCTCCGTCGCGCTCCTCTATGACGCCTTGCACGACAAGGCCGCCAAGGACGTGCTCACCGCGCCGACCGACACCGGCTCCGGCGGCTATACCCACAAATTCTTCAAGGTGGCGCGCTCGCGCGAGGACGTGGTGGCGCAGCGCGATGCCATCGCCGCCTGGGCGCGCATCACCTATGGCTGGCTCGGCCGCAGTCCCGATTACAAGGCCGCGTTCCTTAACACGCTGGGCGCCAATGCCGAGTTTTACGGCAAGTTCGCCGACAATGCGCGGGCCTGGCACAAGCGCGGCCAGGAGGCGGTGCTGTTCCTCAATCATGCGCTGGTCAATCCGCCGATCGACCGCGACAAGCCGGCCGAGCAGGTCAAGGACGTCTACATCACCATCCAGAAGGAAACCAATGCCGGCATCTATGTCTCCGGCGCCAAGGTCGTCGCCACCAATTCGGCGCTGACGCACTACAATTTTCTCGGCCAGAACATGGGCCAGGAGATCAACGACCCGGCCATGGTGGTGATGTTCATCGCGCCGATGAACACGCCTGGCATCAAGCTGATCTGCCGGCCGTCCTACGAATTCGCCGCCGCGGCCACCGGCTCGCCGTGGGATTATCCGCTGACCTCGCGGTTCGACGAGAACGACGCCATTTTCGTTTTCGATAACGCGTTCATCCCGTGGGAGAACGTCTTCATCCACCGCGACGTGGACAAGCTGAAAAGCTTTTATCCGCAATCCGGCTTCTTCAACGGCTTCACCATGCAGGGCTGCACCCGGCTGGCGGTCAAGCTCGATTTCATCGCCGGGCTTCTCTACAAGGCGGCGCGCGCCACCGGCGTCGAGGCGTTCCGCGGCGTGCAGGCGCAGATCGGCGAGGTGATCGGCTGGCGCAATCTGTTCTGGTCGCTGACCGACGCCATGGCGTTCAATCCGCAGCCCTGGGTCAACGGCGCGGTGTTGCCCAACGGCCGCGCCTCGAGCGCTTATCGGCTGTTCATGACCGAGGCTTATCCGGCGGTGCGCTCGATCGTCGAGAAGGTGATCGCCTCGGGGCTGATTTATCTGCCGTCGCACGCCCGCGACTTCAAGAACCCTGACATCGACAAATATCTGGCCAAATACGTGCGCGGCTCGAATGGCATCGATTACAAGGAGCGCATCAAGACCATGAAGCTCCTGTGGGACGCCATCGGCACCGAGTTCGGCGCCCGCCACGAGCTTTACGAGATGAACTATTCCGGCAGCCACGAGCTCATCCGCATTTTCCCGCTGCAGCAGGCGCAAGGCTCCGGCGCGCTCAAGGAGATGACAGCGCTCGCCGAGCAATGCATGGCCGATTACGACGAGAACGGCTGGCGCCATCCGGCCTATCGCGATGGCTCGGATGTGAGCGTGCTGGGGAAGGGGTGAACGGCGTCGCCGGCTCCACGCATGCGCCGCGTCAGCGGCGCAGGCCGAGCAGACAGAGATATTCCCAGACCATGGTGGCGCCGGCTAAAGCCGTGATCTCGGCGACATCGTAAGCCGGCGCGACTTCGACCAAATCCATGCCGATGAACGCCAGTCCCTGCAGCCGGCGCAATATCGCCTGCACTTGCCAGCTCGCGAGCCCGCCGATCTCGGGCGTTCCGGTGCCGGGCGCGAAGGCCGGATCGAGCACGTCGATATCGACGCTGAGATAGACCGGCGCATCGCCGACGACCTCACGAATGCGCTCGGCGACAGCGGCGGGACGGCTTTCGTGAACGTCTTGCGCCGGGATCGTCGTCACGCCACGCGCCGCAGTCCAATCACGGACTTCCCGCGCCAGGGGAGAGCGGATGCCGATCTGCACCATGCGGCGCGGATCGACGAGGCCCTCCCCGATCGCATGGTAGAAGACCGAGGCGTGACCGTAAGTCTGGCCGAAGCTGTCGGGCCAGGTATCGACGTGGGCGTCGAGGTGAATGAGCGCGGGCGGGCCGCGCCTTTTCGCCAGCGCGCGGAGGAGCGGCAGCGTGATGCTGTGATCGCCACCCAAGGCGACGAGATGCTCGATCTTCTGCGCCTGCTCCTCGATCAGCGCCATGCTGCCGACAAGGTCTCCAAGCGCGATCGTGAAGTCGCCGATATCGGCCAGAGGCAGCTTTGTTGTATCGACGCCGTGTTGCGGATGCTCGCCATCCACCAACATCCGGCTCGCCTGCCGGATCGCCCCCGGCCCGAACCGGGCTCCGCTCCGATTGGTCGTGCCGAGGTCGAGCGGAATTCCGGCAACGCAGATCGGCGTGGCGGGATCGCGGCGAGCGGCGCCGAGGAATGTCGGCGGAATCGCGTAGGTCGCCACCCCGGTCATGGTTGCCCCGGCGCCGGAAGCGCAAAACGGAACACTGCCGCGGCAATAGCGCAGGTCCAAGCGCCATTGGCGGCGCCTTCGGCCGCCGCCGTCACCGACAGACTGTCGACGATGAGATTGCTCATTTCATAAACGCGCTTACGCTCATCCCAGGCGGCGCCGGGATCGAACTCGATGCCGAGCGTGGAAGCCAGCATGGTCGCCGCGAGATCCTCGACGTAGTCTCTGATCTCCGGCTCGGTCATGCCGAAGCCATGGTGCTCCGAGACGTAGCCATAATGAGCCGGATCCTTCGGCCGGGCCAGACCGATTCCAGCGGCGATCCGGCGGCCCGGCTCGTTCGTTTCAGCTCGCGCCATGACGCAGAACGTGATCTCGCCGGGGGCCAATGTGGCAATTCCGGCTGCCGGCGTGATGAGCTCGCATTGGGCCGGCAAGATCGAGGAGACGGTCACGAGATTCTGCTGCTCGATATCCGCATCGCGCAGCGCGTATTCGAAGGCGTTGAGCAGGTGGCGGTGGACGCCGATGCCGCGGGTCAGGAATACGCACTTCGGAATAGGAAACATTCGCCGCCAGTCCTCGAATTACCGCTCGCGATCGCCACCGACCGAGCGGCCCTTGCGAAAGATATTGTGATTGGCATCGCGGATTTCCATGACCGACCTGTGACACGATCGACCAGAGCATGATCCGGAAAAGTGGAGCCCGGTTTTCCGAAACGATCATGCTCAACCTAGAGCCTATCAGGCGCAAGGCTCCAGCGCACCCGTCGCGGCGCTCGAAGGCTGCGCGCCGAAGGCGGGGTCGCTCAGTGGCCGAACCCCGCGACGCCGCGGAGACTCTTGCCGGCTACAGTTTGCGCGGCGCCCATTTGATGAGTTCGTTCAAAAACGGAATGGATTTCGCAAATGCGCTCACGCTGTGACGCCAATATTCCTTTTTGACGTAGGCGTCGGAATCGACCCAGCACAGCTGCAGGCTCATTCGCTTTCCCTTCTGCGGCAGAAAGCCGTGCCAGGAATGGTCGCAAACCCGGAACATCAGCATCTTGCCGAATTCCGGCGGAAACTCGAACGCGCAATCCTCGCGATCCGAGCTGTTGAGCACCCGCAGCCGCCCGCGCTCGAACGGCCATTCGCGGCTGAAGCCCACGATCACCGTAATGATCTTATGTTTGGAATCGGGATGCGCGTAGCCCTCGTTGTAGTTGCCTGATGTATTGCCCATCATCAGATAAACTTGCGGATACGGACTGAGATCGATGTCGAATTTTTGCTCGACCAGCCGTTGGAAGCGCGGGCTGGCGAGTTCCTGAAGCACCGCCTCGAATTTCGGTCCGTGCGGGAGATTGGGGATGCCATAGCTTCCGCGATTGGGAATGACGGGCGCGTCGGCAAGGACCTCCTCCTTGAAGCGCGGATAGATCGCCTGGTCCACAAACGCATAGTCGTAGGGCGTTCGGCGCAACTCCGCCGCGGCAATGGCCGCCTCATCAAGCATCACTAATGGCTGATCACCCTCGAGCATGGCTGGCTCCTTTTGCAGAGCGGAAGAGGACCGAATGGCTGTCTTGCAACGTTGGGCTGTCGTCCGCGGATCGGCCTTGATCTGCATCAAAGACCCCGGCGCGGCCGAGAACCGCGCCGCCAAGCCAAGTTCGGATTGTTGCCGTCGCAATCCAGCCCCGCCATTGGCGGGCTTGACCGGGCAATCCGTCCTCCGGCAAAGATGATATCCTCGCCAACAAGGCCGGGACACGGCAGCGCCGGTCAGCCAAAAAAACCGCTGCCCGGGAGGCTCAAATGCCCGACGCCGTTATCGTTTCCACCGCCCGCACCCCGATCGGCAGAGCCTATCGCGGCGCCTTCAACATGACCCACGGCGCCGACCTCGGCGGCCATGTCGTCCGCAACGCGGTCGAGCGCTCCGGCGTCGAACCGGGCGAGGTCGAGGACGTCATTCTCGGCTGCGCGCTGCCGGAACGCGCCACCGGCGGCAACATCGCCCGTCAGGCCGCGATCCGCGCCGGCCTGCCGATCACCGTCGGCGGCATGACGGTGAACCGCTTCTGCAGTTCCGGCCTGCAGACTATCGCGCTCGCCGCGCAGCGCATCATTTCCGGCGAGGCTTCGGTCATCGCCGCCGGCGGGCTCGAAAGCATCAGCCTGGTGCAGGACGGCAAGAGCTTGCCGGCGCCCAGCGAATGGATGCTGGAGCACAAGCCCGAGCTCTACATGCCGATGATCGATACGGCCGACAACGTGGCCCAGCGCTACAAGGTCAGCCGCGAGGCGCAGGACGCCTACGCGCTGGAAAGCCAACGCCGCACCGCGTCGGGTCAGCAGGCCAACCGCTTTGACAGCGAGATCGTGCCGTTGCCGACCACCAAGAAGGTCGTCGACAAGGACACCAAGGCCGAAAGCTTCGAATCGGTGACGCTCAAGAGCGACGAAGGCAACCGCCCCGACACCACGCTCGAAGGGCTCGCGTCGCTCAAGCCGGTGCGCGAGGGAAAATGGATCACCGCCGGCAATGCCAGCCAGCTTTCGGACGGCGCATCGGCCTGCGTGGTGATGGACGCCAAGCTCGCCGAACGCCGCGGGCTAAAACCGCTCGGCACCTTCCGCGGCTTCGCCGTCGCCGGCTGCGAGCCCGACGAGATGGGCATTGGCCCGGTGTTCGCGGTACCGAAACTGCTCGCCCGGCAGGGGCTCAAGGTCGGCGACATCGATCTGTGGGAGCTCAACGAGGCGTTCGCCAGCCAAGTGCTGTATTGCCGCGACCGGCTCGGCATTCCGCAGGAGCGGCTCAATGTCGACGGCGGCGCCATCTCGATCGGCCACCCCTACGGCATGAGCGGCTCGCGCATGACCGGCCACGCGCTGATCGAGGGCAAGCGGCGCGGCGCCAAGCTCGCCATCGTCACCATGTGCATCGGCGGCGGCATGGGCGCCGCCGGCCTGTTCGAGATAAACTAGTTGAGCATGATCTTTTCCGAAAACCGGAGTCCACCCCGGATCAAGTCCGGGGCAGGCTTTTTCGGGATCATGCTCTAGGGAGAGCGCGCCATGGACCTTCGCTTCACGCCAGAAGAAAACGCGTTCCGCGCCGAGGTGCGCGCGTTCATGAAAGAAAAGCTGCCACCCGCGATCCGCACCAAGATGATCGATGGTAGCCGGCTCGGGAAAGAAGATCTCGTCACCTGGCAGCGCATCCTCAACGCCAAGGGCTGGGCGGTGCCGCACTGGCCGAAGCAATGGGGCGGCACCGGCTGGGGACCGGTCGAAATCTATCTGTTCCGCGATGAGCTGCAGCAGGCGCCGGCGCCCGAGCCTTTGGCGTTCGGCGTCAGCATGGTGGGGCCCGTCATCATCGCGTTCGGCAACGAGACGCAGAAGAAGCGGCATCTGCCGCGCATCGCCAATCTCGACGACTGGTGGGCCCAGGCCTTCTCCGAGCCCGGCGCCGGCTCCGACCTCGCCTCGCTGCGGACGACGGCGCGGCGCGACGGCGCCCACTACATCGTCAACGGCCAAAAAACCTGGACCACGCTGGCGCAATACGCCGACTGGATTTTCTGCCTGGTGCGCACCGATCCGGCGGCCAAAAAGCAGGAAGGCATTTCGTTTCTGCTGATCGACATGCAAACGCCGGGCATCACCGTGCGGCCGATCCAGACCATCGACGGCGGCTACGAGGTCAACGAAGTGTTCTTCGACGACGTCAAGGTCCCGGCCGAGAACTTGGTCGGCGAAGAAAACAAGGGCTGGAACTATGCCAAGTTCCTGCTCGGCAACGAGCGCACCGGCATTGCCCGCGTCGGCATCTCCAAGTCGCGCATCCGCCGCCTGAAGGAGCTCGCCGCGCTCGAGCAATCGGCCGGCAGGCCGCTGCTTGCCGACCCGCGCTTCCGCGCCAAGATCGCCGCCGTCGAGATCGAGCTCAAGGCGCTGGAAATGACGCAATTGCGCGTGGTCGCCGCCGAGCGCCATCGCAGCGGCAGCAACAAGCCCGATCCCGCCTCCTCGATTCTGAAGATCAAGGGCTCGGAGATCCAGCAGACCATCACCGAGCTGCTGCTCGAGGTGGTCGGCCCCTACGCGCTGCCCGACCAGGTGCCGCATGACGACAGTGAGCGCTGGAACGAGCCGCCGATCGGCCCGGACTGGGCCGCCCCGCTGGCCCCGCAATATTTCAACTACCGCAAGACGTCGATCTATGGCGGCTCGAACGAAATCCAGAAGAACATCATCGCCAAGGCGATCCTGGGATTATGACCTTTCGTCATTGCGAGCCAACGGGTCCGGCCACTTCGGGCCGGACCCGTTGGCTCCTCGCAATGACGAGACAGTAGAGTTGGGGGCTGTGAAATGGACTTTGCGCTGACCGACGAGCAGCGGCTTCTGCAGCATAGCGTCGAGCGGCTGTTCGCCGATCACTACGCGTTCGAGGCGCGCAAGCGCTACGGCCAGGAGCCGGGCGGTTTCAGCCGCGCGCTGTGGGCGCGTTATGCCGAGCTCGGCCTGCTCGGATTGCCGTTCGACGAAGCCTACGGCGGATCGGCCGGCGGCCCGGTCGAGACCATGATCGTCATGGAACAGATCGGCCGGGCGCTGGCGCTCGAGCCCTATCTAGCGACCGTCGTGCTCGGCGGCGGACTTTTGCGGCTCGGCGGCAGCGAGGCGATGCGTGCCGAACTGATCCCGCAGATCGCGAGCGGCGATCTCATGCTGGCCTTCGCGCATGCCGAGCGGCAGTCGCGCTACGACCTCGCCGACATCGCGGCGCGGGCGCGGCGCGACGGCGCTGGCTTCGCCATCGACGGCGCCAAGAGCCTGGTGCTGCACGGCGACAGCGCGCAAAAATTCATCGTCTCGGCGCGGCTTGCCGGCGAACAAAACGATCGCGACGGCATCGGCCTTTTCCTGGTCGATGCCGCGGCGAAGGGCGTCTCGACGCGCGGCTATCCAACGGTCGACGGCCAGCGCGCCGCCGAGGTGACGCTCTCCGGCGTGCGCGTTCCTGCCGCCGCCGCGATCGGCGAGCCCGGTGCCGCCTTCCCGCTGATCGAGCGCATTGCCGACCTGGCGACTGCCGCGCTCGCCGCCGAAGCGGTCGGCGCCATGGCGGCGATGCACGAGACCACCGTCGACTATATGAAGACGCGCAAGCAATTCGGCGTCACCATCGGCACCTTCCAGGCCTTGCAGCACCGCGCCGCCGACATGCTGATCGCGCTCGAACAGGCGCGCAGCATGGCGATGCTGGCGACCATGATGGCGGCGGAGGACAATGTCCGCGAGCGGCGCCAAGCCGTCTCGGCGGCAAAAGTGCAGATCGGCCGCTCCGGCCGCATCGTCGGCCAGGGCGCGGTCCAGATCCACGGCGGCATCGGCATGACTATGGAGACCAAGGTCGGTCATTACTTCAAACGCCTCACCACCATCGACACCATGTTCGGCGACGCCGACCATCATCTCGGCATCGTCGCCGAGGGCGGCGGCCTGGTCGCGGCGTGATTTGTTATTTCCCGTCATCCTGAGGCGGCCGCGAAGCGGCCCTCGAAGGATGAACGGTCTAGGCATCGGGCTATCACCCTTCGAGGCTCGCTGCGCTCGCACCTCAGGGTGACGGAATGTGGAGGTTCAGGTGAAAACTGCGATTACCGAAATGTTCGGCATCCGCCATCCGATCATCCAGGGCGGCATGCATTATGTCGGCTTGGCGCAACTCGCCTCGGCGGTGTCGAATGCCGGCGGTCTCGGCATCATCACCGGCCTGACGCAGAAGACGCCGGAATTGCTGGCGCGGGAAATCGCGCGCTGCCGCGACGCCACCGACCAGCCGTTCGGCGTCAACCTCACCTTCCTGCCGGCGTTCACGGCGCCGCCCTATCCCGAATACATCCGCGCCATCATCGAAGGCGGCGTCAAGATCGTCGAGACAGCGGGGCGCAGCCCCGAGCAATACATGCCGGCGCTGAAGGCCGCCGGCATCAAGGTCATCCACAAATGCACGTCGGTGCGGCATTCGCTGAAGGCCGAGCGCATCGGCTGCGACGCGGTCAGCGTCGACGGCTTCGAATGCGGCGGCCATCCCGGCGAGGACGACGTGCCCAATATGATCCTGTTGCCGCGCGCCGCCGACGAATTGAAGATTCCGTTCGTGGCGTCGGGCGGTATGGCGGATGCGCGCAGCCTCGTGGCGGCGCTGGCGCTGGGCGCCGCCGGCATGAACATGGGCACGCGCTTCATCGCCACGAAGGAGGCGCCGGTCCACGCCAACGTCAAGCAGGCGATCCTCGCCGCTTCCGAGCTCGACACGCGGCTGATCATGCGCGGCTTGCGCAACACCGAGCGCGTGCTGAAAAACAAAGGGGTCGAGGAGATCGTGCAGATCGAGCGCGAAAAGGGCGCGGCGCTGACGATCGACGACATCCGCGAGCGGGTCGGCGGGCTCTATCCGCGCATCATGGGCGAGGGCGACATCGACGCCGGCGCGTGGAGCTGCGGCATGGTCGCCGGTCTCATTCACGACATCCCGAGCGTCGCCGAATTGATCGACCGCATCATGGCCGATGCCGAGCGGCTGATCCGCGACCGCCTCATGGGCCTGCTCGGCCACAGCGCGACGCCGGCGGCGAAGGTAGCCTAGCCCAATAGATTCGACCGACCGCCGGCGCCGCCGACGATCGGTCAATTTTTTGATCAGATGCAGGACGCCGCCAATCAGTTGCGGCGGCAATGTCCATGCGGCCCGCGATGCCAACCGCGTCCGCACCCCTCTCTCACCTGCGTGATGTCGCTCGCATGATCGGCAGCCTGGGCAATCGCCTGGCCATTGGCCGGAGCCGCCGAAGCGCCCGCGACCCCGATCAAGCTCACGCCCGCCGCCATGACTATGGCAAGCACCAGATGACGCATGTCGATTCCTCCCTGTTTCAATGGTCAAAACTTGCCATTGAATTGACGCACCGTAAAGCGGACGGGCGAGGCTATCCACTTCGATCCGTCTTTTGCGAGGCCAAAACGTCAATGGACGAGATTATTTCATCGGGCCGTCATAGAACGCGCGCCTGGCTGACAGCCGTCACCTATCCCGCCTGAAAATGACACTGAGATTATTGGCCGGCATCGGCACGGTCTCCGCCAGCGCCAAGCCGTGACGCCTCGCCAAAGCCGTCACGTCGGTGAGGTCGCGCACGCCCCATTGCGCGTTTTGTCCGCGCAGCCAGGCGTCGAACTCCTGGTTGCTCGGCGCGGTATGACGGCCTTCGATCCGGTAAGGGCCATAGAGATAAAGAACCCCGCCGGCCCGCAACAGGCGCTGCGCGCCGGCCACGAGACCCTCGCTGGCCGCCCACGGCGTGATGTGGATCATGTTGATGCAGACGAGCGCATCGGCGCGCTCGACCGGCCAGTGCTCCGCCATCACATCGAGCGCAATCGGCGCCAGCAGGTTCGCGGCGCCGGCCGCCGCCCGGTGCGCGGCGATACTCGCCAGCGCCCGCGGATCGATATCGGTCGGCTGCCAGGAAACATGAGGCAGCGCTTTGGCAAAGGTGGCGGCATGCTCGCCGCTGCCGCTCGCGACTTCGAGTACAAGCCCTTGCGGCCGCAGCACGCGGCGCAGCACATCGAGGATCGGCTCGCGGTCGCGCGCGACATGCGCCTGATAGAGCCGCGGATCGGATGCTTCGGACATCCGGTTTTTTCTTCCTTTACATCGGCGGCGTCAGCCCGTCCTTTCCGTAATTGATCCGCGCCGCCTGCAAAGTGCCGTCCGCCTGCTTTTTCGCCGCAGCGATGAAGATTTTTGTTCCCGGCTGGAGGTCGTTCTTGTCGCCCGGACTATAGGTCACGATCGCGGTTTGCGGCGTGACGACGATCTTCTTCTCTCCGGTTTTGTATTTCAGCGTCAACGTCTGTCCGTCAACGCCCGCGACAGTCTCTTCGACGTTGGCATTTGTCATCGTTGAGTTGGCTTGCAGATCCCAAGGATAGTGGCCTTCCCCGGTGCCGCGCATCGCTTCCGGGAAGATGTGGACCTCGATTGCCTTCTGGCTGCCGTCAGGCAGCGGCATTCCTGATGATCCGACGAACAAGCCCGGCTTGATGTCCGCGAGCGAGGCTTTGACGATCGCGACCACGATCCCGTTGTCGGCAAGGGCGACCTTCAGCTCCGCGCCGTCTCGCGATTTGACGACGTAGATCGGTCCTTCCACCCGATCGATCGTGCCGCGGACGCGGACGGTGTCCTGCGCATAGGCGACAGAACCAAGTACGGAGCCAAGTACCGAGCCAAGTGCGACCAGCGTCAATGCCGCCAGGCAAAGCGCGCGCCATATCACTTGTTGCATGTGTTCCTCCCCGATGTGACTTCATTGTCTTCAGCAAGCGTAGCGCGGATCGAGCGGCGGCGAAATCCTGGGTCCGGTGTTGCTTTGCCCGCTGACGAGGTTCGAGCCTCTCAGTGCGTCATGTCGAAACCGACTGTGATACGCACATGCAAGGTGTCTTCGCCAGTGGCAATCGGCACCGACGCCATCGCGGCCGAAGCGCGCAGCGCCGTCATCGGCATGGGCGCGGCGTATCGGGAATCTTCCGTGATCCAGCTGACGCCGCCAAGGGTGAGCCCGGAAGCGTGCGCATATAATTCGGCCTTGCGCCGCGCGTCGGCGACCGCAGCCTCCCGCGCCTGGTCGAGCGCTTTGGACGGATCGGAATGCAGAAATTCCACGTTGCCGACGTCGGTGGCTCCCGTCGTGACCAGCCGATCGAGAATCTCGCCGACCTTGTCGATCTGCCGGATCGTGATGTTGACCTGGTTGGAGACGCTGAAGCCGGACAGTCTCTGCTCGGTGCCGGACTGATGCGATTCGTAAATCGGCTGGACCGAGAACCGCGAGGTCTGAATGTCATTTTGCGCGGTTCCGGCGTTCAACAGCATCGCCGTGATGGCTGCCATCGCCTTTGTATTCGCCTCGGTCGCCTCTTTGGCGGTCTTGGCCCTGGTGGTCACGCCGCCTCTGACCCGCGCATAGTCCGGCGGCAGGCTGACGCTGCCTTCCCCGATCACGATCACGCTTCGCTCCGGCGGCAATTGCGACTGTTGCGCCTGCGCGGACAGAGTCGTCATGAAAACCCCCGCGGCAAAGGCCGCCGCGGCGAGAACGGCCGCGCCGGAGGAAAACCGGCGCGATTTGGTCGCAACGGCCACTCTTGCCGCACGGCGCATTGTGGCCATGACGGCGGCAAAGAGCGCGTACACAGCGGCGATCATGGCGTTCATGACTGTCCTCCCGATTTCCCCGGATCTGTTTGCACATTCTTTCTTTGCGGGGCCAATAAGGCGGGGCGGCATAAAGGCCATCAGGCGCGTCTCCTGTAGGGTGACGTCCCCCTGACATTCGTCCCCGTTTCGGGTACAAGCCGCGAATCTCGCTCATCGAGGGACGTGATCTCGAGACACACCTGACCACGGAGCGAGTGCGGTTCCTGCGGGCGGGGCTTGTAACCCCGCTCCCGGGCGGTCCGGGCATCGTCCCCGCCGGCATGAAGACCGGCGCGCAAGGTGCTTTGCTTAAGCGCGATTGACGGTGT
>Ga0187891_1002970_pt1 | contig 12290 bp, 20 predicted proteins | sample June2016WEW_21_4_FD_132990 | JGI IMG/M metagenome (GOLD analysis project Ga0187891, IMG submission 132990) | Peatland microbial communities from SPRUCE experiment site at the Marcell Experimental Forest, Minnesota, USA - June2016WEW_21_40 | ecosystem: Environmental > Terrestrial > Soil >... | reverse complement strand
TACTGTGACACAGACTCTATCATCTGCGAGGGATTAGGACCGGAGACAGATTACGATGAGTATAAACTTGGCGCTTGGAAAACTGAAAAGATGGGCGATAAATTCGCTCTTGCGGGACGTAAACTCTACGCTTTATTCGATGGGGATAATTGCGTCAAAATGGCTTGTAAGGGAGTACGACTTACCGCGCAAGAAATTGAAACAGTAGCGCGTGGCGGGACGATAACATGGAAAAAGGACGCTCCCACATTCAGCTTATCGCGCGGAACTAGGTTCATTCACCGCGACATAGAAATGATTGCTTAAATATTTCTTGACATTTTGATAAATGAGAGTATAATTGTTACATACTGTGATAGGTGTGTATACATGGATTGGGTAGCTTGGGGACCAACAATAGTTTCAATCATAACTTGTGTTTTCTTTGCTGGTGTTTTATGGGCGCAACAAGCTAACACGATAAAGCGTGTTAACGGACACGATACAGCTCTGGAAGAGAACGCAAGGCAGCATTACGAAACTGGCGTCAAGATCGGTAAGTTAGAGGCGTGGAGAGACGGTTACGCGGTGGCCCGTTCTGTATACGATCGCAGTAGAGAAAGGGAAAATATATGAGTTTGGGATCGTTTTTCAAAAAGTTGGGAGTGGACATCGAAAAGATTGTCGTTCCTGTAGCTGAAATTGCGGAACCGGAAGTCGATGTACTTTTCCCCGAAGTTGCTCTACTCTACAATGGCGCAGTAAATGAGGCAGTGAAGTTGATTGCTGTTGGGAAAGTAGCAGCAGCAGCTGGCGGAACAGGAACTGTTACGTTATCGAATGTTGCAAGCGCGGTTGAACCGTTGTTGACATCGTACTTAGCGACTCTTGGATTACCTGCGCCGACAGATGCGCATATCAACAGTTTTGCTCAATCGATTCTGTCTAGCATTCAAACGCTTGTACAAATCGAGCAAGGTTCTGTTTCTCAAAATCCGGGCGGATCAATTGCAAATGGAATACTAGCTGCACAGCCTGTAGCTGCGACTGTTGTTACACAACCTATAGCCGCAGCTGTTACACAGCCTGTGGTTGAGACTGTTACACAAACTGTAACCGCAAAGCCGGTTGTATCGGCTTCTATTCCGGGGTAAGTTACGTGCAATATTCAAACAAAGGTTTATCTCTAACAGAGTCCTTCGAGGGATGCAAACTAACATCCTATCAGGACTCTGTTGGAGTTTGGACCATTGGTTATGGACATACGCGCAACGTTACTCAAGGAATGACATGCACACAAGAGCAAGCGGAAGCATGGTTGGAACAAGATATTTCTCTTGCAGTGTTATGTGTTAATAGCGATGTCAAAGACGTTGTAACTCAAGGTGAGTTTGATGCGCTAGTTGACTTCATATTTAACTTAGGTGTTGGAGCGTTCGAGCATTCGACACTTTTGGAGTACGTGAACGCTGGAAACTTCGATGCCGCAGCTGCACAGTTTCCACGATGGGATTTAGCATGCGGACATGTAATGGCTGGATTGTTACGCCGTAGAATGGCGGAACAGGCAGTGTTTACAGCATTTGAAAACTCGCCAGATAAGGTACAGTGATGGGAAACTTATTAAATCCGAGATTGTTAAATACGCAAGATGAAAACAGGAATACTCAATATTCCGCATCTTTAGCCTTGGTATATGGTTCTGTAGCGCCATCACAACAAAGTCTTAATGGGGGAGCCTTTCAAGGAAACTCTGATCTATTCCAAATACAGTCTTTGGTGTTTGGAATACAGCCTGTACCGATTCGTAACATTCAAGGCGGGTTCACTTTTGATAGCAATGGCGGTGGTTCACAGGGAAGTCTTTACATATTCATGCCGGATACGGGAGAGTTAATTGCTATCGATCAACAGGACGCAACAGCATACACAAATGGATGTGTTTCTTTTTGTATAAACATTCTGCCATCATTTCAGATCCAATTTATCAAAGCAGAGAATCATGCAGGTAATATGACTGGTAACGGTATCTTTGTTTTGTCAACATTTGGAAGACACGTTTATTGGAGTTAAGAAAGGACGTAAGGACGCCATGCAAAGCGGAATAGAAATGATGCTCAAATCAATGGGCATCCAAACAGATGTTATTAATCAGTTACTAGAACCGGAACGGATAAAGTTACTGCTTACGAAGATTGAAACGATGTGTAACTCGGTTGAAGAAACTAAAGCTGCTGTGTTGCGCATCGAAACGAAGTTAGGAACATTGCCGGAATCACTTGCAATGAAGTTACTCGCTGATGGACAAACGCAAGCGTTTCAGGATGCTGTCGAATATGTGAGGGGATACAATGGAGACAACTGCAACGGAAGTAGTGACAACGGAAACGACGCAAACAACAGAGCCGATCAATTCACAATCTATACCGGCAGATAAGGACGAAGATTACTCATGGCTAACAGAACGCTTAGACGCTCATACAGCGGAGCTAATCAAGACGCGGGAAGCGTTTCAATTAGCGATGGAATCGATGAGAGAAGCGAATCAGAACGCTTTAGCGGAAAGCCGAACGCTGATAACGGCACTCTCGGAAATGGTACAGACACAGAGTCAAACACTGTCAGCGATGGCGGCAGCGTCCGTATTGTCGAGATCGAACCCAATGAGCTTACCGAATACATCGAGCGAGATAGTAACGGAAACGGTGACAGTGGAGAACCCCGAAAGCGTCGCGGAAGGAAGCCGGGAACAAAGAACAGAACCGGCGCAAAAAAGGCGGCGGATTCTGTAAAACCATTTTTGCTTATGGCGCATACATGGGCGTCAGTACTACTTAAGACTCCGGAGATAGCGTTAAGTGAGGATGAAGCAGAGCAGCTTAACACAGCATATTGTACGTTCTGTGAGTATCACGAAATACCATTACTTACAGCAAAACGTATGAGCGAGATTAACTTGATTTCGGCATTATTCTTTGTTTATGGTCCGCGATATGTAGCGATACGGAACAGACACAAAGAAGAGAAACGCGCGAAGAATGCGAAGAATGTAACGCCAATTGTGGCGGTGAATTAAATGGCAAAGATCATTCCAATTGACGGTGAGAAAATACGGCTACCGGGTCCGAGAGATAGGATCACGATTATCGGTCCAACTGGCAGCGGTAAGACTCATGCTGCATTATGGCATCTTAGCAATGCATCGTTTGATCGCCGTCCATTCGTTGTGATTGATCCGAAACGTGAGGAATTAGTCTCACAGATCGATGGTGCAGAATACATCGATGTGGGAGAGGTTCCTAACTATCCCGGTATCTACGTTGTTAATCCGATTCCGAGTGATGCTCCGATGCTTGACAAAATGCTAATGGATATCTGGAACCATGAGAACATCGGTATTTGGATTGATGAAGGTTTGATGTTTGGTACCGGAGACGGTATCGATGCTTGTTTCACACAGGGACGCTCGAAACAGATACCGATGATTATGCTGATGCAGCGTCCTATTTGGGTATCGCGTTTCGCTGTTAGTGAAGCAACGTTCATTCAGTATTTTGGTTTGGAAGATAAGCGCGATCAACAGACAGTGCGAGGTTTTACAAAGATTCCTGTAGCGGATGAGTTACCTCGTTTTTATTCGTATTACTACGATGTTCCGCGCAAGAAAAACTATCTCTTCAAACCGATGCCTAAAGCATCAGAGATTCTAGGCAGGATTAACTCTCGCTTAGATGCAATGAAACCGCAACGTAAGATCATTTAGAGAGGTAACACAATGGCACTATTTGAGTCTGACAGTATTCTTAGTTGGAACTTTGCAAACTGGATTACTGTTGTCTTGATGGCGCTTATCATGTTTTTCCTGCTCGGTTGTCTGCAAAAGTACATGCAGGGGAAAGTGACAACTGCCAATGCAACTAGCTAACTTCATCAACCTTCCGCTGATTAAGCATCCGTTAAATTGGGCGATTATATTTTTAATGTTAGTAATCGCTGCAATTGCTGGTCACGAATTGCTTAGTTTAGCTGGCATTGAACCAGCGAGTTAGTAGTTATAACTACGCACTCGCGTCACGTTTACTACCCGAAAGGTACTGATATGATTAATGCGGCATCTGGAAATCCCGGAGCAGGAACGGGCGCGTCAAGTACTCCATCTTCGCTTATGAGTTTAGATCAATACAACTCACTCGCTCGCCAACAGTTGATTGCTGGAAGCATCAAGAAAAAGCAGTTGATTTACAGTTTCACAGGAAACCCGGCAACCATCAATAACCTTGTCAACATCGGCGGAAACTATGTACGCATGGCTGGTGTCCTGATCCGCTTTATCGTAGAAGTAACTGCCACATTTGCAGCTACGGGCGCGGGCAAATCAACTCCATCCGTTACGCAGATCGGCGCAGCGAATTTGTTGAGCAACATCCAGTTTACGGACTTGCAAAACAATCAGCGTCACAATTCAAGTGGGGCGCACTTCGCGCTTGTGTCCACAATGAAGCGTCATTATCCGTGGGGAACTGCATTCACTCCTGCGCAAAGTTTCGCATTCAATGCTGCGGATGCAAATGTTCCTCTCGCGTATGCGACATCGCCAGCTGCTGCTGCTACTGGGAGCGCACGTTGTGTGTACGAAATTCCTATTGCAATTAGCGACAAGGATTTACGCGGAGGTATCTTCCTCGGTGTGTATGGTGCGCAACTATCTTTGCAGTTGCAGGTAAATCCTTCACCATCACCAGCTGCTGGTGATTCGACATTTGCGGTATTCTATGGTGCTGATGCATCGAGTATTTCGAGCGTAACGATCAATGTTTATCAGGAATACTATGACCAGATTCCGATGAACAATGGCGCATTTGTTCTGCCACCGCTCGATATGTCAACGGTGTATCAGTTGACGTACACGAATTTTACCAACTTTACAGCGGGACAGGATTACTACATCCCATATGCGAACTATCGCAAGTATCTATCGCAGAATTTCATCTACAACAATTCAGGAACCGACGGTGGTTTGAGTGTGGATGGAAGCGACATCAGTTACTTGCAGTTAGTCGCCGCAAACTTCACGCCTATCTGGAAAGTGTATCCACTTGAACAGAAACGTGTGATGCGCGAACAAATGATGTGCGACTTGTATCACGGTTTGTTTACATTCCGCACATACGATAAGCCGATTGATACGCAAAATTACGGTAACATGCAACTTGACATCAATCCTGCTACAGCGGGCGCGTCAAGTTACGCGTATGTAATGAGCGAATTTATCGCCTATCAGAACCAGATTGCACAAGCACCGTCTCTGCCGGCAAATAAGTAGGAACAAGTTGTTACGCTGTATTGGCGTCCTTTCCAGCGTAACTCATCGTGGCAGGTTAGTGGCACAGAGCCCTCTAACCTGCTACGAGAAAGGTTCACATGAATTTCGGTGAGGGTTTCATCACGAAGATTTACAGTTGGGTTTGGCATCCGTCAAACGATGATAGCACATTATCCGATTGGGCAGCGGGATTGGTTGTTGTTCTAATTCTCGCATTCCTATGGTCAACTGTAATTCGCACAATTGAGTCTGCATAACATAACGAACAATGTGCAGATTAAGTATCAACAATTAACCAACATTGGAGATATTGCAATGGATGAAAAACAAGAAGTAGAAACAAAGCCAACTTTCATTGAAAGATTGCGTGAAAAAGCGCGCACATCGCATAACGGTGTTGTGGCGCGAGTGTTGAATACATTTGCCGATACCATTGACGAAGTGGAATCGGAAAACAAAGCTGAAAAAGAACCTCAACCAGAAACAAAGTAACTCGCCTAAATTAAGGTGCAATGTTAACGCACCATAACAGAATTGGAGACTGAAAATGAAAACATGGCATTGGGGTGTTCTGTTACTCATCGTGGTTGCCTATCTGGTAGGCGTCAAGTATCCGAGCGTTGGCACAACGGTGCTCGGCAAAGTTGGCATGTAACAATGTCGCAAACTAACTGGATCGGCGCGTTCATTGCTATAGGCTTCATTGCTTATATCATTGCACGTGGACAGTTAACAGGATATTTGCAGGTACTTGGACTGCAAGCAAGCAGCTAATATGCCTATTTTATTCGGATTGTTTGGAATCGTTCTTATCGTCGCAGGAGTGCGTGGCGCTATAACTAACGGAAACCCGTCTTTGGTATCGTTAGTTAAGGATGATTTTACCGGAAACGATCCGTTTTGGAAATGGATGTTAGCAATTCTGTTAATTGGCGCGATTGGATACATACCAGATATGCGACCTATATCGCGTGGATTTATGGCGCTTGTGATTGTTGTATTTGTTCTTGACAATCAAGGTGTCTTTACTCAGTTAACAAATACGTTCAAATCGACAAGGAGTACAACATGAGCGATCAACTTATAGGCGGTGTTGTTACCGTCTTAACTGCAATCATCGGTGTTGCGATTATTGCGGTGTTGGTTGGCAGTAATGCCAAAACATCGCAGGTAATCCAGTCTGCCGGACAAGCATTTGGTGGCGCGTTAACAGCAGCTGAAGCGCCAGTTACGGGTAACAGTTTAGCTAGTAGTCTTGGCGGCGTAAATATACCCGCTCTGAATAGCTATTAAGGCGGTGTTTCGTGAAGCTATTACAACGCTTAAAAATGGCGTTCAATCCGCGTTCGCATGATGCAGCATTGTCGCACTACATTCCTGCTGTTCAATATGCTGATAGCGGCGTTGAAAATTCTATCTGGCAAAGTGACTTGCAGAAACGTTTGCAAGACTGGCGTGGAGACACCGGGCGTCCATACTCGCATCAGTTGATTACTGCTGAGGGTCAATTACTGTTCCCGCTTAAGGCGGTGACTACTGCTGGATTAGGTGGAACAAGTCAAACATTTGGACAGTACATCACTCCCGCTGTAGCTGGCTTTGCTGGCAGACCGGCTGCTCTTGATACAACATCATTGGCAGCAGAATTTGTGCAAGTTCAAGAGTAAATAACCGCTCGCAGAATGAGCAGAAGTGCGGAGCGCTAAGAATGAGTAATCCGGCAATTGAATGGGTTAAAACGCATCCAGCAATCGCGGCTAGTGTGGCCGCAGGAGTTGGATTAGTTGTATGGTTGATTACTCGCTCTAGTTCCACAGGTTCATCGAGCGATGTTGCAGCCGTCGCTAATTCTCAGTTACAACAGGCGTCTTTAGCAAACCAAAATGCTGCTGTACAAGCATCAGCACAAGTACAGGAAACACAAGCTGAATTAGCGGCGCAAGCAAGTAACAATCAACAAGAGGCAGCATTAGCTGCAACGGTTGCACAATCACAGGCTGCTGTACAAGCAGAACAGATTGCAGCAAACGTTTCTAACACTCAAACAAACGCAGCAGAATCACTCGGAACAACACAGGTTAATGCAGAGTTAGCTGCGCAGGAGAATCAAACTAACGCGGAATCGTCTGCACTTGGAACTGAGTTTCAGTATTTGACACAAGCAAATACTAATACCACTGCTGAGGTTAATCAATTGTTACCTCAGCTTGGTACGCATACAGGAGATTACTCTCAAACAATTGGCTCAATCATTGAAGGTCTTGAAGGACAGACAAGCTCAAGTATCGGTCTTTCGCAATTAGCTGAAGGACAAACTATTTCAAATAATAGTACACAGGCGAGTGAAGTTAGCTCGTTAAGTAGTGCGGCACAGAATTTGTTATCTGCCGCATTCGCATAGAGGTTACAATGGCGAACAATAACAACTCGCGTAACACATACACAACGCAGATTCCAACTGGCGCGGCTTTATCACAAGTGCAGCTAACGAATCCACAGAGTGTAAAGATTCAATGGCCGAATCTTAGTGGTAATAATTTGTCAAACTCTATTGCGCAACCGATGCCGTCATTTTGGCGTAGACTGTTTGGTTAACCATGTTTGATGTCAAGCTTGATAAAATACCATGGGATAAGGTTTTGTGGATTGGCGGCGGAGCTGTTGCCATTTACTTCGCTTATCAATGGTATCAGACGCAACAAGATAACTCTGCTGCTGTCGCAAATGCGCAAGCACAGAGTGATGCTCAATTAGCACAGATCATGCTAGAGCAGCCTTTAAGTAACGGAACACAGTCAGATAGTAGTGCTGCTGTAACTGCTCCATCTGTAGATACTGGTAACACAGAATTACAGTCATTGATTTCTAGTATCTTGAATCCTACGGCAACCACAACATCTACACCGTCAACAACCACAACATCTACACCGCCAACAACATCTGCACCGTCAACAACCACAACATCTACACCGCCAACAACATCAACATCTACAACACCTACAAACGCAGATGTTTCAGCTATCGTGCAAGCAATTGTTAATCAGAATCCGGGCGGATCAATTGCAAACGGAATACTGGTTGCACAACACGACATTATATGAGTACTAACACACAGCCCGGACAAGCGTTGTTATCCGCTATCCAACAAGATGCGTATAACATTTACGCTAATTATTCCACTGAAATACCTGTTTCAACGACGCCAAACCCGTCAACAACATTTGAAGCTATACAAGCACAAATGATGAGCGAACAGGGAAATCAAGACCCTGTGACAAGTCCAGAGGATTTTACTGAGATACTAAGTCCGCCAACTACACAAGCAAGTGCTAACAACGTTGGCGCATTACCAACAAATTCTTCTGCCGGAACCGATGTGTCTGGGGTTGACGCAAATCCAATAGCAACACAAACTACTCTTCCAGCGTATGCACAACTTGGACAAATGGCGGGAACGCAAGCGTCTCCACAATCGAGCATGTTAGGACAGTTTGAAACGTGGCTTACGTCCAGCTCGGGAAACATTGTTGCGGTTCTCATAGGACTCATTCTGATTGCCGGTGCGATATTCAGTTTTAGTACAGTCAAAGATACTGTAATTAGTGGTGCAAAAGCAATAACTGCATAGCGGGGAGAAATTTCCAAATGAAAAGAACAATTTTAGTGTCACTCGTTCTTGTATCGTTAAGCGTGGTTTTTCCGCCTAACATAATTTCACAATCGCCTCTTGAACCTCCGCTGCCACAAGGTTCAACTTACTATAAAGGGCGCATTGTATCGCAAATGGGTGTTGGAGTAATCGGTTGCTCAAACACAGACTTGCTTCTCGGTGATGCGAGTGGATGTCTGCCTATTACGTCGCTTCCAGCATCGGGAGTTTCTGCGATTATACCTGGAACAAATATGTCGTGTACTCCTGATGTTTCAGGCCAATGTGTTGGTAATGTAACTGTCAATTCGAATGGTAGTAGTGGAGCTGGACCGGGCGTAACTGTAACATGCGGCGGAACCGATGATTATGCGGTAATTCAAACAGCATTAACTGGAATGATTTTGTCGAACGGTGGCACAGTTTATTTGTCGAGTCCTACGGGTCTTTGTAACACATCAACACATGGACATCTTACTGTGTACTCCAATACGATTCTTGATCTTGGCGGAATCATGTTAACCGGTGCTCCATCTGGTTCAACAGATAGTGTTATATTGAATTATGGATACGGTCAACGTATCGGTAAAACGTGTACTGATGTTGTAATGACAGTTAACAACGATCAAATTACTTCCGCAACATGTAGTTTTGCGCCGACAGATGCCGATTATTCTGTCGATTGTGTTGGTGCGTATGCTGGAGGCACAGACTGGTTAGGTAACGCTTTACCGACAGATTTACATACAACTATCGCGGGTGTTATAAATACTACGACAGCAATACTCGCGGATAATCCAACTGCCGTATCAAATCCAATGACATGCAATTTTTATGAACGTGATAATAACATCGTAATCCGTAACGGTAGTGTGAGAATAATCGGATCATCTGTCGGCAGTCCAATACGAATTAAGACAGCAAACAATGTAACTGTTCAAAATGTTAATTTGTGGGGCGGAGCATCTGTTTCTAGTACTTCTGGAACAGCAAACTTGTTCTTTCAAGATGTATCTGATGTGGTAGCAGAAAATATACAATTGCATGGATGGGCGCAAAATCAAGATGGTATTGATGCAATTGGGCCGATTCATAACTATACACTATCGCACATCAGAGGGCATTCAGGAGATAACTTCGTAACCGTTTCAACAACGTTTGGGTGTCCTGTAACGGGTGAGGAACAACAAGACTGTTCTACTTATGGCAACGTTGATGGAGTTAGTATCCATGATGTTAAGGGAGCGAGTTACGCTTTCGGTGCCGGTGTTGATTTCTATGGGAACGAGGGAACACCCATGTATGTTAGAAACGTGCATGGTGACGATATTTTTGGAGACGTTAACGCGTATCCGCCAGCACAAGCAGGGAGTTATTTCCCGGGTTTTCTTAGTGGCGAAGTTGCGTTTAATATGGGGTACTTCCAGAATATACAATTCTCGCATCTATACGGGGGCGGTGCCGGTCAAGCTGTATATGTTGGCGGGACAAATTTAGTCAACATAGATAAGTTAACAATATCGGACATCATGTGTCCGACAAATGTTAATAGCGGAGGTGTTACGCTTGGAAACACGGGAGTGACTATCGGTTATCTTGATATAGATAACAGTTTAGGCCAACAATCTTATACATCAACTCCCACTTCTGCACCATGTAATAATGCTCTTGTAACTCAAGATTACGGAACAACCGTTACAAATGAAATCATCCGCGGAGTTACTCAGAGTGTTGGAACTACATCGATAACGGCTATTAGTGGTGTTGTTAAGACTTTGACAATCAGTGATACAAATATCACTTACACACCGAATACATCTGCAACATTTGGCGCTTTTAATTTTGCTGGCGCAACGATTACAAATCTCAGTGTACTAAACACTGTACTGACACACGCGGGAATTGGTCCGATGTACGGTGTTATTGTACCGGCAACACTTATCGGAAGCGGATGCGCAACAATTTGCCCTGCGAGTATTTCCAACATCTTTGTCGATAACTTTAGAGACTTAAGTGTAGCAAACTATGGTGATGAAATCATAGTGCCTCTAAGTTCAAATGTTGGAAATGTGTTGATAAATAATTCGCAATTCAATAACATCAATTCGTGTGTTTCAACTGCTGTTTCTGGAAGTATATTAGTTGCGAATACATTGGCAACAAATGTCAATGATAATAGCTGCGCACAAACTATTCCAAATCCGTCTGAGTTTATCGCAACTTGTAGTTGGACTAATACGCTTTTCAATTCAATGGTTACGTTGAATACTCTCAACCTTTCTTGTAGTCCCGCTGCATCGACACTTGCGAATGGTTCCGCCGGTCAAACAATAACGTTCAACATTTGTGCTCCTGCTGGCGGTGCCTACACGTGGGCGTGGCCTTCCAATGTGCGTGGCGGTATGACTGGCACAGCACCGCCAACTGGAAAGTGCAGTGTACAATCTTTTGTGTATAGTGCATCAGCTGGTGCGTGGCTGGCATCAAGTGCCGGATCAGCAAACGAATAACATAAAATTCTCAAAATTTTACTTGACAAAGCTTCGCCTATTGTGAAACACTAAATATGCGCGAATAAAGGACGCGCTAATCTATGGCAGAAAACGAGATTCCTAGATTTGAAGTTGTGCGGAACGTCACACTTCCATTTATCATTGTACCGAGTGATGGAACAGCGTTCTATCTGAAATTTAACACCGCTATTGAAGCGGATAAAACTACGTTCTCTGAGCGTGTTCGGCGTTCAAAGAACGATGGCGATAAAACGCAGTCTTCGGAGCCTATGCACATTGCTGAAGTCACGAACCTGCAGACGGGCGAAGTTGGACGCTTGGTCCTGCACGCTGTGCTCGAATCGAATTTGAAGGAAGCGTACAAAGATGACAGCTACGTTGGACGCTACTTCAAGATCAATAAGGAAAAAGCCAAGGGCAAACGTTACTTCAACTTCAACATCGTTGAGATCAAGTTGAAGGAACAGGAAACGAAGCCTGCTACAAGCGCGGTAAAGCGGTAACAAATTTTGCCAAAGGACTTGACAAGGGTACACTTTAGGGTGTACCCTTATTTGTATCTGAAAGGACGCTATGAAATTGACGTTTGAATCGTACATGGATGAGATTCAATATTGTGTTAATTGTCTCTCGCATTCGCGGCTAATTGCTGCGAATACCATGTTCGACTTCGATCATGCTTATGACACAAACTGCTCACCGATTGCTGTGGCTAAATTAGTAGTCACACTCGAAGATCAAGAAAGGAGTCGATATGTTTAAGGTTAGCGAGACAGATGTGTGGTTCATTGCTGGAGTCTTTTGGGGTTTTGTGTTTCACTGGTTT
>Ga0187891_1002969_pt1 | contig 12290 bp, 10 predicted proteins | sample June2016WEW_21_4_FD_132990 | JGI IMG/M metagenome (GOLD analysis project Ga0187891, IMG submission 132990) | Peatland microbial communities from SPRUCE experiment site at the Marcell Experimental Forest, Minnesota, USA - June2016WEW_21_40 | ecosystem: Environmental > Terrestrial > Soil >... | reverse complement strand
GGCGACATCGACCGCATCCTGGAGGCGACCCGCAAGGACGTGCCGCGCGGCTCCTATGTCGTGCTGCGTGGCCAGGTTCGCACCATGACCGACGCCTATAGCCAGCTCTATTTCGGGCTCGCCGGCGCCATTGTGCTCATTTATCTGGTGATCGTGGTCAATTTCCAGTCGTGGCTCGACCCGTTCATCATCATCACGGCGCTGCCTGGGGCGCTCGCCGGCATCGTCTGGATGCTGTTCATGACCGGGACGACGCTGTCGGTGCCGGCGTTGACCGGCGCCATCATGTGCATGGGCATCGCGACTGCCAATAGCATCCTGCTGGTGAGCTTCGCGCGCGAAGGACTGGCGCAGGGCCTCGATGCGGCGGCGGCGGCGCTCGAAGCTGGCTTCACGCGTTTCCGCCCGGTGCTGATGACCGCGCTCGCCATGATCATCGGCATGCTGCCGATGGCGTTCGCGCTCGGCGAGGGCGGCGAGCAGAACGCCCCGCTCGGCCGCGCCGTCATCGGCGGACTACTGGTTGCGACCGTCGCGACACTGTTCTTCGTGCCGATCGTTTTCAGCGTATTGCATACCCGGCACGACCGGCGGCCGCAGGCCGCGCCGGAAACGCCGCAACGCGAATCAACCGCCTGACCGGAGAACCCATGGCCACGGAAGATCACAGGCCCCAGCAGCAGACGCCGTCGCCGTCCCCACCGCCGCGTCCGCCGCGAAACCTGCGTCTGATCGCGCTCGTCGCCGTTGCCGTCGCGATCGTCATCGCGGCGTTCGGGATTCTGCAACGCCGCAACCAGGAGTCCGAGGTCACGCAATGGACGCAAAAGCAGGCAATTCCGACCGTCGCCGTCATCACGCCGCGGCAGGGCGCCGCGGCCGAGCGCCTGGTTCTGCCCGGCACCGTCCAGGCGTGGTACGAGGCGCCGATCTACGCGCGGGTTAACGGCTATCTGAAGAACTGGTACTTCGATTACGGCGCCCACGTGAAGAAGGGCGATCTGTTGGCCGAGATCGACGCCCCGGATCTCGACGCGCAACTGGCCGCAACTCAAGCCAAGCTCAATTCGGCGCGCGCGGTGGTCAAAGTGAGGGAAGCCGAAAAGCAATTCGCCGAGACCACCTACGAACGTTGGCGGGATTCGCCCAAGGGTGTCGTCTCGGTGCAGGAACAAGAGGGCAAGCAGGCCGACTACAACAGCGCCATCGCGCGCCTCAACGCCGCGACGGCCGAGGTCGCTGCCGACCAAGGCGAAGTCGACCGGCTCAAGGCGCTGGAAGAATTCAAGAGGATCACGGCGCCCTTCGATGGGATCGTGACCGCGCGCGAAACCGACATTGGCGCTCTGATCAACGCCGGCAGCGAGCGCAACGGTCCGGAGCTGTTCCGCGTGGCGGATATTCACAAGATGCGGGTTTACGTGCAGGTGCCGCAACAATTGTCTGCCGGGATTGGACAGGGCCTCGTCGCCGAACTGCATCTGCCGCAGTATCCGAACAAGACCTTCCAGGCGACCGTCGCCACCACCTCGAACGCCATCAATCTGAGCGCCCGCACCTTGCTGGTGGAACTTCATGCCGACAATCCGGACGGCCTGCTGCAACCGGGCGCTTACACCGGCGTCGACTTCGAGCTGCCGAGCACTCCCGACGTCGTCCGCATCCCGACGAGCGCCCTCATATTCCGCGAGCATGGAATGGAAGTGGCCACCATCGGTCCGGGCGACAAAATAGAGCTCAAGCCGATCACGCTTGGGCGCAATCTCGGCACCGAGGTCGAAGTTATCAAAGGACTGACGCTCGCCGACCGGGTGGTGAACAGTCCTCCGGACTCGCTAACGGCCGGCGACACGGTGCATATCGCGGGTGAGCAGCCTGGCGCTAGCCGCGAGAAGGTCGGGCAGGAGGCCAATCCGGCCGGCGAGGACGTGGCCGCAGCGCGGGAATCGAAACAGCATTGACGGGCGGACCCTAGGAGACGCAATGCGAAGAGACTGCCAGCGAGGCATCCGATGGCGCTGAAGGACTTCCTGGTCTACGTCGATCAAACGGAAGATTCGCTCGTCCGCTTGCGCTTGGCCGTCGATCTCGCCGTCCGCAATGACAGCTATTTGACGGCCATCTTCGTGAAAGAGTGGAGCCGCGACCAGTTGGATTTGCGCAAGGCGGCGGAGCTCGGACTTGTCTCAGCCGCAGGACTCGACAGCCTCGACCGGCGGATCGAAACCTCCATCGATGCGGTGGCGGAACGGCTGCGATCAACGCTGGAAACGCTAGCGCGAAAACATGGCTTGGTGGCCGAATTGCGCTGCGTCGATGGCGTGGCTTCCGTCGTGCTTCCCCAGCACGCGCGTTACGCCGATCTCTGCATCCTGGGCCACGACCAGCCGGAAGGCCCGGCTTCGGTCAACTATACCTTCGCTGAGCAGCTGCTGTTCGTGACTGGACGGCCCATGTTATTCGTCCCACCTCTGACATCACCCAAGACGCTTGGCCGCCATATAGCCGTTGCCTGGAACTCGAGCCGGCCCTCGGCCCGATCGCTCAACGACGCCATGCCGCTGATCGAGCGCGCGGAACAGACAACGGTCCTCATAATCAATCCATCGGGTTTTATCGGTGCGCACCACGCCCTGCCGGGGGACCACATCGTCGAGCATCTCAGACGGCACGGCGCCGCGGCTGACGCGGTCCGGATCTATGATGTTGCGCCGGACTCGGTTGCCGACAGGCTGCAAGCCGAAGCGCGCGCACTCGGCGCCGATCTGATCGTCGCCGGTGCCTTCGGCCATCCGAGACTTTGGGAAAAGCTCTTGGGCGGCGTGACCTACGACCTTCTGGCTCGCATGAGCTTGCCAATCTTCATGTCACACTGAAGCACCGCCGCGTCGAACGCGGGCCGGCGCGGTGATGCTCGCGTTAGATGCCCTGTCCGGCGCCGGGCTTGGTGGAGACATCGACCCGGAAATGCTGGAGGCGCTTGCGGCCTCCGGCAAAACCGATTTCCAGCTCGAATTCGTCGGCGCCGTTGAAATCCTCAGCCGCGCGATAGAAGGCGACGAACGCCGGCACTTCGATGCCCAGGCACTGTTTGAGATTGGTCGCCTTGAGCGTGCCACGTTTGACGCTCACGGCGCCATGCGCCGGCGCGGCGACCAGCCGGATCGCCGGCAACGGACCCGAGGTACAGTCCGGCCGAATATTGGCGTAGATACCGACGCGCACGTCGCGGCCCGCCGCCGCCTTGACCTCGCGTTCAAGCCGTTCGGTCTGCGCCTGGGCGACAACGCCGGATAGCCACAAGATTCCGGCGGCGGCGAGCCAGCATCGGCTCGTCGCCAATATCACATACCGCGCTTGGTGGGGCATCGGCGGGTCTCTCCAAGTGAACAACCTACTCCCGACACGCGTGCGCTCGCAAAAAAATCCAGCCGCAGCCGATTGAGATAGCATCAGCTTTGAATTTATCCGAAAATGCTCCATAGGTGGCGACCCGTCAGCACTGGTGGCGCCCTATGCAGTCATGTCACATCTGATCCGCGGGTCGAATCGGAAATTCCGCTTCGCGGTATTCAGGCGACGTGACACTCTGACCTCGTTGACGACGCTTGTGGGACGGCTTGAATTGGATCAAGGTTGAGTGGGGCGCGGGCAGACATCCTCGCTCCGTCTTCACAGCAGCAGCACGCCAAAACCGTCTATCGGGCGAAGTGTTTGGCCAAGGGAGCGGGAGATGCATGACAAGCTTCAGCAGTCCAACATCCACAACAGCCACGCGCGGACGCGCTTGACCCAATTCCTCGGTATCAAGTGGCAGGTCCCGGTATTGACTGGCATCGGCGCCATCCTTGCGACAGTATTGGCGACACAACCGCACGCACAAAACAGCCCAATCAAGATAGCGCTTATTGCTGACAAGACAGGAATTCTTGAGGCTTACGCCAAGCAAACGTCGGCCGGATTCGCCATGGGATTGGACTATGCGACGCACGGCACGATGATGGTGGCCGGCCGCAAGCTGGTGGTGATCGAGAAGGACAGCCAGACCAAGCCGGATGTCGGCCGCAACGTACTGAACGAGGCCTATAACGATGATGGCGCCGACATCGCGGTCGGCGGCACGTATTCGGCCGTGGCGCTGGCCATGTTGCCGGTTGCTCAGGACAACAAGAAGATTCTGATCGTCGAGCCTGCAGTGGCCGATTCGATCACCGGCGACAAATGGAACCGCTACATCTTCCGTACGGCACGTAACTCGACGCAGGACGCGATATCCAACGCGCTGGCCATTGGCAAACCCGGCACGGTGGTCGCGACGCTGGCCCAGGACTACGCCTTCGGCCGCGACTTCGTTACCGCCTTCAAGCAGGCGCTCATCCCAACAGGCGCCAAGCTGGTCTTCGAGGAGTATGCACCGCCGGCTACGACCGATTTTACCGCGTCCTATCAGCGTATCTTCGATGCGCTGGCCAAGTACCAGGGCCGCAAGATCATTTTCTTGAACTGGGCCGGCGGCGGCAATCCAATGTCGGCGCTCAAGGCGTTGGATCCCAGTCGACTGGGAATCTCGGTGGCGACCGGAGGCAACATCCTGCCGGCGTTGGTCGCCTATAAGGATTTTCCGGGATTGGAAGGATCGGCTTATTACTACTACGAGATCCCCAAGAATCCGGTGAACGACTGGCTGGTGGCCGAGAACAAGAAGCGGTTCAACGGAGCGCCGCCGGATTTCTTCACCTGTGGGGGCTTCATCGCCGCTCAGGCGGTGGTCGAGGCGTTGACAAAAACCGGCGGTTCGACCGATACGGAGAAGCTGATCGGCACGATGGAAGGTATGGCCTGGGAATCGCCGAAAGGAGGGGTATTCTTCCGCAAGGAAGACCATCAGCTTATGCAGCCGATGTATGCCTTCAAAATCAAGGTCGACCCGAAAGTGGCCTGGGCGATTCCGGAACTCACACGGGTCATCCCGATCGACGAGATGAAAGTACCCATCACCAACGTCCGCCACTAGGTCGAGCATAGCGCCGGACAGGAGTTTCGGTCGTGGACGGGGTGGCGGAATGATCGATGACGTTCCTGCCCTGTCGACTCGCGATCTGACGATCAGCTTCGGCGGGCAAGTCGCGGTGAATTCCGTGACTTGCGCCTTTCGTCAAGGCACCTTGACGGCGATCGTCGGCCCCAACGGCGCCGGGAAGACGACCTACTTCAATCTCATCTCGGGACAGTTGCGGGCGTCGAACGGCAGCGTGAGCTTGTTCGGCCAGGATATAACTCGCCTCGGCGCGCCGCATCGCGCGCGTCTCGGACTAGGTCGCTCATTCCAGCTTACGAACCTTTACCCCAACCTCACGGTTTTCGAGAACGTGCGTCTCGCGGTGCAATCCGTCGCCAAAATCCGATTTGACTTTCTCAGCATCGCGGCACGCAATCCGCAATTGCGGGAGGAGGCCCTTCATTGCCTTGACCGCGTCAAGCTCGCATCGCGGGCTGAACTGCCGGCGGCGGCGTTGGCGCATGGCGACCAGCGCAAACTGGAGGTCGCGATCCTGCTCGCGCTCAAACCTCGAGTGTTCATGCTTGACGAACCCACCTCCGGAATGAGTCTCGACGAGATACCGGTGATCCTCGACCTCATCGATGAGATAAAGTCGGAGGCGGATAAAACGGTGCTCCTTGTGGAGCATAGGATGGACGTCATTAAACGCCTCGCCGATCGCATCATTGTGCTGCAGAACGGCGCCATGATCGCCGACGGCAACCCGGCGGAGGTGGTGGCCCTGCCGGCCGTGCAGCAAGCCTATCTCGGCGTGCATGGTGCCGCCGAGTTGCGGCGCGAGACAAGCGGCGCGAGATAGCCATGGCCGAAGCCGACGACGTGCTGTTGCGTCTCGACGATGTCCATACCGACATCGGTCGCTATAAAATTCTCCATGGCGTCAGCCTCACGGCGCGACGCGGCCGGGTGACCATGCTGCTGGGACGCAACGGTGCCGGCAAGACGACGACGCTGCGTACCATCATGGGTTTGTGGAAAGCGCGCGCCGGCCAAATAACCTTCGACGGCCAACCGATTGGCGCCATGGACACTCCCGATATCGCCCAGTTGGGTATCGCCTATGTGCCGGAATATATGGGCATATTCGGCAAGTTGACGGTGCGCGAGAACATGCTGCTTGCCACCGGCGCCCAGGGCTTCGCAAAGGACAGCCTGGACCGGGTGCTCGCCTGGTTTCCGGCGCTCAAATTGAAATGGGACTCTGCGGCCGGCTCATTATCCGGCGGGCAAAAGCAAATGTTGGCGATTGCGCGCGCCATCGTCGAGCAACGCCGGCTATTGCTGGTGGACGAACCGACCAAGGGTTTGTCGCCAGTCGTGGTCGATCAGCTCGTCGAAGCGTTGCTGGGTCTCAAAAGCGAGCAGACCACCATTCTGCTGGTCGAACAGAATTTTCGCGTGGCGCTGGCCATCGGCGACGAGGTCGCGGTGATGGATCAGGGGCGAATAGTTCACAGCGGCGACATGGCGGCGCTTGGCGCCGACGAAGAGCTGCAACAGCGTCTGCTCGGGCTGAGCATGGCGGTGGGCACATGAGCAAGGAATGGCTCGGCCGGTTACAGCAATGGGCGCCCTATGCGGTGACGCCGCTCATTGTTTTGGCGGCCTTGCCGGCGATGGGGCTGACGGCCTGGGTAACGCTGACGATAGCCGGGCTTACCATGGGAATGATGCTTTTCCTGGTGGCGTCGGGGCTCACTCTTATCTTCGGCCTCATGGAAGTGCTGAACTTCGCGCACGCGGCTTTCGTCACGGTCGGCGCCTTCGTCACGGTCTCGGTGCTGGGGCCGCTTGTCGGGTGGACCACCGCACCCTCGCTGACGCTCAATCTCCTCGCTTTGCTGATGGCGCTCTTAGCGGCGGCGGCGGCGAGCGGCGCGCTCGGTTTTGTCTTCGAACGCATCATTATTCGTCAGGTCTATGGCGCTCCGTTGCATCAAATCCTGATAACCATTGGAGCCCTCACCGTCATTGAGCAACTGGTCATCGTGATTTGGGGACCTGATGCGATCGCCCTGCCAAAACCCGCCAGACTCCGCGGCAGCGTGTTTCTCGGCTCTTCGCCCATCGAGACCTACCGCTTGGTGGCGCTCTTCGTCGGCTTGGCGGTCGCTGCCGCAATGCAGCTCATCCTCACGCGCACCCGCATTGGGCTGGTGGTTCGCGCCGGCGTCGAGGATCGCGAGATGGTGCAGTCGCTCGGCTACAATATCCGCCGCGTGTTCGTTGGCATATTCATCGCCGGCACCGCGCTGGCCGGAATGGGTGGGATGATGTGGGGACAATACCAGGCGTTGGTCAATTATCAGATTGGCGACAGCATGCTCATCCTCGTGTTCATCATCCTGATCATTGGCGGACTGGGCTCGGTGGGTGGCTGCTTCATAGCCGCGATTCTCGTGGGCCTGACGAGCAACTATGCCGAATTCCTTGCGCCGACACTGGCGCTGGGGTCGAATATTCTGCTCATGGCGCTGGTGCTGCTGTGGCGGCCGCGCGGATTGTTCCCGATAGGCGAGCAGTGAGGCGGCGATGGCGGGGCAGCCTCACAAAATTCCGGAACAGCCGTCGGAGCAAGCAACTATTGCGTTAGCGCCGGCAGTCTCCTCATCAAAGCCCTATCAAAGCGGGAAGCTGCGACGCGCATCGTGGTTGAGCTGGATCGTGTCCGACGATCCGCCAGGCCGATTCCTGCTGAACGCGATCTTGCTGCTGCTCTTGGCGGCGTTCGTGTTCGCGCCTTTCCTGTTTCCCGGCACCAAAGCTCTGGGCGTCGCCTCGCGCATATGCATTTTCGTGATCCTGGTAGCGAGCTACGACCTTATGCTCGGCTACACCGGCATCGTCTCGTTCGCTCATACGATGTTTTTCGGGATCGGCGCTTATGGCGTCGCAATCGCGCTAACCCAAGGCTGGGTCGGTTGGGGAGCGGTGATCCTGGGCGCCGCAGCCGGCGCCGGGGTGTCTTTGGTACTGGCCGCGGCGATCGGAATTCTGAGCCTGCGCTTGCGCGCCATCTTCTTTGCGATGATTACGCTCGCCGTTGCCAGCTTCGCCCAGATCCTGGCGGAGCAATGGCGCAGTCTCACCGGCGGGGAAGATGGGTTGACGTTCTCGGTGCCTGCCATCTTAAAGCCCAGCTTCCGTTTGTTTGCTGATCCGGTGCTGGGAGTGACCATCAACGGCCCGGTGATCACCTACTATCTCATCTTCATTGTATCGCTGGTGCTGTTTCTCCTCATGCTGCGGATCGTCAACTCGCCGTTCGGCCGCGTGTTGCAGGCTATTCGCGAAAACGAGTTTCGCGTCGAGGCGATGGGCTACCAGGTCGTCGCTTACCGCACGATGATATCCGCTTTGTCGGCGGTCATGGCGGCACTGGCCGGCACGCTGATGGCCCTGTTATTGGGCTATAATGGGCCCGACGCCACGCTATCGTTCTCGCTGATGATCGATATACTGATGATGGTCGTGATCGGCGGGATGGGCACGATATATGGCGCGGTCATCGGCTCCATCTTGGTGATCTTGGCCGAGTACTACCTTCGGAATGTCCTCGGCGCCGTCAACGGCGCTGTTTCCGGAACGCCATTCCTGTCGGCGTTATTTCATCCAGACCGTTGGCTGTTGTGGCTCGGCGTCCTGTTCGTGCTGATCGTCACGTTCTTCCCGCAAGGACTTTTCGGATGGCTCCGGCAGCGCCGATAACAGAAGCACGCCGCAGCAGCGTTTGCCAAAGCCCCTCGGGGCGTTGATCTGCCGCAAGACAAACCCTTGTCGCCCAGCGTATCAAAGACACAGTAGGATCGCGGCAACGCCGCCGCCATTGTGGAGCCGATTCATGGCCCGCATCGCCCAGATCGTCTCGACCGCGCGCTATTTGCCCGAGCGCGCCGTCACCAACGCGGAGCTGACGGCGCGTTTCACGGCGCTGAGCTTCCCGACCGTCATCGGCAAGTTCGAAGCGAGCACCGGCATCACCCAACGTTTCTATGTTCCCGACGATTGGGTGACCTCGGATCTCGCCCTGCCGGCGGCCAAAGAGGCGCTCAAACGCGCCGGACGAAAACCCGAGGACGTCGACCTGATCATCGTCGGCACCGATTCGCCCGACTACATGACGCCCGACACCTCGGTGGTGCTGCAATATAAGATCGGGGCGAAGAACGCCGGCACCTTCGACGTCGGCTGCGCCTGCGCGTCGTTTCCCGCATGTCTCGCCATCGCCTCCGGACTGATCGCCGCCAATCCGGCGCTGAAGACGGTTCTCGTGATCGGCGTTTATCTGATGCATCGGCTCAGCGATCCGAACGATCCGATCTGCTTCTTCTACGGCGACGGCGCCGGCGCCGCCGTGTTGGAAAGCGGCAACATGCAAGGCTTCGTCGGCGCCGCGTTCCAGGCCGACGGCTCGTATGCGTCCAATTGGGGCATTTTCGCCGGCGGCACTTTCGAGCCGGCGAGCGTCGAAGCCGTGAAGGCTGGGCGCACGCAGGTGCGCCTGGTTCGCCCTTATCCCGCCGAGGTCAATGAGGAAGGCTGGCCGCGGCTATTCAAGCGCCTCGCCGGCGAAAACGGCTTCACCGCCGCCGACGTCGATCAATTGATACTCACCCAAGTGCGCAAGCCGTCGATCGCGATCGTGGCCGAGCGTTGCGGCGTGCCACTGGAGAAATGCCATACCATCATGGAGAAGTACGGCTACACCGGTTCTGCTTGCATCGCCATGGCGCTCGACGACGCCATCGAGCTCGGCAAGATCAAACGCGGCGATCTCGTCGTCATGATCGGTTCGGGCGTAGGCTACAACATGGCCGCCACGGCGATACGCATGACGGTTTGATGCCGTTACCCGAAGCTTGCGCAAACCCTGGAGGATCACGTCATGCTGGACGGGCGCAATTTCATCCAGAGCAAGGCAATCAGCGTCGAACAGGCGCTGGCAAAGATTAAAACCAACGATAGCATCATATCCGCCCTTGCGGCCGCCGAGCCCAGCGCCCTGCTCTCCCGGCTTCACACCATCGCCGCGCGGGTCGAGAACGTCACGGTGGCCACCTGCCTGCCGATGAAACCCTATGCGTATTTCACGGATCCCGCGATGTGCGGCCATTTCCTGCACGATGCCTGGTTCTTCACGCCGGTGGTGCGCAAGGCGCACGAGCAAGCCGGCACGACGTCCTACGTGCCCAACCATCTGCACCGTGCCGGTCTCGATCGGTTGGTTTATCAGAAGCCGACGGTTTTCGTCGGCACTTGCTCGCCGCCGGATCGCTTTGGCTATGTCTCGCTCTCGCTCTCCGTCACCTACGAGCGAGAGCTGATGGAAGCGGCCGATCTGGTGATGCTGGAAATCAACGAAAACCTGCCGTTCACGTATGGCGACACCATCGTCCACATGGACGATGTGGATTTCGTCATCGACAACACCTGCGCGGTCCCCGAATTACCCATCGTACCCAGCGAAGAAAAGGATCTGCTGATCGGCGGCCATATTGCCGAATTGATCGAAGACGAATCCACGCTGCAGATCGGCATCGGAGGCATCCCCAACGCGGTGACGTCGATGCTGCTGAAGAAGCGTGACCTCAGCATCCATACCGAGATGTTCACCGACGGCATGATCGACCTTTACGAAGCCGGATGCATCGGCAAGACGCCGCACAGCTTCGGCAACCAGGTGCTGACCGGCAAGATGGTCGGGGCTTTCGCTCTCGGCTCGAAGCGGCTGTACGATTTCCTCCACCGCAACCCGGCGGTGGCGCTGATGCGGGGCTCATGGGTCAACAATCCCTACGTCATCGCCCGCAACAAGAAGCAGGTATCGATCAACACTGCGCTGGAAGTCGATCTCACCGGGCAAGTCTGTTCGGAGACGATCGGGCCCAGACAGTTCAGCGGCACCGGCGGGCAGGCGGATACCGCGATCGGCGCGCAGATGTCGGAGGGCGGCAAATCCTTCATCGCGCTCAGCGCCACGGCGACCGTGAAACAGCCGGACGGCACCCGCAAAATGATTTCGAAGATCACTCCCACTCTGACGCTTGGCGCGGCGGTTACGCTGCACCGCGCCGATGTCGACTACGTGGTGACGGAATTCGGCGCGGTACGACTAAAAGGAGCGCCGGTCCGCGAGCGCGTCAAACGCCTCATTTCGATTGCCCATCCGGATTTTCGCGCCTGGCTGCAGGACGAAGCAGGCCGATTGCAGTTCATCGACTGAGCGGCGATCCGCGCCCGGCTACGCGGGGGCAATCTCCGACGGCCGGGCTGTTGGTAACTGCCCCGTTAATACCCCGTGGTGTGGCGATTTTGATCGATTTCGTCCAAGCTAGCCGCGATTTTCCGGCCGAAAGCGGTCAGCCGCGACTCACCTCATCAATGCTTGTGACAAAATTGCAACTCCCCGCCAGAATCGCCCCTAATACGAGGCAATAACGTGTCAAATGCGTGTGCAACGAGGGAATCTGATGCTAGTTTCCGATGGCTGCGGCAAGGCTCGCACTTCAGCGAGTCGGGTTGGAAGCGTTCGGAGCGCCCGGAACCAGGGACTTGGGCCGGGTTGAAATCAGGGGGAACCCAGATGTCTAGAATTCGATCTTCTCTTTCTCTTCTTGTTGGTTGCGTATGGGCGCTCGGCCTAGGGGGAACAGCGGCACTTGCGGCCGATATGGGTCTCCCGGTCAAAGCGCCGCCACCGCCGCCTCCTCCGCCGTCCTGGTGGAGTGGCTTCGTTGAGTTGGACTATGAAAGTTTTCTGATTAACCCGAGCGGTCAAGCGCTGATTCCTCACGGTTCGGCGAGCCTCGTGGCGGGCTTGAACCTGACCCTGTACAAGGACAAGACTGGCTTCATCAACAACATCACCGTCGGCGGCCTCATCGACACCGACTGGTCCGGAAGCTTCTCGGGCTACTGGGCCAACTCGCCTGGCGGTAATAGCTCGAACGGCGCCCTCTTCGAGACCGTGTATGCCGTCAGCCAGTCTGTGACGTTCGGACAGTACTGGACCTTGAGCAACACGTTCTTCAACGTCGTGTCCAACGACGTAGCGGATGGGAGCGGCCCCGCCGCCCATATATGTAATATGACCAACTGTTCGGGATACCCCACCCTCGTATGGGATGAAGTCAAGTTGGGCCTCAATGACTCGTTCACGGGCTGGCCGATCACCTTCAATCCCTACATCACGTGGTACTACGAGCTGAACAGCATCGGCACCCCCGGT
>Ga0187891_1002965_pt1 | contig 12299 bp, 12 predicted proteins | sample June2016WEW_21_4_FD_132990 | JGI IMG/M metagenome (GOLD analysis project Ga0187891, IMG submission 132990) | Peatland microbial communities from SPRUCE experiment site at the Marcell Experimental Forest, Minnesota, USA - June2016WEW_21_40 | ecosystem: Environmental > Terrestrial > Soil >... | reverse complement strand
GTCCTCGACGGTCATGTCGAGCTTGACCACCTCGGCGACGCGGAGATCCCGAAGCGTGCGCGCCGCTGTCTCGATGGCCGACTGGGCGGCCTTCTCCCAGGACTCCGTGCTGGTGCCGACGAGTTCAGTCACCCGGTAGACGCTCTCAGACATTCCTCTCTCCTTGCTTCACTGCGGAGCGCAGGACGAATTCCTGGTAAGCCTAAACCCCGACCGAAGCGGAGGGGAGGACCAGCGAGACACCGTCCAGCAGCTCATCGATAACGTCCGGGTTGACACCGAGCCGGGCAGCCGCGCGGTGAGCCCGCCGGCGAGCCGGGCCGCCGTGCCCCGCTCCAGGCGATCTCGAGGTAGCTGTGCGCCGTCGGGCAACTACTTCAGCGCTCAGTTGTTTCGTCCAATCCCAGTCGAGGATCTGAGGTAGCGCGCCCAGGTGGCAGCCGTCTTCACTCAAGCCGATGACGGGTGCTCGAGGCGCGCGGCGAACGCCCCGCCCGCTCAGGTCCGACGACCCTAGATCGTGGGTACCGTGGGTCACGATGCGACCACCATCGCGCCGTTCAGTCTGCGCCATTGCGAGATCGGGGTTGAGCGGCGACCTGAGCGCCGTCCTTCGGGTTCCTCGGCGGCCGTTAGTGACCGAAAGAACTCCTTACCTTACTGTGCGCTAGAAGCGAAGACAGCACTCAGCGCGGCAGTGAGCCGACTCTTCAAGCCGGCGGTCCGCCGGGTCGGTGCCTGATTGGACTTCGCGGCCGCGAGGGCTTCGCGAACCTGCTGGTCACGTTGCGCCTCGCGAGTCCACTCCTCGTGGGCCATGCGGTGAAGCTGGTACTGGATGTCCGGGTGCATCTCGGTCTCCTCAGCGGCCTCGCCACCTGCTCCGGTGGTCCAGCCTCACTCCTGGAGGCGCCAGAAACCACCTGGCAGTGCTACAGACGGTGTGGCGATCCGCCAGGGCGGCTCCAGTTGGTGGACAGATCGACCATGACCTCGGACAGTGTGTGCGAACAAATCGACAGCGTGGTGCTCTTCCCTGTGCGTCGGCACTCGGCTGGGCGGTCGCCCGGGGCCACTCAGGCCTCCGTCGGGTCCTCCACCTCCGCTCTCAGGCTTGCTCCGACACGGCCCGCGGCCCAGGGAGCGTGCGGGGCCGCGGCCACCCTTGCTGCTGCCTCAGAGCCCCCACGCCGTCGGCGCCGGCGGGTCGTAGATGCAGAAGGCGCCGGTCCGGATTGACCGTCGCAGGTGGCGGCCGAGCGAGGGATGGACCGCCTCGATCCGGGCGATGTCCCTCATGATCCTCCCGGTCACCGCCTTGCGCGCCCGCTCGGTGGGATCCAGCGCCCGCCGCTCCCGGCCTCCCAAGCCTACCGCCGCTCCCAACTCGCTGAGCAGATACTCGCGCTCCTGGCGGCCCCGCGACACCCGCTCCGAGTCGTTCGTCGCCTCCGCCGAGGCCAGCTCCTCCTCCAGGTCGGCGATACGTTGCCGGTACTGCTTCCGAGCTTCGGCATCGACAAGCGGCCCGACATCCCCTTGCGGGCCCCACCCCTCATGCGCCACGGGTGGGCCAACGATCCCCAAACGGGTACCGCGGGGCGCCCCGGCAGCCAGGTCGACGGCGGCGAGCCCGCGACCGGGGCAGCCGAGCAGGCGGGCGATGTCCTGGAGCCCCTTGCTGTCCTTGAGGCGGACCGTCTGCCGGGCAAAGTCCAGGGCCCAGTACTCTCCCTCCCGCCGGAAGGTGTTGGCGCCCTGGGTCACCGAAGCTGGCTCCGCAACTTCCGGCTCGGCGCTCACTGTCGGGGTCTCTTCGTCACTCAGTGCGTAGCGAACCGCCTCCTCCAGCGACATCCGGGACCCCGCCTGCCATGCCGCCTCTGCCACCTCGCCCGCTGAAGCCCAAGCCGACGCCCGGCCTTCGTTCACGATCCGCGCCTCGAAGGGCCCCTGGGTGGCCATCAGCATGCCCGTCTGCTTCTCCAACTCCGCGCCAGCGGCCAGCAGCGTGAGGCAGCGTAGTGGTCGTCCCTCACACCGAGCGAGCTCGGCGATGCGGATAAGCAGGATTTGGGTCATCCACGGGAAGTGGTACCCCCTTGAGACCTCCAGAGCTTACCGCGCATGTTCGATCGCGGCGCCGATGTTGCCAGTCGCGTAGTCGATTGCCACCAGGCTGTCAAGGAATGTGGCGATCGACCAGGCGTCGTTGCGAGATCGAGCCAAGCTGAGGGCTTCCCCCACCTTGGGTCGCGCCGCGGCCAGGTCCCCTACCGTGTAGAGCGTGTAGCCGTAATTGTTGAGCACAGCGCTGAGTAGCTCGGAGTCCCCCGCGGCCCTGGCATGGGACTCGGCCAACTCATAGATCTGCCAACTCTCCTTTTCCCATCCGTCTGCTCGCTGGGAGGTCCTCACCAATGCCTGTGCCATTAGTGCTCTCGCGATGCAAGGGTCGCTGCCCAGCTCCTCGGCCAGCACCAGATCCTCGCTGGCCAGGCTGCGGGCCTCATCGAAGTGCCCCTGCAATGCGGCCCAGACCGAACTCCAATGCAGGCCTGTGGCGCGCAACTCGTCGCGATCCGGCACGGCAGCCAGCGCCCGGACAAGCCAGCTGTAATCCTGGCGTAGCCCGCCCACCCCAGCGCCGGTGCCCCAGAAGCGGGCAATGTCGACGGTGAGCTTCAGCGCGTCTTGAGGAGTGTGCTTCAGGCACCACTCGAGGGCGACTCGGATGTTCTCGATCTCCTCGTCGAGGCGCGCGAACCAAGTGGCTACCCGCGCACCGTACAGCTCGGCCGAGGCCCGCTCCCCGAAGCGGCAGAAGTAGCGGGCGTGCCGCTCCGCAAGCCGCTCCGCTTCGCCGGCTTCAACAAGCCGCGCCTCAGCGAACTGACGGATCGTCTCGAGTGGTCGATAGCGGGTCTCGAGGTCGCTTCCCTCTCCCACGATCAGCAGCGACTTGTCCACCAGGCTGGACAGCCCATCGAGCACGCTGACCGCGTGGTCACCCGCATTCTGTGCAGCATCATCGTCGCAGACGGCCTCGGTCGCCTCCAGGCTGAATCCGCCCCGAAAGACACTCAGTCTGCGGAACAATCCCCTCTCCGCAGCGTCGAGCAGGTCGTAGCTCCATTCCACGGTGGCTTGCAGGGTCCGGTGACGTGGCAGGGATGTCTGGCTGCCTCCGGTCAAGAACCGAAATCGGTCGTCGAGATGCTCTTCGATGGCCCGCAGCGACATCGACCGCACACGGGCGGCCGCCAGTTCGATGGCCAGGGGGATGCCGTCCAGACGGCGGCAGATCCGCGCCACCGATGCGGCCCCGCCCTCGCCGATCTCGAGGTCAGGGCGGGCCATGACCGCGCGCTCGAGGAAGAGCTGCGGCGCCTCCACCCGGCGCAGCTCCTCCCAGCCCACCGGCTCCTCAGTCGGAGGGACCGCCAGCGACGGCACCCGCCAGGTGGTCTCACCGGCGGCACCCAGCACCCGGCGACTGGTGGCAAGGACGCGCACCTCGGGACAGCTCCGCAGCAGCTCGTCGGCGAGGTGGGCGCATGCCGCAGTGAGATGCTCGCAGTTGTCCAGGACCAGGAGCAGCGCCCGGGGCTGGAGCAGGCTGATGAGGGCCGCTTCAGGCGTCGGGCTCGGCGCGAAGCCCAGAGACGCCATGGTGGTCTGGGGCACCAGCTGGCCATCGGTTAGCGCCGCCAGGTCGACCAGCCAGGCCCCGTCAGGAAAGTCACCGACCGATCGCCGGGCGACCTCCACCGCCAGCCGGGTCTTGCCGATCCCTCCGGCGCCGATCAAGGTGACCAGCCGCGAGCTCGATAGCAGGCGCCGCACCACCGCGATCTCGTTGGCCCGGCCCACGAAGCTGGTGACAGCGACTGGGAGGTTGCTCCGGGACACACTCCACGGGCTTACCGGCATAGCCACACCCACATGCGTTTCCCCCGCTCCCCATGGAGCACCGTACCAGCGCCCAGCCGCCGGTCAACGGCCGTTTGCCGCTCGCTCCGCGGGACCTTCGGCAGGCCTCAGAGCCTGCGGGGACTGCACCTCCGGACCAGCCAACTGGCCTGGTCGGTCCGATCGCGAACAGGCTGCTGAAAACTGGCGCGACGTACTCTTCGTGCCTGGCGAACGCGATGTCAGACCCGATCGCTATGGGAGGCGCAGGGCGGACCCGCAGGCAAACGCTGTACCACCAACGATTACCGTGCGCGTTTTGAAGCCCGCCAGCACCGCCTAGCCACTTTGATGCGTCCGCTCCGATTGTTCCTAGCCAGCTCAGGTGACAGGAGAGAGCACGGCCGACTGGCCCAGTGTTGAGGAATGACCCTTGAGGTCAGCGTGCTGGACCCGGTTCACGGCCGTGAGGCGGACAGCGTAGCTCTGCACGGATCTCGGCACCGCGCGGACTACTCAGCCGGCTCCTCGGGTGCCGGGGTTTCGCTCCGCGCGTCCACGGTCATGGCGACCTCGTCGGGCACGTCCCCCAGATCTCGCAACCGCTCCCGCAGGTCCCGCATCTGCCGTTCTGTCTCGGCCAGCTCCGCGGCCCGGCGCCGGATCGTCTGCTCCATCTCCCATCTCGCGGTGTCCGTGGTCGCCCCCCGCGGATGTCGGGCAGACCACATGCCCTCCCAGAGCGCGCGCCTCTCCTGCACCTCTTCGCGGAGGACGCGGGCTTCGTGCTCGCGGTGCTTCAACTCAGCCTCGAGGCGGACACCGAGCTCCGCCTGGAACTGTTGCTGCAGGGCAGACTCCCAGCGCTGGAAGAGCTGGGTCGCCAGTTCGCCCGCGAACTGCTGCATCTCGGGGGCGCTCAGGATGACCGCCCCCCCTCCCGGCCACGTCGGCGCGGCCGAAGCGGGCGCCGCCCCCTCCTCCGGCGGGTTGCGCTCCTCGGCCTGCGCGGTCTCCACCGCTGGGGAGGGAGGCGACGAAGAAGGAGAGGTGATCGGCTCGGTTGCGTCTTCCGGCGTGGTCGTCATGCCCTTTGCCGTCATGCTACCTCTCCCTCCCTTCAGGTTCGACGCGCCGGGCTCCAGGGCGGTGATGCCGCAACCTTTGAATCTGGAGTGATTGCGGGGTTCGGGCATCTTGCCGGTTAGCCGGCCCCTACTGATATGACGCGGGCGGCGAGTTCCTCCACCTCAAGGGTCAGGTGTGGCTTCATCCTCCAGGGTCGGACACTCGTTCTCAACCTCCGCTCAGGACGGTGCTGTCGCAGACGGCGCTCTGTCAGACCGGCTACCAGGATTCGATCCAGCGCCAGCCCAGCACGGTGCTGAGCAGGAGCACACCCGAGCCGGCCAGGGCGACATAGAACCCGGGTCCGACGTAGCCGGGGCTGTTGGCCTCACCCGCCACCGCCTGCCAGTTGAGGTAGTCGACCACCATCCCGGTGAGGGCCAGGAAGGCGGTGACCGCCGCCGCCATCTTGGTGTAGAAACCGGCCTGCTCACGACCCAGGAGCCAGGCCAGCACGGCGCAGAGAACGATAACGCCCAGCAACCAGCTCGCCCCGTCGATGCCGTCGACGACGCGGTAGGCGCCCAGCGCCGGGTCCCAGCGGTGGTGCCAGGGCAGGAGCAGCGCCACCGCGTAGCTGACGATGGCCAGCATCAGCAGCGCGGGCAGGAGGCGGCGGGATCCCGGCGCGCCGCGCCCCGCTTCAGCCGTCAACGATCTCGGAGCCTCATGCTCGTCATCAGCATGTGAGGAACCGGTCGCCGTGCCGCAATGGGCACCCCGGTCTCGCTGTCGATGGGGTGCTAGCCTACAGGGAGGCTGTGCCGGAGTGGCCCAGTGTTGGGGGATGTCATTCGAGAGGCTGGTGTGGCGGACGGTCAGAACCGTCCTAACGTGCCGCACGCGAAGCCCAACGGCCATCCGTCCGCCTGCCCGGTGACCGGCCGCTGACGGGCGCGGCGAAATGGGACCCATGGCACGTTAGCGCACCAGTCGAGGCGGATGTTCCACCCGGCTCTGGGTCCCGACCGGGTTGCGGGGCCGCCTTGCCCAGGTAGTAGTGACAGCATCCTCGCCTGGGCGACGCTGATCTCGCTGGAGCAGCCTGTGGGTGCCCAGCTCGTCAACGGCGTGCGCATGTCGACTGATCTGTCGCGGTTCGGCCATCTGAGCCGCCCTCTGACAATGGCACGGCCGGCGAGCTTTGGGAGATGGCGTCACGTGAATCGGTTCCCCAGTTTGGGCTCGCCGCGTACCCCCACCTATACCCCTACCCCGACGACACTGGGAGGTACCAGGCGGCACGAAAACTACCACAGCCGGGTCGTGATTCGTATCAGGACGACACCCAGCGACACCAGACAACACGTCAATCGGCGCTCTTGAAAACCGCAAGGACCGCTATGCCGTCGCGACCACGCTCATTCGAGAGGGCGAGACCGCGCCCAAACTTCCCCCTCCGGTCTCTCGGCCCACGAGGAATGTGGCCGAGTATGTCGGTATGTCCCTTGAAGCGCCTCCCTCATATCGAGCCGAGACAGCTGATTGGGCCCCCCGAGCCGGGTGGGCGCCTTCGGCGGGCGCACATACGACGGTGGTGGCAACTCTGCCAGTCAGCGACGGGCGATCCTTTCGCGCGGCCGCGTCGAAGTTCCAACGGCACCCGCACTGCCTGAACCCGAGCCGGCAACGTCTCGTATGAAGATATGAGCCGATCACACAAGAAGAGAGCGAGCCGGCGGAGCCCGAGGCCGTGCGCTGGGCCATCAACCCGCCGAGCGGGGCGTGGCGCACCCGAGCGGGTCACCTGCGGCGCCCCGCTAACGGCCACCGATCGCCTTGACCGCGGCGATCAGATGCCGAGTTCGTCCTTCACACCACCAGCAGCAGAGGGGCGCGGCGACGGTCCCTCACATCAGGGAGGATCCCCCGAGGTGAAGCAGCTACCAGCGAGATTCGACCACCGCGCGCTCGTGTCCAGCGTGGTGGCGGCCACGGCACTGGTCGCGGCATGCGGCACCGCCTACGCCAGCCCCGGCGCCACCGGGACCGCCGCGGCAGCGAGCCAGATGACTATCGGAACCAGGCAGACAAGCATCGGCACCGCGCTCACAGGGCCGAGTGGCCGCACCCTCTACACCCTCGTGGACAACCAGGGGAAAGCGGTCGCGTGCTCAGGCGGCTGCCTGGCCGTCTGGCCACCGGCCACGATGGACTCCGGATCGCCCCAGGCCGGCTCGGGCGTGACTGCCTCGCTCTCGACTGTGGCGGCAGGTGGGGGGACGCTGCAGCTCACCGTATCCGGCGATCCTGTCGACTACTACGTCGGCGACACTTCTGCCGGCCAGGCAAACGGCGAGGGCATTAGCTCGTACGGAGGGATCTGGTACGCCCTGCAGCCCAGTGGGCGGCTATTCACGCCGGGGAGCGGCGGCAACCCCTACGGCTACTGAGGCCGGAAGGCGAGGTGCAGGTCGACGCCTTGACGCGTCTATTGACGCGGCTCACGGTCATGGCCCGCTTCGACATGGGCCGTGTTGAGGTTCGGGCTCAGGGTCTGAAGCGAGGCATGAGCTCCTCGGCGTTGCCGCGGTCGATGGCGTTTGCTAAGCCGGAGGAATCGGGGACTTCGAGAAACTCGTTCGTCATTCAGGAAGCGGCCGGCTCGGGGTGCACGGGAAGTCACTCGCAGAGGTGATGTGGCGGGGGTTAGCCCCTGGAGGCCTGCCGCCCGCTCGCGAGGGCTAAACCGCAGTGCGACCACCATCGGCGGCGATAACGGCGCCGGTCACGTAGCTGACTCGGGCTGAGGCTAGGACGGCGATCAATTCGGCGACCTCATCCGGCTGGGCCGCCCGGCTGAGACGTTCGTGCAGCCGGGGAGCCGTTAGGCGCTTCAGGGGTGAAATTGTCACGGTGGGGTGGCCCAGTGTTGGGGAATGTCATCACTTGAGCGCCGCCAAGGCCGTAGGTAGTGATCTGACGTATTCCATGACCCTCGCAAGGCGCGGCACCGCCGTCGTGCTGTTGGCCGTGGGCCTCGCCGCGTGCAGCGGCGTCCCCACTGCGTCGACCAAGCCCTCGACGACTGGAATCATCGGTGCGCCATCTTCGGCAACGCCGTCGCCAAGCTTGTCACCGTTAGCCAGCCTCGATGCGGACGTGGCGGCGCAGAGTGCTAGAGAAACGCGCGCTGCGGCGTCCGACCCCTCTCAAGCGATCTGGCCCCCGAACGTTGCTGAGTACAGCCAGCCAGTCGCAGACGCCGGCGGATATGTTGCCGTGGCGGCTTTCGGATTCGATCCCAACGGGCAACCCGTTCAGGTGCTCTCCTATTCCCACGGGTCGTGGATGGTGATCGCGGCGCTTGCTCCGCCCAGCGACCCCGGGACTTTGGACCACCCGGATTCCCTGAATCTCTTTGGCTCAACTGACAACACAGCTAACATCTCCGTAGGCTATGCCACGGGCAGCGCGCCAGATTTCCTGATCCCGTTCGCGGGGGCCGGCTGCGGGCGGGGGCCCGTGGTCAGCGACGCGAGCGGCACCTGGCAGTACCTTCCCTTCGTGGGGGATTTCCCGACCACCGAGGTCGTTGGCGGCAATCCGCGCTTCGACGGCGGCACGGTGGTCTTCGGACAACGCCTGCGCGGCCTCTGTCCCCCAGGTCCGGCTGTATTGCTGGTCCTGGACGTATGACGCCACCTCGGGCGACTTCTTAGCCACAGAGCACGCTGGCTGGACTCCGCAACCGTAAACGGGACCGGGTCGAAGGTCAGGGGGGGAGCGGTTGGATCGCGACCGGCGCTGGGGGTTATTGGACGGACTTCGTCACTTCGAGCAGTGGAGCGCGTCCTAGGCACCTTTACGCGTGCTCGCATGGGCGATGGCACCTCAACACTGACGTGGGTACCGGTGCGCTTCCGGTGGAAACCAGGAAGGCGCTCTGCGAACCCCGCAGACTGGCTGAGTGCGCCAATCCTCGGAGGCGCGGTCGACATTCGGGACAAATCGGCCTCAGAAGAGGCACACTGTTCACGTGGATCGTTCTCATAGCCGCGACGGGGCTGGGGTGCGAACGTCCGTGCAGAGGCACTGGCTTGGTGGAGACCGGCCCACCCGGCCTCCGACGGGCGTCTCCGACTGCCCTCCCGCGGTCGCTATCGCCGACCCTGTGTCCGCTTATCGAGGAAAGGTTACCCGGCCGCGCCACTTTGGGTTGGAATCGATGGAACCACGCGTTCCCGTCCTCGACCGGCTGACCTCCCGGTCCAAGGTGGGTGGTGAGATACGTCCGTCCCTCGAAGCAGGTCGTAGCTCCTGAGGAGAGGGCGTCGATGATCCTACGCAATCGGCGGGTCAAGCTTGTGTCGTGGCACCGTCACTGGAGGTATAGCAAGAACCCCTCATGGCTGACGTAAAGGGAACGCTCCTGCCAATCTACTTTGTCGCGGACGAGTCTGGCTCAATGGTCAGTGCCGTCAAGGAGCTCAATGATGGCTTGACAGCGCTCTTGGACGCCCTCCACTCAGAGGCGATGGCTGCCGCCAAGGTTCGATTCACGGTGCTCGGTTTCTCCGATAGCCTCCGTTGCTATCTCGAATTGGCGGATCTGCGCAACCTCGAGGCTATGCCCCAACTCGCAGCCGGGGGGAGCACGAAGTACAGCTTGGTTTTCCAAGACCTGCGCACGCGCATCGACCGTGACTTCGATCGCCTGAAGGCCGACGAATACCAGGTGGTCAGGCCCGCCATCTTCTTCCTCACCGACGGACAGCCGGATGCCGACGATCCATGGGAGACGGCCCTCAGCACTCTCAAGAGCGAAGGCTTCAAGCGTCGTCCGAACATCCTGGCCTTCGGCGTCGGGGAAGCGCATGCGGAGACCATCCTTGAGGTTGCGAGCACTAGGGACTACGCATTTGTCGCGGCCAAGGGCTCTGACACAGGGGCGGCAATTGTCAGATTCTGCGACTCTCTGACGCGGTCAGTCGTCAGCAGCGGCCATGCGTTGGCGACCGGCAGCGCCCAACTGCCCGTGGAGAAGCCCGAGGGCTTCACCTTGGCGGTCGACGTCCTCGACTGAGGCCACTTGAGGACCAGTACGCATGACCAACGCTCCGGAGCGAGGCGGCGGTGCTCCCGGCGAAGCCGGGCGCGACGCACCGGCCCAAGACCGTCGCACCGCTGCGGGACAGCGTGACTCGATCGAGACACCTCCGAGCCCACGCGCCGCGGACGCCGACGTCGTGACCAGGAATGCAGCGTGGCCCGGCCGCATCGAGGTGGACATTCCCACCGTACGGTTCGAACCCCTGGTGATATCCGCAAGGAGGTTCCGCCAGCAACCCTACCGGCCGGACATGCTCATCGATGGTTGGACCACGAAGTCCCTTACTGTACGAGTGGCGTGCATCCGCGGAGATGCACACCGGCATGGGGGGGTGCCGCGCCAAGATGAAGTTGCGATCGCATTCCATGAAGCCACAGGATCGTTGATTGTCGCGGTTGCGGACGGTGTGTCGGCGGCGCAGCACGCCCAGTACGGGGCTACCGCCGCATGCCGTTACACGGTCGACGCGGCTCTGCGCCAGCTTGATGAGGGAGAGGCCGTCGATTGGCACTCGGTTGTCCAAGGCGCAGCATGGGCGATCGTAGAGGTCGCCCAGCGTCTCTCCGGTGGGGCTGAACCCGATGCCGAGGCAGCGGAGCGTGACTACGCTGCGACGCTCAGTGCTGCCTCTGTCCGGCGCTCTGACGACGGAGGGCTCGATGTCTCAGTGGTCTCCGTAGGAGATTCCGGGATAGCGGTGATTTCGCAGGGGCAGCTGGTACGGGTTGTTGGATGGAAGGCCGATGTTGCGGACGACTTCGCAACTGGCGCGGTGCTCGCCTTGCCCCGACTGCCCACTACTCCTGCTGCCAGGGACTGGCATCTTGAGCACGGTGTCCTGCTAATCGGTACCGACGGCATTTGGGATCCTGTGGGAAGTGGAACCGGTCCGGTGGCGCGGTTGCTCGTCGAACAGCTGGAGTCGGGCCCACCCGACTTGCTTCAGTTTGCCAGGGTCGTGGATTTCTCCCGCGAGACCTTTGACGACGACCGCACGCTAGTCGCGGTGTGGGGCGGGGAAGCGTGATGACGGACCAGTGCCACCCTCGCAGAGGGCCCTCGCCAGGCCCGCCCCTGTCGACCCCGCGCGTCCTGACTGATGAGTAGCATCGACCTATCGGCTACCCTTGACCGAACCCAGCTGGGGCCATTGACGCGGCTCGCTGGCGGGACGCAGGGAACGGTGTACCGGGCCGCGAATGTGAAGCTGGATCTCCCCGGCCCGGCGGCGTTCAAGGAGTACCGTCGGGCGATCCTCCCTGGGGTCGACTTCGGATCCTTGCGCGAGATGGTCACCTTCCTTGAGTCCCTGAGCTTCTCGGAGGGCACCAGGTTGGTCGGCAGAGCGGCTTGGCCAATCCTGCTCGTCGCCGAGCGTCGCCGGCACTGCGGATTCGTGATGCCCGAGGTCCCCTCCGAGTTCGCCGTCGAGCTCCACCTGCCGTCCGGCAGGACCGCACGCGGGCTCGCACAGTTCCAGCATCTCCTGAACGATGACGACTTCCTGGCCCGCCGAGGAATCCCGCTCAGCGACTGTGATCGCTACGAGTTGCTCGCCGACGCTGCCGAAGCCTTGGTATTCTTCCATGCGCATGACATCGCCGTCGGCGACTTGTCTCCGAAGAACCTGCTGTTCTCGTGCTCCCCACACCGCCGATGCTACTTCGTCGATTGCGATGCCATGTCGATCGGCGGCCGCTCAGTGCTACCGCAGCTGGAAACCGGCGACTGGGACATCCGCTCCGTCTCCGCCGAACCTCTTGCGACCCACGCGTCGGACGTCTACAAGCTGGCCCTTCTTGCCCTCCGACTGCTTGCCCGCCACCAGTCCAGCCGTAGCCCGGCAGATCTGCCCAGGACGACACCCGAACGCATCCACCAGCTGATCGCAGCCGGCCTCCAGCGTGATCCGTCTCGGCGCCCACCTGCCGAAGCCTGGGCGACACCCCTCATCGAAGCTGCTGGGGCCGCATCGAGGATGCCAGCTCAACGGGCTGGACCGGTGGGGACACCACATCCATCCTCCGCCACGAAGGCAGCCGACAGGCGAGCGCCTCCGAGGGCGACTAGGCGGCCGATTTCTGTCCCCGTACCCGGGGCCGTGACGCCACCCGGATCCTCAGCCGGCTCGGCTGGGCGGCCCCTTCCGCAGTCGCCTCCCGCGGGACCTCCGCAACCGAACCCTGCAACCCCGACGCGACTGGCT
>Ga0187891_1002964_pt1 | contig 12306 bp, 12 predicted proteins | sample June2016WEW_21_4_FD_132990 | JGI IMG/M metagenome (GOLD analysis project Ga0187891, IMG submission 132990) | Peatland microbial communities from SPRUCE experiment site at the Marcell Experimental Forest, Minnesota, USA - June2016WEW_21_40 | ecosystem: Environmental > Terrestrial > Soil >... | reverse complement strand
TGGCCACGCACAAAATCCGGGGAGTCCGGGAAGCTCTTGCAGCCGCCGGCGCCCGGCTGCTGTATCTGCCGCCCTATTCGCCGGACTTCAATCCCATCGAGCCGATGAGGAGCAAGATCAAACAAATCCTGCGCGGCCACTCCCCCCGGACCAAGGAACAACTGCTGCGTGCGGCGAAAAAGGCCTTCCAGTCCATTTCCGCCGCAGACTGCAAAGGCTTCTTTTTTAGCGCCCGATGCGCTACATGATAAATGGAAATGCGCTAAATGCAGGTTTTGGCGGAGAACTGCTCTTGACAAGAGACTGGGGCGTGGGCGCGGAACTTGCCCATAATGAGGGGTTTCTGGGCAGTCCCGCAGAGGGGTTGGTGCCTCGATCGAATCAAGAGCATAGGGTGGGTTGTGGAGAAGGGTCTTTGTGCAACCCCAGCCCTCCTACTCGCTCTTTCCTGAGCACCAATCCATGGCCTCGCCCTACTGGGTCGACATGACGGATACGAACTTTCCACAAAAGGTATACTGAGTGGATAATAGAACAATTAGTAATAGCTCGCTGGAAGTTTAGTCGTACTGCCTTTCGGCCTATGCCAGCGGGTAATTTGTGTCCACTCTCAGTAGGAAGTAAATTCTACGTTGCCTATGTAACACTTACATTTTGCGTCGCCTCCTTGAGGAGCAGTTGCGCTCCAAGCTGTAGAACCCAAACGTCACGATCGCACCGTCTTTTGGCAAGTGGTGTGCTCTGCTCAACAGTCACTGATTCCCGTTGGAAGCGGTCATCAACCCGACCGCGATCCGACCCCTCGCTCAGTGAATAATTTCATAAAACTGCGACTCGAGGCGACGCAGGAGTCCGTCGGGTGAGTCGGCGCAATTACGTGCCGATGGAGATTAAACCAGGAGGCTACCGCAACTTAATGTACTTGCTTGGGGTCTTTCAATCCAGGGCCTCTGGGGCCGTCGCCATTCTAGAACATCTCAAACAACCCCCTCGCAGTGCCTAAGTTGAGATAGGTGTATGTCACATCTGTAATAAGGTTCGTTGTCTCCTGAAAATACGCTGATAGCCTCGGAAACCAAGCCGAAGACTGTCGAATAAACCTTGTGGCGGATCCGAATTGCCGCCGAACCCGAGAGGAGAAGTATGCCTATCTTAAACCGATCTTATAACAGCAAAACCGCCCCCTGTCTCAGGCGCTGTGTCCGACGTAAAGTTCCCTTCATCATAGCCGTCCTCCTCACCGAGTGCGTCATTTCGACTCCGGCGATTAGCGCCTCCCGCCCAACGTCCTTTGTGCAGCAAGTTTCCGACGCGGCTCGCGGGAACTCCAGTTCCTTCACCCTCTCCTTCCCTGCCAACACCCAGGCGGGCGATCTGCTTCTGGTGTCCTTCGACTACGCTAACGGCACCACACCTTCCGCCGTCACTGACTCTCAGGGAAACGCATTTACCTCAGTGAGAGCCCCATTAAGCGCTCCAAGGGGAGCCATCCGCAGCGTCTACTGTGCGAAGAACATCAAGGGAGGTGCGGATAAGGTGACGATTACCCTGTCGGCGACTTCCAGCCACCTTGAAGTTCATCTTCGCGAATACTCAGGCATCAATCCAACCAATCCCATCGATGCCGAAGCGGGCGCCTCAGGCGCCGCGGGCGCAGTTTCGAGCGGCGCTGCCACGACTGCAGTGGCGGGCGGCATTATCGACGGCTTATGTGTCGCGGACTGGGCCTGCACGGCGGGTTCTGACTTCGCGGCCCGCTCCACCTTGAACTCCAATCGCGTCGAGGACATGACCGCGGGGAGCCCGGGCCAGCACGCAGCGACGGTGACTGCGCACTTCGGTCGGGTGATGCAGATGGCGGGCCTGCAACCAGATTTGGCTTCCTCCCTCGATATACCACCGAAGCCTGGTGCACCGTACCCTGGTGCACCACCGAGCCCTGGTGCACCAACGTACCCTGGTGCACCACCGAACCCTGGTGCACCAACGTACCCTGGTGCACCACCGAACCCTGGTGCACCACAAAACCCAACCGTCGGAGTCAGTCTTTCAACCACAAGCCTGATCTTTGGGAGCGTACCCGTACGCATAGCCAGTACGCCTCAGATTGTCACCGTGACCAACTCGGGCAGCGTGGCCTTGAGCATCGCGGGCATCGGCCTGACGGGTGCGGATCCCACCGACTTCTCCGAAGCCACCACTTGCGGCACGTGGCTGGCTACGGGAGGTAGCTGCACTGTCGTGGTGTTATTCACGCCTCTGACCAGCGGGGACCACACGGCGTCGCTGACCGTGACGGACAACGCCCCAGACAGCCCGCAGAGCGTATCGCTTTCGGGAGGGGGTGGTAGCCACAACGTGGTTCTCACCTGGACCGACAGCGCGACGCCGGGGGTTCTGGGCTACTACGTCTACCGCGGCGCAGCTTCTGGCGAGGAAAGCACAACGCCACTGAACTCCACGCCGATTGCCGGGACCTCCTACGCAGACTCGAATGTTACAGATGGGCAGACGTACTACTATGTGGTGACCGCCCTGGGATCTGATGGTACGACCCAGAGCTCCGACTCCACGGAAGCTTCAGCAACCGTGCCTTAGCTTCATCGCCCATCCCTCAGCCCTTTGTCGTTGCTTGCGTTGCCTCTCAATGCCGGCGCCTTTCCTGCCCCGGCATTACCCGCCGCAATCCAGTGCGCGAGCCCTGGAAGGCCTCGCGCACCAACGGGCGGGCTGCATGGACTTACATAGAATCAGAGACGGCAGAGCGCGCCGCGAGACAACTGATTAGTAGTGTCACGATAGCGAAGGGAAGGCCAAGTTGACGGGCCAGTGAAAGTTATCTAGAATCAATGCGGAAGTGCATGCGGGCTGGTGTCCGTCCGGGACTTCAAATCCGACACCCGTCGAATATAACCTCAATGGTTACCGCGTTTATCGTGGTATTGCGCAACTTCTGAAGCGTGGTATCCTTGTATATCACTCGAAATCGGCAGGTAGTACCTACGTTTTTCACTACACCCCTTGTGGGTATCCCGTGGCCCTTTCGCAGAGCGTAGGCGCATAGGGGGGGTGGGTTTTACCCCTTCCCCGCTCCCTTCCGGCGCATCCTGGGCCAATTCTGAGGCGACGGCGGGGCATTCTGCGCGAGCACGGAGCCGCCCGCGCTCGCCTTAGGGCAACTCAGAGGCACTGGCGGGCTCTGGCGCGACACCTCGCGGGGGAAACGGGCGAGCCCACGGCGGGCCGAAAGAGGTTGTCCGAGACAAGGTGGAGGGGGTGTCTAAACAATCGACTTGGACTCGCATTTCAAAAAAAACAAAAACCAAAATCGACCATACTTGCTTAAATTGTTCACAATGCTGGAATTTAAGAAATAGAAAACAGTAATAGAGTGGTTGCTAGGCTAACTGATGTGGTTTTTGACCCGACACGGTAAGCATCGAATGAAAAAAGTGTACCTTCATTTAAGCGTAGGTTTCTCCTGGACTTATCGCAATTAGTCGCTCACTGTCTTGCCTTCCACCACGTCGGAAATTCAAACACGGGATAGCCCTTCAAGTTCAAGACGGTTCTTCCGCGTTTTGCAGTTTGCAGGTTAGGCTCCCACCGGAACGGAAACTCAAACACGTAATCGCCCACTGGGACTCTTAGGACGGCTCGTAGCTTCCCCGTCCGGTAGTCCTTGTCGTAATGCTTAGGGGCAGCGAAGTAAACGGCCCCCGCTACACTCTCACCCGGTAGTAGGGTGTTTTCTCGGAGGCCCTCGCGCTGAATGTTAGAAGCCTCAGCCGCTTTGCGCTCCTCCTCCATCTCAATATCGTTGCGCACCCTATCCTCCGCGGCTTGATCGTGCGTTCGGGTGCTGAGATTAACCATCTGGCCCCCAACCGTGCCTGAGGTCCAAGTGGTCCGAGTGGCCATCATAGCCATTGCGCCGAAGATATACACCCATGGCGAGATCTGTCGTACCTTCTCCGCCAACGTATCCGGGTCAGTGTAGGGAAATGGTTTCAGTTCGGGCTCCACAAGGTCAAGGGTCATGCGGGAGGGCAACAACTCGATTGCCTGGTCCGTTTTATTGGTAACACCAACCAATGCCACCTGTAGCGGCTCGCGGGCTGTCAAGGCCACCCTGACGCTCAACCGATCCTGGTTTAGGCTTACAATCTCCGTCCCGTTCCGCACAACCCAGTCCGAATTGCGTGCCTCTGATTGCCAGCGCACAATGGTAGGCGCGGGCGTTTGGGCCAGCGCTACACCAGCCAGCAGTAAGGCCAGCGTAGAAGACAAGAACACTAACGCCTGGGATCTCGGGGTTGATGTCATGGCACCCTCCGTTTCAGAAGGTTCAGCAAGTGCCCTCGATTGTATCCCACGCCGCCTTGCGCTACCATAGGCGCAATCTTTCTGCGTGAGGACTCTATGGGGTCGTCAAACGAAGGGCAAACCACGAGCCTAAAAAGCAAGTGGTGGTACAGGCTTTTGAGGGTGGTGCTGATCCCGCTCTATTGTGTGGTTGTGCTCGTCACATGGGGGGTGATTTATGGCGAGTACCATCGTCACAGAGTTTTTGATTTGGGAGGGAGTACCGTGACCTGCGATGACGGCAGGACTTGGCCCCTCATTGCAACGGGGTACAAGTACTCCTGGGAACCCGAGGAACACCTTGACGAAGGTGAGGCGGAAAGGGCCAGGAATCTCTGCGCCTACGGGAAGGCAAGCGGCCCCGGTGACCTCCTCGGAAACGTCAGGATGCCTGATGGCGTACTCATCACAGGTGTACCCTTTCGCGCAACCCCATCGAGACCGGGTGTAAGGTTCGACATGTCTACGGCACGGCCTATTACTCCGTCTGACCTCCCTGCAATCAAGGGGACTGACCTGATGGCACGCTACCAGCGGTGGCGAAGTTCCCCTCGCATTAATCCTGAAACCGGCGAACGGATTGAAACCCCAATCGAGACGGTGCAATTTCTGGAGCTTCAGCACTACACTTTCAACGCGGCGTTTAGGGCTGAGGGAAGCTGGGCCAAGACCTTCGCGTATATGGCGCTCGCATGGCTGGCAATTCACTTTGCCGTCGTGATCGTTCGAGGGGCAGTGCTCTACGTGGTTGTCGGCAGCTTTCTCCCTACTAGCGGGCTGCGGGGGTGGTTGACACTCTGAGCCTTCCAATACATCTGGCCAACTCGCAGTGCCGCGCAGATTAAGGTTCGGTCCGGGCGGGAGAAGTAACGGCACCTCTCGCCCTGAACGGGATGTGCTAGGATTGCAGAGAAGGAAAAGCCCCGATGCCAGTCGGGGCCGTTGGAACGGTTCGCACTCCCATGTGAACCTTAACATAGGAGTGTGCCCGATGCAAAGCCCACCTAAAGATTCTTCAATTGTTTTGCTATTGCGACGATACTTTCAGCTTTCTCAGCGCTGTCGAGAGCGGGAACGCCAGTCATCTCTTGGTGGAAAAGAATTTCATACTCCGCTCGATGATGTGAACGCGTTGGAGCAAGTGTTTCCCTCAAAGCCCGAATCATCGCGTGATTCTCGAATAGCAGTTTCTCCTGTTCCGCGATGATACAGAGGGCTGAGATCAGAGCTTCTTTTATCGGAATTTCGTTCATAGAGATCACCCCCTATTTAGAGGCTGACTCTATCAATCATTTCTTCGATTGTCCACACGTGGTCAGTGAGGCCCGCTTCCGTTGCCCATTCAACTCGAACTCGCTCCACCGCCGCCGAGGAATATGGCTGCGCCTAAGAGGTAACCAAAGTCATACCAGCCGCCGGAATTGGGAAAGGCGTAGATGCGAACGTCAGTAAACAGACTGCCGACGAAACTGAAGAAGATCAGGAAGCCGTGAAGTAGTCCAGACCAAAAGCCCGGTACATCACCATAGCCCTGCGGTTGCGGCTGATAGGCGCAGCTTACGAGAAGCAAAACGACACCGCAAAGGGCAACGAATAGCACGAGACGGGGCAGGCGATGGGTCAAGGCGTTCATGGGAGTCCTCCCGAGGTTTGCCGTCTTAGGAAGCGGTATTCTGACTAAGGCTGCGATTTTACCATGTGCATGTGCGCGGCAGCCACCTGTTGGGCAGTTACAGAAGTTACGGAAGTTACGATGTTCGGCGAAAAGTTTTGTTTTTCATCCTGCACGGCAGGTCTGAGAAGGCAGCCCACGGGCATCCTCCCGCGTTCCCCGACTTAGGCCCACTCTCCCCAAAATCGAAAACTGTTTGGAATTCATCATCACTTCTGTAACTTGCGTAACTTATTTGGGCCGAATCGTGAGGTAGCGCCGGTTTCCAGCGCCCTTCTCTTCCGTAAACTTGGCGGCCAACTCAATCTCGATAACCCTCTTCATGTTGGTGAGGTGCTTTCCGAATCCTTGAGGGGACTTGGCAAACGGCAAGGACTCCGCTTGCGCCAGGGCAGAGCACCGCTTGTACAGTTCCCCCGCGTCAATCGGGCCAATCCTTCCTTCGGCCTCAAGAATGCTTCTGAGCACGATCACCAAGGAATCGCCCTCGCTGGCGAACTCCATCTGCCCGCGCTCGAGTTTTGAGAGCAGCGCTTCCCACTCGGCAGACTGTCCGGCTAGACGGGCCACAGCCCAACCGAAGGACGCATAGTCCGCCATGCGGAATTGAAGTGCAGGCAGGGGTATTCGGGCGAGAGAGTCCGCAATCGTGCCGGCACGAGAGAGCAACTCCCCCATGATCTCTCCCCGTCTCTGTGCTAATCCGGCGAACAAGAAATCCTCCATCTGGTAGGTTTTCGGCCTTTCGCAATGGAGGGTAAGCAATCGCTCCGCAACGTCGGGACGGCGAAAGTGAGGATCACGACTCGAAAGCATGAGGATGGCTCTCGGCGAATAGCTGACCTCTTCATTCGTGGTGTAGAGGCGCCGGAGTCGGTATCGGACTCCAGTAGCGTAAGTGGCGAGCGCGTCTTCAAGCCATTTGATTCGGCTGTCGGCGTTGTCTAGGGCCATTATCGTGCGGTTGCTCACAGCGGCCACGAATGCATCTTCGTGTTTTTCTCTCAAGTTCATCACGTCGAATTCCGGCCCACAAAGCAACCTTCCGAGCATCCTCTCCGCAGATGTCTTCCCCGAACCTTGAGGCCCAAGAAACGCAGGAATGATTCGGGTTTGCCTCAGCGCAGGGAAAAGGTTTTGCAGCAGCCACACTTCCAGGAGAGTCCGTTGCTCTCCGACTGACAGCTGACCCTCATCATCTAAAAGGAAGCTGCTTAGTAGCCAGGCCAGTGCCCCATCACGCTTAAACTCCGGTGTCCAAGGCTGCGCGTCCGATGCCGTCAAGAACAAGAGTCCGTCATCGCCGTTATAACCTTGCTCCCAACCTCCCCCGCGCTCCCTTCGCCACACACCGCCGCCACCGTCGGATGTGTGAAGTGCGCCGGTTTTCGTATTGTAAAAGCTAAGGGTGTGAACTTCCACCGGGTTCGTTCGGGCTGCTTCCGTCTGGAATGCGTCGAGCACAAAACGGAATTGGCTCTCAGTGGCACTCAGCCCCGACACGCTCGACAAGAGATGTTGGAAAGGTTTTTGTTCGAGGTCGTACAACCGCCGCTCAGCCTTGTGAAAATAGAAGCCCCGTGCGTCGGTCGTCTGGCAAAGAAAGCCCCCCTTCGGATCCAGCATCACCTTGTGAGCGAGATCACGGATAATCCGGCGCTTGTCAAAAGAAGAGTAATTGCTCAGCACGATGTCCCGGATGGCCTCTTTGAGTGCACGGCTCGCGACATCCATCACTGTGCCCGCTGTAGTGGCTGGCTTTGTGGCAGACGGGGCCACGGAAGATACAACATTGTGGGGATTAGTTGCGGGCATGGAGCTCATCCTCCTTATGGGCCAGCAGTGCATCAACATCAGGAAGCTGAGCACTTTCCTCCCTCCCGCCCTTGCTGGATTCCCGTTGCGTGTGCGCCGCCTCAATTCGGGCCTCCGCAAGAGTCTCAGCCGCTTGCATTATGGCCGCTGCGATTTCACCCATACCACTTCTGATCGCGCCCGAGACTTCCACCGCGACAAATTCAAGCGCCCCCATCGTGGAACCAGCATCGCCAGTTCCCATGTACTTAAGCGAGGTTGCCACTGCGCGAACTGCCCGGACCAACTCTTGACTGAAATCCGCGTCGATTATCGGAATAGAGTCTCCGAAGGCTTGCAGTTTTCCTGGGTGGTGTGGCACAGTAGACATGACGAATTCTCCTTTCATCCTGGCTCCGTCAAGCTCCACCTTGGCGGGGCCACTCGTTTGTTATGGGGAGGGCCGCTGTCAACCTAGCGTCCATTGCAGCCCCGCTGTCTGGCGGGACGGAAACCGTCTGCAACGATTCGAACTAACTCACTCTCAGGGATTCGAACTAGCCTACCAACCTTAACGTGGGCTACTCGTCTTTCAAGCAGCCATCTCCTTGTTCCCGAAACCGTCAGGCCCAGCGCCTCTGAGAATTGAGGAATTGAAAGCAACCGCTCACGCTGATTCTCCACTTATCACCTCCACTGCGAATATTTCGCAGACAATCAGAGTATGTAGGATGGAGTAGCGCCGATTCGAGGATTTCAAGCGCCGATTTTCGGCGTCTGGTCTTCCGGTTTCCCCTTAGACTGGTTTACTTGCTCGCGCGGTAATCCCGGCCGTGAGAGCTCGTCTCTTGCTCGCAGATTTTCCTGATATCCTCAGCAGTGAAAGAGGGAGGGTTTTCCACTTTGGCGGCAGCGAAGGCAGCTCCAAGTAGGTTCGCAACGTGCCTATATTTCGGCCTTCCGGTCTTTTGCCTCACGAGGCAAACTAGCCCGCGCAGCATGTCTTTCGGCAGGGTTTGGAAAGGATTTCGGACCCACCGCTTGGCTCGGTCAATGGCGACCCGTAGGTCTTGTGGTGTTCGGTGGAACCCGCTCCACTGGGCGCCTTCGTTCATACATTCCCGGTTCACACGTTCCATGAATTCTGCGAACCTTTGCACCTGCCGCAGCATGGTCTTAAAACTCTTCAAGTTCAGTCCGTAGGGCGCGAGTTGGTCGGCTTGCGTTGTTCGGGGAAAAGCGTGGTGGGTTGTCACAACATGGAAGAGGTACCGAAAAAGTTCGTCTTTCGGGAATTTTCCCTTCAACGTCTCAAACGATTTCTTTTCTAGCTGACAGCTTTCTAGCTCTCGGTCAAGATTGTGGGCGAAGATTTCGGGCGTTAGCTGTTCGCCTGGCTGGGGATTCGGGTCCATTCCACCTCCCGCGTGGCTCCCGGCTTGAGGGAGGGCGGAAAGTGAGCCGGGATGCTCTCACCTTGTCGGCGGCCAACCTATCCGCCCCTGTTCCAGGATGATCATACCACATTTTTTCTCTTGACAAACCAAACGTGTTAGGTTTATGGTGAACTCATGAGCCTGAGATTGAAATGCAAGATTCACGGTGTGCCGCTGGTTAGCTACTGTCCCGCATGTCGGGGTTCGGCTCGCAGCGAGCGCAAGGCGCGATCATCGAGGAAGAATGGCAAGCTGGGCGGTAGGCCAAGGGGTAGCGGCAATCAGAAATCTAAGGCGAGGTGAGACATGAGTATCTGCAAGCGAGGCGGAGTCTATTGGTACGATTTCAAGTTTCGCGGGCAACGAGTGCAGGGGAGCACACAACAAGGCGACCGAAAAGTTGCCTTTGACAAACAATCAGAACGCAGAGCAGAGCTTGTCCAGGAGTGCCGAGCGCGCGAGAAAAAGGCCAAAGAGTTAGGCTGCCCGCCAGCGGACCTTATCCCGTGCCTCTACTGCGGCGAGCTATTCAACCGCAGCGTTGCCATCGTCACACGGCATGGGCAGTTCTGCGGCAAGTCTCACCGCGACCAGTGGGAAAGAGATCATGTCACCGTGCCCACCCTGCGGGAATTTGAGAGCCTATTCATGGACTCAGTTAAAACCCGAAAGGCTGACAAGCCCGGTACGATAGACTTCTACCAGCGAAAACTTCAAAGACTCTTGGACTTCACACCCTTGGCGGACACTCGCCTTGACCAGATTGACGCGGGCCTGATTGAAAGCTATGTCCAACATCGTTCCAAGGTGGTGTGCTGTGCCAGCGTCAACCGCGAATTGGCCACACTGCGCAAGGCTCTGCGGTTGGCCTTGAAATGGAACACCATTGACCGCGTCCCGTCTTTCAGCCTGTTCAGCGAAGACGGCAGAGAGCGAACCTTTGTGCTCAGCCAAGCCGATGAACGGAACTATCTGGAATTCGCACCGCAACCCCTCCATGACCTTGCCTTGTTGATTCTCGACGGTGGTGAGCGGGTTGGGGAACCACGCACCGCAGAATGGGCAAACGTTCACCTCGAACCCGCACCGGGCGCGAAGTTCGGCTACATCTACATCCCCAGGGGCAAGAGCAGGCGAGCCAAGCGAAACGTACCCCTGACTGAGCGGGTCCGGGCCATGCTACAAGCCCGCTTGACTGAGCAAAGCGGCAAGAGCAGATGGGTGTTCCCCTCGGAAGATGGCGCCGGGCCGGTTTCCTACTCCACGGTACGCGACCAACACCAAGTTCTGCGGGAGAAGCTGAAATTGCCCGCCGGTTTTGTGATTCACTCGATGCGCCACACTGCCCTGACACGTTTAGGGGAAAGCGGGGCGGGCGCATTTGAGATTATGCGCGTCGCGGGCCATTCGAGCGTCACCGTCAGTCAGAAGTACGTGCATCCTTCACCAGAGTCCATTGAGCGGGCCTTTGAACGACTCGAAACCATGAACACCAAGGCGCGGGCCGCACTGCCCGCAATGACAGAGACTCGCGGTCAAAATGTCGAGACGACCAGATTACTACCTACGGTTTTCACTACAGTCGAGGAAGGCGAGATTGACGCCCCCAAAGAAGTCGTTTAATATCAGTGCGGAAGTGCATGCGGGCTGGTGTCCGTCCGGGACTTCAAATCCTGCGGTCCCGATTACATCGGGACGGTCGGTTCGATTCCGACACACTTCCGCCACGACAGTTGTTTCTCGTTCAATAAACTACCTGAAGTACAAAATCTTCTCGGGACGCTTCTTCCGGCAAACTTGCGCGCTGACCATCCCGTTGTAGGCTAATGTGAAGCCGAGGGCAAGGGATGAAGTTCCCCGTCATGTCTCGGCGAGAGCTGTCGATGAGAAGAGCACGGGGACATCTGTGGCCGCGTAGCCACGTGGCCTCTCGGCGCGCAGGCTGAGCGAACTTCGGCCGCGGCCGGCGACACTGCTGAGTGGACTTCCAGCAATTTCGCTTATCCCGCGGAAGACGCTTATGTCGTTTCGGTAGGGGGCACAAGCCTGACCACCGAATCCGCGGGCGGCCCTTGGGCCTCCGAAACCGGCTGGGCTGAGAGCGGCGGTGGAATTTCGCCGCTCAAGATTCCGATTCCCTCCTGGCAACAAACCACCGGCGTGATCAATGCGAGTAATGAGGGGTCCCCGACCTATCGGAACGGCCCTGATGTTTCGGCGAACGCGGACTACTCCTGTCGGGTCGGAGGAGGCGCGCTGACGCGCTAGCCTCCGTCCGCCGCTCAAACTGCACGGACGGTTTTCCCGTATGCAGCTTTCACGAAGACTGCTTCCTAGCCGATGCCATCGAAGGTATTAGTTCAACCAGGTTGACAAGCCCATACTCGCCGTGCAGCTTGGCGTTCGGGAGCTGTTTCCAGCCACCATTACGCCAACGTTTGAACCGATGCGACCAAGTACGTCGTCGGACCCAGCCGTCGAGCTGGTGGAAGAGTTTTCGAACGTGGGCGCGTTTGTAATACTCGTCCCAGCCCCGCAAAACCGGATTCAACTCAGCGATCAGCTCACGAGTGCGCAAGGGCACGCGACGCTTGGTCCGCTGCCGCACCTGATCCTTGAAACGACAGATCGACTTCTCACGGGGATACGCATACAGCGCCCCCGAGCGCGCCTGGCTACGGATCTTGCTCGCCGGAAGCCGAAGGGCCTTCCCGAGCTTGATCTTATAACCCAGGAACTCAAAGCCATGCTGGACATGCACGATCCGCGTCTTCAGCGGATGGAGTACCACACCCAACTGTTTCAGGATTCGGAGCGCCGCGGCCACCGCCGCCCGCGCCTCCGCCACGGACTTACAGGTTATCACCCCGTCGTCCGCGTACCGCGGAAGCCGATATCCCCTGCGTCGCATCTCCCGATCAAACGGCGTCAGGAGAATGTTACTGGGCAAGGGTGAGACGACCCCGCCTTGCGGAGTCCCGCGCTCGCTCGGAAAGAGCCGCCCTTGACCGTAGCTTCCCGCCTTCAGCATCGCCTTGA
>Ga0187891_1002963_pt1 | contig 12309 bp, 12 predicted proteins | sample June2016WEW_21_4_FD_132990 | JGI IMG/M metagenome (GOLD analysis project Ga0187891, IMG submission 132990) | Peatland microbial communities from SPRUCE experiment site at the Marcell Experimental Forest, Minnesota, USA - June2016WEW_21_40 | ecosystem: Environmental > Terrestrial > Soil >... | reverse complement strand
TCTTTCGGTAGGCGGGCTGTACGTGGGCGGCGGGATTGCGCCGCGGATTCTGGAAAAGCTGAAGGACGGAACGTTCATGAAGGCGTTCACCGACAAGGGGCGGCTGAGCCAGTTGCTGGTGAATATGCCGGTGCGAGTGATTCTTGAGAGCCGCACGGCGCTGATGGGCGCGGCGGCGTATGCGGAGGCACGCGCGGCAGAGCTGAGCGGGATTTCGCCGCGAGCGGCGAGCGTGAAGTTCTAACGGAAGATGGAGTAATGCGGGCCGGGGATTCCCATGCGGAATCTCCGGCCCACGTGTTTGTGGGGCAGCAAGAACGGGGGCCGAGTGACGTAATGGTCCCGGCTACTGCAAATGCTTCGTGCGCTCGGCAAGGATCTCGCGGTAGAGATTACATTGCGGGGCGCGGAGGGGAGCGGTGCTGGCGACGCCCTGGCCATCCTGGGTGAAGATCAGATAGAGCTGCGTGGCATCGAACTCCGGCCAGTGTGGCAGGCCGGCGCCATTCGGGTCGCCAGTCTTCGCGAAGTTGGTCCAGTAGCTCTCGACTAATTCGGCGAGGTGCTTATCGATGTCGCCGAAGTTGCCGGCGATGTTCCCGGAGGTGGGGAAGGAGCCGAAGACGTAAGGTAGGTCAGCGGAGTGGAGCGCGCCCTGCGCCTCCTGGCCGGGGATGGCGTGATCGAGCTCGTACTCGAAAGTGGGATGATGCGCGGCGGAGTGCCAGAGAGCTTCGGTCGAGATTGGACAATGGAATTTGACGTCGGCGTTCCACTGGACGCCTGCCGAGCCGTAGAGCGGATCGGCTGTGCCCTGGCCGGCGTCCGCAAGGCCGTAAAGCGCGAGGGCCTGCGGCGCGAATTTTCCAGCGTAATCGTCGATGGATTCGCGCAACGCGTCAGGAGATTCGGAGGCGCCAAACTCGCGCGTGGTGGTTCCGAGGAGCAAGGGGATCGGAGCCTCTTTGCCGGACTTGAAGGTTTCTTCCGGCGAACGCGGAATCACCCAGCCGTCGACGATCGGACCAACGGGCGGATTACCCCACACGGCCTTTGACGCTGTCGCGATCAGATCCTGCGGCGAAACCTGGCGGAGGAATTCGATGGGATCTTGTCCGCCTGGAATGGCAAAGGATGCGGCGAATTGCCGGCCGACTTGCTCGGCCTGATCCAGCGGCACGAGAACGGGATAAAACGGCGCGCCGCTTTCGGCGATGGCCTTCTGAAAGAGGCCGCGGGCGAGAGGCGAAGTCATCAACATGCCGGTGTCCATGGAGCCGGCGGACTGGCCGAAGACGGTGACGTTGTTCGGGTCGCCGCCGAAGCGGGCGATGTTGTCGTGGACCCAGCGGAGGGCGACGATCTGATCCATCAGGCCGTAGTTGCCCGATGCGTGATGCGGGGACTCGCGCGTGAGCTCGGGATGAGCGAAGAAGCCGAAGATGTCGAGGCGGTAATTGATGGTGACGATGAGCACGCCGTGATTGAGCAACGTGCCGTCGTTATAGAGCGAGCCGGAACCGGAGCCGCCTTGGTTGGCGCCGCCGTGCATCCAGAACATGACGGGCAGAGGCTTCGACGCGGGCCAGGTGGGCGTGGTGACGTTGAGATAGAGGCAGTCTTCGCGGCTATTTTCGGCGTCGTGACGGTTCCATGCGCCCCCGAGGAGAGGCTGCGCGCAGGAGGAGCCGTAGGCGTTGGCGTCGCGGACACCGGTCCATGGCTTTTTGGGCACGGGCGCGCGCCAGCGCAAGGGGCCAACGGGCGGCTCGGCGTAGGGAATGCCGAGGAACTGAGCCCCGCCGTTGAAGCGGGCGATGCCGCGAACGAGGCCGGCGGTAGTTCGGACGACGAGGGGATCGTTTTGCTCGAGGGCCGCGGCGCTTTGCGCGGCGTTGTTTTGCGCGGGGACTGGGAGCGCGACTGCGAAGAGGCCGAGCGCCGCGAAGGCCAGAACGAAATGTGCAGCGGAAGTGCGATGCGAATGGAAGAAAGAAGCCGGACGAGTCACGTACCCCTCCTGCGGGCGAAACAACGACAGAGAATTCTATCAATCGGGCGGCCGGGGCGGATTGACGGAGAGTGTGAATGCACTTCGAATATCCGGCCTAGGGATTGAGCTACCTGCGGGCCGCCGCTGAGCTGGCGTATATTTCGAACGAGGCGCGGAGGTTAAGACTGACCGGCGTTGCCCGCAAACGAGACCAACCCCGGCTGGAGGAAGTGGAAAGATGATGCGTTGGCTGGGACATTGGGTTCTGCGGGTGCTGGTGGCGATTGCGGTACTCTCGCTCGTGGCTTTTGCAGTCGATTGGACGGTGTACAAGCTGCGCGGCTCGCCCCAGTCGACGGTGGCTGTGAGCCAGTTCATGTCGGTTCCGCTAAAGGGGCAGACGACAGAATACGACTACCTGGGGACGGTGAACGTACCTTGCGCCGTTGCGTTGTTTCCGCACGGAGGGAGAGATCCCTGCTGGAATCTCAAGCGGAATCCGAACCAGTGGGTGAATGCGGGGACGTACACGCTGTGAATGGAACGATGAGCAGGGCGCTGGCGGGCTCAACTCGCATAAACATGGGTAGGTGATGCGAGTCACGACCTGAGAATACGAATCGCGGCTAGGATCGTAGGGTATTTCCTCAGATCGCCATGTACAGCCGCACACAAAACGAAAATGGCAGCTACAACTCACGCTGCCTCGATTGCTTTATGACCATCGCCTCGTGCGTGGAAACGGAAAATGAGCTGGAACAGCGCGAGGCGCACCATCTGTGCCCGGAAAAGGTGCTGGCGCAACTGCTGGCCGAGGGAAGGGCTGCCGCAGCGCACGCGGCGCGGAACTGAAGCGGGCGGATGGACTTCCCTTCCTTGCCTGGCTGAGCCAGCCGCGGGAATCGGGCGCAAGCCAACTTCCCGGGCCGGACTTTGCGAATCTGGAAAACGGGTGCATACTGCCTGCATGATGCTTTTCTGCGTCTAACGAAATGCTCGCGGAGTCTTCCCCTGTTTCGCGCTGATCCCGAGCAGCGTTCGTTCACAGGTTTCCCCACGAGAGCCGGCCAATCGAGCGGCAAGGCCTTGCAGTCAACACATTGGATGCCTGCCGGGCAGCGCCGTTTCCCCGCATCGAACGTCCTATTCAATACAGCCGGTGATTCCCCGACAGAACCGGACAGGAGGCCACGAATGCCTGCATCTACCCTTCCCAAAACGCTGGGCGAATTGCGCGCCAGCAAACATTTCTCAGAAGCGCAACTGAAGACGCGCAGCGTGAAGGACGAGATGCGCGGGAACCTGATGGCGCGGCTGAAGGCGCGTGAGACGGTGTTTCCCGGCATTGTGGGCTACGAGGACACGGTGATTCCGCAGATCGTGAACGCGGTGCTGTCGAAGCAGAACTTTATTCTGCTGGGGCTGCGCGGGCAGGCAAAGAGCCGGATTCTGCGTGCGCTGACGGCGCTGCTGGATGAGCGCATGGCGTACGTGGCGGGGTGCGAGATTCGCGACAATCCCTACCGGCCGCTGTGCCGGCGATGCCGCGACCTGATTGCGGAGCGCGGCAACGCGACGCCAGTTGCGTGGCTCGATCGCGAGGACCGCTACGTGGAAAAGCTGGCGACGCCGGACGTGACTGTGGCGGATTTGATTGGCGATCTGGACCCCATCAAGGCGGCGCGCGGAGGCGAGGACCTTTCGAGCGAACTGACAATGCACTACGGGTTGCTACCCCGGGCGAATCGCGGGCTGTTCGCGATCAACGAACTGCCCGATCTGGCGGGGAAGATTCAGGTGGCGCTGTTCAACATCATGCAGGAAGGCGACGTCCAGATTAAGGGCTATCCGGTGCGCCTGGCGCTGGACGTGGCGCTGGTGTTCAGCGCGAATCCTGAGGACTATACGGCTCGAGGCAAAATCATCACGCCACTGAAGGACAGGATTGGATCGGAGATCCGGACGCACTATCCGGAGACGCTGGAAGAAGGCGTGGCGATTACAGCGCAGGAGGCGTGGGTGGCGCGCGGTGATGGAGAGATCGAGATTCCGCAGTACTTGCGCGAGGTGGTGGAGCAGGTGGCGTTCAGCGCGCGCGAGGACAAAAAGGTGGACAAGCGCAGCGGCGTGAGCCAGCGGCTGCCGATTTCGACACTGGAGCTAGTGGTGTCGAACGCGGAGCGGCGGGCGCTCGCGACCGGCGACGCGCAAGTGCTGCCGCGGGTGAGCGACATTTACGCCGCGATGCCGGGAATCACGGGCAAGCTGGAGCTGGAGTACGAAGGCGAGATGAAGGGCGCCGACACCGTGGTGCGAGATCTGATCCGGGCCGCAGTGGGCAAGGTCTACGACCGCCACTTTGGGGGCGCGGACATGCAGCAGATCGAGCAGTGGTTCAACTTGGGCGGCACGGTGAAGCTGGACGAGGATCAGCCGGCGGCCGCGGCGCTGAAGGAGCTGAAGGGAATTCAGGGTCTCCTGGAAAGGTTGCCGCAGCTGGGCATGAAAAACGGAGATGCTGCGCCGAAGGTCGTAGCCGCAGCGGAGTTCCTGCTGGAGGGCCTGGTGGCGCATCGCAAGCTGAGCCGGAACGAGCAGCACGGATTTGCCGCGGAGAAAAGCTTGCGGATGCGCGAACGCGAGGAGGCAACCCCTAAACGCGAAGATCTGGAAATGGAGTACGAAGACTGGCAGCGCGCGCGGCGCTCACGCAAAGGCGGGGGATTGAACTAAGACAGGGAGCGAGTGAGCAAGAGAGCAAGTGAACCGGGGAGCAGGATGAAGCGCATTCGATACACGAAATACACCGGCGATCTGGCCTCGGAGATCGATCTCGAGAGCCTGCTCGACGCGCTGTCTGACTATCTGCTCGACTCCGGCTACTACGATCCGCTCACGGGGTTTCAGGATCTTGACCACACGATGGACGATCTGCGCGAGGCGCTGCGGCGCGTGCTCGAGTCGGGCGATTTTTTCGACGGCGAGACGCGCGAACTGCTCGACCGGATGATGGCCGAGGGCACGCTGGATGAGTTGATCGACAAGCTGATAGAGAGAATGGAGCGGGAGAACTACATCTCCGCGATGCCGCAGAATGGACCGAAGCGGATTGATGAAGCCAACGGGCAGGTTGGCAACGCGGAGGGGCGCGATCGCGACAACGTCCGCTTCGAGGTGACCGACAAGAGCCTAGACTTTCTGGGCTTTAAAACGCTGCGCGATCTGATGGGATCGCTGGGCAAGTCGAGCTTTGGACGGCACGACACGCGGGACTGGGCGACGGGGATCGAAACGAGCGGCGGATCGCGGCGATACGAGTTCGGCGACACTCTGAATCTGGACACGACGGCGACGCTGAGCTCGGCGATTGCGCGCGAGGGGCTGGAGCTGCCGCTGAATCTGGAGTACGAAGACTTGCAGGTGCACCAGTGCGACTACCAGAGCTCTTGCGCGACGGTGGTGATGCTGGACTGCTCGCACTCGATGATCTTGTACGGCGAAGACCGGTTTACGCCAGCCAAGCGCGTGGCCATGGCGCTGTCGCATTTGATCCGGACGCAATACCCCGGCGATTCGCTGTCGCTGGTGCTGTTTCACGATTCGGCCGAGGAGATGCCGGTTTCGCATCTGGCGCGGGTGAAGGTGGGTCCGTGGCACACCAACACACGCGAGGGCTTGCGCGTGGCGCAGCGCGTGCTGGCTCGACAGTGCAAAGACATGAAGCAGATTGTGATGATCACGGACGGGAAGCCCTCGGCGCTCACGCTTCCCGACGGACGGATCTACAAGAATGCATATGGGCTCGATCCTCTTGTGGTGAGCGAGACGCTGGAAGAAGTGGCGCGCTGCAAGCGGTCAAACGTGATGATCAATACGTTCATGCTGGCGCAGGATTACGGGATGGTGCAGTTCGTGCACAAAGTGTCGGAGATGTGCCGCGGCAAGGCGTACTTCACTACGCCCGCGACGCTGGGGCAGTACGTGATGATGGATTACATGCAACGGAAGTCGAAGACCATCCACTGAGCGTGGGGCGAATTGCTGTTGGCTCTTGTACTTCCAGGAAAGAATGCTCTCCTTCTGCTGGTCAACGACCGGTTGCGAGAAAGATGAAGAGATTGCCGTCGGGATCGCGGACGAAGACCAGGCCGCCGTTGCGTTGCGCGTTGACACCTGCGTATTCCAGGGCTTCGTAGGCTTTCTTGGCGTCCGGAACGAGAAAGAGAAACTCCGGTTGAGAGCCGGGGCCGGCCGCGCGCAGCTCCAGGTGCAGGTCGGGCGCGCCGGGGGTGGTGAGGCGCACGTTTCCGTTCGTGTCTTCGGCTTCGAAGCCGAGGTCGGTATAAAACTCCTTCATCGCGGCGCCTTCCCTTACCGGCAGATCGATTCCCATCAACTCACTGGAGACGCGGCCCGGCCCGAGGTGCTGGCCTATGTCGAGAGTGTGGCGCGAACCGGGCATGTACTGGGTGAACTCGGTGACGCGACCCTCGGGATCGTTGAAGGAGACGATGAGATTGCCGGCCGCGCCCTTGCGGACGGGCGAGGGGTTGAGGCCCTCGGTGGCGTAGTAGTGCTGCAGCACGTTCAGATCGCCGGCCTCGAAGCAAACATGCATCCAGCCGATGGGCTGCGAGGGATCGGTCTGGGGGTATAGCTCGATGAACTCACGATCGTTGACCTTGATGAAGGCCTCCGTGGTTTTGCCGGCGTTGGTCATGGCGAAGGACACCTGATAGCCGAGCTTGCCCAAGAAGGCGATTTCTCGATCGAGGTCGCTGACGCGGAAGGCGATGTGCGCAATACCGGTGATCCCGGAAGCGGGCGGCGGCGGCTGGGCGATCAAAGTTGCCGAGCAGGCGCAGGCGAGCGCCAGGTATGAGAGCCATCGAAGTTTCGTCATCATTCTGAAAAGACCTCCAAAGCCCGAGGGGGCGGGACCAGGCAATCAAGCGAAGCAGTGTCAAAGGATAGGATCACCGGTTGAGCCAGCCGCCGTCCACTACCAGAATGTGGCCATGGACGTAGTTGCTGGCTGCGGAGGCAAGAAAGACGGCAGCGCCGGCCAGGTCTCCAGGCTTGCCCCAACGGCCGGCGGGAATGCGCTCCAGGATTTGCCGGGCGCGCTCGGGATTATTGCGCAGCGCCGCGGTATTGTCGGTGTCCATGTAGCCGGGGGCGATGGCGTTTACGTTGACGCCTTTCGAGGCCCACTCATTGGCGAAGGCCTTGGTGAGCTGGCCGACGCCGCCTTTGGCTGCGGCGTAGGAGGGCACCAGAATTCCTCCCTGAAAGGTGAGCAGCGAGGCGATGTTAATGATTTTGCCCGAGCCACGGGCGAGCATGTGGCGGCCGGCTTGCTGGGTGAGGCGAAAGACGCTGGTGAGATCGACGTCAATGACCGCCTTCCAGTCTTCTTCGGAGTGATCGGCCGCGGGCGAGCGGCGGATGATGCCGGCGTTGTTGACCAAAATGTCGATAACCCCGAAGTGCTGAACAGTTTCTTCGACAAGGCGAGCGCAAACGGCACCGTCGCCGACGTCACCGGTAAGCGCGATAGCCGGCGCCCCGAGAGAGAGGAGCTTGAACTGCGTATCTTTGGGAGGCGCGCTTGAGCCGTGCACGGCGACGCTCGCGCCTGCCTCGGCGAAGGCGACTGCAATGGTTGCGCCCAATCCGCGGGATGAGCCCGTGACGAGGGCGGTTTTCCCTCTCAGGCTGAATTGATCGAGGATCGTTTCCTGGGAGGTCAGAGGTTTGAATCCTTTCCGGCTTGCGCCCCGCCGCAACTCTTGCTGCTTTTATTATGTGCGAGCGGAGCGGGGGAGAGCGCAAAAGGTTCTGCACTCAATCCTGATCGGATTTCAAGAGGGCATCAGCTCCGGAGCCATTGGAAGGACGATTCAATGGTAGCAACCGTTAGGCGGTCACTCGCCGGCAACTCGAAACTTGCAGGTCGCGCGTGTCAGTGCCACTCGTTGAAGATGCCCGTCATGCAGGCTTAATTGGCGCCTGCAGCCTCCTTCCCAGGTCTCCAGCGTGGTCCAGGAACCAAATCCTTTCTCCACGGTTCGATTCATTGATAAATGCTTGCAGGGCGGGGCTTTCAAGAGCCACTGGGGAGATGGCGCCAATGATTGCAAGCCTCATCCCGTATGTCACAAACTTTTGAGCAATCGCGCCCGCGAGTCCAGTTCGCAGCTCGAAAAAGGACGGAGAGAGCCTGTCGACTGGAAGCATGACCATTTCAGCCTGCTGTGCCATGGCTTCTCCCAGAATTCCGAGGGCATCTTGTTCGGACTGAACGGCTGGTCCGTTCGATGGACATTCGAAGATTCGTACGCCATGCAAGTCATATGAGTTTGCAGCCATATCTGATCCTATGTTTGTTTTCTCATTATGAGTTGATCAAGCTGCGCTCTTCAAATCCGCAGAGGAAGAAGCCCGCTCCAATGACATGGATGTGGCATCCCAAGGGCTGGTGCCTCGCGTACAATTGCCACTCCGGGCGTCCGAGGCGGAGGCTGTGAAAGAGAGTGCGTACGATACTGACCAGACAGGCAAGATCCACGAGTACGATCCGTCGGCTACGGGAATAGGGGACCTTCGTCGCACTAGCTTGTGGCTCGCCGTCCAACATCAATCAACCGAGGAGATTGCTCGATGGGCACACCAGGGTATCCGGTTTCAGGGCCGGGTGCAGGCATCACTTCCCAGATCGAAAACAATCGCGCCATTCCGATGGTGTTGCACAATAGCCGTTTCCTTATTGGAGTGACTCTGATCTGCAGCATCATCGCCGCTTTCTTTGCGGTCTGCATGGCGCTGATGGTGTTTTCCGTTCTTTCTTCGGGCGGCGGCTCTAGCGGCGGGAATTTGTATAACGCCTTCTGGTGGGGATTCGGCGCATTGGCTTTCGGTTATGGTTGCCCGCGGCTGTGGAAACTGTCCCGCGCCATGGCAGCTTATAAAGTCATGCTGGATAGCAGAGGTGTGAACTTCAACCTGGGCACAAAGAAGAAACCTTCAGATCTGTTTCTCGCATGGGATCAGGTCGCCGCGATCAAGCACAAACGCGTGGGCAACGCGCAGCAGTACTACGTGCAAGGAAAAGACGGAAGCGAAGCGAGATTCTCATCGTACACGTTTTTCCGTCCCAAGAAAGTTGCTCGCATGATTGCTGAGCGCACTGGTCTTGCGATACAAGAGGCCTGATGATCGGTTGATGTCTTGCCGCGAGCGATTAATTGCCGGGTGCCGATTGAGCTTTGACCAGGGCCTGGGGCGGAATTTCAGCAACGACCATCTTTGAGCCATCGAAAAACAGGCAGGCGATGAACTGAGGGTTGTCGTCGCCGGGGCCGCGGACACTCATCTTGGGACCGCCTGAATTCAACTGAACCAAGTCGCCGGGCAGAAATGTTTCGGGCATATAAGTCCTCCTCGCTGCACTATACTTCAACGAACCCTCAACCGGGAGCCTGTTTGAGAAGACCGTTGGAGGCCAGTGCATGGCGGCAATTCATGTTGCGCCGCCCGCTGGGGAAAAATGATGCAACCGATTCTGGAGATCAACGTCAGGCCAACACTATGCAAATTGCTCTGCTGATTTTCTGCTTTCTCACCATCGCCGGCGCTTATGCCGGCTGGCGGAGAAGCCCTCTCTATTCCATCAAGACCACATTGAAACTGGTGGGCGGGTTTCTGCTGATCGTCGCGGTTGTTGCGGGCACAACCTATGTGATCGTGAACGGTTCCTTGAGCCGATCGCCGGTTGCAGAGGGAATTGCGGGCCTCGTGGCGGCGATGGCCGTGGCGTGCGGATCCAGTATCTTTATCGTCCGTATCACCGACGCACAGATTGCCGCGCTGCCTCCGTCGGCAAGGCTGGTCAGCTTCAATCGACACAAGGTCTACCAGTGGATTTGGCGTCTCGTAGTCTTCTTGCTCATCAACACAGCGGTTTCCCTGGTGCTTCCATCATCAACCTGGAAATGGCTGCCAGCGGCCCTGGGCGGGTTTGTGCTGTTTTTGTGCGGCCCCATGTTTTCGATCGCCTACATGATGGCGCGGCGAAACGACCGCGGCATGTCGGCGGTCATCGCCAATCCATGGGCGCACTGGCAATACACGCCGGAGAAATGGGCGCAATGGGCGGCGAATCAACGCGAGTGGGAGATGGCCCAGGAGGGCCCATGGAGTTGGAAGGGCGTTTCGCTGTTTGTTTTGTTGTGCGTGGGGCTTTTCGTGTTAGGCGCTCTGTTTACCGGCGAAAGCCTGCAGGAGAATGTGACGATTGTGAGCGGTTTGACTGGTTTTATCATCCTGCTCGTGGCGGTGGCGTACTGGTTCAAAGGCACCAACTTTGACCGGCGCTATCGGCGGCTGCTCGCGGCGGCACCAGAAACATGGTTTGGCGACGAGGGCATGTTCTCGAACGGGGCATACATGCCCTGGATTCTTTCCGGAAGGTACCTGCTGAAAGCCACCGCCGCGATGGATCAACCGGCTCGCCTGATGTTGATTTTTGAATCGTTCAACGGAAGCTCGTCAACGCAAATCACCCAGCGGATCGCGATTCCTGACGGCCATATCACCGACCTGCCGATGCTGCAGCAAAAGCTCAACACTCATTGCCCCACTGCCTCTGTTCATTTGAGTGCGCCGTAGATCTATTCTTCCCGCAGTCTCGAGAAGCCTCACCTTCAAATCAGATTCAAAGTGGTTCATCGCCGGGCGGTCAAGCGCCGCGCGGAATTGGCTCCGGCTTGAATCCTCGGGCTATGGCCATGAGGCCCGCACGCAAAAAGCCCAGCGTGTGCGCCATGCCCGCATGCCACGGCGCGGAGCAGGTCATTTGTGGAGCATGGTCGGGAATGACGACGCCGTCGAAACCGTTCTTGTCGAGGAGATAGAGGATGCGGAGCATGTCGACTTCGCCGTCATCGATGAAGGTCTCGTGATAGCGCGGGGCCTTGCCGACGATGTTGCGGAAGTGGACGTAGGCGATACGATGCTGGCTGCTGTAACGGTCGACGGTCTGATAAATGTCGCCTTCGGTCATTTCGGCGAGCGTGCCTAGGCAGAATTCGAGCATGTTGCTGGGGCTGGGAGAGATGTCAATGAGGCGCTGGTACATGGCCTGCTGATAGACGAGGCGCGGCTGGCGGCGCATGGTGGGGGTGGGCGGATCGTCAGGGTGCGCGGCGAGGCGCACGCCGGCTTTTTCAGCGACGGGCAGAGCTTCTTCAAGGAACCGCTGGAGGCGGCGCCAAAGCTCGTCGTGGGTAATGGTGGGCAGTGTGCCCGGTGGTGCGTTGGGGTCGACAATCATGTTCCATACAACGCCGTTGGGAATGGGCGTGTCGACGGAGCCGTCCATGCCAACTGATTCCGCGCCGCCGCGCGCAAATGGCCCGCTGGTCCGGCCGGCAACACCGGCGATGGAAAAGTTGTAGCCAAAGGTAGGAATGCCGGCTTCGCCGACGGCGCGCAGAATGGTGAACACATTCTGCATGTGCTGGGCGCGTTTGGGGCCGTCGAGGAGAATGTCGTACCAGTGGGCGGGGTCGAAGTTTTCAATGCCCTCGAGCTTGAGGCCAGCGGCCTCCACCTGCTTGCGGAGCTGAATGAGCTCGGCGGCTGTCCAAAGGCGGTTGGGATCACCAGCCAGGCCCCAGGGCTTGTCTTTGCCGCCGGTGGGCTGGTTGTTGGATGGATTGGCCTGGCCCTGACGGAAGTAGTCGACGAGATGGACGATGACATGGGTGCAGCCAGCCTGCACGGCGAATGCGTAATATTCGTCGTTGAGCATGTGCCGGTAGAGACCCAGACCGAGCTTCATATTCGCCCTGAGCCAGTGTAGACGAGGTCGCGAAGCCTGCGGCGAAAGACCGGCGAAAAGACGGGAGAATCGGGCCAAAAAAGAACGGCAAATTTGATGCTTTGAATACTTGCCAGAGGTCAATTGTTGATGTAATCTCTGATACCTGCCGTCGTTTCCCCCTCGCCGGTGCTTCCACTTGGGACTTCCCTGTTTGCGATCCGGATGGATTTTCGGGCTACGCGCCAAAAGCGCGAAGTGCTTGGCAGCGGCCACAACGACGTGAAGAGATGCACGACGGTTTATCAGCAAGCCTGCCTCCTCTGCAGGCTGAACGATGCCATCGTGGAGGAGGGGGTTGTGTACGAAACGCAAGAACAAATTCTGGTGCCGGGTACGGGGGTCAGCCAACACGTTCATTTGCTTGGCGCGCGCCCAACGCTGCTGCGCAACAATCGGGTCCTGATTTTTCTCACCTATTTCGGCAGCATCG
>Ga0187891_1002953_pt1 | contig 12322 bp, 8 predicted proteins | sample June2016WEW_21_4_FD_132990 | JGI IMG/M metagenome (GOLD analysis project Ga0187891, IMG submission 132990) | Peatland microbial communities from SPRUCE experiment site at the Marcell Experimental Forest, Minnesota, USA - June2016WEW_21_40 | ecosystem: Environmental > Terrestrial > Soil > Wetlands... | reverse complement strand
TGAACTTACGGAGATCGTTGTGCTCGCTCGTATGCGAAGCCAGGGTCGAAGGAATGCTGGCGAACTCCGCAGGTCGAGCCGCAAACGGGCTGATTCCAGCTGCTACTACCACGCGCCGCGATGTGAATTCCTCACCATCCGCCATGACCACCTTAAACCCCCGCGCCTCGAGATCAATGTTAAGTACATTGCGTTTTTCAAGATCTCGCACTGCTTGCCTCTGATACCAGCGGCCGTAATCAACGAAGCGCTCCAGCGGAATCGGTTTCGATATGTGATTACCGTTTTGACGACAGTACGCGTCTAACGTCAGCTCTTGTTTGGGATCAGCAATTTGCGACGCGCCCCAATTCGACCGCAAACACATGCCGGCCGGCATCTGATTCTCCCAGAATGCCATCGGTTCGCCAAAAACGCGTGCCTCCACGCCCGCTGCTCGCAGATATGCCGCTGAGGAAAGTCCATACGGACCTGCCCCGATAACGGCTACATTGCAATCCGATGATTTGCCGTTCATGACCCTTGCCCTTACTGATTCTTGCCCAGGTACTGCAAGCCTTGCCTGGCGATGCGCCGCAAGAACACTTCTACGCTTCCCCTGCGGCCATACGCAACCTTCCGCTCCAAGAGTTCTAACTCTTCAGGAGACAGCTGAAAATCAGAGGCTGCACAGTTTTCTCTGACGTGCTCGATTGAATCGGCCTTCGGTATGGTTACTACGCCTTTCTTCGAGATGCACCAATTAAGGGCGATCTGTGCCGCAGTCTTGGGCCTTCCACGTGCGACTTTGTCGATCACTCGCTCACGGTCTTTGGACACAATGCTCGAAAACTCACTGGCTAGCTGCTAGGGGGCTGTGGGCTATTACGGTAATATTGTGCTTGCGGCAATATTCCAGGAGACCAAACTCGACCGTTCGGTCGACCAAGTTATATCGAACCTGGTTCGAGATGATCTTGTGTTTCCTCATTGCCCGCTGCGCCCTCTTGAGATCGCGCACGAAGAAATTACTGACTCCAATAAACCTGACTTTGCCGCTATCCACGAGCTGTTCCATCGCTCCCATGGTTTCTTCAATGGGAACTGTGTAGTTGGGCCAATGCAGTTGATAGAGATCGACGTAATCTGTGTTCAGGCGCTTCAGACTCGCATCGGTCGCTGCAGTGACATCAGCGGGCCTGAAATGTCTGGGGGATACCTTTGTCGCAAGAAAGATGTCTTTGCGAATTCCTCGAATCGACTGACCTACGACCTCCTCGGTGCCGTACGATTCGGCGGTGTCGATGAAACACGCTCCGAGTGTGATGCCCGCTCGAAGAGGTGCAATCCCCCCGCGATACTGCCAAGTTCCAAGTCCGACGACAGGCAGCTTCGTGCCCGGGGCTAATTCGGCATAGTTCGTCGTGCAGCATCGTCCTTTGGCCCGGTGTCACTCTCGCGGTCAACGCGTCCACCAGCAATAGGAGTTGAGATCCACTATCCAAAGTGCCTGTAAAGCGAACTCCCTGCCGCTTGCAAAAAGCTAGGCGGACACAAACGAGAGACCTTCCGCGCGATCTGGAGTCCACGTTCGGCCGACAAACTTCTTGGTTGGTATCGCCAATACGTTAGCTTTGAACGGCTCGCACCCAAGCGGTCCTTGAAGATTCGTAATCCTGAGTTTCCCCACTCACAGCGTCCTAAATCGAATTCAGAACAATTTTTTTTCTTTGCTTCCTGGATCGCTCTCCACAACAATAGCTGCATACCACCAAACCTATGGTACCGTTCGTCCGAACAACCGTATTTGTACATAAGCTTGTTCTTGTAGCTGAACGTGAGAATACTCGCGATCGGCTGCCCGTTTTTCGAGGCCACGCGAATCTTAATGCTATCCCCTAAGAACTTGGCTAAATTGCGGAACCATGCCTTCGGCTGGGGAGGTAATCGGTGTCGTCGACGCGTGCGCAACAATAGTCGGTAAAAGCTCTCGAGCAATTCGGAATTATTCCCCTCCTCATAGGCAACCGCTTCTTTCTCCGCCCGGCGAATTTTTCGTCGAATGCAGTCGGTGTGGAAGTGACGAAAGATTTCATCAACACTGGGAGAAAGGTCCAGCCGATGAAGCCAAAATATCTCGGCCTCGCGAAAGCCGCTTTGGTCGGATTTTGCGCTGGGCGCCCATTCCACCGGGCGCAGTTCAACATACCGCCGCTTATCCAAGGCGGCAAGATTCACAAACTCACTCGGGTCCGCGCAAGGTTCCACCAGAGGTTCACAGTGGTCGGAGAAGGGCAGTGAGACCAATCGATTCCCCGTGAGCCAGCTTTCTATCTGACAGAAAACTATGCCGTTCGCCAGTGGTTGCGACGGAGGAGATGTCGTAAACACCACCGGGTCGTAGCCGTAGGTTTGACGCAATGCCAAGAGCCAACCAGGAGTGTGAAATATTGTCGCCCGATTATCGCGCTCGAGTAACTGCATCCAGCGGGGGTCGCCGATCGGATCAACAAGATGGGAAATCACGCTCTTCGCTCCAGCCTCCAACAACGATCGAGTAGTCGATTGAACCGCTAAGAAATCATCGCGGGTCAGCAATGTCGTTCTTTATGAGGTGTCTCAATTCTTCTGTGTAAACGACAGGGTTTGTTTTTGGGGATAGGGGGCCGCGGAAGGGGGCAGTCCCCCCTTTGGTGGAACGCTGACGCCTTTGAATGCCGAGCAACCAGATCATCCCAACGGTTGTCCGAAAGAGGATCATTGCGTTTAGCTCCACTAGACTCCTCTTCGCTGTTTCGGATAAGCATGTTCTGTAAGGCTCGTTCAGTTCGCTTCATTCGGTCGGTCAACCGTGGTACACAGTCTGGCGCTCCGCCCAACCTCTCTTACTGAAAGCTCTCTGATAAGCTGCGAGCAGATTCTGGACGGAATACTCCCAAGCAAGCTCTTTTTCAACCCGTCTGCGTCCGAACTCACCCATTCTTCTTCTTTTATCAGGATTGTCGAGCAACCAGATGATCTTCGCGGCGAAATCAGTCACCTGGTTCCGCGTATCGGCGTACACGGCTGCGTCCTGGGCGCTGAATCTCCCTTCGCACAGATCGAATTGAACGATGGGCTTTCCCAGAGCCATGTACTCCATGATCTTTATCATAGTGGAAATATCGTTCATCTCGCATGGCTTGTCCGGGTTGACGCAGACATCCGCCGTGGAGAGAATCTCTAATAATTGCTTGTCGGGAACCCTGCCAGTGAAGTTCACCATGTCCCCGATTTCCTTGTCCCGCACCATATTTCGGAGACTGTCTAGTGCAGGCCCTCCTCCAACGCAAGTAAAGTGGATATCAATACGGCCCAACTTCTTGAGCCGTAGCGCCACATCTAAGAGAATATCCAGGCCATCTTGATCACTCATGTTTCCTACATAACCAACCAGGTAGGCTTTGCCATATTTAAGCGCAGGGTTCGGAGGAACGACTTTGAAGGTTTCCAGGTCGGGTCCGTTCCGAACAATGAACACATCCTCCGGAGCGACGCGTCCTCTGGTTACGGCGAGATGGTTGTAACTGGCATTGGTGGCCATGACCACATCACTGAAGCGGTAGGTCAGCTTTTCCAGCAGGACCTGCACTTTGTAGAAGAACCCCTGCTTGCCGTATTTTGAGACGTAAAGCTCCGGAATCGCATCGTGGTGATCGAAGATGTACTTAACCCCGAACGGCTTAAATGGCAGTGCGATTAAGAAAATATTATCAGGAGGATTGCAGCCCTGAATGATATGAAATCCGTGCCGCAGATAGATCCACCACACATACCAGAACTCCCAAAACAGCGCGCAACTATATTCCCACAGGTACCAAAAGGAGCTATTCCCTTCCTCGGGCATGGGGTGCCGGTAGATACGGACGCCGCCGATAATCTCGTGTCCCAGTTCAGCCCCCTTGTCCTTGGGAGACAACACGGTGACCTCATATCCGGCCCGATGAAGGGAGCAGGCTTCCTTCCATACGCGCGTGTCGAAGGGGACAGGCGCGTTTTCAACTATAATAAGGACTTTTTTCTTCACTTGGAGTATCTCTCTCTACCTACAACAGTTGGTAGAGTCCAGCAAGGGCACACAGCATTGTCGCCTGCCCCCAGTCCAGCGTGGGTGTCTTGTTGACTAGCCACGGCGAATATCGACGGTAGTAGAAATAACCAGTGCGGTCTTGCATGTGGGTGATCGTCCATTGCGCGACCTTTGCCGCCAATGGCAGGCTTTCGGGGTCGCGGTCGTGGAAGAAAACGAGGGTGTCGATCGCCTGGGAGCTGCACTGAATGTCAAGCGGCAAGGTCTTGTGGTTGTAGTATCTCGGCGTGCCATCCGGAAGGAGGAAAGTCTTCTTCCAGTACTCGTATCCATTCGTCAACTTCTGGTTGAAGCGGTCATCACCCGTGCTCTGCGCGTAGTGCTTGAAGCAGTCCAGAACATATGCCGTGTGAAAGTTGTCAATCCAGTGCGAATCTGCCTTCTCGGCATAGTACCAGGATGAATCGGGCCTTTGATGTTGCGCCGTGTACTGCATCGCCTTCTGCGCCAACTCCCGGTAAGACTCGTTGCCCGTGTGCGAATAAGTCCGGGCGAGCAAACTCGCGCCCAGCGTGTTGGCATTGTGGACTTGGGTGTCTTTGATCGGAATGTAGCTGATGCAAGTCCCCTCGCCATCGCGCAATGTGCCGAGATCGCGGAGAATGTGGTCGCACGCGCTTACGGCGATTTGAAGATAGGGGTCTTTCTGAAAATGATCGTAGGCATCCAGGAAAGCGTGCCCGATCAACGCGGTCCACACCACTGTGGGCACCCCCTTGGGCAGGTAAAAGCCTCGCGATTGATAATCAAAATGATTACCCCAGCAGGCTCCACTGTAACCCGGTAACTGGTTTTCAACCAGCCACTGCAGAGCAAACTCAGCTTTGTCCTGCCATACTTGGTCGCCAGTCGTTTTGTGAAGCCGCACGAAGCCTCGCGCCAAAAAGCCCATGCCCTTGCTGGAGTATTCTTTGGTAATTCCAAACACTGGACGCAAATTCACAGGAAACCGTCTCACGCCTTGCAGGAGTACGGTACGCAGGAATTTGGTCTCGAAAGTAAGTTGACGTACGAATCGGGCATTGAGTCCGTCGAAAGTATCGTAGCCGCGGTACTCATTCGCTTCCAGCCAGTGAGAGAGTTGCCCGATGGACTTGTAGATTATCCTTTAAGGCAGTGTTCGAGCCTTGAGCCCCGCGCCGCTCACCAACAGATGCCGTCATACTTGCCATTGTTGCTCCTTCCTTCGATGATCCGCACAAAATCCACCAGGAGTTGGCCCTCGTGAAGGCGCTCCGGCACTCCAATGAAATCCGGGTCCTTATTTCCAATCACGACGGTCTGAGCGTGATTAAGCACCGCGTCAATGTCGCCGACCATAAGTTTCGATATGTGCGGAATGTGGTTGAGGATGAAATCCCGGTTCGCGCCAATCAAGCTGGCAATATTCACGTTCTTGTCATATATGCGTAAATCATAGCCCTTTCCGATCAGGCGTTCGATAATTTCGATTAAGGGGCTTTCTCGTAGATCGTCTGTTCCCGCTTTGAAGCTGAATCCCAGAACACCCACTCGTGTGTGCCCCTTTCCCACGATGAGTTGCAGGCCCCGGGAGATCTGCATTTCGTTGCTCGGCAGAATGGAAGAGAGAATCGGCAAGTGCAAATCGTGCATTTTGGCCTGATAAGACAACGCCCGAAGATCCTTGGGCAAACACGATCCTCCGAACGCAAAACCGGGCAACAGATAAGCGGTGGAAATGTTGAGCTTTCGATCCTGACAGAAGATCTTCATGACCTCGTGCGCGTCAAGGCCCAGAGACTTACAGAGGTTGCCGATCTCATTGGCAAAACCGATCTTGAGCGCATGCCAACTGTTGTCGACGTACTTGACCATCTCCGCAGTCTCCAAGTCCGTCCTGATCAATGGCGCGTCGAGTTTTTCGTAGAGTGATGCCAGGATGTCTCCGCTGGCTTGATCTAACTCACCGATGACCGTCTTCGGCGGAGAGCGGAAGTCCCTCACCGCCGAACCTTCCCGCAGAAATTCGGGGTTGTTGCAGACGCCGAAGTCAAGCCCTGCCTTTTTTCCCGAGAACTCTTCCAACGTGGGAATCACGATCTTGTGCATCGTTCCCGGCAAGATAGTGCTCCGAATAACGACGGTGTGGCGCGCGGTCTTGGTCTTGAGCACTTGGCCAATCTGTTCGCAGATCCGCCTAATGTATCTCAGGTCAAGGTTGCCGTTGGCCTGGCTCGGTGTGCCGACGCAAACAAAGGACAGTTCCGTCTCGCGGATCGCTTGGACTGGATCGCTGGTGGCGCGCAGCCGGCCGGCTTTGACAGCGGCTGCTATGATTTCACTGATGTCTGTTTCAATGATGGGAGATTGCCCACGGTTGATCAGGTCGACTTTCGTCGGGAGCGGGTCGACACCAACGACTTCATGTCCATCATGGGCGAGACACCCCGCCGAAACTGTACCGACATAACCCAATCCGAAAACGCTGACTCTCAAGATGCGTACCTTTCCCTTGTGGCTATCAGGCTTGGAAATTGCACTCTGCTAGTGAGTGCGAGTGCGCGTGACCTCTGGTGGTCCGTCACAGCTTGTACGATTTTCCCGCCCAGATTCGGAGTTTCAAACCCGGCGGTTCGCAACCGCTTGCTCGACGGTAACAGCAAGACGACCGTCTACGGCGCTTGCATAGGCTATCCGCGCTCGTTCACTGCCTTCTCCCTCGATCCGTACTCCTTCATGGTCCTCCACAATTCTCATTCCTGCACGCTGCCTCCACCAGCGATTCACCTCACCCGGAGTCGCGATCCACACGCCTTCGTCTCGTCGTAACTCGGCTAAACGGGAAAGTAGCGCCTCGAAGACTTTCCTCTCAGGACCAGTAGTGACATAGTCGGGATGAATAATGAAACTCAGAAGACCATGCTTGTCCATAATGAGCTCGATCTGAGTTTTCCAAAGGTCCGCTTTGTAGTCTTTAAGTATGTGAAATAAGGTATAGTCTTGAGTTGCAGTCACCGGAAGCTCGAGTAAGTTACCGACAAAATAGGGCATCACAGTACAACATCCTCCTCGCTGTGGATCGAGGTGCGCCACATTAGGAACTGACATATCGTATGAAAAGTCCATGTCTTTGAACCATTCTTGCCGGCGGTATAAGACTGCGGCACGAAACCCATCAACTTTCCACTGATGGCGGTAATAATTAATCTTGGCGACTCGCTCCAGGAACTGTCGACGGTTCTTGTACAGTCGTCCGTCATGATTGAGATCCTGCACAGCTACTTCGAAACCACGCTTTGTTATCGAGGCTAAGAACGCGGAAGTAACTTCATATCTCCGTTCCGGTACTACTTGGAAGGATGCCTTGATACTGTAGGCGTCATCTATATCCATCATAGTGCCGCAGAAATCCTTTCCTAGATTCGTTTCGACATCGTGGGTCATGATCGCAGAGCTCGGAGCACCATCGGGCCAGAACCAGATGAACGGGATCTTTTCTGCCTTTTGCGACTTGAGTGTGAAAAGCATCAGAGATTCAAACAACTCATCAACGCTCCGATCAACTGGCCAATGCGGGAAAGGGATTCGGTCCCAGCCCATCAGATGCAATCTTTGAAGGTACTTCCTGACTCCAACGGGCAGGATTGGTCGCACACCGTAATACATGGCTGCTACCAGCAAAAACAGCATCGACTTTTCATTTCGCGCCGGTGGCGGGTACAGCTCGCATCTTAAATTGCCGACTACCTCGTTGAGGTCGAAGGGCAAGTTAACAGTACCTCCATCGACCGTCACTTCCGGAACGACGTCAAACATCTTTTCTATATCGGGGCGGCTCTGAGACCTACAAAGGCGTCCGTAACAGACGCTTCCTGCACCAAAACGGAAGTAACATTCCGGCTCTGAGAGGGGTCCTTTCAGAGCAAGCCGCGCATAATGCTCTGGACATTTGAAGTAGTCCAAAAAGGAGTCATTCATTCGGCGCTTAGCCCGACGAACTTGACGCGACCAATCCGCCGTAAGAACCGTGGTGGACTGAGAGGGCCGCGTTCGGGGCCTTTCCTCCTGTTTCTGGAAATGCAAGGAAGCAACGGGGGAACCTTACTTAACCTGAATAATAAACACTGGTCAAAAAAGGATGCTCTAAGAGTCCGGAGGGCTTCCACAATGATCACCGCTTAAGGCGTCATAAGCCATTATTTGTTGAGGTTATGGCCATTTAGTAAGCGGTATGCCTTGATGGCTCGGCCATCAGCGCCGCAGAACCTGGTTGCACAAAGCCCGTCAGCTGCCCAAGGATCAGTTTAAGCATGAGGCGGAAAAAGCGCCAACCGGCAAAGATAGCTAACCGTTCGAAATCATTATATCTCAAACTCTACAAGAGCCAATTCCCAGTTGTTGAACGGGCGATCGAGACAGCGGCGTTGATGCTGGGCTCAGACAAATCACGCGGCTACTGCCTGGAAATGATCTGTGCGGACTTTCTGGCCGGGGCCAGCCTCGACAACCGAAATCCGGATACGCTGCTGTTCTCGATGACGAGATTCTTCGGCTTCTTGTCCGACGAGCAGAAGCATGAGTTTCTGGGAAGCCTGAGCGACAGCGCAGAATGCCGTTAGGTCTACCGAAATCGAGGCACGTGCGCCTGGATCCTTCTTCCTACGAAGATCTCCGGCAACAAATCCTCCGACGCGATGGCTGGCGTTGTCAATCATGCGGGACGCTTTCCAATCTCGATGTACACCACAAGAAGTTTCGCAGCCAATCTGGGCACGCTTCCGAGGAGAACCTGATAACCCTTTGCGGCGAATGCCATTCTCTTATCCATAACGGAAGAAGCGACAGCAACAACTAAGCCGCCGGCGGCCTGACCGCTCCGCGGCCAATTGGCTCAAGCAACCGCTAACCCGAGACAACGGAAACATTCGACTTCTCTGTGCGAAGGCCCGTCGCGCCCAACACGGCTTGGACAACTCTGTGCCTGAACATCATTACTCCCATGGCAGTGCCGAGAGTATTTGTGAAAAGGTCGGTCATGCCTGAGTCTCTTGTCGGAAGAAATGCCTGCAGCACTTCGATGGTCAGGCTGACGGCGAATCCCAAGGCGATAGTGAGCGCCGCGGAATGCTCAACCCTTCGCAACTGAGAAAAGTAAGCGTAGAAGAAGAAACCCAGAGGAATGAAGCCGACGATATTGACGGCGATATCCTTCCAATAGCTCCAGCTGGGGTGGAATTCATCCCACGGTCGTTCAAGAAACTGTTCATTTAAGACAAAGAATCGCTCCGGTATTAGAAGGTCGGTCGCTGAGTCTACCTGGTTGTGGACTACGTTCCCGTTCCCTTCATCGAAAAGGTAGCGGGCAACAAGATCCTCGCTCGTGACCGAATCAAGCTGGCGGCCCTTCGTCCAGTCCAGAAAGCTTTGTGACACTTCAGGGGCCGAAAGTTCCCGATCGTAGACCGCGATTCCTTTCAACTGTCCAGACCAGTTATACGTAGTCGACGGCGCGTTGCCGACTACGAGCTTACCCGTCAAGTCCTGATTTGAAATGGCATAGCCTTGAGCTCTCTTAACGAATGCGCCATCTACATAAACAACCGTACCTGCGTTACCGGACGTGATCGTCGCTAAGACCGGCTTCTGGATGTTGAAAACGTCGCCTATGTATATTTCCATCTTCTCGTCGAAGCGGTTCTTAAGGTTGTGTTCGACGACCAGACCGCCACGGAATTGACGCAGAGCGAACGGAACGATTCGACTCTCCGGTCGGTAAAACGCGAGAATCATTCCCTCGGAATCGACCCGGCTCGGTTTCAACCATATCTCCAAGCTGCAGGAATTGTCCCCTTGTGAGGCCTGAGCTTTGAAAGAACGTGCGCTTACGATGCTCCCGTGTTTGCCAAAGAGAACACCGTTTCCCTCACTCAACCAATTGACTTCATTCCGGGGGGCATTAAATGGCCACAGACCCGCTACCAGAATGCCCAATAGAACGCCGGTGCAGATCGCTCGTAAAAGCATCGCCTTCTCGCCCTTTATGCACTTTGTGCGCCGGGATATACCCAACAACTGAAAGAAATCCAGCTTCGATCGTCTCGATTGGCAGTGTCTGGGCCCGGGCTTGTCGGTGCCATCCCCAAATAGAGCCCCGAAGAACTTAGCCGAGGCTCCGACTGAGCTCGGCCGGGACGGCGCTGCACCTGTAGCGGAGTCGCCCGGGGCAGCGGGTCGACACCAACCACTTCATGTCCATCATGGGCGAGGCAACCCGCCGAAACTGCACCGACATAGCCCAAGCCGAAAACGCTAACTCTCATGCTGTGTTCCTTTTGGAAGCGGCTGCCAACACCCGCGGAGCGCAGAATCAAAACTCTACCGCCGCAACCCTAGCTAGCAATTGTATTTTCTGCGGGCGATGTCGCCCCCCGTTCCCTGTACTACGGCCGCCCTGGTGGTACACAAGCGTGCTCCCGCCCTCAGGCGACAAAGACTCGCAGGTTCTAATTCCAATCCTTCATGTACTTTAGTGACATTGACCGGTGCCCCGCGAGGGGTGGTACCGTACGATGCATGGGCATGTAGTGCGGTTTGAGCCCTTCCCCCTATGAAAACGATCATTGCGAGAATCTGCTTTATCTTGGTCCTGGCCGTTTCGGCTGGTGCTACGAACTACACTGTCAAGGCCGCAGGTGGCGGCAACTACACGACGATCGCAGCCTGCGCAGCGGTCGCTGTCGCGGGAGACACCTGCACGGTCTATGCCGGTTCCTATGCAGGCTGGACACAAACGGCGAGTGGAACTTCTGGGAATCCCATCACCTTCACCGTCAACCCCGGCGACACGGTTACCATCACCAGCAGCGTGACCGTCACAAACACGAGCTACGTGACCATCGGCGCTCCTGATTCGGGAGGCGGATGCGCCGCGAGCGGGAGGACGACGGGAGCGGGAGGGGCCAATCCGAGCTTCATGGTTGGCGGCTGTTTTGTCTTTCAAAATGCCGGAATCCAAGGTCCGGTTTGCGGAAGCGGCAACCATACCTACTATTTCCATCTCACGTATAACACTAGTAGAGGAAACAATCCGCCACAGTTTGTTTCTTTCGGCCAAGGCGCAGTAAACGGCTCTACGCAGTGCGGGCTTCCATACGTTGATACAACCAGCAATAACAACTACTTTGCCCATAACGATGTCAACTGGAACATCGACAGTCCCACCGCGCCATTCTGTACTTCTCAGTTTCTAACCTTCGGGAACAAAAACCTTTACGAATACAACGATATGCAAGGCATGGGGTCGACGCATATCCGATTAGGGGGTTCCTACAACGTTATCAGGTTAAACTATGGTCACGACAATAACGGAAATATAACTTTAGGCTGTGGACAGTCACCAGAACACATGGATTTTGTCTTTGGTGAAGGCGGAGATGAGCCCTCTATAAGTTTTTCTCTTGTCGAGAAGAATGTTTGGGAGCGTTGTTCCAATGACGCTGGGAACTGCAAATTTATATTCTCTCGCGCCGATGCGAATGACGCATACAGCACGTCGGACAGCGTGATATCCCGTTACAACTACATGTACAGCCTGGATGGGAGTTACGCGGGAGCCGGCGATCAATCAGACGGCACAAATACAACTCCCAACTGGCATACTTATAACAATACCGTCGCCACGGAAAGTTTGAACACATCCAGCGGAGCCTGCGGAACTTTTGATTCAGGGATTGCCACTGTCCTGAATCAACTTTGCTACAACAGCCAAGGCACGAACGGCTATACGCCCATTTATTTTTATACCAGCGGATCATTCAGCAACGGCGATCAAGCCTACGATACAGGCTGCCCGAGTTGTACTTGGAGCGGGGGCAGCAGCGCTTACATCAATGAGGCAACCTATTCCCGTCTCGCAAACCAGAATCCGATGTGGGCCAACTATCCTACGGATGGGACAGTTCAATCGGGTTCGCGCGTTCTAGCGTCTAGCACAAATGGCGGCGGCGTATCGTTGACTACCGTTTCAAGCGGCTGCGGGACAAACTCCCTAGTCGTCGGTGATGCTCGATTCTTTCAGGCTGGCTACGGGGCAACCAACATTCCTGATCCTGTTCCTGGGGATCGGATAAGCGTCGGAACCAGCGCCACTGCCCAGATTACGGCGGTCAATTACACGACCAACACCCTCACGCTGGCCAGTTCGGTGTCCTGCACAAACGGGGCGTCGGTTAATCTGAACACGGACACACTCGG
>Ga0187891_1002952_pt1 | contig 12322 bp, 15 predicted proteins | sample June2016WEW_21_4_FD_132990 | JGI IMG/M metagenome (GOLD analysis project Ga0187891, IMG submission 132990) | Peatland microbial communities from SPRUCE experiment site at the Marcell Experimental Forest, Minnesota, USA - June2016WEW_21_40 | ecosystem: Environmental > Terrestrial > Soil >... | reverse complement strand
TGCGCGCCGCGCTCGATGACTACGTCGAGCGCGGCGTCACGCCGATCGACTACAACAAGGAGGACGCCGCCTGAACATCACTGGGCCGCCACCGAAGTTCCACGGAACTCGGGACATCCTCGACGTAGAGGTTCACGAGCATTCCGACACCCGCCTGCACGACGACGACGGGCGCAGCGCCAAGCGCCATACGGCGCAACGAACCCACTGCTGAACGTGACACAACCTTCGACGTGTTCATATCAGCCCGGCCACACGAGCGGCGACGTGGCCCATGCCGGGCGATGCCCGTCCTCGGGGCGCGATACGTCGCGACCACGTCGCCCGATCGGGAACCGGATGCGATTGCCGAACACGTCCTCGCAGAAGAGTGCCCCTACAAGACGGGCGTTCTGATCCGGATCGAGCGGCGATGGTTGCAGCAACTCCCACGGCGGGTCACCGTCGCCAGGCGAAACCGGAAGATCGGGGACCGATTCCCCACCCGTGAGTCCGTCGTGACGAAGCCAACACCAGTAGTTGTCGGTCGATCGGCGGGAGACGTAGTAACAACTCATTGCCTGACCACCACCGAGGTTCGACAGGGTGATCTGCTCGCTGTAGCCCTTTGGGCTCCCCGGAGTCCCTGACGTGTTGATCGTGGTCGTGATCACGTTGCGCGTCAGGTACGGGCTCCACGAGACCTCCCGGTCGAGCTGAGCCTCGGAGACAAGCGCTTCGGTCGCCTTAGCCTGGAGATCGGTCGCATCGGCGATCCGCTTGGTTTCCTCGGCCATCTGCCGCGTCTCGGTGGCGAGACCGTGCGTCCTCTTTGCCATGACGCCCGTGAAGATCGCAGCCGACACCTGAGCGACGGCGGCGATGGTCGCCACCGTGTCAGTCGTGGACCACGTGCCTCCCATATCTCTCATGATTGCAGGAGCGCCTGTCGGGGGGTGGGACCTGGTTCTCCGGCCAGCGCTTGGTGTCCTGTGTCAGCCTCCGTCAGGGGGTCGCACTGCCGCAGTCAAGACGTTCCGGGTTCAAAGCTGACGGCCGTGTAGAAGGCACCAGCCTCTAAGGCCGGTGCCTCTGGGTGGACACGAAGTGGAGACGAACCGTCTCGTTCCCGGCGGACGGAGGGGCACGGAGCAGATCGCGTCCACCAACAGTCCCTAGTCAGGGCCTCGCGCCATCGGGAGAGAGGCTGACCGGACCTTTGTGTGGCGACCGTCTCGGCGAGCGAGTCGATCGACCCCATCGCCGTCTTCGCACTTACTTGCGTGATGCGCTAGCTCGCTACTGAACGCTGACGGCGCTCCGCGGGACCTGCTATCTGTCGATCTACTCGGTCAGTCCCGCTCCCGGATCCCTTCGATCGCTTCGTCGAGGTTGCGAAAGCCGCCCCGCTCGAGACCCTCGTAAAGGAGGTCTGCGACGAAGTCCCACGACGTCGGCCAGACGCCGCCGATTCGGTACGGCTCCATCAGGATGCCCGCGATCATCTGGCTGATCCCGGAACTACGCGCCAGGAGGTGGAAACGTCGCAGGTCGACGAGTCGGTTCGCCGCGTAGCCGGAGAATGTCACCCACTCAGCGAGCTTCAGTTTGTTGAGCTGCGGGTCCGAAATGAGCGAGAGAGCAGCGGGAACGACGACCTCTGGGAGGTCGAGCAGCCCGTGAAGCATCTCGGCCAGCTCTTCGAGTGAGAGCGCGGCTGGCGCAGGGGGGTCGTCGGTCCGATGGGCGACGTTGTCCTGTCGACGCAACTCGTTCAGTTCGGTGAGATTGATCATGACGTCTAGCGCCGCTTGGATCGTCGCGATTTGCGTGGCATTCCCGCCCTCGACCCATCCAGTCGCAACGCCGCATCGTGCAACGAGTGGCGGTCGCCGCACCTCGATGCCGTAGGGGGCGAACCAGAGCTCGGAGAACTCCGCGGTCCCTGTTCCGGCGGGTTCCCAGTTCGCGCCGGACACCCCTCCCCAGACGCGTTCGAGTCGGTGAAGCTCCTCCGTGATCGGAGAGTGTTCGAGGAGGTCTAGAAGGCATTCCTCGCGCTTTTGGCCCCGGAGCAACGTGGCGCGCTCGGCAGAGTTGCCGCCGAATAGGGGGAGGACGCTCGGGAGCGCGACCGCGACGCGGAGCATCACCTCTGGGGCGTCGGATGGCGGGTTTAACCAGGAGCCTGGTCCGAGTCGAAGGAGGACCCCGTCGGTCGAAGGGAGGCGCACGACGGTCTGTTCGCCGCCCGTCGCTGATCGCGCTCTCGGGATCGAGATTGGTGGAGACTCTCTTTCGCCCTCCTCGGGGTACTCGCCCGACTCGAGGCGCGCGAGGAGGTCGAGCAGCCCGGTCGCCTCCCATGCTCGATTGCGCCTGTTTTCCGAGAGGGGCCGCAGAACGCCGGCGGCCACCAGCTGGTTGATCCCACCGTTGACCGCTGGCTTGGTGCGGTTCACTTTGGCGACACCGACCGGAACGGTGATCACCGGATGTCCCGGCAAGATTTCGATGAGCTGCCACGCTGCGGCGTCCTGCCGGACCGGCCCATGTTCGGATAGCTGACCGCGCCACACGTCTTGGAGATCGCGGACTTGGGTGAGGTATCGGCTCGCGAGATGGGCGGCGCGTGCCGCAGCCGCAGCGAAGACCTCGAGCCATCGCACGAAGTTCCCTTCTCGGTACGCGACGAGCCCGTCGATGTATTCCTCCTTGTTCTGTGCGAGCACCACGCTGATCGGCGGGACGAAATGCGGTGCGATGTTCCGCCGCTTCAAGATGACCTGCACCAGGGCGCGACCCGTTCTCCCATTGCCGTCTTCGTGGGGGTGGATCGTCTCGAACTGGGCGTGTGCGAGTGCCGCCTGGGCGAGTGGCGGGAGCGTCTCGCCGTTGCAGAAGGCGCAGAGGTCTTTGAGGAGGGAATTCACCTCCTCGGGTGGCGGCGGAACGAATTCCGCGCCGCACGGGTTGTAGTTGTTTCCACCGATCCAGTTCTGTTGGGCCCGTATCTGGCCAGCGATCTCGGGCCGTTCCGACGCGGCCATGAGGATGCGATGAATCTCGACGATCTGCGGTAGGTCGATCTGCTCCTGCTCGGTTGCGTTCTCGATCGCGGCCTGCATTGCGTCGATGTTGGCGAGGATCCCGAGAGCGGTAGCCGACGCCTTCTGCCCCGTGTCGTTGCGTACTTCGGCTCGCGCGAGGACGCGAGCATCGATCTGCACGCCTTCGACCTTTGACGATGCGATCGACTCGGTGCGGAGCAGTAGGCGCGAGAGGGGAGCGAGCCCTGGGTAGGCATACTGGTTCAGGGCTTGGATTGCAGCCTCGGCGTCGGCGATGACGCCCGCGACCGAACCTGAGAGTGAGAGCTCCAGACTCGTGAGCAGGCCGGGGATGAATGCGTCGTAGGCACAGGCGCGTCGATATTCCGCCGGCGCATAGGCGGTGGGATCATGGAGCCACGTCCGTCGGGTGAACGTTCCGAACACGGGCGATCCTTTACTAGCTGGATTCCTTGGTAAAGGATACTACCTCTTCCTTTACCAATGGCATCTCGAAGGAAAGGATCGTCGACACCGCCGCCCCTCCTTGCCACGGACGCCTCGAGGCCCTCTTGCCTGCTCTGAACTGGCAGAGCGCGACGGGGACGTCCCATGAGTTGGTGTAAATCGCGCAGAGGATCCACCGCGTAGTGGACCATGGGAGTGAATCTCGACGTGTCGCTGACAACCCACGATCGGGAGGACGAGTCGATGCGCGCGCTGTCTCGGCGTTCCATCCACCGCGGGGATCCTCTTCTTCGCGGGCATCGATGATTGCTCTCGGGTCTGATCCCGAATCGCAAGAGGAGGGCAGTCCCGTTGGACACAAAGTGGACACGAACCGTCTCGTTCCCGACGGACAGAGGGGCACGGAGCAGATCGCGAGCACCAACAATCCCTAGTCAGGGCCTCGCGGCAGATCTGGGGGAACTGGGCAGACGACGCCGGTCAACTTGAGGGGCTGGTGCCCGCAAGGGCGTAGGGGTTCAAGTCCCCTCTCCGACACCAACGTTCTGCGACTGGTTACCGCCCAGACCCACTTCAGCCAAGTCGACGTTCAACCGTGGCGCGCCGGCGATCGTGACCTCAAGGTGATCGGGGAACACGGCGACCTTCTCGACCAGCTCCTCCACCAACACTCGCCGCTCCGGCTCGGTCGCCTCATCCCAAGCCTTCTCGAGATCGAGATCCTGAAGCAGGGCTGCCACCTCCTCGAACCGAGCGAGCAGTTCCTCGCACTCTGAGGATCGTTTCCGGTCCTCTCCGGCCGCCTGACGAGCCGACTCGATGTCTCTAGCAATTCGGCCCTCCTCCTCGGCGAAGCCTTCAGCGCTGATCCTGTCGGCGTAGTACAGCTCCAGGAGCTTGCGACGGCGTTCAGAGAGTGCAGCCAGTCGTTCCGGCGGTGCTGCGCCGGAACGGTGCTCGGTCCTCCGGGCCGTGCGCCCCGTCCGGCGCAGCTCCTCGCCTATCGCCGCCTGCAGCTCCCGATCCTCGGCGAGCAGCCGCAGCCCCAGCCTCGCCGCACGATGAAGCCCTTTGTTCGTGCGACAAGGTTGTTTACAGCCCTTCCCTCGATGTCGGCACCGGTACATGACTCGCCCGACTCCGTTCTGCTCCACCGCCATTCGCTTGCCGCATAGCCCGCAGACCACGCGACCGGACAGCAGGTCACGTCCCCGCCGCCGCCCGGGAACGTGGCCCAGGTGCGCGGCCTCAAACTCCTCGGGACTGACGAGCGGCTGATGCTTCCCGGGGAACCACTCCCCGTTGAGCAGGACTTCGCCCAGGTAAATCCTTGAGCCCAGGATGGCGCACACGGTCGAGTATTTGATACCGGTCCGCTCCTCGATCGCCGGATAACTCATCCCAGACGCACGCAACTTGAAAACCTCGCGGACGCGATCAGCATCCGCGTTCGGAACGAGCTCACCGCCGATGAGCTCGTACCCGGTCTTCGGACGGTTGATCCACTTCCCCTCGTGAGCAGCTTGTTGCATACCCATCCGAACGTTCTCGGCGAGCTGCTCACGGTAGAACTGCGCGAAGGACCCCAGGATGTTGTAGAACATGCGACCCGTCGCCGACGACAAATCCACCTTTTCCGTGAACGAGTGCAGCGCGACACCTGCTCGTCCGAACCTGTCGGCGAGATCGATCAGGTCGCCGAGGTTGCGCGACAGCCGATCGAGCCGCCACAGCAGCACGTGCGTCACATGACCGGCCTCGACCATGGCGAGCAGTTGCTGCAGCCCCGCCCGGTCCAGGTCCTTCCCCGACCGACCCGGATCGGCGATGACCGTGACCTCGCCGAGATCATGTAGCGCGGCGTACCCGCGCAGCTTTTCTGCCTGGCCCTCGATCGAGTAGCCCTCCGTTGCCTGCTCCTCGGTCGACACCCGGCAGTACGCGACCGTCAGCATCGTCGTCCTCCTTCCCCGACCCACCGCTGAGCCGCAGCGCGATGCGCACGAGTACCTCGGCCACCCGACGGTAGTCCGGGCCCGATCCCATCACAGCCCGTTCCTTCTCACCTTCTCAGCCACCCGATCGGCGAACGGCCGATCCGTCAGGACCTCGTAGCGCCTCAGCAGTTCCGGCAGCGCGGCGCACGTGTCGCCGATGTCTTCCGCGCCAACGAGGGCGGCGAAACTCCCGATGTAGCCGACAAGTCCGGGAGCAAGTCCTCGCAGGCTCGCACGTCTACGTCCCGCCACCATCCGCGCAAGGCCATGCGCGCCGTCGGCGATTCGCGCTCGCTGCACGCTCTCCCACTCGGGTGCGACCGGCCACCGAGCCTTCGTCGCGTCGGCACTCGGCGACCTGAAGCTGAGCCACTTGTCTGTCATGTACATCCACAGCGACCCGGCCGCAGCGATCACTTCGTCGGGCGTCGAAAGCTCAAACTCCCGCAATGCCTTCCCGGCAAGCTCGAACTCCACCCGCACGACCTGCTCAGCTCTCCGGTAGCCGGGACCCCAGATGTCTTCCCAGTAGCCAGCCTTGCTGCGGCGAAGCTCTTCGGTCTTGTCGTAGATCCGGGCACTGAACGTCCCGGACTTCCGCCTCCCGAAAGAGAAGCCGGTCCACCGGCCGTCCTCTTCGTAGGTGGTCCGGGCGTTAGCCCGACAGAGGAAACGCTCGCGGTCCTCGCCGTCGAGCCGCCAGCCCTGGAAATCGGCATGCAGATCCACTCGCGACACGCTCAGCTCTGTGAATCCGCATCGATCCACCAGCACGTCCTCGAACCAACGAGCAGCGCTGAGCGCACCTACCCCGTGAAGGAACTCGGCACGCGGCTGGACGCGAACCGGCGGCAGATTGCTGTTCGGGCTGAGCTGAAGCACACCGTGGCGGTGCTCCAGCCGGTAGGGATAGCGCCCGAGGCCGTGCGGCCAGATCTCGAACTGAGCACGCCCGAAGGTGAACGGCTGCGCCTCGCCGGTCGCCCTTGCAGCCTCCTGTCCCGCCTGGAGCTGTTCGCACAGCAACGGCGAGAGCGCCACCCAGCCCGACAGGTACAGGGCATCAATGCCGGACGCCAGTTCGAAAAGCTTTGAACGTCCGATCCACTCGTCTCGCAAACCAGGCACGGCGTCTCCCCGGAGAACGGTGTGCAGGTTGAACGAGAAACGAGGTGGTTGCTGCCCTCTTCAGCCCGGAGCCATGGCCCATCCGGTGACCCAAATTCACCCGAAGCCCTGCATCAGCACTTCGGGGCCGGTGACTCGCCCTTCCGGTAGCGATGGCACCGACTGTCGTCGGGGCCCTGGCAAGGTATCACACTGGTGTAACTCACGCCACACCGACCTTTGAAAAACCTCGCACTGGAGGGGGAGTGGGGTTGTCTCCCGGATCATCGGCGACCCCGGAGGGTCGTCCGCGCCGAACGCCCCAGACGACTGCCCGCGCTACTGGGGACACCCCAGCCCCCGATCCACGGACCCCGTACGCCTCAGGACTGTCCTTTCCCCTCGCCGAACGTGACGTTCTGATCTGACGATGCAGTTTGCGGGTGCTGTGTTACAGGGCACGCACCCGCGCTCCCAAGCTCTAGTGGGTGCCTAAGACCCACTGCCGACGTCAAATCGAGCGGCTACCCACTGAAGGGAACCAGCGTTGCTTGTGTCGGTCGTTGCTCGCGTTAGAGGATTAGGCCAACGTACGTGTATTTGACCTCTCGGTGGCAATGCGGACACGGCGGGAACTCCGTGTTGACCGTCCGCATGTCGATGGTCCACTGCGGCCCACAGTCGGACGCATACCTGCCGATCAGCGTGCACTTGTCACCAGTTCGGGGCATCGTCTCGTCTCCACATTGAAGGGAATGCTGGGAGGTTACGCCAGAGCGGTCGGACGTGCCATGTCGGTAGTGGTGCAGTTCGACGTGGAGCTGATCAGACCTGCGCCCGTGGCCTCTTCAAAATAAAAGTAAGGCGACCCTCGTTTAAGAGCGACGAAACGAGTTCCCACCCATCCATGCCATAGTTACCGAGCCGATTAGCGACTGCCACGGCGTTAGGGCCCGTCGCCTTGTATTCACCCTCCCATACGTAAACGTGGTACTCCCACATCGAGCAGTTCCTTTCTGAGGTCATGGTGTAGGTGCTGACGGCCCGGGAGTCCTGACGACCTGAAACCGCAGTTCGCGCCGCACTTTATCGTTGACCTTTATCCGGAAGCGGTAATTGCCAGGTCGATCAAAGCGCATCCCCTGAAGCGTTACCGTCCAAGTCACCGAAATCTGGCTTCCGTGTATTGAGATGGGGGCATGGATAACCGGAAGAGACGCCGGCGGCCCCTCCTGCAGAACCGTCTCGTCCTCATCTATCAGGTCAACAGACACAGGGATCTGTGCTGGCGCCTCCCCCCATTCCACTAACAGACACACTGCGAGCGCGAGCGTCGGGTAATTGAACGGGAAGACGCCCGAGTAGATCGTGTCCCAGCCGCCGCCGTGGATATATAGCTTGCCCGACTCAACCCTCGCGGCGTCGGCCAGCAGAGCCGCACCAACTTCCATGTGCTACAGTGTACCACATGGACCGCGAACGGTTCAACCCAGACATGGTGGACTGGGATGACCCGTTCGAGATCGACGCCGTCAACGAGCCCCACCTGTTCGCCCACGCGCCGTACGGCGCAGATGATCTGTATGACATGCTGGTCTTCTTGCCTAGGCTGATTGAAGCTGACACGAGAAGGGGAGACGCCGATTGGTTTTTGGTCGGCCAGCCACCAGGCTGTCCGCCGCTGGTTTCTCCCCTATCCGCACCGGATTCTGGAGACTCGCGAAAGGTCAGACCAATCGGAATATACGAAGCTACTGGCGATCTATTGGCTGCCTACTTAGAGGGGAGAGGTGATGAACTTTGACAAGAATGGATGATGCTGCCGCTTTCGACAATTATGAGAATCCAAACAACATGAAGCCAGCTGGCCCTGGTCGTTTTCTGCCACGACAAGCACTATCAAGCCACGTTCCGATCCGGTTTGCTCCGGAAATTCTTGCCCAGGTCAAAGTCATTGCTGCTGCCGAGAACATGACTGTCAGCGGTTGGATACGGCAAGAAGTAGAGAAGGCGATAGACCGTCGACTGCCCCGACCTCACACCGGCTTTTATGTACTTGTAACAGACACGAACAGCTCCGACGCGCGGGTCATGTCCGATGCCTCTGCGGCCGACGATGACAAGCTTGATGAGGATGTGAGAAACCTTGAGGCGGTCGGCATCTGAGTCTCCGACGTAAGCCGAAGCAGACTCCCCCCGGCAAGCGTCCGGACGCGAACGAGCTGGAATTTCGGATTGCCGCGGACGTCGCGCGCGCGCTCGGAACTTTCGTGCACTCGCCGACTGCCAACCGCTACCCACGTGTTCAGATCGTCACGCTTCCCGAGAAATTCGACGGCAAGCGTCCGAACATGCCGACCGTGATCCTGCCGTACATCAACGCGAGCCCGCGTCCTCAGTTTGAAGCGCTGTGGCTGGTTGACCAGGCAGACAACGATGACCAGTCAGGCCCGTTTCTATAGGTCCAGCATCTCTCACCGCCGGTAAGGTCCCGGACCACGGCTCAAGCCGCCAGTCGGAGATTGTGGAAGTCGGCTCTCCGACACGCGAAAGCCCCACGCGTAGTGAAGCGCGAATTTTCTCGCGATTGTCAACGCGGCAGTAGCGCAACGCGAGGCCTGACGCCTCGTAAATCCGATGTCGAGTGGCAGCGTCCGCCTCCACGAGGAGAGCCGAGAGGCCCCCGACCTCGACGAGGAAGTTCCGCACATCTTCAGCTTCCAACGATGGCGTTACAGACCTTCCGTGCGAGCCGACCACCGCCTCCGCAGCTGCGAGTTCTGACTGGACGCGCTGGACCCGTCCTACTGCAAGCTGGGGGTCGAGGCCCGCTTCGAGGGCAGCCATGAGCTGGTCGAGCCGGCGTTTGGCGGCTGCGGCGGACGACCGCGCGCGTCGTACCTCCGCGGGCTCACACTCTCGTCGAGAGTCGGCCTCCACTATCGCAGCCACCGTGTGGTCGAGCTGATGCGGAGCGGTTAACGCGTCGAGCCATTCATCAAGTACGGGAAGGATTCGCTCTTTGGCGACGAACAGTGTCTTCGGGTGCGTTGAGTCACCTGGGTAGTCGTCGCCATATCGGCACTGGTAGCCGACCCGTACCGCTCCCGAGCGACGCGACGCGACGTGGCCCTGCATTTTCCGTTTACATGCGTCGCAAACGAGTAGACCCCTTAGTGCAAAGCGCGCAGGCACCGACCTTTCTGTGCGTGGTCCAGGACCCACCGGCGAGCGGTCAGGTTGCGCGCGACGCCAAACATCCTCGCTGACGATTGCTGGCACTGCACCGGGGGCCTCGGGCGAAACCTGAAGCACCTCCTGTCCGTGATCGAGGGCTTCGAGTGCCAGGGTGTCGGGTTCCGATCGGTCACCGAGGCCATCGACACGACGTCCCCCGGTGGCAAGCTCGTCCTCCACATCTTCATGTCGCTGGCGGAGTTCGAACGTGAACTCATCCGCGAACGGACTCGTGCCGGCCTGGCCGCTGCCCGTGGGCGCAAGGGCGGACGTCCGTCTGTCATGACCGCCTCGTCACTCGACATCGCTCGAACGTTGCGGAAGAACGGCAAGTCCTACCGCGAGATCGGTTCGGCATTGAAGATCGGAGCGAGCACGGTGCGCGAGCATCTGGCAAAGGCGGGGTGAGGGAAGGATGTGAGTGTTGCTCGCGGCGCTCGAATCTTCACGAGGGGCGGAGGACCCGGCCCTTCATCACATCAGGTCCGCAGCGGCACCACGCCCGCTCAGTTATCGTGAGATTCATGAGCATTTTTCACCGTAGACGTCGCGATGCTCATGCAAACGACGCACTCTCCGAGTTAGAGGAAATCGAGTCGAGTCCCGAGCTACGTGCCGCGGAGGCTTCGGTGAATCGGCTTCCTCCGCCGCCGCCATCGATGAATCCATTTTTCGACGTTGTCGCGGGTTCACGTCCTCGGCTCGTCAGGTTCCCTGAGGAAGAGGAGTCGCCCGAGCAGTCTTAACGGGCGCCCGTAGTCGCACTCACGGAATCTGTCCCCGAACGGCTCGGTGAGGCACTGGCCGCGCCGTCCTTTGACCGTCATTACAGGGCTGCCCGCTTGCGCTTGACCACTCAGCTGATTCCCAGCAGGGTCCGCTAGATTTCCGGTCATGGCTCGCGTGCGCCGACGGTGGGTTCTCTTCGTCTCACTCGGCGCGACCGCATTCGTGATGTCAACCGCTGTTGGCGTGGCAGCGTCTGCAGCCGCGACGACGAGCTCCGTACTGAAGGCCGCGAAGGCGGCAATGGCGAAACAGACGGGCGTTCACGTGGTGGACTCCGTGAAATCCGGTTCCGTCTCGCAGCTCATGATCGCCGATTTCGGCACGAAGAGTGGTGAGGAGACCTTGTCAGAGGGCAAGGAGAGGCTCACCGTTAAGCTGACCCCGACCTACGCCTACTTCAGCGGGAACTCCTCCGGACTAACGGCCACCGGTCTGACCGCGGCACAGGCGAAGAAGGTCGGCAAGGACTGGATCTCTATGAAGGCCGGTACGAGCGAGTACGCCTCAATCAAGTCCGACCTCACGGTTTCTGCGCTCGCGGTCTTGCTCCCGGCGACCAAGGGTACGACCTTGTCCACAACCGTCACCGCTGGCGTTCACCTGTACGTCCTGAAATGGACGACCGCGGCTACGAGTTCCACGTCGAAGCTGTCGAACACGATGACCATCTCGGCCGTGGGAGCGACCCTGCCAGTCGAGAAAATCACGACCGCCTCAAGCGGCTCTGCTACGACAAAGTTCTCGAAGTGGGGCGAGCACGTCGCCGTGAGCGCGCCGCCGGTCGCCTCAACGATCTCCTACTCCAAGGCCACCAGCTGAGAGCTGCCCAGCCGTAGGGACTGAGACCCGCACGGTGGCTGTGGAAGCGTTCGACAACCGCCGCGCCGGACTCGCTACCTAGACGGTCGGTTGCCGATGTGGTCAGCTTTTTAGTCATGTGCTGTATCAGTCGAGCTCAGGGGCATAAAGAAGGCGCTGGTCGGGGCCGTAACATTCGGCCTCAAAAGCCTCCAAAAGGGGGGAGTCCAGTTCATCCGCCTTTTGCCTCCCCTTTCGAGCGCCGAGGACGAGCCGAACGCCGAACGGATCGAGACGTACTCCCGCGACTTCATCATCGAGACACTCCAGAAGAAGATCGACCCGTACCGCTTCGAGCACCTCACCGCTGCACGGCTCCGGGCGATGGGGTGCCGCGACCCCGAGACACCCGGCGACGGTCGAGATCTCCCGCCCCGGGCGCGCCCGGCGCGCACCACGAGACGGTGGCCGGCGTCAGCGAGCACGCCGGCGTGGTTCTCGACGCAGTCGGCCGCCTCGGCCTCGAGCGGGGGGCGACCCGTGTGCGAAACGTTTTCTCCGCCAGCCTCGGGCGCGGGTCGATCGCTACGAGAGGAGGTTCTTTATCATCGCCACGGCTAGCGGGAACGTCGGCTCCCAACCTTTCGGGTTGATGCCGTCCCAGGTCAGCCAGGCGATCGTCGCCTCGGGGTGGACGCCCGAGACGAGGACCATTCCCCTGCCGTAGCGGTAGGAGAGCGCCGCGATCGAGCCGTCGGCATAGGTGGCGTCGACGGTCACCCCGACGTGGCCACTGTTCAGCATGAAATACGGGCCGCCCTGGTAGTACATCCAGTGGACCTGGCCGAACCAGCGCACCTTCTCGAGGCGCGCGTTCTCATTGTTGGCGTAGGTGTC
>Ga0187891_1002951_pt1 | contig 12323 bp, 9 predicted proteins | sample June2016WEW_21_4_FD_132990 | JGI IMG/M metagenome (GOLD analysis project Ga0187891, IMG submission 132990) | Peatland microbial communities from SPRUCE experiment site at the Marcell Experimental Forest, Minnesota, USA - June2016WEW_21_40 | ecosystem: Environmental > Terrestrial > Soil > Wetlands... | reverse complement strand
GCAGCGTCTCCATGATTTCGCAAAGCCACTCAGGAAGGAATGGCAGCGAGGTAAGGTGCGGGCACTCCTGTTGCTTCAGGGGGGAATGTCAGGCTGCACCTACCGCGCAGCGGTTTAGTACAAGACACGTAATGGAGAGCTCTCCATTACGTGTCGCAATCGGCACTGCCCCAAGTGCCAGGCCCAGGCGCGCGAGCGTTGGCTTGCCGCGCGGGAACAGGAACTGCTGCCCACCTCTTACTTTCACGTGGTCTTCACCGTTCCCCACGAACTCAACCTCCTGGCGCAGGACAACCCCCGGCAGTTTTACCATCTCTTATTCACCGCCAGTGCCGCCACCCTGCTGGAAATCGCCGCCGATCCTAAGCATCTGGGCGCGGAGATCGGCATCCTCAGCATTCTCCACACTTGGGGTCAGAACCTACTCGCCCATCCGCATATTCACTGCGTCATCCCGGCCGGAGGCATCTCACGCGACCACACCCGTTGGGTACATCCTCGCTATCCCGGCTTTTTTCTCCCCGTAAAGGTGCTGAGCCGAGTCTTCCGCGGCAAGTTCATCGGCGGCCTCAAACGCCTTTACCGCCGTAAGCAATTACGCTGCGCCGGACCTTCCGCCGCCCTGGCCGACGAAAAGCAGTATCGCCAACTGCTGCGCCGTCTCCACCGGCAGGATTGGGTGGTCTATGCCAAGCCGGCTTTCGGCGGGCCCCGGCAGGTGCTCCGTTATCTCGGCCGTTACACCCACCGCGTGGCTATTTCCAACCATCGACTCGTATCCTTTGACGGGGACCGTGTCACTTTTCGCTGGAAGGATTACGCGCACCGGAGCAAGACACGCCCCATGACGCTCGCCGCCACGGAGTTCTTACGCCGCTTCTTCCTGCATATCTTGCCCAAAGGCTTCGTGCGCATCCGGCACTTGGGCTTTTTGGCTAATCGTTTTCGTGCCGCACGGGTCAAGCTCTGCCGGCAACTACTGGCCAACGCCCCCTTGCCACCCGCCCCCGTACAAGCTCCCCAAACCGACACCGCGATCTGGCATTGTCCCTACTGTGGCACCTTGATGATCGTCATCCAGCGATTCGCCAGCCCAGAATCGCTCTCAAGGTTTAGTTACTTTGACTCGTCCTAAAACTGCGTACCAAATCGGACCACCGACGTGCACCCCGCACGCCCGCTCCTTGGTGTGCCCATCTTCCATTCACCCCTACATCTGGAGGTCCACGCCAGCCCTCACTCCTAACCCCCGCTACTTCCATACCGCCCAACTTGCCGGCGCTTCCACCTTCTCTGCCTTCTTCTACGTCCTCGCAACGCCCAACTTAAGAGCCAAAAAAGCATTCAATCTCCATAGAATGTCGTGCGCGCCAGCGGCTTCCTTCTAGTCTCCTTATCGAAAATGCCCCGGCCCGTCACCATCCTGCCGACGCCAAAAGTCCCGCGTTTGGGCCGAGGCATTTCCGATCAAGGCTAGCGACTTGATCGGCATAGGGGCGGCGGTCACCCGCCGACCCCTGCCACACCACCGTGCGTACGGGTCCGTACACGGCGGTTCGAGTTGGTTAGCCTTGACACCATCTTCACTGATTGTCGTTCCACAGTTCACGCAGAAGGCCAAGGTGCGGAAATGAAGAAGGTTTGGCGAGCGATAATCGAGGTGGGTTTCATAATATTCCTATTCTATTCCAACCTTTTGATGGGGGAGTTTGAGCGCTCAGGCACGGGGAAGACCAAGGGTTTGGTTTGGGCCATTGGAGATATTTTCACGGCGGAAAACTTTACCATTGCCCTTATAGCTTCATTAATCGGATATGCCCTTGTAGAATTCCTTCGAAAGAAACTCTGGGGCAGAAATTCAAACTGACCCGTTACCCGCAGGTGGAAGCCCCGCAAGCAGAAGCCCTTCTGTTTCAGGTCCACCGATGTTAATCTGTCTCACGCGAGGCAGGAGTTATTGTCGAGCCACTTCTAGTCGAGGATCCACGCGTTGGAACTTTCTCGGGCGCTTCCATACCTAGTGCCCTCCAGTGTGTTCCAATGCTGCGAAATCCCGTTGAGGAATTGACTTGATTGAACGTTCCAACCAACCGTTGGACCGATTGACTGCAAGTTACCCGAGGTGTTTCCGAGTTGTGCTTGCTGGTTTGTTGAGGCAAACACCCGTCCCGCGGTCTGCTTCCATTATGCTTCCAATAAACGGGCTAAAAATGGTGAGTAAAACCAAGCTAAGATGCTTTGAATCAATGCGTTGACCTCGGGTGACTCCAGCCCTGAAAAGGCTGGCGTCGGCGGTTCAACTCCGTCCCGCGGCACCATAAAAACAACCCCTTACATCCGCAATAAAGACCTCTCTGCCACCACTTGGCACTTGAATGACGCCATTGTCCCAGCGATCCAATCCCAAAGCGAATCTTGAGATTTTGCCCATGACTGGCGTATGATTGCGGCCCCAGCGAGATGACGAGAGGTTCGGGAAACTCAGATCCAGATTGTGAGCCCGGGGGACCAGCGGCGGATGAAAGCTGATGTCCGAGTTTCGGCTTTAGAGCTTTGAGGCGGCGGTAAGGAGAGCGCGATGAGTTTCGAGACGAACGAGGATCAAAGTGAGGGTCGCCAGGCCCTTATGGGTGATGCTGATGGCGGCGCTGGCACTCTATGCGGCGGGCGCGGCGCGGGCGGAGGAGCCGCGCTATTTTGCCATTCGCAATGCGCACATCGTGCCGGTTTCCGCCCCGGAGATCAAACGCGGGACCGTGGTGATCGCCAAAGGGCTGATTGTGGCGGTGGGCGAAAAGGTGACGATTCCGGCGGAAGCCTGGGTGATCGAGGGCCGCGGCCTAACCGTATACCCCGGCTTCATCGACGCGCTCAGCGACCTCGGCCTGGGCGGCGGCGCGCCAACTGGTCCGGGCGGTGGCGGCGGGGGCGGCGGACCGGGTCGCGGTCAGGCGCAAACGCAGACCGTCTCGCAGGGGCCGCAGGACCGTCCGGCCACCAATCCGTGGGTGAATGCCGCCGACGAACTCAAGCCCGACGACAAGCGCCTGGAAACATGGCGCAACGCGGGTTTCACTTCCGCACTGGCCACTCCTCTCGCGGGCATCTTCGCGGGCCAGGGGGCTCTGATAAACTTGGCGGGAAACCGCGCCGGCGAGATGGTAGTGGCTGCGCCCGTTGCCCTAATGGTTACGCTCCAGCCCGTGCGAGGCTTTGGGAGTTTTCCCGACTCACTGATGGGAGTGCTCTCCTACGTACACCAGGTGTACCTCGATGCCAATTGGTACCAGCAGGCGGAGGCCGTTTACAACGCGCATCCGCAGGGACTGGAACGTGCCGCTTATGACCGCGCGGAGATCGTGATCGACGATGCTTTGCGCGCTGGGCGCCCAGTGCTTTTGCCGGCCAATACCGCGCAGGAAGTACACAGGGCGCTGGTGTTGGCGGATCGAATCGGAGCGCGCGCGGTGATCTACGGCGCCCAGCAGGGTTACGCTGCCGCCGAGGATTTGGCCGCAGCGAAGACTCCGGTGCTTGTAAACGTGAAGTGGCCGGAGAAGGAGAAGGATTCCGATCCGGAAGCGGAGGAAACATTGCGAGTGCTGCGCTTCCGCGATCGCGCGCCATCTTCGCCGGCGGCGCTGCAAAAGGCGGGCGCGAAGTTCGCCTTCTATCTTGAGGGCACGGGCTCGCCCAAGGACGCGCTGAAGAACGCCAAGAAGGCTATCGAAGCCGGACTTGCTCCGGACGCCGCCGTGCGCGCTTTCACACTCAGTGCCGCGGAGATCCTTGGCGTGGGCGACCGTCTGGGCTCGATTGAGGTGGGCAAGATCGCTAACCTGGTGGTGGCTGACGGCGATCTGTTCAACGAAAAGACCAAGGTGAAGATGACCTTTGTCGACGGCCGCCGCTACGAAGTATTCGAGCCCGGCCGCCCCACCGAACCGCCCACCATCAAGTTGACGGGTAAATGGAAGCTCACTGTGAACACACCACACGGGGTGCAGGAAGGGACCGCCGACCTAACCATGGCACCCGACGGGACGCTGACCGGATCGGTCACCGGAGGCTCGGGCGAGATCATGGGATCGATGGGCACCGTCTCCATTTCTGACGGCTGGGTGAGCGGTGGGAAGTTCAGCTTCACCATCAACGTGACGATCGAAGACAGTCCGATAGATGTGACTTTCAGCGGCACGCTGGAAGGGGAACAGATGAAAGGCACGGCGAGCGGCGGCGGGATGTCGGTGGATTTCACGGGCGTGCACCCGGGCGGAGCCGGCGCCGGAGCTGCTGCTCAGGAGGTGGAATAAATGAAGCGCGCTTCCAAGTGGGTGGCGGCGTTGGCTCTCCTAGCCGTGTGTGCTCTTCGCGCAACGGCCGCCGATGTCACGCTGATCAAGAATGGCACCATCCTGACCATTACCCAAGGGACGATTGAGAACGGCGACGTCCTGATCCGCGACGGCAAGATCGCCGAAGTGGGTAAAAGCCTGACAGCGCCCGAGGGCGCCAAGGTGATCGATGCGAAGGGGCAATACGTGATGCCGGGCATCATCGATTGCCACTCCCACATTGCCGTGGCGGGCAGCGTGAACGAGGGCAGCGTCAGCGTATCATCGATGGCGAATATCGCCGACGTGCTGAACCCCGAGGACATTGATATTTATCGCGACCTCGCCGGCGGGGTCACGGCAGCCAACGTCCTGCATGGCAGTGCCAATTCCATTGGCGGGCAGACCGAAGTCATCAAGCTGCGCTGGGGCAAACCGGCCAAAGACCTGCCATTCGAGGGCGCGCTGCCGGGCATCAAGTTCGCGCTGGGTGAGAACCCCAAGCGTTCGGGGTTCAGTATTCGCGGCACGCCGCGTCGCTATCCGGCCACGCGCATGGGTGTAATGGACGTGATCCGTGAAGCCTTCAGTGAGGCGCTGGACTACAAGAAAGCCTGGGACGAGTACAATCGCCGGAAAGCGGCAGGTGAGCCGAACCTGATTCCTCCCCGGCGTGACCTGAAATTGGAACCGTTGCTGGAGGTACTGGAAGGCAAGCGGCTGGTGCACATCCACTGCTACCGCGAGGACGAAATCCTGCAAATGATCCGCGTGGCCGAGGAGTTCAACTTCAAGGTCGCTACCTTCCAGCATGTACTCGAAGGCTATAAAGTGGCGGACGAGATCGCCAAGCACGGCGCCGGCGGGTCCACCTTTTCCGACTGGTGGGCGTACAAGATGGAAGCTTTCGACGCGATTCCTTACAACGCAGCGTTGATGACCGAGCGTGGCGTCGTGGTTTCCATCAATTCCGACGACGCCTCGGAAGCCACGCACCTGAACCAGGAGGCCGCCAAGACCATGAAGTGGGGCGGCCTCTCGCACGAAGAGGCGCTGAAACTCGTGACCCTGAATCCGGCCATTCAGTTGCACATCGCTGATCGGGTGGGTTCGCTCGAGACGGGTAAAGACGCGGACATCGACATCTACGACAAGGACCCGCTCAGTGTTTACGCTGTGGCGCAGAAGGTCCTGATCGACGGGCAGGTCTATTTCGATCGGCAGCAGGACATTGGTCAGCGTGCGAGCCTGGAAAAGGAAAAGAAAGCCTTGATGGAAAAAGAAAAGAAAGCGGCCGCGGCGGCGAAGCCTCAAGGCCCCAAGGGTAGCGCGCGTAAACCCGCTGCGGCGGAAACGGCTAAGCCACCGGTCGCAGCGCCGAAACCACAGGAAATCTAGGACTTGAAAGGGACCGACGAAGATGAAACCTCGACTCATACCCTTTGCAGTGGCAGCATTGCTGATGCTGGCCCTAACGCCCTCGTTTCACACGCGCGCGGCGGCGGGCGCGGGCGCAGCGCCCACCCCGCACGTCTATGCCATTCGCGACGTCAAGGTGGTAACACTGGCCGGCTCGCCGGTGGAGCACGGCACGGTGGTCATCCGTGACGGCAAGATCGCCGCCGTCGGCGCCAGTGTTGACGTGCCAGCCGACGCGCAGATCATCGACGGCAAGGGTCTCGAGGTGTGTCCCGGCCTCTTCGATGCGGTAACGGACCTGGGATTGACGGAAGTGGAAGCCGTGAACGCCACCGTGGATACCACCGACGTCGGCACTTACAACCCGCAGTTGGTGGCGATGACGGCCGTCCACCCGGCGAGCGAGTTGATTCCGGTGGCGCGCGCGAATGGCATCACGCATGCCCTCGCGGCGCCTCTCGGTGGAGGTGGCTTCGGCGGCGAAGGGGAAGTTATCTCCGGACAGGCGTCGGCCATTAACCTCGCCGGCTGGACCATCGAGGAAATGCTCATCCGCCGCTCGGTGGCCATGGTGGTGAACTGGCCGACAATGGAGACTCGGTCCTTCGACTTCGCGACCTTCAGCTTCCGGGAGCGCCCCTTTACCGAGGTGAAGCAGGAGTACGACAAGCGGATCAATGAACTAGTAACGTTGATCGAACGGGCGCGACATTACTCGCAGGTGATGGATAAGGGTTCAGTGGCGAACTACGACCGCGACCTTAAACTCGAGGCCCTGGCACCGGTGGTGCGAGGCCAATTACCCCTGCTGGTTGTGGCAGAGGGCAGACGCGAGATTCGCAGCGCCGTCGATTTCTGCGACAAGCAGAAACTTAAGATGATTCTGGCCGGCGGCTCGGAATCGTACAAGGTGAAGGACCTGCTGGCTTCAAAACACATTCCCGTGATTCTGGGCCCGACCCAATCCCTGCTCGAGGACGAAGACGCGTCATACGATCAAGCCTACGTCACGGCGGGCCAACTCGCCGCCGCCGGACTCAAGATTGCTTTCGCCAGCTTCAACGCCTCCCGCGCGCGCCGCCTGCCCTATCAAGCCGCCAATTGCGTCCCCTACGGCCTGCCATACGAGGATGCGTTAAAGGCCGTGACGCTTTATCCAGCCCAGATCCTCGGCCTCGCCGATCAACTCGGCACAATTGAGCAGGGCAAGATGGCCGACCTCATCGTCACGGACGGCGACCCCCTCGCGATCCCAACGCAGGTTCGTTATCTCTTCATCAACGGCGAGTTGACTTCCACGGATAACAAGCATCTTCAGCTCTACGAGGAGTACCGCAAACGGCCTCACGAGACAAAGTGACGAGTGTGTGCCGCAGCGATTGCCGCAGCAGCAAGTTTAGCGGTTAGGCGCCCGTGTGTCGTCACCGTGGTTGCGGTCGTTTTCCTTGTTGGGCGATCGACATGAAGCGTAACCGTTACTTCCTGCCCGGGCTCGAGGGTGATGCGAGGGGGCCCTGCCTTCACGATGGTGTCCGGCGGGGGTATGACCGATGCGAGCTTCCGAGGCGAATCCTCGCTCGCGACTCTTGCCAAATCGTGCCCGTTAATTTTGGCATGCCCCACAACCTTGAAAGCCGCCGAGAGGGCATCTCCGGACGCGCTCGGGGCCGCCGACAGCAGCATGACCGTGGAATCTTCTCCCGCGGGAATGGTGGTGGGACTTGCCGTTACTCCCGCGGGGAGCCCTTCCGCGCTAATCTCAATTGGCCCTTCATAGCCCTGCACGCGGCTGGCGCTTACGGTGACATACGTCGATCCACCCTTGGAAATATTGGGATTTTCCGGCTCCGCGCGAACTTGGCAATCAGGGCTGGCATCGTGAAGGGACAGTCGGTAGGAAAAGTCATCCCCTTCCAGGCCGCGAACGTCCTTGAGGTGCAGTGATAAGTGACAAGTGACGAGTGACAAACAAGGCTCAATTGGCTCGTTACTCGTCACTGCCTTTCGTCACTACCTTTCAGACGAGCAGTTCGTCAATGGGATCAAAACGTTGGGAGGCATGTCGCCGCGCGGGCCGCAGGCAAACCTGAGCACCGAACCGTAGTTGGGCGATTCCAGGCCCCCCTGGAACAACCTTCCGGTCTGCATCATTTGGCAGCCCGTGTCGTGGACCGCCGCCGCCGTGTGGTAACAGGACCGCAGCAAGGCGAACTTGTCCGCGTGCTTGGCCATGCGCGGAAAAATTTCGCAGATTTCGATGCCGGGAACGTTGGTCTTGATGGGTTTGTAGGGGCCGCGAATCGAGGCGGGCGCGTCCGGCTTCATGTCCCAGGTATCAAGCTGGCTCGGCCCGCCGACCAGCATCAACTGGATGCAGTTGATGTCCTTGTCGGCCTTGACCGCGCCGGAGGCCTTGAGCGCGAGGAACTCGGGCAGAGTCAGACCCATCAACCCGAGCGCGCCGGCGTGCAGGAAGTCACGGCGTGTGACTCCATCGCAGAAATGAACTTTCTTGTCTGCGTCCAGCCTGAACATCGACAGGACTTTCCCGATCCTAGAGTGATACGTTCGGAAAATGCCTTGCACTGTAGCGTCGGCCTTGAGATCGCCAAATGCCGGGAAAAAGCCTGACGCTACGCTCGCCCTGAGCGGCTAACATTATAGCGCATCCGATTGGCGCGGGCGCGAGGAATTTAGCGCGGAATTTAGCGGGGAATCGAGTGCGGAGCGCCCGGTTATCGCCTGGCAAGAGGAATGATGTTTCCATTGTTGCCTGCGCGGATGGAACAGGCCTGGGTTTTGATATCATCCCCATTCAACTTCGTGAGCCCCAAAGGGGCGAAATAACGAAGCCCAGGCCAACGGCCTGGGTTAAGATTATTCCCCAATTTTACCGCCAGCCCTGAAGGGGCGAGATAGGTGTTCCCCCATGCCGCAATCGCTTTCGCAACTCTACGTTCACCTGATCTTTAGCACCAAACATCGCGAGCCGATGTTATTGTCGCCGGTGCGGGAAGACCTCCACGCCTACCTGGCGGCGGTTTTCAATAACCAGGATTCCCCGGCGCTGAAAGTCGGAGGCATGAGCGACCACGTTCATGCGCTGTTTCGATTATCGAAGAACCTCGCCCTGGCAAAGATCGTGGAGGAAGTGAAGACCAGTTCTTCGAAATGGGTCAAGACGCAAGGGCGCGGCTTGGCGAACTTCCATTGGCAGAGCGGCTACGGCGCGTTTTCGGTGAGTGCGGCGGACGTGGAAGAAGTCGTGGAGTACATCACGCAACAAGAAAGCCACCACCGCGTGGTCAGCTTTCAAGAGGAATTCCGGAAGCTGCTGGACGCGCACGGAATTGCCTACGATGAGCGGTACGTGTGGGATTGAAGAGGATTGTTCCGCCCCTGATTTAGCCCCAAAGGGGCGAAATAACGAAGCCCAGGCTGAAGGCCTGGATTTAGATTACCCCCAAATTTTGCCCCCAGCCCTGAAAGGGCGAAATAGGTCTTCCCCCATTCCGGCATTGCCTACAACGACCGGTACGTGTGGGATTGAAAGGAATGTTCCGCCCCTTCAGGGCTCGGGTATCGGTTTGGGTCCTGCTGACCCAGGCCTTCAGCCTGGGGTTCGTTATTTCGCCCCTTTGGGGCTCACGTGCCCACACCCTCTCCCCTGCGGAGAGGGAAAACCGATTACGCGCGCAGGCGCGTAGAAACTGTGTTTTCCTTCTCCCGAAGGTGGACCGAGACTGGCGTTCTCACCAGTCTGTCAGCCGACGGAGCCGGATGAGGGGTCACTTCCCGAGCGGCCTCGCCACCAACAAACAATATTCCTTCATCCTCTTCCACACGTCCGCCGATAAACGAAGCGGGGGAGTCTCGGGGGCACTGCGAGGGGGCCAAGGACGGGAAACGGGACACGGGGCTCGGGCTATCGACTCGTCACTCCCCACTCGTCACCTGTCAGTGCCTTCTTCGTGTCCGGCTGCTGGTTCGCGTGAGCGCGCGGGGATGAACCGCACCGGAATGGACAGACCGGGTCCAAGTGCGCCGCCCGCTCCGAAAGGGTACCTGACACCCTTTCCCCCGGGTCCCTCCTCCCTGAAGAAAAAAGGTTCCTGACACCGTTTCTCCTGACACCGTTTCTCCACCGTTTCTCCGCCGCCCGCTCCGAAAGGGTACCTGACACCCTTTCCCCCCGGGTCCCTCCTCCCTGAAGAAAAAAGGTTCCTGACACCGTTTCTGAGAAAAAATTGGAAATATGGTGCCTGTCCCGGACTCCACCGAAAAGGTAATAGCCCTAATCTTCGTGCGCTAGCCCTTCCTCAGCACAAACATGTCCGCTTCGGTCAACCCGCATTTCTGGGCCATCTGGTAGCAGTAATAGAAATGGGCAGCGTTTTGGTTGCGCGCATCGGTGCCGAAGGTAAACTTCAAGCCGGCTCGTTTGGCTTGCAGGATAAAGCTTTCGTCAGGGACATGCGCTACCTCGTTGATTTCGATCGCAATCTTTCTGTCGCGAGGTCCCTGGGCGCGATCCCTACACAGGCTGATGATGCGCTGCACCCGCTGGGGTGTCCAAAGTTCTTTGTACAGGCGCGCGATCGGGACCGGGAGGAAGGTTGGCCAGGCGAAGATGTCGATGGGCTCGGTGGTCAGCACTTGCTCGATGAAGCGCATATAGCGCGCCATGAATTCCTCTTCGTCGTCGACCATGGTATCGATTTGCCAGATCGCCAGCCAGCCTCCCTCGGGACGAGGCAGCGTGAGCGCGTCCATTAGAACGTAGTCCAGTTCGTCCAGAGCACTTTTCGAGAAGCCTTTCGACCAGCCCGCATACACCGGCTGCAATCCGATTCGGACGGGGTATCTGCGCAGGCCGTCGATGTATTGCTTGAGGTCGGCGTCGGTGTTGATCGGGAAGCCCGGGCCGGGATGCTCCAGGATCCCGATCTGCACCTGCCGTTGTTTGCCTAAAGCGATGGCCTCTTCGATCGATAATGTGGGGCTCAGGTGGACATGATAGTCGGCCACCGGGAAGCCGGGCTTTGCGGGTGAATGTGTCCCCCCTTCCCGCGCAACGGGCACACCAGAAATGGGGCGCCCGGCGAGCGCGGCCCCGGCCATGAGCGAGGTTTCGAGGAAACTTCTGCGGGAATAGGGACGGGTCATGATTTATTTCTCCGTTCGGTGGTGGCTCACGGGCAGCATAAAAGAGCCATAGTCCTTTGAATCGCGCCTCTCAATCTAAAATCTCTCCTGTCACGAGTCAAGCGAAGCTGTAGCTCTAATCCTATGCGTGAAGCATATCGGCACTGTTGCTCTTGCCCGCAACTCAAGCAGCTTTGAGGGGCGAAATACCCGAATATGCTTGCCGGCACTGCGCGGCCGACGTCCTCGAGAGGAAATGAGGTCAGGAACCATTTCCAGTGCGCCCGCGGCTCCGCAGCATGTTTTCCGGATAATAAAATGGTTCCTGACACCATTTCCCCCACTGACACCATTTCCCCTCACCATTTCCCCTTCATCCTCCTCCACACGTCCGCCGATAAACGAAGCGGGGGAGTGTCGGGGGCACTGCGAGGGGGCCAAGGACGGGAAACGGGACACGGGCTGTCGACTCGTCACTCGTTACTCGTCACTTGCCACTCGTCACTTGGCACTGGCTCTTCGTGTCCGGCTGCCGGTCCGAGTGAGCGCGCGGGGAAGAGCCGCACCGGAATCCGTCGGCCGCTAGGCCCGGCAACCGATGGGTCCCGAGACCCGTCCTCTGACGGACTGTTAGATACTCGTGCGCTAACCGCTCGGGAAAAACCCATGACAGGTTGTTTACGCCTCGCGCACCAGATATACTGGCGCCATGGGATCACGGGTCGTAGAGGCTGAATACGAGAAGGGCATGCTCAAGCCGGGCACGCCGTTGACGCTTCGCCCGGGAGAGCGTGTCCATCTGATCGTGATGCGGCAGCCGGATCCGAAGCGCTGGGACCTGTCCCGTCTGGCCGAGAGCCCCGCGGCCGATGAAGCGGTTCTCGCCGAGCAGGGCCTGGAGGGCTGGGCGGCGAACCTCGATGCCGAGGATCGCTAATCAGTTACGTGCAATTCCCCAGTCGGCTCTCCAGAAAAAAATCTGGGACTTAACCGAAGAGGAAACGGCTGAACTCGAACTGGCTACCGACGAGGCTCTCGGTAGGGTCGAGCCGCCGCCCAAGTAGCAGCACCTAAACCCCGGGGAGGAGAAAGGGTACCTGACACCCTTTTCCCCCCAAGTGAAGCCGGGCCGTGACCCGGTGCCGGGGAGGCAAGGGACGACGCCGCATGAAGCCCAGAACCCGGAAGGATGGCCACAAGAAATAGGAAATATCGTGCCCGCTTTCTCCCGTGATGGCCGGACTGGGCTCAAAAACCCGTAGCCTTGACCCATGAAGTGGCGTAGAATCCTTGGTGGGTGATGGAACATGAGCAACATCGAGGAAATTGAGCAGGCGGTGGAAAAACTCCCCATCCAGGACTTCGTTAGACTGGCTGCCTGGGTTGACCAGCGCCGCCAGCAGCTTGAAGTTGTTCCTTCGGCGG
>Ga0187891_1002947_pt1 | contig 12331 bp, 10 predicted proteins | sample June2016WEW_21_4_FD_132990 | JGI IMG/M metagenome (GOLD analysis project Ga0187891, IMG submission 132990) | Peatland microbial communities from SPRUCE experiment site at the Marcell Experimental Forest, Minnesota, USA - June2016WEW_21_40 | ecosystem: Environmental > Terrestrial > Soil >... | reverse complement strand
GCGGTTGGCGGTGAAGCGATAGTCGACGGACTTGGTGGCGGTATTGTATTGCGCGGATTCGAGCTTGACGTCGGCCTCCAGGCGGCCCTGCTTTTGATAGTCGCGGAGCACGCCATCGAGCGCATGATTGACGGTATCGCGATCGACATGCGCGCCGGTGCGCAGACTTGCATGGCGGCGAAAACTCTCGAGGCTCATGCCTGAGTCGCCGGTGACGGTGATCGTTCCCACGCGAGCTCTCGGTCCCGAGACCACGCGAAAGGCGACATCGGCAAGCTGCTGTTCGGGGTGGGCCGTCACGGTTTGTGTGATGGACGATTCGTGATAGCCGTTTTCTTCGAGAGTGGTACGCATCTGGCCGACGGCGCGAAGCATTTTGGTCTGGGTGAGGCGCGTTCCGGCTTCGAGCTGAGAGGCGCGCTGGAGGAGCGCGTTCATGGTCGGCCCGGAGGCTCCGTTTACGCTGACTGTGCCGATAAATTTGCGCGGGGTTCCGACAAAGACCAGCGACACTCCGTCTGTCTGGCGCGAGCCCTCGACTTCGACATTGTCATAGAGCCCTGAGACGTAGAGCTGACGGAGGCTCTGTTTGAGGTTTTCGGCGGTGAGCGGGGCACCTTCGGGCTGAGCAAGATGGCCGGGAAGCGGGGTAAGGCTGTCAGACAGGACGCCCTCGAAGGAGATGTGTAGTACCGGCAAGCCTTCCCATTGGAGAACGGCGTCATTGGCTGGGTGTGGAGTCGCGGATTCGAGCGGGGCGGCTGCGGCTGGGGCGGTTATGGCGGCTCCAGGAGCGTCGGCCGGCTTCTGGCACCAGGCGGAGATTGCCGCGGCTGCTGCGCAAAGAAGAATCGACGCGACAAGAGCCAAGCGCTGCGGTTTGAGAGCCCGGAGAAGGGCAGGCCAGTTCAAGGAGAAAGAAAGCAGATATGTGAATGGCGCTCGCCGGTGGCCCCCGCGATTCACTCCGTCGACCCCGGCGCTGCACGCCACCCGTCGACGGGAGCCCGGGGGAACGCCGCATCTTTCTGCCGGCTTTGTTTGCAGGACCATATCGTAAAGAGTGTGGTGGAACCTCAGCATCCCAGTGCAAAGCGGGAGCGGCTCAACACGCGCTCTCGAAGGGGGTGGGCTTCCCTGTTTTTATTCAAGCTCAGCCAACCCAAACTGCCTCACCTTATACTAACGAGGAAGGAAGCTCGGGCAAAACCCTGGAAGGTGTGCTTCGCATCGCTCGTAACAGGGCAGGCGCATTCCCGGCGGCAAAGAGGAATGCCTGTCATTAGGACACTGTTTCTTGACTGCTGTTGTGGCGGATTGACGACGAACTGCCACGAAGCTTCCACCCCGCCCAGGAAGACCTGGAAGGAAGCGGATGCCCAATTCACCATCCCCCGCGCAAGCATCCAGCCGTAGCCGGCCCAATGGCGGTGCGGAGCAGCCACCCGCAGCCGAGGGCCAGGCAGACCAGCCTTCGGTCGCGGCGCGCCCAGGTTCGATGGATTCGGCCGAAGGGGATGTTTTAGCTCGAGCACAGGCGGGCGATCATCAGGCCTTTGCGCATCTGTATGCGCTGCATAAGCGGCGCATTTATTCGCTGTGCCTGCGCATGGTGGGCAATGTCGCGGAGGCTGAGGATCTGACACAGGAGGCGTTTCTCCAACTGCACCGGAAGATTGCCACATTCAGGGGCGACTCGGCATTTTCGACGTGGTTGCACCGGCTGGCGATCAACGTGGTGCTGATGCAACTGCGGAAGAAGGGACTTTCGCTGATCTCGCTGGACGAGGCCATGGAGCCGACGCCGGAGGAGGGCCCGAGCCGCAGCTTTGGTGCCCCCGATCTGACGCTGACGGGAGCCATTGACCGCCTGGCGCTGGAGCGGGCCGTTGCCGATCTGCCGGCAGGGTACCGGCTGATCTTTATCCTTCACGACGTGGAGGGTTTTGAGCATAATGAAATTGCTTCGATGCTGGACTGCTCGATTGGCAACAGCAAGTCGCAATTGCACAAGGCGCGGTTGAAGCTGCGCGACGCCCTACGCGCACAGAAGCGCCCGGAGGAACGGTCATGACGGGCGATGCAGACAGGATGAGTTGCGCCGAGTTCCAGGCTCAACTGTCCGAACTGATCGAGTCAGGAGAGGACGCAGCCACGCATCCTCATGTTCAGGGGTGTGATCGATGCCGCGCCTTGCTGGCCGAACTGGAGACGATCGCCGAGGCAGCCCGCCAGCTGTTTCCGAGCGTGGAACCCCCGGACGAGGTCTGGACGCAGATCGAGTCGGCCATCAAGCGGGAAGGGAAATGAAGGCCGCATCGAGGGACTGTTGGCGAGCTGGCCCATATTCCGGGGCGGTGGCCGGTTTCCCTCACATTCCGGTTTATTCCGCCGATAGACCCCACGAACGGCTGCGCGCAGTTTGGCTCGGTTGAGGTAACCCTTAGAGAAATCAGGGCCAAAGGGCTTCAAGGCTGGGTACTGATGTGCAGTTGAAACTGGTGTTAGCAAGTGGTTTTGGGGATAAGTTGGCCCTGTGAGGAACCCCAGCAGGAGCAGGACCGTAGCAGAATTCGCTGGTGGCAGAAGAAGATAGGGGAGGAGGGGTGGAAGTTGCAACTTTTGCCTTTCTGATCTATCTAATGAAGGAAAGTTGATACGAGGACACTCAATGCCAAAACAGCCAACGACTCCAGCGAATGACGACACACTCCAGAAGGCTTCAGGACCCCGGAGGATTGCCGTATTGCCGGTGCGCGACACGGTTCTGTTTCCCCATGCGGTGCTGCCACTGACGGTGGGCCGGGAAAGCTCGATCCAGCTCATCGAGTCATTGGGGGAGGAGCGGGCGATTGTCGTTGCGGCGCAACTGGACCCGCGGCTGGACGCTCCCAAGCCGGCTGACCTGCACACAGTGGGAACGCTGGCCACGGTGCACAAGGTTGTGCGCATGCCCAACCAGAGCCGGTTTGTGTTCACTGAGGGCGTAAGCCGGGTTCGGCTGCTGAGGTTCGTCCAATCGGAGCCATTCATGGTGGCCGAGGTGGAGACGCTGGAGGACGCTGAGCAGGCGGCTTCGCCTGAGTTTGAGGCGCTGGTACGCAACGTGGTGGGTCAGTTCCAGCAGATCGTTTCGGAGTCGCCGACTCTTTCGGACGAATTGAGGACAATTGCCGCGAACATCGAGGAACCGGCCAGGCTGGTGGATTTCGTAGCGTCGTCGCTGCCCTTTCTGACCACGGACGACAAGCAGCAGTTGCTGGAGACGCCCGTCATCGCCGAGCGGCTGGAGCAGTTGAACAAGCTGCTGGCCAAGGAGATCGAGGTGCAGCAATTGCGCACCAAGATCCAGACCGAGGTGCAGGATCAGGTGCAGCAGTCGCAGCGCGACTACTACCTGCGCGAGCAGTTGAAGGCCATCCAGAAGGAGTTGGGCGAGCAGGATGAGGGACAGCGCGATACCGAAGAGCTGCGGCAAAAGATTGAAGCCGCGGGCATGCCCGAGGATGTGAAGAAGGAAGCTTTGAAGGAGTTGGCGCGCCTGCAGCGGATGTCGCCCATGGCCGCGGACTATTCGCTCACGCGGAATTACATCGAATGGCTGGCGGTGCTGCCTTGGGCCAAGAGTTCGGGATCGAAGATCGACATCAATGTGGCCAAGCAGATTCTGGACGAGGACCACTACGAATTGAGAAAGGTGAAGGACCGGATCCTGGATTACCTGAGCGTTCTGGAATTGAAGCCGAACATGAAGGGGCCGATTTTGTGCTTTGTTGGGCCACCAGGGGTGGGCAAGACGAGCCTGGGCCGATCGATTGCGCGCGCACTGGGCCGCAAGTTCCAGCGCGTCTCGCTGGGCGGCATGCACGACGAGGCGGAGATTCGGGGCCACCGGAGAACGTACATCGGAGCTCTGCCCGGACAGATCATTCAGAGCATCCGGCGGGCCGAGACCAACGACCCGGTGATCATGCTCGACGAGGTGGACAAGCTGGGACGGGACTTCCGCGGCGATCCGTCTTCGGCGCTGCTGGAGACGCTCGATCCGGAGCAGAACAATACGTTCCGCGACAATTACCTGGACGTGCCGTTCGATTTGTCGAAGGTGCTGTTCATCTGCACGGCGAACATGCTGGACACGGTGCCCCCGCCACTGATCGACCGCATGGAGATCATTCCGCTGCAGGGTTATAGCGAAGAGGAGAAGGTGCACATTGCAAACCGGTACCTGATTCCGCGCCAGATCAAGGAGAACGGGATCACGGCGGAGCAGATCGAGTTTCCCGAGGACGCGGTGCGGTACATCATCCGTCACTATACGCGGGAAGCCGGCGTGCGCAAGCTGGAGCAGACGATCGGGACAGTGTGCAGAAAGCAGGCGCGGCGCGTTGTGGAGGGACATACAGAGAAGCTGGTGGTCACTAAGGAAACGCTGAAGGAGTTTCTTGGCGGCATCCAGGTGCGCGTGGAGACCGAGGTAGCGGAGCGGGTGAAACGGCCCGGCGTGGCCGTGGGCCTGGCGTGGACGCCGGCCGGCGGCGACATCCTGTTTATCGAAGCCAACAAGATGAAGGGCAAGGGCGGCTTTACGATGACAGGGCAGATCGGCGAGGTGATGCAGGAGTCAATGCAAGCCGCGCTGACCTGGGTGCGCTCGAACGCGACGCGGCTGGGACTGGCCGAGGACTTTACCAAAGAGATGGACCTGCACATTCACGTTCCGGCAGGGGCTATTCCGAAGGACGGGCCGTCGGCCGGGGTGACGATGGCGACGGTGCTGGCGTCGCTATTGACCGACACGCCGGTGCGGCCGTTAACGGCGATGACCGGGGAGATCACGCTGAGCGGGAACGTGCTGCCGGTGGGCGGAATCAAGGAGAAGTTCCTGGCGGCGCGGCGGGCCGGAGTGGAACAGATCATTCTGCCGGCGGAGAACCGGCAGAACGTGGAAGAGGATCTGACGCCGGAGATGATGGAAGGCGTGACGGTGCACTACGCGAGCGAGATCGAGGACGTGCTGGCGGTGGCTTTGCCAATGCTGGCGGCACGGCCGCAACTGCAACCCACCGCGACGGGGCGGGCAGCGAGCGCCGCGGCGTAAGCGGTGCTCGAGCGAGACTGAGAGGCCGGCGAAACTGCCGGCCTTTTTGTCTGAGAAGACCCTGTGCCATCCGCAGCTCTTCCACCGGAGTCCGGAATCGGGTCTGTAGTTTCCCAAGGTCAACTGTCCGACAACCTGGCAGGAAGGAATCCAATCAGCCCGGTGAGAAATCTCTGCCTGTCCCGTCTAACGTGCAGGCAGTATGCTTTTTCTTACGATGCAGGTATACGTGATTGCGTTTGGGATATTGAAGGAGTGGCTGAGCCCCGCTGGCCATACGGTCGAGCTGCCGGAGGGAGCAACGGTGGGGACGTTGCTTGAGCTACTGTACGCGAGGCTGTCAGAACGAGCGCCCAAAGATGCATTCCGCGGTATTGCGGTGGGCGTGAACGCCGAATATGCCCGGGCATCGCAGGTTCTGCATGAGGGCGATGAGGTGGGGCTGTTGCCGCCGGTGTCGGGCGGTGAGACTGCGCGCCCGGGAACTGCGCGTCTGGCGAATGCTTTGGAGGAGAGTAGTAGTGAGGCGAACGTTTTCGTTGGGCTGACACGTGAGGCGATCGACGCGGAGGGGATTGTTGCCGCGGCCAAGAGCGGCGAGGACGGAGCGGTCGTGGTGTTTGACGGGATCGTGCGCAACCATTCGCGCGGACGGCGGACGCTGCATCTGGACTACGAGGCGTATGAAGAGATGGCCGTGGGGCAGATGCGGGAGCTTGGACGAAAGGCGCGCGAGCGATTCGGCGTGCGCCAGGTGACGATGGTTCACCGGCTGGGGCGGCTGGAGATCGGCGAGACGAGCGTGCTGATCGTGGTGGCCTCGGCGCACCGCTCGGCGGCCTTCGAGGCCTGCCGCTGGCTCATCGACTCCATCAAGCAAACCGTGCCCGTCTGGAAGAAGGAGACGTTTGCCGATGGAGCGGTGTGGGCGCCGGGTGAGCCGTTCCCAGAGGGACTGAGCATCACGGAGGCGCCGCATGAGGGCTAGCTCGAGCGGGCTTCGCGGTGTGTGCGCGGTCGCCAGCCTGTGCGGGTTGTTGGCGGCGACTCCCATGGCGATGACCGCACAAGAGGCCACGTTTCACGTTGACGTGAAGCTTGTGAACATCTTTGTCAATGTGACGGACAAGAATGGGGCGATTGTAGGCGGGCTGACGCGCGACGATTTCGCCGTTTTTGAGGACGGGCGGCCACAGGAAATCGCAATTTTCGAAAAGCAGTCGGAGGTGCCGCTGAACTTGACCTTGGCCATCGATACCAGCGGCAGCGTGCAAAAGGATTTGAGCGATGAAGCAGCCGCGGCGCGGCACTTCGCACACGACATCGTGCGACCGCAGGACCAGATGAGCGTGCTGCAGTTTGCCACAGAAGTGCGCGAACTGACGCCCTTCACCAACAAGCTGGCAGTGATCGACCACGGGCTGGGCGAGTTGCGCGGCGATTGGGCAACCGCTCTCTACGACGCCATCTGCGCAGGCTCGGAGCGACTGGGCAAACGAGAGGGGCGCAAGGTGCTGGTGGTCGTGTCCGACGGTGACGACACCGCCAAGTCCTCGACTTACGCGCAGGCGCTGGAGGCGGCGCTGCGCAATGAGGTCATGATTTACTCGCTGATTGACGTGCCCATTGAAGCCAGCGCCGGGCGCGATACAGGCGGTGAACACGCGCTGATTACACTGGCCGAACAAACCGGCGGAAAGCATTTCTACGTGAGCGAGGGCGGGCTGGACAAGGCGTTCGCCAGAATCAGCGACGACCTGAGGACGCAATACCTGATTGGGTACTATCCGCAGCACCAGGCGCCCGGCACAGACTTTCATCGAGTGGTGGTGACCGTTCCACGCGCCGCGGCAGACGAGTTCAACGTGCGCAACAAAGCCGGGTACTACGCCGAAACGCCGGTGAAGAGCAACTGACGCCGGCTTGACCCCCCCCAAAAAAAATGGTTGATCCTGGAAGAATTGCGGCAATCCGAACGCCGTGCAAAACGCCGTTCCAGGCAATTGCATCTAAAATGGCACTATGACTTCTCCATTGTCTTCGCGCCGCCGCTCCAAGACGCCGCCGCCGGGCGAAACCGGCCAGGAAGGGCTCTACCTGCGCTCACTGAGCGAGCGCCAGGTGATTGTGAACATCAAGTTGAGAGACGGCGAGACAGTGCGCGGGTGGATCGAGTATTTCGACGACTCCATGCTGCGCCTGACACGCGAGGGCCAGCCCAATCTATTTATCTACAAGAACCAGATTCGAACCATTAGCGAAGCGGGCCGGCGGCGAGTGCCGCGCTATGAGACTGTGGAGGGAAATGGGCCGCAAGAGGCCGGGCTGTGAGCGGCCGAGCGGAGCCGGTAATCGCGTCAAATTTGGTTTTCGTTCCCAAAGCCGCGGAGATTGCGCGCGAGGCGGGTGCGCGACTGCGCGAATACTACGCGCAGGGCGTGGAGACTGAGTACAAAGGCGACGTGGACATTGTGACTGTGGCCGACCGGGCGGTGGAGAAGCTTATCCGTTCGCGGCTGGGCGAGACTTTTCCGGATCACGGCGTTTACGGCGAGGAGGGCACGCGAGAGCGGATGGAGGGGGAGTTCCGCTGGTATGTGGATCCGCTGGACGGAACGACGAATTTTGCCCACGGATTCCCGCAGTTCTGCGTGTCGATGGGATTGGAGCACCGGACGAGTCTGGAGCAGCGGGCGCAGGGCATGAAAGCTGACGAAGATGGGACGCTGGTGGCCGCGGTGATTTACGATCCGCTGCGGGATGAGCTGTTCACGGCGGAACGCGGGCACGGGACGCAGTTGAATGGGAAGCCTGCGAGGGTTTCGCGCAGGCGGGAGCTGGCCGAGGCGCTGCTGGGCACGGGCTTTCCGAGCCGCAAGCGGCACGCGAGCCCGAATATTCACTTTTACCAGGAATTCACGCTGCGGTCGCACGGGGTGCGGCGGGCGGGTTCGGCGGCGCTCGACCTGGCTTATGTGGCCTGCGGACGGATGGATGCGTTCTGGGAGTTCAATCTGAATCCATGGGACACGGCGGCGGGAATCCTGCTGGTTGAGGAGGCCGGCGGGCGGGTGACGGACTTCGCGGGCGCGCGGTTCCAGCTCAAAAGCGATGAGATTCTGGCGTCGAACGGATTGATCCACGAAGAGCTGATCGGGTTCTTCGGCGACATGTTCGCCGGGCGTAGTTTGTCGCCCATTCCGACGCCGGAGGAGTTTGCAAAGGCGCGGGCGGAGCGAGCGAAAACAGGCCGGGAGTAAGGGTGGCGGCCCTTCCCGCATGGCAAAACGCGGGCTAACAACGTGGGAGTCAGGCTGCGGGGCCGTATGCTACTATCAGCGTCGTAAAGATCACGCGGATCGCAAGCGCGATGCCGCAGGAATCCCCGGAGAGAGCAGAGATGGCATACGTCATTGCAGAACCCTGTATCGGCACCAAGGACACCGCCTGTGTGGACGCCTGTCCCGTCGATTGCATCCACCCCAAGAAAGATGAAGCCGGTCATGCCGAAGCCGATCAGCTGTTCATCGACCCGGTCGAGTGCATCGACTGCGGCGCATGCGTGCCGGTATGCCCGGTGTCGGCCATCTTTGCGCAGGATGATCTGCCGGAGAAGTGGGCCCACTTTACCGAGAAGAACGCCGCGCACTTCGGCCGGTAGACGGCTGAACATCAACGAGCGGCAGTAGTTCCTGAAAACGCGCATCCCGCCCGGCGGAATGCGCGTTTGTGTCTGTGGACCTCGATGGCTGCATTGGTGCGATGATGAGGAAGCATGAGCTTGCTCACTTCGGAAGCGGTGGTTCTGCGCACCTGGCCGGTGCATGAAGCTGACCTGCTGGTGAGCTTTTTTACGCGCGACTTCGGGCGGTTGAAGGGCATGGCCAAGGCAGCGCTGAAGAGCCGCAAGCGGTTCGGCGGGGCGCTGGAGCCGATGACGCTGGCGCGGGCCTGGTTTGCGGAGCGGCCGCGGCAAGAGCTAGTGCGGCTGGATCAGTTGGAGATTCTGCGCTCGCCATTGTCAACGGCGGTGGACCAGACGCGCATGGCGGTGCTGAGCTTTTATGCCGAGGTGATCGACGAGGCGCTGCCCGAGCGCGACCCGCAGGAGACGGTGTTCCGGCTACTGGCGAGTGTGCTGGAGCAGACCAGTGCCGTTCAGTCCGAGATCGTGCAACCGTGGATGGCTCTTACGTACTTCTCGCTGTGGATGACGCGGCTGATGGGACTGCTGCCGGACATTGGCCACTGCATGGTTTGCGGAGGCACGCTCGGCGCTGGCGAAGTGCGCTTTAACGCGTATGCTGACGGGCTGTTTTGCGGGGTGCACGCGAACGGGAGCGGGAGCGCGCTCTCGGCCGACTCGTGGCAACTGGCGCAGCGAATGCTGCGGGCGCCGGCCGCAGCGTTTGCAGGCGAGGCGTGGACGCGGAGGCGGGGACAGGATTTGCGGCGGTTCACCGTGCAGACGCTGGAGCGGCATTTGGAGCGGAAGCTGAAAACGGCGGAGGCGCTAGCGAGGCTGGGCGGGTGAGAGACACTGCTGCTGATAAAATCCTTAAGAGTCCCGATGAGAGAGATTTGCCTGTGTCCGCAGCCCAGCCAGAAGCGCGCGTAAAACCTACATCGCTTACGTTTCAGGATCTATTGTTCCGCCTGCAGGCGTTCTGGGCGGAGCGCGGATGCGTGTTGCAGCAGCCCTACGACGTGGAAGTGGGCGCGGGGACGATGTGTCCGGAGACGTTTCTGCGCGTGCTGGGTCCGAAGCCCTACAAGGTGGGCTATGCGCAACCCTCGCGGCGGCCGGCCGATGGGCGATACGGCGAGAATCCCAACCGGCTGTTCAAGCACACGCAATTCCAACTCATTTTGAAGCCGCCTCCGGTAAACGTGCAGGAGCTGTATCTCGAATCGCTGGAGGCGATGGGCATCGACCTGAAGCACCACGACCTGAAGTTCGAAGAGGACAACTGGGAGTGGCCGGCGGGAGGCGCGTGGGGCGTGGGCTGGCAAGTGATGCTCGACGGCCTGGAGATTACGCAGTTCACTTACTTCCAGCAGTGCGGCGGGCTCGATCTCGACCCGATTTGCGCCGAGTTGACGTACGGCATGGAGCGCATTGCGGCGTTTTTGCAGGATGTGGACTCGATTTACGACATTGTTTGGGCGCGGGATCCGGAAACGGGCTCGGTGGTGACCTACGGCGACGTGCGGCTGGCCGAGGAGTTGCAGTTTTCGGTGTACAACTTCGAGATGGCCGACGTGGCCAGGCTGTGGGGGCGCTTCAATTCTTATGAGGCTGAGGCGCAGGCGCTGCTGGAAAAGGCGAACGCGCTGATGGCCAATGAGACGGCCAGCGCGGCGGAGAAAAGGCGATTTCCGTTGCTGGCGACGTACGAGCTGGCGTTGAAGTGCTCGCACCTGTTCAACCTGCTGGATGCGCGCGGGGCGATTAGCGTTACGGAGCGCGTGGGCGTGATTGGAAGGATTCGAGGGCTGGCGGTGGGCGTGGCGAAAACGTGGGCGTTGCAGCAAGAGGCGAGTTAGCAAGTTAGCGAAACAAAGATCAGCGATGGCGGATTTTTTGCTGGAGATCGGGCTCGAAGAGGTTCCGGCGCGGATGATTGCCGGGGCAGAGGCTGAGCTGGGCAAGCGCGTGAGCGAGCTGCTGAAGCGCGAGCGGCTGGCGGGCAACGGCGCGAAGGTGGCGACGTATTCCACGCCGCGGCGGCTGGCGGTGCTGGCGGAAGGCGTGCAGGCCAAGCAGGCCGACACCGAAAAGGTGGTCATGGGCCCGTCATGGAAGATCGCGTTCAAAGACGCCGCGCCGACAGCGGCGGGCGAGGCCTTTGCGAAAAAGGCGGGCGTGGAAGTCTCCGAACTGAAGAAGATCGAAACACCGAAGGGCGAGTACGTGGGCGCGTCGGTGAAGCTCACGGGACGGACTGCGAGCGAAATCCTGATTGCCGAGTTGCCGAAGGAAGTTCTGGCGATCTACTGGGCCAAGAACATGTACTGGCGCGCGGGGAAGCCGGAGCGGTTCGTGCGGCCGGTGCGCTGGGTGGTGGTGATGCTCGACGCCGAAGTCGTTCCGCTTGAGATTGCGGGGATTGCGGCAGGCAATGCGAGTCGCGGACATCGCGTGTTATTTGGTGAGAAGCCGGTCGTAATCGATGCGGCGAAGAGCTACAAAGAGGCGTTGCGGGTGGCGAGCGTCGTGGTTGATGCGGCGGAGCGGAGACAGATGATCCGCAAGGCGCTGGATGCGACGACGCGAACGGTTGCCGGAGCGCGCTGGCGTGAGGACGAGGCGCTGGTGGAGACAGTGGTGCACCTGACCGAGTGGCCGACGGTGATTCTGGGCGATTTTGAAGCTGAGTACCTGGAGCTGCCGGAAGAGGTTCTGGTGACGGTGATGCGTGACCACCAGAAGTACTTCGCGGTGGAAGACGCGCAGGGCAAGTTGGCACCACACTTTCTGGCGGTGCTGAATACGCAGGCGGATGAAGAGGGCGCGGCGATCATACGGCACGGGAATGCGCGCGTGCTGCGGGCGCGGTTCAAGGATGCGCGATTCTTCTGGGACATGGACCAGAAGACGCCGCTGATGGCGCGCGTGGAGAGCCTGAAGAATGTGACCTTCCAGAAGGAGTTGGGGAGCTACTACTGGAAGACGGAACAGAACCTGGCGGTCGCGAATGCGCTGGCCACGATTGTGAAGGGGGCTGACGCGCCTTTCGATGAATCTGCTCTTTTCAAGGCAGTGGAGTTGGCCAAGACCGATCTGACGAGCGAGCTGGTGAAAGAGTTCACCGAGCTGCAAGGGATCATCGGCGGGCTCTACGCGAGAGCGCAGGGTTTGGGCGAGACGATTGCGAAGGCCATCTACGATCAATACACGCCTGCCTCGACGGAGGGCGCGATTCCGTCGACCGTCGAAGGGCAATTGCTCGGCCTCGCCGATCGCATTCAGACGATTGTGGCGATGTTCGGGATTGGGAACGCGCCGACCGGATCGAAAGATCCGTTTGCGCTGCGGAGAGCGGCGAATGCGATTGTAAAGATTCTGGCCGAGTCCGGATTGCCGCTGACGCTGAGCGATGTGATCAAAGCATCGGTGGTGAGCGATGCCGGCAAACCGCAAGTGAACGAGTTTTTCCGCGAGCGGCTGCAGTTCTATTTGAAAGACGTGCGCGGATTCGCGTACGACGTGGTGAATGCGGTGCTGGC
>Ga0187891_1002939_pt1 | contig 12360 bp, 11 predicted proteins | sample June2016WEW_21_4_FD_132990 | JGI IMG/M metagenome (GOLD analysis project Ga0187891, IMG submission 132990) | Peatland microbial communities from SPRUCE experiment site at the Marcell Experimental Forest, Minnesota, USA - June2016WEW_21_40 | ecosystem: Environmental > Terrestrial > Soil >... | reverse complement strand
TTGTAAGCGGCAGCATGGCCCACCAACACGGGTGCAAGACTCCCAGCGCCGGCCAGGGCCAGCACCACTGCGGTCGCCAGCACCATCCGGAGCATACGTGCGCGCTGCATAGTCACGGTCCCTCCTTCACTTTGCATCAGGTCCCAACTGGGACCGGGTGTCGTCGCGACAATCGATTATGAGCAGTACGTTACACCCTCGCTTGTTACCAATTCGTTACAACATGCGTAACCGCTGTGCGTAACGTGTGCCTTCTAGCGCACACAACAATGACGAATAGAAGCACACATGGTAATTACGATTGGTAGCGCACACAGCACTTGCCAACGCTAGCGCACACAGCAACAGCCGTTCATGGCGCATGTGTCAGTCATGACTGCAGCGCACACAGCAATCCCCAATAGCTAATACCTGGACCAACGACGGATCGTGCGGTAGTCATCCCGTCGCCATCGCAGCTCACCCGAGGAATGCCATGCTGGTAGGCCATCGTCCCATGGCTGTGCCTTGGAACGATCGTGGTGGCGCCGATGTCTCTTGCGGGTTTGCGGATCTTCTGCGCAGTTGTGATATATATAAAGCAGTCTTGTGTCCTCAGCGGCAAGAGTGTGTCCGGTGAGGGGCCTTGAGCCTGCCGCCGCAGCGAACACCTACTGCCAGCAGTTTCGCCACGGTAGCCTACAGGATCGAGAGGAGAGCCATCACATGCGCAACACCTTCTACCGTTCGTTGACGATTCTTCTCCCATGTTGGCTGCTCCTGAGTTGTGTCGCCAGCGCCGCGGTACCGGCACAAGCAGCGCCGGCATTGCCCACCTGGGTGAAACCGGGTCTTGTGCTGCAGTACGTTGAGAACCTCGGGGGCTACGTAGACTACGATTACACCGACAGCGTGACGTCCGTTTCCCAGGGCGTCGTGCAAGTGACTACGTACACCTGGAGCCCGGGGCTGCCGGGCACCGGTAAGTACTTGTACTGGCACTGCGCAGCGGTGTGCACCGGCCTACCCGCCCAGACCTCGGCCCAGTTCTGGATTGACCCCAGAAACCCAGTAGCCTCCCTGAGCAGCGGGCCCTGGCGCTACAAGTACCTGGGGGTCAAGACCGTCAAAGTCGGGGCGAAGTCGTGGCAAGCAGGGGTGCTGTTTTACGCGAACGCACAGGGGCAGCAAGTCGTCACGGATTTCCAAGCCAGCACTGGGTTGCTGCTCTACCATCGGGAGTACGCCTACAGTCTCGCGACCCACTCGTGGTACACGATCGTTGTGTCCTACCAAGGCACAAAGGGATAGGCACGGCGTCCTCCGCAGCCCGTCGGAGTCCGGCCCCGGCTCGCGGCCATCCTCCACGTCCAGTTGGCCCCCAGGGAGCGCGAGAAGGACAGCGCACGTCGCACTCTGCGGCAGTGGGGCCCCGCTACGTGCGCGGTGACGTGGTAGTGTGGACCTCCCGTAACGGTGGCGCCAACTTCTCTGCCGGAGTGGTGACCCCGCGCCAGACCGACGCGGGCGACACTGGCGTCGGTGACGTGCTGAGGGCTCAGCCCCAGCCCAGCCGAGGACTACGCCTCCATCGCGTCGAGCAACGATGGGCCCGGGTATTCGTTCACCGGCCTCGGCTCGATCGGGGCGACCGGTGGTCACGTTTATGCCGAGCATACGTTGGCGCGATTGGCTGGCCAGTGCCAGCGCCGCCCAATAGCCCGTAAATCAGCCTGATAGTGTGATACTGCTCACGACAAATGGCCTATCCTCGTGCAACTGTTGTGAGGAACGTAGTACTATGCGAGGGGCTGGGCGAGATGCTCTCGCGGGGTGCGCGTTGGGCCGGGAGGATATGATGAAGGTTACTCGTCTGCTTACTCTGGATTTTGCGTCGTTGAATCATGATGAGGATCTCTTGGCATTGCTCCAGACCAAGCAGCACGGCACGAATAGGGATGCAGGCAAGCTGGATTCGGCTGTGTTAGCCTGTGCGAGCAAGTCGTTGGCTGTTGAGTACACGGCAGTACCGCTTTCGGTGCCGGCGACGCAGCGCACGGTCGTACTGTACTAAACCGACACCACGGCGGAACCTACATCGAGCCGCTCGCTACCGGGAGCGCGCGGGGCAGCCCCTGGGTCGCGCTCGTCCCCTGCGTCACGCTGGCTCGCCACTCCATCGCCAGGGCGCAACGTGCGGGTGCCATCGACTCTTCACTATGGTCGCCAACGATCGCGGGACGCAGCGCAGTAGCCCACAGCTGGGCCAGTGCGGCAGCGCCGCCCGCGTTGGGATGCACGCCGTCGGCCAGCAGCCAGGGGTGTGCTTGGAAATAGGTGTAGGCATGCGTATCCCCCAGCCTCACCGTCACCCCATTTGCCAGCCTGTTGATCACCGTCTCGTAGGCCACCAACGTGCGCTCCATCGTCGTTCGGCCGGCTGCCGACAGCTTTGGGAGAGCAGCATAAGGCGGATACGATAGCACGACCACGAACCCTGCCCCATTCAGCACACGGCAGATGATCGCCAGATTCGCTCTGTACTGTGCGGGGCTGATATTCGCGCCTGTCGGTTTCGCATCGTTCGTGCCCAGCATGATGTGCACGATGCTGACCCCGCCTTGTTGAAAAGCAGCCAGCGCCTTGCCCAGGTACCCGATCCTGGCATCCGGCAGCCAGTCAGCCGTGGATGCGCCCTGGTGGCCTTCGTTTATAGCCCGCACCACGCGCCCCTGGGTGCTGATCGCTTGAACGGTCAGATCCGGCGGTGCGAGGTGCCCGCCCGGCGGTACGTCGAAGGTAATGCTGTCCCCGACAAACCCAATCACTACCTGGACGGGCGCTGCAGTGGCAACAGCATTGCTCGGCGCGGGCATGCCGGCCCACGCCAGAACCCCCAGCGCGATAACCACACGCAGCGCGTTCATCCGTATCGCCAGAATCAGGCACAGCTCCGAAACCAGGGCTGGACTCGGCCCGTGCAACGCAGCAAATCCCACCCGTGGATTCGGATCCGGCAGTTGTGCTGAGGCCGACATACCAAAGGTACGTTAGGCGATATCGGATCAAGATGCCATGCGAATGTGCTCTCTCTTGTCCAACTCGACAATGGCACGCATTATCTCTTCAGCTGAGAATTTGGGCTTTAGCTCCCCTACGCACGTTCTCAATGCTTCACTGGTTGCCGACTCGCCTTTACGCCGCATGTCACGTTCCACAAACACGATCGTGGCTCGCAATTCAAGGTCTCGTGCACTGAGCTTGCCGTACAAGCCGATTAGAGAGTCAAGAGCATGGGTGGTCCTCGGCTTGGTCATGAATGCCGTTGCCCGATCCCTGACTGCGTCTGTCTGGGCAGCTGGCTTGATCTGGTACCCGTAGCCAACCTGGTCGACAGACACGGCACCGAGACCCCTCGCCAGATCTAGGTCATTGAGCAGAGTGCTTGTGAATGGGCCGTAGGAGTGAAGTTCAAAGTCGTAGCCGCAATCAACCCCGTAGACTTCCTGTAACAGGAACACAAGCTTGATAAGGGCTGTCTTCCCAAACTGCGGGCTGATGCCGACAAGGCGCTGGGAAAGGTCTGCAATAAGTGCGTAGCGATCCCACGGGATGCCTACTGTGTCGCTCATAGCTGCTTCTCCTGCTACTGCCCATCACGAAGCTCAATAACACGTGATAATGCCAGAGGCCTGTCACCAACTGTGACGTACACCCTACTTTGGTTAACCGCTTTCAATCCGTGGACCACCGCTGATTGTATCCCCAGAGGGACAAGCGTTTCATCGGCAAGGCCCGGTCTGAGCAGCACTTCGATTTCGTCAGCCTTCTCGAACTTGTACCAGGACTTCTCAGCGGTATCAAGAAACCACGGCATAGTGCCCAGTCGTTGCTGAATCTGCTGCATGAGATCTGCATCGGCGGGACGCGGCTGTTCAGGTGTTTCGTAAACGCACCGGTAGTGGTCACGGTTGAGCAACCTATCCCCATGATCGCCGGCCAGTCCAGAGCAAATCATGCCTTGGACCCGCCAGTCGTCCCATGTCAGATACGCCTCAATGTTCTTCAAAGATGTCGGTGGCGGGAATACGTCGGGATTCGGCAGAGAACCAGCCTGGTGCTTGCGGAGAAGCTCCTTGATTGCTAGCGTAGCATGGCGATCGTAGGCACGCCGCGTTCGATGGAAGTATACCTGGGTGAACATCATATATCGCGCAATGATGAGTGCTTCGACAGCATGCACACCGTCATCTTCGACAGCAAGAGTGGGAGATGTAGTTTCTTCATCAATGGCAATGGTGAGCGTATTGAGCAAACGTTCCAAGTCGTAGCGTCCGTACGCCACACCAATGTGGTGCGAATCCCTGAGCAAGTAGTCCGCTCGGTCGGCATCAAGCTGGCTGGAGACGAGGTCCTTCCAGATAAGACTGCGGCCCGCGCTTCGTTGCTGGTTAAGAAAATCGGCAATCTCGTCTGCCGTAATATGGTAATTCTCATTGAACTTATGGTCGCGAATCACGTCTTTCATCAGGAATCGGATTACAGCAGCCGAATAGTCCTCATGCTTGTAGGGCCTTCCGGTCTGTGGGTTCGTATCCATCAGTTCCTCTGCTGCATGCGAGAAGGGCCCGTGGCCAACGTCGTGAAGGAGAGCCGCCAAGCGCACAAGAACCCGATCCCGCTTCAATCCGGCATCGTCATACGAGAGTTCATCCTGGAGGAATCTTTCTCGGCGGCGCTGAATGTGATCAAACATTCGGGTAGCTATGTGCATCACGCCGAGCGAATGCTCGAAGCGCGTGTGAGCCGCACCCGGATATACCATGTCCGTCATGCCGAGCTGCCGGATGCGGCGCAGTCGCTGGAAAACCTGGTGATTGATGATTTCCCGCTCCCACTCATTCAAGCGTATGAATCCGTGGACAGGATCGCGTATCTCGAACATATTTTCCATTAACTATACCGCACTTCCGCTGTGGCTGCAACGTACGCTTGCAACATGCCATTGAGTATGAAGCGACACACGACGGCACTGCAAGTACGCCGTTCAGTCCCCCCACTCCCTGCTATCCTCATAGTCGAGGCAGCGTTAAACCATGCAAACCACTTGTAGCCACTGTGGCGCCACCGTAGACGATAGCCACCGCTTTTGCCTGGTCTGTGGCGCTCGCTTGGGCAGCACCCCGGTGACGCCGGTACGCTCACCGGGCAAGGTCGCACCTGCGCCGGCAGCCGATGGCAACAGCCCCATGCTCGGCGAGCGCTACACAGTAGATCGTGTACTGGGCCGGGGCGGCATGAGCACGGTCTACCGCGCCTACGATACCCACTTCTCCAATCGCGTCGTAGCGGTCAAGGAAATGGTCGATAACTTCGCCACGCCCGAGGAGCGAGCCGAGGCGGAGCGCGACTTCCTGCGCGAGGCCGACCTGCTGGCAGGGCTGCGCCACCAGGCCATCCCAGCCGTGTTCGACCGCTTTAGCGCCAACCACAGGCACTACCTGGTGATGGAGTACCTCGCAGGCGAGAACCTGGAGCGAGCCCTGGCCGCGCGCACCGAACCATATGCAGAGACGCAGGTGCGCACCTGGGCCTTGGATCTGTGCGGCGTGCTCCGCTACCTCCACGATCGCCAGCCGCCGATCATCTTTCGCGACCTCAAGCCCGGCAACATCATCGTGGAGCCGGGAGGACGGTTGCGCCTCATCGACTTCGGCATCGCCCGGTTCTTCAAGCACACCCAGGCTACCGATACGACCGCCCTGGGCACCAGCGGCTATGCCTCTCCCGAGCACTACACCGGCCAGACCGATGCCCGCTCCGACATCTACTCGCTGGCTGCTACCATGCACCACCTGCTCACCTTGCGCGACCCCTCACGGCAACCCCCGTTCCAGTTCCCCCCCGTGCGCAGCTTAACCCCTGCCGTTTCGCCCGAGCTGGACGACATCATCATGAAGGGCTTGTCCCCCGATCGCGCCAAGCGCTTCGCCACCGTGCCGGAGTTCGAAGCAGCCCTGCAGGCACGACCCAGGCCGGCACGCTCCCGTGCGGCGCCGCCCACCGGCCCGCTCAACACGGCCGCGCAGTCCGCGCCGCCTGCAGGCGCGCCGGGCAACGGCCGGCGCCCGGCCGGACCTGCGACCTCGACGGCACTGGCGCCCGGCACCCTCGTCCTGGTAGTCACTCGCGTGCGCCGAAGCGTGGACGCCACGGCCCTGGCCAACGAGCTCGCGCCACTCATCGGGCAGACTCCTGCCGAGGCCGCGCAGCAGCTGCGCCGGCTGCCGCTCGTGGCACCTCTGGTAGCCGTCTCGCAGCTGGGCGCTCGCCTCAAGCGCCTGCGCGACCTGGGCACCGATGCGCAGCACGTCGTGCCCGCCACCGAGTCGATGAACCTCGACGCCGCCTTGCAGCAGGAGCTGCGGACAAACCATCAGATCGTGATTTGGGACGCGAAAGTGGGCGCCGGGCGCACCTGCTACTGCCGGCGCTGCGGCCACCGCTGGGTGACGAGTAAAGCCGTGGGCGACACCGTGCCCCAGCAGTGCCAGCGGTGCTCGGCCAAGGACTGGAGCAGGCGCCGGCTCTGCAAGTGTGCCTGGTGCGGCCACGAGTTCGAGGTGAACGACTACTTGCAAGACCCCGAGCGGTATCGCCCCTTCTGCGAGTGCTGCGGCCTGCGCGACTGGCTGCGTGGCCGGCGCCTCGGCTGGCACGGCCTGATGCAGTCCTTCCGCGATATGCTGGGGCTCCCAGGATGATCCTGCCCTTCACCTGGCATGCCTTGACGCCCACAGGCCACAACCGGCGCCAGCCGGCGCCGTCTCTGCCATCCTGCCGCGGCTGGGGGCCATGCGTAATCAGTCAAAGGGGCCTGATGTAGCACTATGCAAACCTCTCCGTACCTCTCGTTCACGCACGAAGAGTGGGGCCGGCTCCGTGCCGCCACTCCACTCACCCTGACTGAGTCGGACTTGGCGACAATCCAGGGCATCAACGAGCGGATCTCGCTCGCCGAGGTCGAAGAGATCTTCTTGCCGCTCTCCCGGCTCCTCAATCTCAGGGTCGCTGCGGCGCAGCACCTGGCGATGGTCACCGATACATTCTTGGGCAAGCCTGCCGCCAAGATCCCCTACATCATCGGCATGGCAGGCAGCGTCGCCGCGGGCAAGAGCACCGCCTCGCGCGTGCTGCAGGCGCTGCTGGCTCGCTGGCCAAACCATCCCAAAGTGGACCTGATCACTACCGATGGCTTCCTGCTGCCCAACCAGGTACTCGAAGCGCGCAGCCTCATGCAGCGCAAGGGTTTTCCCGAGAGCTACGACCTGCGCCGCCTGGTGCAGTTCCTCACGGAGATCAAGTCCGGGGCGCCGGCCGTAGAAGCACCGAAGTACTCTCATCTCCTTTACGATATAGTTCCCGGCGAGATGCAGGTCGTGCGTAATCCCGACATCGTGATCGTCGAGGGGCTCAACGTGCTGCAGACCGGCGCCAGCCGGAGCCAGCATCCTGCCCACGTGTTCGTCTCTGACTTCTTCGACTTCTCCATCTATGTCGACGCCGAAGAGGCAGATCTCGAGAACTGGTACGTCGCCCGATTCCTCGTCTACCGCGACAGCGTATTCCAGAAAGAGAGCTCCTACTTCCACCGCTACGCGTTCCTCAATACCGAGGAGCTGCTGCGGACCGCCGCCCAAATCTGGCGCGAGATCAACCTCGTCAACCTGCGCGAGAACATCCTCGGCACGCGCGATCGCGCGCACCTGGTGCTGGAGAAAGCCCCCGACCATAGCGTCCGCCGCATCCGCCTGCGCAAGATATGAGCCAGGCCGGCTGAACCGTGACACACACCATGCGGACGTCGGGGGCCGCCAGTGCTTCGATCAACGCCGGCAGCGGCCCGCCCGAGGGCGGTCCGCTGCGGCAAGCTCGGCAGTTTCCTACGAATAAACGCAATAGATAATTGGCGTACTCCACAAACACGCCCGCCGTGCTACAGTTATTGGTAGCAGCACCTTGCAGTGCCATGCAGCCAGGCTCGGTCGCCGCAGGTCATTGTTGGAACACATCGTCCCAAGTGAAGAGTGTAGGCCATGTTAGGCGCGTCAACCCACCCCCATTCTGTGCCGCCCGCGAACCTGCGCACCTGGTTCGCCGCCAACACCTGGGCGCCGGGGTGGCAACCAAGCAGCCTGCGTCGCCCGTTCGTCAGCTACGCCGCGGCAGTGCTGGCAGTCGCCCTCGCCGTGGGGCTTGCGCACCTCCTGGATCTCACGCTGGCTGGCTTCGGCCCGCACACCATACTGGCCTACTTCGCCGTGCTCTGCGTGGCGATCGCCTGGGGCATTGGACCGGCGCTGCTGGCTGCAACCCTCAGCGCGGTCGTGTTGAACTTCGTCGTCTTGTCGCCGGCGCTCGCCGCGCTGCCTGTGAGCCCATCGCATTGGGTCGCGCGCGCGGTTGGCTTCCTGCTGATGCTCGTATTGGCCTTTGCCATCAGCGTGGTTGCCTGCCAATTGGCACGGGAGCGGGCCGACCGATCGCACGCCTTGGCGGCCACGCGCCAAGCGCACGAGGAGGCCTCGACCGAACGCGACCTGGTGCGGCAGGTTGTCGAGGTGCTGCCGGAGGGCGTGGTGATTCTTGGCACCGATGCACGCGTCACCGCTATGAACCAGGCCGCGGCGGCGCTCTTTGGCTCAGGCTTCTCCGGCAAGACCCGCGCGGAGTTTGACCTTGCGGAACGCCGGCCGGACGGCACCGCGGTGGCGCGCGAGGACCGCCCGTGGATGCGCGCACTGGCGACGGGTGAGATGTCGCGCGGCGTACAGCTGGTGGTGCGCGGTGCCGCCGGCACGGATGTGCCCCTCCTGACCAGCAGCGCCCCGCTACGCGATGCCAGCGGCACGACCATAGGCGTCGTCTCCGTGTTCCAGGATATCTCGGCGATCCGCAGCCTGGAACGCCAGCGCGATCGCATGCTGGCAACCGTGGCACACGATCTCAGGAACCCCTTGACCAGTATCACCGGGCTGAGCCAGATCCTGCAGCTGCGCGTCGACCAGGTGGATGCGCGCGTACGCGAACGGTTCACGCACAACCTGAAGACGATTGAGGAAGCCGGCCGGCGCATGGCGATCCAGATCAACGAGCTGCTGGACTACACGCAGGCGCAGACCAGCCAGGCCCTGGATCTCGGCCTCGAGCCCACCGACATCGTGGCGTTGCTGCGGAAGATGCTGGACGAGCACCAGCGGGTGACCGAGCGGCACGCCCTGATACTCGAAACGCCCGAAGAGGTGCTTGTGGCCATTGTCGATCCGCGCAGGTTGGAACGCGCCATCGCCAATCTCCTGGTCAACGCCATCAAGTACAGCCCGGAGGGAGGCCCAATCACCGTCTCCGTCGCCCGGGCAGTCGGGCCTGATGGCCAGTGGCTGAGCATCGCGGTCGCGGATAGTGGCCTCGGCATCCCCGCCGGCGACTTGCCCCACATGTTCGAGCAGTACTACCGGGCCAGCAACGTGGCCGGCACGATTCCCGGTACCGGCATCGGGCTGGCCAACGTGCGCCATGCCGTCGAGCGCCACGGCGGTACCGTGAGCATCGACAGTGCCGAGGGCGAAGGCACCACCGTCACCTTGCGGCTGCCGCTGCTCCCAGCCGAGGCCGCTCAGCCTGGGGCTTTGGGCTAGGGCAGGACGCCTGCCCGTCCCCGGATCGCGCAGACGACAGACTCCATCGCCACGACGCGGCACGCAGGCCCCACCATGGCTTCACTATATAGTTCAGCTATCGTCCGGCTGTAGACGCGGATGATGGCGCCCGCCAGGCCGTTCCGAGGTCCTCAGCCGCCTCTGGCGTGCCGCGCCCGCCTGGCTGGCCGGGCGCCTGCCCAGTAACCTCGGCTTGGTCTGCCTCGTCCACCTCATCCTCCTCGTCCCCGTCCTCCTCATCCTCGTCGTCATCATCCTCGTCCTCATCCTCGAAGTCCCAGTCGTCTGCTTCAGGCATCTGGTCTTGGAGGAGGCTCTGCAGCGTCTGCAGGCGCATCGCTTCGTCCCGATCATCCCGGTGCATTGCCGCACCGTACGCGCAGGTGAGGACCTGATCTGCGAGACGGGCGAGCTCATGGATGTCGTTCGCGTGGGCTGCCTGACTCGCTGCGCGTGCGACCTCCGGATCGGTTGCCACCCGCCGGCTCTCTGCGGCGATAAGCTCCCGCAGCCCGCTCTCCGTGGGCAGGACAGCCGGATCGCCCGTGAGCGCGCCGCCGAGGCCGCGGATGACCTCGGCTCGACGCACCACCTCCTGCGCTGATGCCTTCGCGGAGTTTGGCCCGTCCATCCGCACCAGCACCTCGACTGCGGCGGGAAACTCCCGTAGCAGCACCCCACAACGCACATATTCGTCATGGTGGCCCCGCAGTGCCGCCGCGCGCTGTGCGAGATCCAGGGTCCGACCGGCGAGACGGGCAAGCTTTTGGGCATCCTTGGACCGGGCTGCCTCGCGCACTGCGCGCGAGACTTCCGGTTCGACGGCCACCTCGCGGCTCACCGAGGTGATGTATGCGCGCAGCTCACGCACGGCGGGCGATACATGCGGATCGCCTGCCCCCGCGCCGTCCTGCTGCCCCCAGTGCAGGGTCGTGCTTCTTTCCGATGCCGAACATGAAATTCCCCCCCTCTAGACTCCTGCTTGCGGCCGGCTGGCGCGCCGCTAACCGTGCGGGGCCGCTAGCCGCGCAGGTACTCCCGCACGGCTAGCGCCACGCCGTGCCCGACGACCCCGTGCGCCTCAGGCGCGTTCCGACTCAACCGCAGCCGGTCTCTCCCACATACAGCCCATGCGAGAAATCGACCTGGATCGGGCTGTCGACCTTGGTACCCCGCACCGTGTACGTCCGGCCGGCGACCGTGAAGATCTCGCCGCACAAAAGGTTCGGGTCCGCGGCAGGCGGGACCGCGTGCAGCACGGTGCTCACGGTGTACTTGTAGATGTCGACCGCCTCCACGCCCAGCCAGCCCTTCGCCTGCCCATTGCCCATCCAGCCCAGCACGAGGTACAGCGACGGCGTCGCTCTGCCAACCTCCCATGCTGCGCGCATCGGGGCCAGGGTCCGGCTCGAGCCGTTGGCAAACAACACCGTGGTCAGCGTGTACTGGGGCATCGAGGAGCCGTACGGCAGGTAGGTCCAGGTGAGGAGAGCTTCTAACGGGTGGGAGGGCGAGGCAGTGTTGCCCTGAGCCAAGCCCTGGCCCAGCGCCCATACCGTGGTCGGCCCCTGCGGAGTGTTCTCCATGGGCGTCAGGCTCGGGATGGGAGCGGCGGTGACCCCTGCCCGAGCACTTCCCATTCCTGCCAGCAGCACCGGCAACAGCAGTGAAACGGACATCGCCTTCAACCATGCAGCGTGCACGTGCATACCATCCTCCTAGCGTTCTTGTCCAGGCGTGCAGTTGGACGACGGCGCACGCCAGGCCGATCCCGGATCCTCTCCGGCCATGTCTGTGGCCGGCACTGGCTGCTCCAGCAGTCGCTCAGCCTCGTGCGGGGCGAACGAGCCCGGCTTTGCCAGCACCTGGCCCCGCTGGATGTCGCCGCGCCCCACTCCGCGCAGCAGGCAGCCCACGTTGTCCCCCGCTTTCGCCTGGTCGAGCGACTTGTGGAACATCTCCACCCCCGTCACCACCACCGTGCGCGTCCCCGCCCCCATTCCGACAATCTCCACCTCCTCGCCCACCCTGATGGCACCCCGCTCGATGCGCCCGGTGGCCACCGTGCCGCGGCCCGAGATCACGAACACGTCCTCCACCGGCATCAGGAATGGCTCGTCGTTGCCGCGTACCGGCTCGGCCCGCTGCTGAGACACCTGCGCTCTGTCGTGCAGGGCTTGCTGCTGGAGTTCGCGGAGCTCTGCAAGTTCCGCACCCAACTCCCCCAGCATGCCGCCGGCAAGACCTCCCAAGCCGGCCTTCTTCTCCTCTGTCCGATCGTGCTTCTTTCCCATGCCAAACATCGTCTTCCCCTTTCCCTGGCCGGAACGGCGGTGTCACACCGTCCCAATGCGCCGGTAGCCAGTGCCTCAATCCTGCGTCCCGACGCCGGACCCGCACCCCCAACTGGGCGGATCTGGATCGTGTGATCGCGGGCGTGCGCCGCGGCGCGCCTGGGAGCGCGGGCATCCTCCCCGTCCCCCGGACCTGCCGCGAGCCTGCGCCGTCGCCATGGTACCGCCGACCCCATGATGATCGCATTTTGCAGGCGCCCCCCGCTTGCGGGCACGGCCATCCGCGTCAAACATAGGTACACTCTACATCCGCGGTAATGCCGCCGTATACCAGGTGCGCGGGCAGCAGTTCAGGAGGCGGCCAATGG
>Ga0187891_1002935_pt1 | contig 12368 bp, 11 predicted proteins | sample June2016WEW_21_4_FD_132990 | JGI IMG/M metagenome (GOLD analysis project Ga0187891, IMG submission 132990) | Peatland microbial communities from SPRUCE experiment site at the Marcell Experimental Forest, Minnesota, USA - June2016WEW_21_40 | ecosystem: Environmental > Terrestrial > Soil >... | reverse complement strand
CGCCGCAGCCATTTCCGGCGACACCAGGTGCGTGCGCCCGCCGCGGCCTTGCCGCCCCTCGAAGTTGCGATTGCTCGTCGATGCGCAACGCTCGCCCGGCGAAAGAATGTCGGGATTCATGCCCAGGCACATGGAGCAGCCCGGTTCGCGCCAGTCAAATCCCGCCTCGCGGAAGATGCGGTCCAGGCCTTCTTTCTCCGCCTGCGCCTTCACTTGCTGCGAACCGGGAACCACCATCGCACTCACATGGGTGGAGACCTTGTGGCCTGCTGCGATGCGTGCCGCCGCGCGCAGGTCCTCAATGCGCCCGTTGGTACAGGAGCCGATGAAGACGCGGTCGATTGAGATCTCCTCAAACGGTGTTCCCGCCTTCAGGTCCATATACTCAAGCGCCCGCTCAAACGACTTCCGGTCGATGTCGCTTTTGGCGTTTGCCGGGTCAGGCACTTTGGCAACCACCGGCGCCACCATACCGGGGCTCGTCCCCCAGCTTACGTACGGAACCAGCGCGGCCGCATCAATTACCAATTCACGGTCGAACTTCGCGCCAGGATCCGACGGCAACTTCTTCCACTCCCCGACGGCTTTGTCCCAGTCGGCGCCCTTCGGCGAGAACTGGCGGCCTTTCAAGTAGGCGTACGTCGTTTCGTCCGGCGCAATCATGCCCGCGCGCGCGCCCGCCTCGATGCTCATGTTGCAAATGGTCATGCGGCCTTCCATCGAGAGCGCGCGAATCGCCGAGCCAGCGTACTCGATGACACAGCCCGTCGCGCCGTCGGTGCCGATCTTTCCGATGATGGCCAGAATCACGTCCTTGGCCGTCACGCCGAGCGGCAGCTTGCCCTCGACCGCGATGCGGAAGGTCTTCGGCTTCGACTGCGGCAGCGTTTGCGTGGCCAGCACATGCTCCACTTCGCTGGTGCCGATCCCAAAAGCCAAAGCCCCGAACGCGCCGTGCGTGCTAGTGTGCGAGTCGCCGCACACGATCGTCATGCCCGGCTTGGTCAGCCCTAGCTCCGGCCCGATCACGTGTACAATTCCCTGCTCGCGCGAGTTCACGTCGTAGAGCTCGACGCCGAAATCCGCGCAGTTCTTGCGCAGCGTGGCGATCTGCGTGGCCGAGATCTGGTCTACGATATTCAGCCGGCCTTCAATGGTCGTGGGCACGTTGTGGTCCACGGTAGCAATGGTCCGGTCAGGCCTGCGTACCTTGCGCCCGGCGAGCCGCAGCCCTTCGAAGGCTTGCGGCGAGGTCACCTCGTGCACCAACTGCAGGTCGATGTAGAGCAGCGTTGGCTCGCCTTTCGGCTCGACTACAACGTGCTGCTCCCACACCTTCTCGAATAATGTTTTCGGTTCACTACTCATCAAGAGCTGCTCCTGAAAACAGCTATTAGCTCTCAGCTATTAGCCTGTTCTGTTCCCTTGCCTAATCTTCTGACTCCTGCAAACTTCCCCAAGCGTTTCGCGACAAAAAACTGAAGGCACCTGTTCTACGCACTTAAAGCTAAAGGCTAATGGCTAATAGCTAAAAGCTTGTAACTAACGGCTAACAGCTACGAGCTGCTCCTTCACCGTCTCTCTCACCTTCGCGCCCATTTCTTTTGTCGAGAGCACGGTGACTCCCTGCGTCTGGCCGCGCACCAGATCCGGAGTGCGGAATCCCTGCTCCAGCACTTTGCGCGCCGCCGACTCAATCGCCGCCGCCTCGGACTCCATCCCGCCGGAATAGCGCAGAATCAGCGCGCCGGTCAGAATTGCTCCCAGCGGATTGGCCAATCCCTTGCCGGCAATATCTGGAGCCGAGCCGTGAACTGGTTCGTACAAGTTCACCTTGCCGCCAATCGTCGCCGAAGGCAACATGCCCAGCGAGCCCGTAATCACCGCCGACTCGTCACTCAGAATGTCGCCGAAAAGATTCTCCGTGAGCACCACGTCGAAGTCGCGCGGCCGGTTCATCAGGTGCATCGCCATCGCATCCACATATTGATGTTCCACCGTCACGCCAGGAAACTCCGCCGCGACCTCGTTCACCGTCGCGCGCCAAAGTTGCGAAACTTCCAGAACATTGGCCTTGTCCACGCTGGTCAGCTTTTTGCGGCGCTTGCTGGCAAGCTCAAACGCAATCTGCGCCACGCGCGCCACTTCACTGCGCGTATAGCGCATGGTGTTCCAGGCCTCGCCGCTCAGGCGGTTCCACTCGCGCGGCCGTCCGAAGTAAAGCCCGCCCAGCAGCTCACGCACGAACAGAATGTCAGCTCCGTCGACGATCTCCGGTCGCAGCGGGCTGTTCACCGCCAGCTCTTTGAACGCAAACGCGGGCCGCAGATTGGCGAATCCGCCCAGTGCTGCGCGAATCTGCAACAACCCCGCCTCGGGCCGCTTATCCGGAGCCAGCGAGTTGAATTCGTTGCCGCCCACCGCGCCCAATAAAACCGCATCCGATGCCAGCGCCTCTTCGAGCGTGTCCGCAGGCAGCGGCGTGCCGTCCTGCACAATGGCCACGCCGCCGATGCGCTTTTCGGCAAACGCAAAATCGTGGCCGCCCAGCGCGGCGATCTCCTTCAACGCAGCGACTGCTTCGTTCGTTACCTCGGGGCCGATGCCATCGCCGGCCGTGACTAGAATCTTCAGCTTCATTGCGACTCTTTCCAGTTGTCTGCGATCAGTGGTCAGTGATCAGACGCTCAATCCAGTTCGCTCACCGGCTCACTCCGCCGTTCGCGAATGTTGTCTGGCAGCAATCCGACCAAATCCTGATCGTAGATGTTCTTCTTGCGGTCGGCCAGCGCCACAAACCGGTAGTAGACGTGCTGCAGCTCATCGCGACTCACCGTGAAGCCAAGTTGCTCCAGGCGATGCCGCAGCGCAGCGCGGCCGGAGTGCTTGCCGAGCACGAGATGCGTCTTGGCCACGCCCACTAATTGCGGCGTCATGATCTCGTAGCAGAGCGGGTTGGCCAGCATGCCGTGCTGGTGGATGCCCGACTCGTGCGCGAATGCGTTGGCGCCAACCACCGCCTTGTTCGGCGATGGCCTGAAGGTGATGAGCTGGCCCAGCACTTCGCTGGTCGGATAAAGCTGGTCGAGCTTGATCGAGGTCGACACGCCGAAGTGGTCGCCGCGCACGTAAAGCGCCGCTGCAATCTCCTCGAGCGCCGCGTTGCCGGCCCGCTCGCCGATGCCATTAATGGTGCACTCCACCTGTCGCGCGCCCGCCTGAATGGCCGCCAGCGAATTCGCAACGGCCAGGCCAAGATCGTCATGGCAGTGCGCCGAGAGCACAACGCCCTTCTCGTCGATTGCGGGAACGCGCTCTCGCACCTCGCGAAACATCGCGCCGTACTCTTCGGGCGTAACGTAGCCCACGGTGTCGGGCATGTTGATCGTGGTCGCGCCGGCTTCGACGGCAATGCGCACCATCTCCACCAGAAAGTCGCGATCCGAGCGCGTCGCATCCTCGGGCGAAAACTCCACATCGTCGGCGAGCGACCGCGCCAGGCGCACGCTCTCGCCGCACTGTTCCAGCGCCTCCGCGCGGCTCATCTTCAGCTTGTACTCAAGATGCAGATCGCTCGACGCCAGGAACACATGGATGCGCGCCCGGTCGGCAAACTGCAACGCACGCGCCGCCATCTCGATGTCCTCGGTCTTGGCGCGAGCCAGCGACGCGATGCGGGGCTTGCGAATGGCCTGCGTAATGGTAGCGATGGCGGCAAAGTCGCCCTCCGAGGCCATGGCAAAGCCGGCCTCGATGATGTCCACTCCCAAATCCTCCAGGGCGTGGGCCATGGTGAGCTTTTCCTGCGTGGTCATGCTGCAACCGGGCGACTGCTCGCCGTCGCGCAGGGTGGTGTCAAAGAAAACTACAGGATCGCTGCTCATGTTTGTGCCTGCTGTGTACCTGCCGGGAAGACCGACCTTGTCCAGTTCGTCTATTGTCGCCCATCCGTGCATTATAAGGCAAAGTTATAATTCTTTTAGAATCGATTAGAATTACTTATACTAGAAGCTGCCGGCTTGGGCCTTTGGCTTCGACCGCCTTCCGAAGGAGCAGCGATGGAACTCAGCCAGCTCGAAACCTTTCTCGCCGTTGCCGAGGAGCGCAGCTTCTCCCGCGCGGCCGTGCGCCTGCACCGTACTCAGCCCGCCGTCAGCCAGGTCATCCGCAAACTGGAGGGCGCGGTGGGCGAGACGCTTTTCGACCGCGCCGCACGCGATGGCTCGCTCACAGCCGCCGGCGCGCTGCTGCGCGAGTACGCGGTGCGCCTGCTGGCCCTGCGCCGCGAGGCCGCAAGCGCCCTAGACGAGCTGAAGAGCCTGGAGCGGGGCCACCTGCAACTGGCGGCCAACGAGTACACCTGCATGTACCTGCTGCCAGCCGTCGACGCCTTCCGCCGCGAGTTTCCCCATGTCGGCGTCACCGTGCAACGCATGCTGGCCTCGCACATTCCCGAGGAGCTGAACCTGCGCACCTTCGAACTCGGCATCATTTCATTCCGGCCCGATCCCGCGCAGATTCGCACCATCGCCGTATATGGCGACAGCCTGGCTCTCATTGTCAGCCCGCATCACCCGCTGGCCCGGGCGGATCGCGTCTCCATCCGCGACCTGGGCAACGAGAATTTTATCGCGCATAACGTGGCCTCACCGCTCAGGCGCAAGGTGATTGAGGCCTTCCAGCGCTACCGTACCCCGCTCAACATGGGCATCGAGTTGCCCACCATTGAGGCCATCAAGCGTTTTGTGGCCATGGGAAATGGAGTGGCGCTGGTTCCCCATCTCGCCGTGGCGCGGGAACTGGAAACTGGCGACCTAGTCCGCGTACGCGTCGACGAGCTGGATGTGCGCCGCGTGCTGCGTCTCGCCCACCGCCGTCAGGCCACGCTCTCCTACGCCGCCAAGGCCTTCCTGCAAACGCTCAGAACCATGGCCAAAGAGCAGGGACCGCCATTCTTTTACCACGTGGAGCGGGCGGGGTAGAAACAACCTGGCGATGCACCACAACTATTCCCTATTCTCACTTCCCTCTTGCCTCTTCGCGCGTCTATAGCCTCAGATGTTTCCGCCACCGACGTTCGGACTCGGATGACAGGCCCCAACCCGCTCCGGCCATTTACAATTCTGAGAGCGGGGCCCGGGACCTTCCGGTGCGCCGGAATCGACAGGGTTTTTGCCAGCCGGACGGTTGTGCAGTCGCGAGGATCAGGATCGAATGAAGAGGATCGCTTTTTTTATCTGTCTGCTGGTCGTGTGCGTGGCCGCAGGCCGCGCTCAGGAAAGCCGCCAGGACATCAGCCTGAGCGGAACAGCGCTGATTGAGCCATACAAGGCTTCTTCCACCGACGTTCAAGTCCACTCCACCACTGCCTACGGTGGATTGGTCAGCTACCGTTTCATGCTCACGCCGAACAGCGCGCTTGAAGCCAACTACGGCCTCACCTACCAGAACAGAATCACGTACTACGGACCTCAGTTCCAGAACGGCATCGGCATTCTGGCTCGCACCCAGGAGATCTCCGGAGCTTACGTGCGCTCCTTCGTCTTCAAGAATTTCAATCCCTTCGTCGAGGCCGGCCCGGCGGGAATCATCTTCCTGCCCATCTACAACTCCGGCACCAAGACTCTCGACGCGCACCAGCAGACGGAGGTTGGCGCTTTGTACGGCGCCGGCTTTGCTTACGAGGTCAGTCCCAGCTTCGACGTCCGCGTCGAGTATCGCGGCGTGGTGACAAAAGTGCCGACCTTCGGCGTGGGAACGAGCACCTACAACTTCACCACAAACCGCTGGTACAACGTCTCTGTGCCCACCATTGGCGTGGCTTACCACTTCTAAGAGCGCGAGCGCGCCTAAAAAGCAAGGGGACCGGCCTGGGCCGATCCCCTTTTTGCTGTTGAGGCTTCTCAATTCCCATCATGTCCCCGCGTTCTCAGCACCGCGCGCCTCGCGGTAGCGGCCCAGCTCCTTCACCATGCCGCAGTGCGCGCCCAACGCCTCAAGGGCGTGCGTCCCCTCCCCGCTTGAGCCAATCTGGTAATCCACATAGAAGATGTACTCCCACGGCCTGCCCTGCACCGGCCGCGACTCGATCTTGGTCAGATTGGTGCCCATCGCGCTCAATGCGCTCAGCGCCGCCACCAGCGAGCCCGGCCGATGCTCCAGCGTAAAGGCCACGCTCATCTTGTTCGCCGCGGGATCGGTCTCCGCCTCAGCGCTGCGCCGCACCAGGAAGAATCGCGTGTAGTTCTCCGCATCGTCTTCGATACCGCGGGCAAGAATTTCCGCGCCGTAATACGCGGCCGCCTGCTGGCTTGCAATGGCCGCCGCGTGCTTGTCGTTCAAGCTCACCAGTTGCTTCACGCTTCCCGCGGTGTCGTAAAAGGCAACGGCCCTCATCCGCGGATGCTCGGCCAGGAAGCGCCGGCACTGCGCCAGCGCCACGGCATGTGAATACACGTGGTCGATCTCATCTATCGATGCGCCGGCAACGGCGATTAGGTTGTGGCGAATGCGCACGAGCGTTTCCCGTACCACTTTCACGTCGTTATGGAGCAGCAAGTCGAAGTGCTCGAGCACCGATCCCGCCAGACTGTTCTCAATGGGAATTGCCGCGGCGTCGGCTGCCCCTGAGTCGAGCGCAGCAAACACTTCCGCCGAGAGCGCGCAGGGAACAATCTCCGCGTCGGGAACTAGCTTCAGCGCCGCCTCGTGGCTGAACGAGCCCGGCTCTCCTTGAATCGCGATCTTCATGCTGTTGCTTTCTGCTCCCGGCCGCGGGCGATCGGCAGCCAAAGCTCATCCGCGCGTCCCTCTCGCACCATACCACAGGCGATCGGCCGCGGTCCCGATGCGCCGAGCCCTATTGTGCTGAGGTGGCTGCGGCTTCAATCTCAACCTGCGCGACCATGGTCGGAATCAAGTCGCTGTCGCTCGCCGGCACTCGCGCGGACAATTGCGTCAGGTCAGTATCCGCACCGGTGACAATCGCAACTCCGTCGATCGGGCTCGCGTTCATCTGCAGGCGCGAGTCCGTTCCTAGTCCCTGCGTATTGGCAGGAGTTTCGAACTCAACAACATTCTTGGCGCGATAGGTCAGCTTGTCACTTGGGTAGGGATCGAAGGGAAAGTCGCTGGCCGGCTCGATCCCCTCCGCGATTACGCTCTGCGCGAAAGCTTTGTATGCAGGAAACACGCGCGCGATGACCTTGGCGACTTCAAACCTCCCTGACGTGCCGCCATCTAAATCTGACACCTCGACGACCTGCCCCGCGAACCCTTTCCAATCCAGCGAGAAAAGTGCTTTCGAGTCGATGGGGTTGGGGCTGACGAACAAGTTGGCGCCGTTAGAGCCGTAGGTTGAAAAGCAATTCCACCCTCGCGGTGCGAGAACCCCGATGCCGTATTCCGCTTTGTAGTAGGCGAGCCGTTGCGCCATCCCCGCGGGAATTGCGACCGCCAGGCTTTTGCCGCTTGGCGCTTTGAGCGGCCCAACCTGGCCGTCGGATGCGCAGCCAACGAAGGGAACCGTTACCGTGGCGGATTGAGCTGGCGGAGCGGGGGACTTCGCTTGGGCGAATCCCGGAGGATACCCACAAACGGTTGCCCATAGGGCAAAGGCTGCAGAGAAGAGACGAGCTGGCTTCATGGGTGCCATCATAGCAATCGCCGGCCTAGAGTCCTCGCAGGCTCCATATTCTCGGCACAGACAGAGTGGAGTAGGATTGTTGGGAAGACAGTTAAGGAATCTGGAACAGGGATCATTTATGAATATCTGTCTCCGTAGACCTCTGGAGCTTCTTAGCTGTAACCGGATTATCAAGAGGCATCTTCCAGCCGATTTTAGAGCAGTTCCAATCTTGGTCTCGCCCGACGCTAGTCTGGGCTTCTGGAAACCGAGTTTGAATTGTGACCTCTTGGATTTCGCTCGCGAGTTTGTACAGGAGGGCATGGTGGTATGGGACGTGGGCGCGAACGTCGGAATGTTTACGATTGCCGCTGCCCAGCGCGCGGGACACTCTGGAAAGGTCGTCGCTGTTGAGGCAGATATGTGGCTCGCCAATCTGCTGCGCAAATCCGCCGCTTCTCAACCAGCATCTTCGGCTCGTATTCAAGTGCTTCCAGTTGCAGTTTCCGACTCAATGGGTATCGCATCTTTCAATATAGCCAACCGCAGTCGTGCTTCGAATTTTCTCAATGTGTCAACCGGATCAACACAGACTGGCGGTATCCGCGAAACAGTAAGCGTAATTACCGTTACTCTGGACTGGTTGCTGGAACAGGGTGGTACAGCACCACATGTATTGAAGATTGATGTAGAAGGTGCAGAAATTCACGTTTTGCGCGGTGCGGGGCGCGTTCTTGCAGAAGCGCAGCCCGTTGTGCTTTGTGAGGTGTTTGACCGCTCCAGTGACGCTGCTACTGAGATGCTGTTGAACCATGGCTATACGCTATTCGATTTCCAGAGCAAGCCTCGAACTCAAACCAAATATGCTTGCTTTAACACGTTAGCGATCCCACGAGGGTGAGATGGCCCATTTTGCCAACTATATTATTAGGGGGAATCTGTGACGCTCTGATGCAGAATTAGCCATCAGGGGCGGAAGAAAGGGTTGCTCAATGATTACTGCATGGCAAACTGAAACGGGCAGCCTGGAATGCCGCTGGTCCGGATTGCCCGACCGCAAACCCTGCAACTCCGCTTGGTTTCAACAGGCATCGTCGGAGGCTTATGAGAGCGCCTTGCCGCCGGTTCCTGATTTCGGCGCACATAGCCCATTAGGCTCCGGTGAATGGTTCGTTCCCTGGAGCGCGCGCTGGTGCGTGCCAACGCGCTGATCTCTGCTCTCTGATCTCTGTTCTCTATCTCTTCATCCACAAATCCGCCGTCACAAACCCCAGAAACACCATCGCAATCACGCCGTTCATGGTGAAGAACGCGGCATTCAGCCGGCGCAGGTCGCGCGGCGAAACCAGCGAGTGTTCGTAGGCCAGCAGCAACCCAACGGCGGCAACGCCTGACCAGCCAGGGATGCGGAAATCAAAGAGAAAACCGAACCAAATCAGCAGCCCCAGCATTACCAGGTGCATGGCGCGCGCCGTCCAGAACGCCGCCGTGATCCCGTTTGCCTGGGGCAGACTATGCAGCCCTGCCGCACGGTCGTGTTCGTAATCCTGGCAGGCGTAGAGAACATCAAACCCTCCCGCCCACAGAGTGACCGCCGCAGTCAGCACCAGGATGCGCGGGTCCAGGCTGCCGCGCACGGCAATCCACGCCGCCGCGGGCGCCAGGCCCAATGCCAGCCCCAGTCCCAGGTGCGACCACCGCGTCACCCGCTTCAGGTAGCTGTAACCCAGTAGCACCAACAGCGCCACCGGCGCCAGCTCCAACGCCATCCTGTTCAGCTCCGCGGCCGCCGCCAGAAACACCATCACGGCCACGCAGGTAAACCCCAGCACAAACTCCCGGCTCAGCTTCCCTCCCGGAATCGCCCGCGTCCGTGTACGCGGGTTCCCGGCGTCCAGGTCCGCGTCGGCCCAGCGGTTAAAAGCCATCGCCGCCGATCGCGCCGCCACCATGGCCACGACGATCCACTCCACCGTTCTCCAGCCCGGCAACCCGTCCGCAGCCAGCAGCATGGCCGTCAGCGCAAACGGCAGCGCGAAGATCGAGTGTTCCCACTTGATCATCTCCAGCGTGGTGCCGATCTTGTTCAGTATGCCGGCCATTGTCCGTTTTCCAGTTCCCAGTCTAGCGGAGCCCGGCGTCGGCACTTGCTGCCTCGAATCACTGCCCGCCCTGCGCCACAGGTCGCCGGCGGGAACAAATGATCTGCGCTAGGCGCCACTCTGTTAACCAAGCGAACGTGACACAAATCACAAAATCAGAGCCCGAGTTGATGAAATGATGGCTTCGATGTCTCCACCCGGAGCACACCATGAAGAACTTTTCTCCCTTGGGAAGGCTATCTGTGCAACTTGACCCCGCTGCGTTTGTTGCTGATCCCGAGCTGATTCGCGCTCTCGAAGCGCATTCCACTCCCGTCCCGTGCGAGTCCGAGCGACCGCTCTTCCGCCAGGACGAGCCCGTCGTGGGAATCTTTATCCTCCACAATGGCGTGGTCACGCTTAGCATCATGGCGCAGGATGGCCACTCCCTCTTCGCCGCGCAGGCCCAGCCCGGTTCCATTCTCGGCCTCCCCGGCGTAATCAGCAATCAACCCTATACGCTGAGCGCGACCGCCGGAGCCGGGGCACAGGTAAGCTTCGTCAGCCGCGACGATCTCACCGCCCTGATGCAGTCGGACCCGCTTCTTTCCCTCAAAATGCTCGCAGTCCTCGCTGCCGAGGTTCGCAGCGCTCGCAAGGCGCTCTATTAATCTGGAAGCGTGCTTGCCCTAGCCGTCGCACCTTACATTACGGGAATGCCCGGCTCACAGGTGCCCCACCCTCGGCGCGCTTCTGTTTTTGCGCCTGGGGTGGGTTCGCAGTCTTCGCCTCGGGGCCTCCCGCAATGGCTTCACCCCCACCTGCTACACTCTCACGTTGTGCTCCTCGCCGGCCTCGCCATAGCGGTCGTATCGTACCTGCTGGGGTCCATCCCTACGGGATACCTGCTCTATCGCATCTTCCGCCGCCAGGACATCCGTTCCCTGGGCAGCGGCAACATCGGCGCCACCAACGTGCTTCGCGCGGGCGGCGCGGGCCTCGGCGTAGCCACTTTTGTTCTCGACGTGCTCAAGGGCTGCGCGGCCGTCTGGCTCGGCGGCTACCTCGCTTCGCTCTGGATGCCCGCTGTCCCGCTGCGCTCCGCTCAGGCTCTCGCGGCTCTCTGCGCAGTGCTCGGCCACATGTTCCCCATCTGGCTCAGGTTTCGTGGCGGCAAGGGCGTCGCCACCGGCTTTGGAGTGTTCCTCGTCGTTTCGCCCTGGGCCGCTCTGGCCGCCATTGGTGTTTTCGCAGTCGTCCTGGCCATCAGCCGCTACGTTTCGGTCTCCTCAATCGTCGCGGCATTCAGCTTTCCTGTTTTTGCCTGGTTCCTCGTTACCGGTGCGCGCCCGCCCTTTTTCTTTGCTGCCGGCGCCATCGTCTCCCTGCTTATCATCGTCAAGCACCACCAGAACATCCGCCGCCTGATCGCCGGCACTGAAACCCGGATCGGAGCTCGTAAGCCAGCATGAGCCGCATCGCCATCTTAGGTTCCGGCGCCTGGGGAACCGCTCTCGCGCTCTCGCTCGACCGCCGCGGCGGCCACCAGATCACCCTCTGGGCGCACACCCCGGAGCTCGCCCGCCAGATCGTCGACGCTCAGGAAAACACCCAATTCCTCCCCGGTTTCCCGATCCCCTCCGCCGTCACCGTCACCGGCGACTGCGCGGCCATCACCGCCGCCGACATTGTCGTCTCCGTTATCCCATCCGAGTTCCTGCGCACCACACTGCTCCGCGTCCGTTCTCACCTTCGCATCGGCCAGTTTGTCGTCAGCGCAACCAAGGGCCTTGAAGATCGCACTCTCTACCGCATGACCAACGTTCTTTCTGAAACCTTCGAGCCTGCCGGGCTTCTGCTCTCCATCGGCGCGCTGTCGGGCCCGAGCTTCGCCCTTGAAGTTGCGCAAGGCCAACCCACCGCTCTTACCGTAGCCTTCAGCGACCCGGAAGTCGCCGCGCTCATCCAGCAGGAATTTTCGTCGGAGACCCTCCGCCTCTACACCTCTACGGATGTCATTGGCGTCGAACTCGGCGGGGCGCTCAAAAATGTCATCGCCATCGCTGCCGGCATCGCCGTTGGCGTCGGTCTCGGCCACAACTCCACCGCCGCGCTTATCACCCGCGGCATTGCGGAGATCACTCGCCTCGCCGTTGCCTGCGGCGCGCGCCGAGAAACCCTCGCCGGCCTCTCCGGCGTCGGCGACCTGGTCCTCACGTGCACGGGCTCACTCAGCCGCAACCGGACTGTCGGAGAACAACTCGGCCAGGGCCGCAAGCTGCCCGAAATTCTTTCGTCCCTCGGCGGCAAAGTGGCTGAAGGCGTGCTCACCACGCGCGCCGCTCTCGGCCTTGCCCGCAAGCACGGCGTGGAAATGCCCATCACCGAGCAAATGGAGCTCATCCTCAACGAAGGCAAGGATCCCCGCGAAGCCATCCGCGCCCTCATGCTCCGCCCCGGCAAAGAAGAGCACTAAGCAGGTCAGGAAGTCGGCGAAAAAGTCACGCAACGCGTGAGCTGAAAATCGAAAACGACCCAAAAACGAAAACTGTGAAACTGAGACTGTGAAACTGTGAAACTGTGGACGCAAGCTGCTGATTCTAAAGGCTCTACAGTTTCACAGTTTCACAGTTTCACAAACAGGCATGGGGGGGTGGGCCTCT
>Ga0187891_1002926_pt1 | contig 12392 bp, 8 predicted proteins | sample June2016WEW_21_4_FD_132990 | JGI IMG/M metagenome (GOLD analysis project Ga0187891, IMG submission 132990) | Peatland microbial communities from SPRUCE experiment site at the Marcell Experimental Forest, Minnesota, USA - June2016WEW_21_40 | ecosystem: Environmental > Terrestrial > Soil > Wetlands... | reverse complement strand
CCGGCCATGTTGATCTGCGCCTCTTCAACTCCTTCAACGCCGCGGCGCGTATGCTTACCAAGCACCTCCATCTGCCGCCCAGCCCCGAGTTTGAGGCGCGCACCTTTGTACTCGTTGGATTCGGCGCCTACGGCCGCGAGATCGCGCTGCACCTAATCCGTTCCTCACCGGTCGCTTTGGGCCAAACGCTCAAAATCGTCATCTTCGACCAGGACGCCGATGCGGCAAGGGAGAAGTTTTCCGTTACCAACCCCACCGCAACGGAGATGGCCACGCTCGAATTCGTCACCGCCTCCGTCACGCCGGGATCTCCAGATTTGGCTCGCACGATCGAAGCCAAGCTCGAATCAGCCGGGCCTTTGCTCGGCGTCGCGCTTGCCTTGGGCGATGACGAGGTGAGCCTCTGCGCCGCCCTCGAAATGCGCTCCCTGCTCGACCGAATTGGCCATCTCCACGTCCCCATCTACGTCCGCCTCGAGTACTATCGCCGCCTTGGCGAGCTGGTGCGCAGCATCGAAAATATCTCCTCCTTTCGTGATCGCCTGCAGATCTTCGGAACCCTCGAGGAAACGCTCAGCCCGGAGGTCTTGTTCGGATCTCAATTGGATGCATTCGCGCAGGCTCTTCACGAAGACTACCGGCAGCGCGCCCAGGACACGCTCAATCCCCAGGCCAACGTTCCCTTCCGCGAGCTGCCTGAGTTCATGAAGATGTCGAATCGCTGGCGCGCGGACCACACGCCCCTCCTCTTGGAACTTGCCGGTATATACCTGGCGCGCGACGTGCGCTCGCCCGTCATCTTCGCATTAAGCGAGGAACAGGTCGAGCTACTTGCTCAGCTCGAGCATCGCCGTTACAGCATTGAGCGTCGCCTCGTCGATATCCGCTTCGGCTCGGCACAACGCCAGGGTGCACGCTTGCCGCAGTGGAGCGATCTCAGCGACGAACAAAAGAATTGGGAACGGAAAGAGATTGTCCGCTTGCCCGGGATCATGGCCGGGCTCGGTATCGAACTCCATCCCATTCGCCCCGTGCGCCTCTATGGCAGGTGGCTGGCGAGCGCCCCTGCTGAACTCGACCAGTTGCTCGCCGCCTCAGCCACCGTGCATTGCAGTTTGATCGTCGATCTCGACGAGCCAGATGCCGTGCGCACCGCCGCCCGCGCGCTGTCCCTGCCGTCGCTCAGCCTCTGGCTCTTCTCAAGCGAAGAGCCGCGCGAGTTCTCGCTGCGCAAACCGCAAGCTCAGCCGGCGGACCGCGCTCTCCTCATTCAGCGCGCCAACGGCTGGTCGCTTCGCGATCGCGTAGCTCTCGACGTCTGAGTTCCGTTCTTCCACGGAGCGTTGAAGGCAGCACCCGAAAGCCCGGGGAGCCTTGTGCGAATCGGACGATGCTGACGATCAGTCCGCGAGGTGACCGCCACAGAGTCTGACGGCCTCGGTGACGGATTTGGCGGTGCGGTCAGCGGAAGCCCTGTTCGTGAAGGGAAGCTCGTTGACCCACTTCGGCATGTGTATGACGAGCGCCGTCAGCGACGGAGCGGTCGACGTGGCGACAAGGTTGGAATGGCCGCCTGCAGCGTTCTGGTCGGTCGTGTACTGGCTTAACGGCTCAACGACAACGCTCGTGACGTCATGCAATAGAAACCAGGAATCCTTGTCGATAACGGGCTGGGCCGCGCCGTTGCGCCACACCTTCCAGTGGTAAGAGACGCGGCATTCGGAAGCGTTGGCCACGACGTCGCTGATTTGGTTAATCGCGGCGTTTTGCGTGGCGCTGCCGTCGGTCTTGTTCTGGCCGAAGATGGTAAAGCTTACGGTCCCGATGCTGCTCAGCTCGCCGCGGATGGTCTTCATCGTTTCCCCGAGCGATGGCGCCCTGCTCGCAGTCGCTCCCGGGATAGCCGGGGGTGAAGTTGCAGGTGAAACTGGAGCCATCCCAATGGGCGCGCCAGCGCCGGGCTCACTCTGCACAGGCGCCGGGGCGGCCTGAGGTGAACCCACCGGTCCTGGATGCGAATTGAAATGCAACCCAACCAAGACCGCAAGGAACACGAGAGCCGATACCACTCCCACGCCCCAGGCCCATACGGGAATCCGCATGCGGCGTGACGGAGCAACACTCTCATCCCCAGGCGCCCCTTCGCCAAGTCCCCGTCCGCCTTTTCCTCCTTCGCCGCTCTTCGTCACGCTCGGTCTTGCTACCCCTGCATAGGCAGGGCTGTGTTCTCCAGTACCGTGTCTCGCTGGCGTCGCAGATTGCGGTCCCTCCCGTATCCTCTTCAACTGCGCCTTCAGCCCATCCAAAATCTGGAATTTGACCTTCGCCCATTTCGCCTCGCTCTCCGTGAAATCGATCAACGGATTAGCGCTGGGAACCATCTGCCGATCGGCAAGAAACGGATAGTCGCTCCAGTCGCACGGTTCCACGAGTACCGGGATGACGATCGTCTCGCCCTGCCGCGCTCGCTCTGCAATGCGCGGCATCTCAACCTGCTCAATGAATTCTGAGTTCAGAAAACTCTGGCTCACGATCAGGATCGCGATCTGTGCCTGATCGATCTCCGCTTCAATCTGCCGCTTGAATACGTCCCCCGGCTTGAGTTCCGTGTCGTACCAAAACACCACGTCGTATCGCCGCAACGATTCCATCAGGAAGGGAATCAGATTGCACCGGTACTCCGGATCCAACCACCGCTTGTCTTCGCGGGCATAACTCACAAAGACATGCACGGTCTTTTCGCGCGATTCGGAACCATCAATTGCGTTCATGGTATGTGGGCTCGGACTGTGGCTGCTTCTGGGGGGAGAGTTGCCTTAGGCACACTATAACGCAACAAGACAGGATTGCGGACCGTGATCCGCCCCATCCGCCGGTTCTGCTCATGCCATGCGGAAAACCAATCTCAAGCGGCATGCGCTTCGCTGAATTCGATTGACGTGCCGAATCCATTCTTGGATCATGGTTGCACAACTGCCGGGCTTTTTACGCCGCATGATTTCTGGAGGACGCTTTGCGTACATCCGTGTCGTTTGTCCGTTGCCTTTCCCCGCTATTCGTTACCATGGTCCTTCCCCTCCTGCTTCCATGCGGCCTTTGGGGACAGACAACGAAGACCCAGATCGACTACACCGGCAGTCTTTACGGCTATTACCGAATGGAATATAACGAGGCGGATCAGAATCATCTGCCGCCCGTGAAGAGTTTTCTTGACTACCGCAACGCCGATTCGAGCAGATTGCTGCTGAGCATGGGCGACAACTTTGGCCCCGAGTTTGGCGCCTCCATTCAGCTTGAAAACCTCAATACCCCCGATCCTTCCAAGGGCGGCTGCAATCTGCCTCAAACCATAGACCCAGGTACAAAGGAAACCCGACCAGAAAGCCTTTACAAGGACGACGGTCGAGTCGCTCCCAGAGCCGATTGCGACAACGTGCTCAATTTCTTGATGCATGCTGGATTTCGCGCCGTTGTGCCCGGAAGCCAGGACTTTATGTATACCGCGCAATGGCTGCGCGTGTCGGCGCTGCTCCTGTCGGATGCTGGCCAGGACTCGATCCAGAAAGAGGCGATCGGCAATTTCGACCACAAGACTCAACTTCTCGGCGCGAATCTGCGCATCGCCTTGAAAGGTGGAGGTGGCACGCGCTGTCCCTTGCTCTTCAGCCAAAATCCATTGGACCGGAACACGTTCCGTTGTGTGGGCGATGCCTCCGCGCCCGAACCAGAACCTCTCGACTGGCTCGGCCGCCTCGACCGTCTCGCCCGCAACGGCGGAAGCAATCCCACCGTTGCGGCTCTTCAGGTGCTCGCGTCAGAAAGCGCCGCCCAGGCGCAAGGCCGGCCAATTGAGCTCAGCGAGCTTGTGCGCGACGAAATCTCCATTCTGCAATCGGCTTGGGGCCAGCGCTTCCACATTCCGGCTCTTTCGTCTGGCGAAAAATCAAAACAGGCGCAGGCCGGCAGCCAGGTATTGACTTCGGAGCAGGTAAGCGATCTCGTCGATAAGTTAAAAGCCATGAGCGATTGCCCCGCTCCAGCCAATACGGGCGATCAGGCCGAGATGTGCGCATACGTGAGCCGTCTCCAGGACATCCTGAATAGCATGAAGACCATCCTGGCGCCTCCGGTAAACAATCCGGGCGCAGGTGCGGCGCAGCAGACCGCCGCCGGCCGCAAAGGTGTTGGTGCTTCCTTGATATTGACCGATACTGAGCGCGACGCCGCAATCGATGGCTTGCTCCGCACCGTCGCGATCGAAGAAAAGGACATCGGTTACACAGTCGCACAGACTGCGGACGGTAGCAATGTCCTCATTGTCGGTCTTACCGGCCAGAACACCATGAATGCGGTATCGCAAACAAACATTCGTTTGTGCCTGGGCACTCATAAAGATCCTACGAGCGCCTTTGGGGTTTGCGGCGACCGTGAAACTCCCGGCAGTGGCACCGCGGTTGCCACCGATCCGGTTCCGATAACCGAGGCCATCGTGCGCGGCGCCGAGCTTTTGGCCGCCGACCACAAACAGCGCCCCTTCGACAAGATTGTCGTCATGGCCCAGATGCCTCGCACTGAGGCGGAGGTTCTCTCCGAACGCGTCTCAGCCCTGTTAAAGAATGATGGCGCCCACTTCCACGTCGACGTCGTACTCAGTGAGGCCGAGTCCGGATATGGCACTCCGCAGCTCTCGCTCAGTTTTCCAGCGTCCGCGAAGCGCGACTACCCCGCTCCCGTCGTGGCGCCTATTCCCAGCTACAATTCTCAAACTGGCGATTACCCCGGGAAAATCTCGCGCCTCACCCTTGACTCCCCGGCCGATATGAGCTTCTCCATCGTCAACGAGCCCGATGGCATCTTTGCGCCGCCTCCAGTCCAGGGTTCCAATCCCACAACTATCGAACTGCTTTCTCAATTGATGGCGCAGTTACAACACTCCACCACGCCGATTTCCATCGTCGGCTCTGATCCAAAAAGCAAAGCTGAGTTTGCGCTCCTCAATGACCTGGAGAAAGCGTCCCGCCCCAACGCCGACGTTGTCCTGTTGCAAAGCCGCGATGTGGAGCTGGATGCAATTGGCCCGGGCTACTCCGGCTATGAAGTGTGCGCCAATGAGACCGAGCATCCTGATCTGTGCAAGTTGCGCGTCGCCCTTGATCGCATCTTCTGGAAGGGCGACTACCTGGAGTATGTCGCCGTCACCGGCAAGAGCCTGAAAAGTATGCTCGCAGTGTCAGAGGAGCAGATGGCTCAGCAGGCTCAACTGGCCGATACCGGCGTTACTCAGGAGTGGCTCATCTCCTACGGCATTGTGCAGTCCACCCTCGCCAACGTCACTGAAATCAACCAGAACAACGAGCCTTTGTGGATTCCAGTCGATCCATCGTGCAATGGCGACGCTGCGGGCAAGACCACCTACTGCATAGGAGGAACGCCTGTCACCGACGATGGCTATTATTGGTTGGTTACCAGCGATCAGTTGGCCCAGGATAAGGCTGTCTACGGTACGCTCGAGAGCCTTCCCCCCGCTAACCACCAAAGAACGGATGTCTACATTACCGCCCCCCTCTCGCACTACCTTCTCAATTCCTTGCATGGCGCTGCCCCACAAGTCGCTGCCCTGGCGCCCGCCGCAGGTCCCGCGGAAAAGGTAATCACCGCCCAAAACCAGCAATTCCAGCAAATGCCGCTTTGGCAAATCGAATTTGCCAAGGTGATCGCCAGCTTCACTTCGCGGGCGCCGGTCGGCGGAAATGCCAACGTTCAGCAGTTCCAGGGAGTCTCCGACGCTCGCGCCTCTGCCCCCACCTCGCAGGAATTGGATCTGGAATTGGCCAACAGAATTACGGGAACTTTCTTCAAACCGGGCGGCAGCGCCAACGCGCTCGCGTCCCTCTCTGTCGGCGAGCAAACTGCCTTCGCCTACGACCGCGCGGTTATCGGCAATCTTACCGGCAGGCCGATCAACCCCTCCTATTCGTTGAACAATCTGACTGAGGGCGCCTTCCTCCAGGTTCGCCTTCACGCTTTAAAAAGTGACAATTCCGTACGCAGCGTGCGTTCCCTGCCGCGAAGCTTGCTTGTGCTCACGCCGCGTCAATACCAGATTGAAATCAACACTCCCTACCTGTTCTTTCCTTGGGCCGCTTCCGCCGGGTCCGGCGAACTCACAGTCCAGCTCCCGCGCGTCTCAGGTTGGACTGACCGCGCTGGCTTCAGGCGTGAGTTTGGCAACAATCGCCCCAAATCCCGTTTCTCGGCGGGAAGCTACTACGAGGCGGGCATGGAGTTTAGCCAGCAGAATGGAGTCCTGTCTTCGCTCACCCTCCAAACTGGGTCCGCGCAAAAGTACTGCCCGGTTCTCGCCAACGTCACGCTGCAATCCTGTTTCAGCTCCTCAACCTACGGCACGCCGTCGAAGCCGCTCACCATCAACAGCACAACAACGGTCGTTGGTTCGCCAGCAGTAAAAACACTCCACACTCCCGGCCTCTACTGGAATTTCCATTTCCAGAACCGTCTGTTTGGCAGTACTCCGGGGAAGCAAATCAGCCTGGTCAGCGACAGTACCGGTGACTATTTCTTCGGGCGTTCTCCCTCCGCTGAATTGACCACGCAAACGGAATATGACATTCCCTTGAGCTTGGCGCTGGTCCTTCCTTCCTGGGGCAATCTCACCTTCGCCCCAACTTACTCCGGCTTCTACTACAAACCGCAATTGAGCAGCAACAGTCTCGAGGAGAATTCATTCTCGATTGCTGCGCGCTGGTATTTCGCCCGCGATGCCCGCGTGCCCTTCCGCCGCCAGATTCCGCTCTCCGGCCCGGCATCCGCGGATCAAACCCATACTGGAAAGGGTCACTGAGGAACTCGCGCAACAGATTTTCCGCGCCCCGTCAGGCGGACTGGACGTGGTTGTGCGGCCTGTCTCGAAGGATGCCGTTGCCCTTGGTGAGCCAGGCAATGCCGAAGGCGATCAGCGCCAGCGATTCGCAGGTCAGCAGCGGGTTGATCGGCCTTAACCATTGCTCCGCTCTTTCCAGGTTCAGGCTGACCATCAACCCGTCGCAGACCAGGATCACCGCGCCGCACACCGCGTAGACAGCGTTTCTGTGCTGCTTGCGTCGAGTGCGGCTTTTCCCAGGCGCGCTCTTGCGGAACAGAACCAGGCAGAAATAGGCGAGGACGAGAAACATCTGCGCCGCAAACACGGTGTGAACCGTATTCAACTCCAGCTGCAGCGGAGTGTGCACAGGGTCTCGCGGATTCACCGACGGACATAGTGCCACACCCAGAGTCAGAAACCCGGCCAGATACCCCGTGATCTCGTCCGCCCAGTCGTATCCGCGCGAGCACATCAGGAACGCCGCGATTGCGCACAGGCTTCCGACTTCGCAGCCGCCCATCGCTGTGTATCGATAATCGCTGATCGATCGCTGCAGCAGGGGGTGGGGAAGCGCATGGCTGGGTCCAAGGAGCGAAATCAGGATGGTTCCACCTGCAAGAACAAAAGGAAGAAGCAGCGCGATGATGCCGACCATCCTGCGCATCGCGTGGTGCGACAGGACCGCGGGATTCTTGTACGTCGCGTGATCCGACATCGAGCTTGTCACCACGGGATACCTCAGGACGAAGCAGAATATCGCATTTGCTTCCATCGCTGCATCCGCCGAATCCCCAAAGACACCCCTTCGATCTGTTTCATCGGCGTGATCCTTCCCTGTATTAGCCCTGCCTCGCCTCCACCCTCGCCGCAAACGCCCAGTTATGTCCCAGGCAGAAATTCAAAATTGAGCAGCACAGGATCGCGATCGCGTTCGACTCGACCACCGGGATACGCGCCCCATGCACCAGAATTGGCATCAGTGCAAGATTTCCCGCCATCGAAACCAGTCCGTTCGAGAGATGAAAGCGCACAAACTGGCTGGGCAACGCGCTGCGATCGCGCCGGTCTCGCCATGTGTAATGCAAGTGCCACACAAAGTTGTGCACCAGCGTTACTTCTAAAGCCACCGCCGTAGCCAACAGGTAGTGGCCGCCGGTCAATTGGTTCAGGAGGGCCAGCGTGCCAAGCTGCACCGCCATGCCCATGCCTCCCACCACGTTGAACTTGCACCACCGAATAAATGCGTTCATCGCAACGGCTCCTGCCGGTAGAGTTGCGCCGTGTGACGCACTGTCACCGCCGCTGCCATTCCGGCCATCCCCAGCGTCGCGATCGCACCGCCAAGATCAAAGAGCAGCATTTTGTGTCCGAACACCGTCGCATACGGGCTACGCATTGCGGCCACGCAGCCCAACGCCAGCAGAATCCGGATCTCGGTCGGCCCAAAGATTCCCTGCGAAAGCTCAAAGCGCTTCAACGTGTAAGTGGCTAGGTAGCTTTCGCTCGAGAGCACCAGGAACGCGATCAGCATGGCCATCGCCGTCGCCTGGTGCAGCAGCCCGCTCCAGGCAAGCCCGCACATCAGCGCTACCGCTCCCAGAACGTCCACGATATGATCCACATAGAATCCGTAGCGCGGCCGCTCCTGCCGGCGAACGCGTGCCAGCGTCCCATCCAGGCTGTCTCCCAGCCAATTCAGCGCCAGGCACACAATCACCGCAAGCAAGAACCAGCGGTCATAGCGCGACAACGCAAAGCAGATGCCCGCTCCAATCTGCGCGCTCAAGCCCAGCGCGGTCAGTTGGTCCGAACTCACCCACATCGGCGCGCGTTCGGCCATCCACTGCAAAGCGCGCTTCTCCATCCGCGCCGTCAATGCCTCATTCACGCGTCGCGCGTTCTCAAACGGTACTTCGTTCTTAGCTGCAAGCGTCTGTGCACCCATCTTCGTCTCCTTTCCGCGTCGTCTTTCCCTTTGCCATCGCTGCGGTACTACTTCTTCAGCGCATCCCGTGTCGCCCGCAATGTAAACTCCAGCGATTCCCTCGGCACGCTTCCCACAAACGGTCCGATCAACCAACCCAGTCCCGTCGGAATCGAGCGCGTCAGCGAGACCGATTCGATCTGGATGTACAGCCCGCCGTCCCGCTCCTCGTAACTCCAATAGGTGTTTAGCTGCCACATGAATCCCATCTCTTCCTTTGGGCTCAGCGCGCGCTCCTTCGTTGTTCCAGCTGCGTCAATCTCGGTGATCTGCGTGCTCCGCGACGTGCTGTACCCATGCTGCGCATCCAGTCGTCCAAAAATAATGTCGTATGTCGTGTCCATCACTACGGTCAAAATGTGCTGCTGCCGCACCCGCATCGTCGCCTCGTATTGATCGCCCTGCCGAATCAGCACTCTGGCGCTCAGCACTTGCGGCGAATAGAACTGCGGATAAGCCTCAAACTCCCGCATCACCCGTTCAAAGTCCGCCGCCGTGGCTCCCGGGACGAACGCCGTCCCGCGCCAGTCGTGCATCAGCGCTCCCGGCAGCTCTGCGCCTGTCGCCGGTGTCAGATGTTCAAGCACCACCTCACCGCTCCTGAGGCGCGCTCCATCCACGGTAGCCAGAAAACCCTCCGCCGACCGATGCTGCTCGGCCAGCCGCGCCTCCACGCGCCAAACATAGTCATTGAACCCGGCAACGGCAGCAGGCGTCGGCTCTTCCGCAGCTAAAGCCGCTGAAGTCAGAAGCGCCAGCAGCGCGCCGCCAGCCAGCAATCTCGCAAATCGCTCTCGCGTCATCTCTTGCACCTTACCTCTTCGACGATTGGTGGGCAATGCATGCCGCATCACTCGCGGGTGAATGATTCTCACTGCGCAAAGCCCTCCATCCGTTGGACTTTTGCCAATTTGTCATTTATCCCAACCCGGCTTCGGCCCGAATCTCCATAGGCTGCGCTGTCAGCTACACTTGTCGAAAGCCATGGCAGACTTGAGCAGCGACCCTCGGCCACACCGGTGCTATCGCTTTGGAGTCTTTGAAGCGGACGCCGCCACGGGTGAGTTGCGCAGGCAGGGAATGCGCGTCAAGCTCAACGCCCAGCCCTTCCAGATTCTTCTCATGCTTCTCGATCGGCCCGGCCAGTTGCTCACGCGCGATGAGATCTCTCGCGTGCTTTGGCCCGAAGGCACCTTCGTCGACTACGAGCACGGCGTCAACTCCGCGGTCAATCGTATTCGCGAGGCTCTCGGCGATACGGCCGGCAGTCCCCGATTCGTCGAAACCCTCGCCCGTCGCGGCTACCGCTTCCTCGCTCCGGTCGAACGCATCGCCGAACGGATCCCTGAACGCATCTCTGATCGCATCGATTCCGGCGACGCACCGCAGCCTGCGCCGATCGAGTCCCCGGCTCCCGCGTCAAGTGACCAAGCCGAGCGACCTTTTCATCCTGATCCTCAGCCGCGCACTCGGATTCTCGCCACTCCTGAGGATCTTCCCAGAACATCCTTCCCGGTGGTCCAAACGCTTTTCGTTCTCTTTCAGATCATGTATCTGGGTTTCTATGTGGGAGTGCTGGCTAATCTGGCGGAGATCGATAATCTCCTCTCGCTCCTGCCCAGGTCAACATCAGTGTTTCACTTGCTCATCGTTTGTGCCGCCATCCTCATTCCCGCCCGCGCCTTTGTTCTCTGCGCCGCCCTCTTTCACGCGCCTGGATTCCACGGAAAATTCCTCAAGCTCTGGCCGTTTCTACTTGTCTTCGACGAGCTTTGGTCCCTCTCGCCCTTCCTTCTCCTCCACCACATTAACTTCGGCCTTGCGCTCGCGTGCACCACGCTTCTCGTCTATTCACCTTTTGCGCAACGCTCTCTCGTCCTCATGGGCGCGGGCACGGCACGTTCCCAGCCGTCCTGACTCGCCTATTCCCTTTTCCTATTCCCTGTCTTTTTCAAAAGTCCGTGTGGAATCGAAACGCCGAAACTGCAACGGGTCCGCGCGCCTGGTTATAGCCGGGGTCGTTAATGTGCTGGAAATCGTAGGAAATGAAAAGACCGCGCCAAAGGTGAGCAGTATAAAAAGTCTCGACAATCTTCTCCCGGCCGTAAGTCAATGCGCCGTCGCCGAGCAGGAAACCCAGCCCGCCCAACGCGAGATACTGCTGATGCGATGCAACGATCCCGTTCGTCACAAACGCCACGCCGGCGCGATCGCTGCTGCGCCGCCACGAGTCGCCCATGGCCAGCCCGCCAATCTGCACCGTCCGGTCGTCTTCGGTATAGCAGTAGGTTTCGTTTTGCCCATCGCTCCAGCCCAGGCGCGCGAACACGCCCACATTTTTCGCAACTTCCTGCTCCATGTTCAAGCCGAAGCCGTAGCGGTGCCGTCCCTCCCTGCGCGTGGCGATGATATCCGGCGTCGCGGTCTCGCCGGTCCGGAACTCCGCATTCGCCTTGCGGTAACTTCCCATGTTGCCATGATTCAGATAGCCCAGCAGCCGCACCGTGCTGTCGCGATGCAGAATATGATTCCCGGTCGCCTCCAGCTCGAGGTTCTCCGCGCGCGACCGCGCCAGATCGGCATCCAGGAATGCGCTGTTCGCAACCTTCGGCATCAACGCTTCGGCAAAGCGCATGGCCCGCGAGGGATCGTCGTATTCCAGGATGACTGCGTCCGTGTAACCCCGCGTGTTTGAGGCCACGTCGTAGGCGCCATTGTCGTCCACCGTCCAGTTCAAGAACTGAAGGTTGCTGTCGGAACCATAATCGTTCACATCGAAGAAATCCGTCAGGTCCATCTTGCCGACGCGCAACTCCAGCCGGCGCGGGGGAACCGAGGTGGCCAGATGCAGTTCGTCGCGTGGATCTGGGTTTGGCACTCGCTCGCTCGTCAGCGGGATAATCTGGCGCAGCATCAACTGCGCAAGGTATGGGTCATCCTTCTCTGGCACGCCTTCCCTCACGCGCACCGCATCAAGGTTCACAAATCCCGCCAATCCGACTGTATCGCTGACGCCATTACCTGTTGCGTCTTCGATGTCGGCAAAAACTTCGGTGGTCTGCGACAGCTCGTATCCGGCATAAAGCGTCAGCAAATGTGTCGTTGCGCTCTGCGCCCAGTTCGACAGGCTGTTCGGTCCGCTGTACTTAGCCCTGAACGCGCCGTGACTCTGCAGAATTACGTTCGCTTGCCCTGAGATCCAGTACTTTCCCGTCTGTGTGTGCGGAAATACCTTCTCGGAGTCGCCCGCAGTCGTGTCCTCTGCGCTCGAATCCCCAGCCGAATCTTTGCTCGCGTCCTGGCCCGTGCTCGCTTCACCTTTCGCTTGAGCCGGTCCCGCCGTCTGCGCGGCCGTCGGCAACGGGCGCGAGAACGCCACGACTGCCAATCCGCATAGAATCTGCATGGCAATTTGCTTCAGGAGGCGCCGCATTGCTTCCCGAGCAGCGCGCTTGTTCGAGCTACAGATCACGAACTTAGTAGATCATCCGGCTGGTGCATCCGTCGCCTTGCGAACCGTTCAGT